>ERZ1673695.934-NODE-934-length-35873-cov-11.136133_pt1 | contig 35873 bp, 33 predicted proteins | sample MGYA00580225_ERZ1673695 | MGnify/ENA primary metagenome ERZ1673695 (study PRJEB41218, sample SAMN15661739) | gut metagenome | host: Homo sapiens | place: Canada: London | collected 2015-08-20/2019-03-30 | study: EMG produced TPA metagenomics assembly of... | reverse complement strand
GGGCGTTTTTCACGCCGCCGAACAGGGCGATCTTCCCCCGGTTCTCCGGCAGGGACAAAATCGCCACGGCCCCCACCTGGGCCAGCGCCTCTAAGATCAGCACGCCGGGCATGACGTGCTTTTGGGGGAAGTGGCCGCAGAAAAACGGTTCGCCCACGCTGACGCACTTGATGCCCTTGGCCCACACGCCGGATTCCCCGTCGGTGATGCGGTCCACCAGCGCGAAGGGGTAGCGGTGGGGCAGGATCTCCGCAATTTCATTGGAATTTAACTGCAAGCCCATGTCAGTCCTCCCATTTCTTCAGCAGCAGGCTGCCGTTGTGTCCGCCGAAGCCAAGAGAGTTGCTCAGGGCGTACCGGATGTCCGCCGGACGGCCCTCGTTGGGCACGATGTCCAGATCGCAGTCCGGGTCCGGGGTCTGATAGTGGATGGTGGCGGGGAGGAAGCCGTCCCGCAGGCTCAGGGCGGTGAAGATGGCTTCCACGGCCCCGGCGGCTCCCAGCATATGTCCGGTCATGGACTTGGTGGAGCTCATGGCCAGCTGATAGGCGTGAGGGCCGAACACGGTTTTCACTGCGGCGGTCTCCCCAGCGTCGTTGAGATGGGTGGAGGTGCCGTGGGCGTTGATGTAGCCCACCTGCTCCGGTGCAACGCCACCGTCGGTCAGCGCCATGGCCATGGCCTTGGCGCCGCCGCTGCCGTCCGCAAGAGGGGCGGTGATGTGGTGAGCGTCGCAGGTGGCGCCGTAGCCCGCCACCTCGGCGTAGATCTTGGCCCCCCGGGTCTTGGCGTGTTCCAATTCCTCCAGGAGCAGCACGCCCGCGCCCTCGCCCATGACGAAGCCGCTGCGCTCCGCGTCAAAGGGGATGGAGGCCCGATTGGGGTCCTCCGTCTGGGTCAGGGCCTTCATGGAGGTGAAGCCGCCGATGGACATGGGCGTGATGGAGGCCTCGGTGCCGCCGCAGAGCATGACCTCGGCGTAGCCGTCCCTGATGTAGTGGAAGGCATCGCCCACGGCGTTGGTGCCCCCGGCGCAGGCGGTGACGGGGCAGGAGCACATGGCCCGGAAGCCCGCGTCGATGGCCACTTGACCCGCCGCCATGTTGCAGATGGCGGTGGGGACGTAGAAGGGGGACACCCGGTCAAAGCCCTTTTCCAGCCCCCGGCTGTGCTCCGCCTCGGTGATGGCCTGTCCGCCGATGCCGCTGGAGAGGATCACACCGCAGCGGTCCGGGTCCGCCTGCTCCACGGAGAAACCGGCGTCGGACAGGGCCTCCCGCGCCGCCGCCACAGCGAATTGGGTGAACCGGCCCATGCGCTTGGATTCCTGACGGCCCAGCAGGGCCTCCGGGTCGAAGCCCTTTACCTCTGCCGCCAGCTTCACCTTCTGAGCGGCGGGATCGTAATGGGTGATGGGGCCGATGCCGCACACGCCGTTTTTCACGGCCTGCCAGCTTTCTCCCGCCGTCAGTCCAATGGGGGTCACGGCCCCCAGACCGGTGATAACAACTCTGCGTCGTTCCATGTCGCGTTCCTCCTTACATACTCATGCCGCCGTCAACGGCCAAAACCTGCCCGGTGATGTAGCCCGCGTCCTCACCCGCTAAAAAGGCTACGGCCTTGGCCACGTTTTCCGGCGTGCCCATGCGGCCCATGGGAATGGAGCCGAGGGCGGCGTTTTTCGCGGTCTCCGTCAGCGCGGCGGTCATATCCGTGTCGATAAAGCCGGGGGCCACGGCGTTGACGGTGATGTTCCGTCCCGCCAGCTCCTTGGCGAGGGATTTGGTCATACCGATGACACCGGCTTTGCTGGCGGCGTAGTTCACCTGTCCGGCGTTGCCCCGGAGACCCACCACGCTGGAGAGGTTCACGATGCGGCCATAGCGCTGCTTCACCATCTGCCGGGCCACGGCCTTCATGCAAAGGAAGGAACCCCGGAGGTTGGCGGCGATGACGGCGTCGAAATCCTCCGGCTTCATCATCATGAGCAGGCCGTCCCTTGTGATGCCCGCGTTGTTCACCAGAATGTCGATGCGGCCGAAGGTTTTGAGGGCGGCGTCCATCAGGGCCTTCACCTCGTCCTCTTTCGACACGTCGCACCGGATAGTCACGGCCTTGGCTCCAAGGGATTCACAGGCGGCAACGGTCTCATTGGCCGCCGCTTCGTTGCCCGCGTAGCAGAGCACCACGTTGGCTCCGCCCCGGGCCAGTTCCAGACAGATCGCCCGGCCCAGCCCCCGGCTGCCGCCGGTGACGACGGCTGTTTTCTCAGAAAAATTCATAGTGATGCTCCTTTGAGGGTCTCCGTCAGCTGTTCCAGCTCCGCCGCGGTCTCCACAGCGTACACCGGCAGCTCCGGGACGGTTTTCTTCACAAAGCCGCTGAGGGCCTTGCCCGGGCCGATCTCCACCAGCGCGTCCAGCCCCATGGCGGCCATGCGGCGGAGGGAATCCTCCATGTAGACACTGCTCTGCACCTGCCGCACCAGCAGCTCCGGGATGGCAGCGCCGTCGGGACGCTCCGCGCCCAGACAGTTGAAGATCACAGGGATCTGCGGCTCCCGGAATTCCACGGTGCGGAACCGCTCCGCCAGCGCGTCTCCAGCGGGGGCCATTAGGGGGGTGTGGAAGGGGCCGCTGACCTTCAGCGGCAGACAGCGGCGTGCGCCCTTTTCCTTTGCCAGAGCCGCCGCGGTCTCCACGGCTGCCTTCTCGCCGCCGAGGACCAGCTGGCCGGGGCAGTTGTAGTTGGCGATGACCACGCAGCCGCGGGCGGAGGCCTCGTCACAGGCCTCCTGCAAGGCCGCCCGGTCCAGCCCCAGCACCGCTACCATGGCAGAGGGCCGTCCGGCGGCGGCATCCTCCATGGCTTTGCCACGGAAGGCCACCAGCTCCACGGCGGTGTCGGCGTCAAAGACCCCGGCGGCATGGAGGGCGGAATACTCACCCAGAGACAGTCCGGCGGCAGCGGCGGGGACGATGCCCCGCTCCGCCAGCAGCGCGGTCATGCCCGCGGCGAAGGCCACCATGCAGGGCTGGGTGTAGCGAGTCTGATTCAGAACGCCCGCTCGGTCGGTGAAGGAGACCTCCTTCAAATCGAAATCCACCTGCTCCGCGGCGCTGTCCAGCACGGCGCGGAAGGTGGGGAAGCGCTCATACAGGTCAGCGCCCATGCCGGGGTGCTGGCTGCCCTGTCCCGCGTATAAAAATCCTAACTTCATTGTGCAGCTCTCCATTCGTCCATGATCTGAGCCATCTGCTCCGGCACGGTGGAGAGGGTGTTCACCTCGCCGCCGGCGGCTCCGCAGAAAAACAGGCCGTTCTCCCAATCGCCGTTCCGGGCGGCGATGAGGGCCTTGGAAATGCAGTAGGGGGCGTTTTTGCCGTCGCAGGTGACGATGCACTTCACGCACCGCTCCGGAGACGGCTGAGTGCCGGCCTCCACCCGCTGGATCAGGGGACTGCGCAGCGCCCGTCCCGGCATCCCCACGGGGCTTTTCACCAGGGTGATGTCGTCAGCCTTTGCCGCTAAGAGCCGCTGCTTGTAGCCCTCGGAAGCGTCGCACTCCTCCGTGGCGATGAACCGGGTGGCGAACTGCGCCCCGGCAGCGCCCTCCTTCATGTAGCGGGCCATGTCTGCGCCGTTTTTCACGCCGCCGGCCACGAAAACCGGAATGTCCCGGCCTGCCTTGTCCCGGAAGGGGGCGATGGCGGTCAGGACCTCCCGCAAAAGGTCGGAAAGGGAGGGGGGCGCGTCCAGATCCTGCCGGGAGAAGCCCAGATGCCCCCCGGCCTCCGGCCCCTCCAAGATCAAAAAGTCGGGGATGCGGCCATAGTGCCGGTCCCACAGCTTGCACAGCAGCCCCGCCGCCCGTCCGCTGCTGACGATGGGGGCGATGGCGGCGTCACTGTCGGAAACTTCGGAGGCCAGCGCGGGGAGATCCTTGGGCAGTCCCGCACCGCAAACGATGGCGTCGGCCCCCGCCCGGAGAGCGGTGCGGACGCTGTCGGCGTACTGGGTGGTGGCGACCATGGCGTTGACGGCGATGAGCCCCGCGCCGTGGGCCAAAACCTTGGCATGGCGGACCTGCCGGTCCAGCGCCCGGAGGTTGGCTTCAAAGGGACGCCTGGCGAAATCCGGCTCCTGAAAGCCGCAGACGGCGGTGGAGAGGGTCCCCATGCCGCCGCAGGCGGCTACCGCCCCGGCAAGGCCGTCCAGACTGATCCCCACGCCCATGCCCCCCTGCAAAATGGGGAGGGGGAGGGCCTTTCCCCGGATCGTTACTGCCATGCTGCCTCCGTGGCCTTCAAAACGGCCTGACTGCCGGTGTACAGCTCCTCGAAGATCTGACGCAGGGGCTTGATCTCATGGAGCATACCGGCCACCTGACCGGCCATGACGCTGCCCCGCTCCATGTCTCCCTCGAACACCGCGCGGCGGAGACCGCCGAGGGTGACGTGCTCCAGCTCCTCCAGTGTGGCCCCCCGCTTTTCCAGGGCGAGGTATTCCCGGGCCATTTTGTTTTTCAGCACCCGCACCGGCCCGCCGATGGAGCGGCCCGTCACGGTGGTGTCGCTGTCCTTGGCCTTCAGAAGGGCCAGCTTGTAGTTTTCGTGGATGGGGCACTCAAGGCTTGTCAGCAGGCAGGTGCCCACCTGAATACCGCAGGCCCCCAGAGCGAAGGCCGCGGCCGCCTGCCGTCCGTCGGCAATGCCGCCAGCGGCGATGACGGGGACGTCCACCGTGTCGATGACCTGGGGCACCAGCGCCATGGTGGTCATTTCCCCCACATGGCCGCCGGACTCCATGCCCTCGGCGATGATGGCGTCGGCTCCCTGGTTCACCAGCCGCTTGGCGAGGATGGAGGCCGCCACCACGGGCAGCACCTTGATCCCGGCCTCTTTCCATGCGGGGATGTACTTGCCGGGACTGCCCGCCCCGGTAGTCACCACCTGAACGCCCTCCTCTATGATGATCTGGGCCATTTCGTCGGCGCAGGGGTTCATCAGCATCAGGTTCACGCCGAAGGGCTTGTCCGTCAGGCTCTTGCAGATGCGGATCTGCTTGCGCAGCAGGTCCGCTTCCAGCATCCCGCCTGTGGCGATGACGCCCAGGGCCCCCGCGTTAGAGCAGGCGGCGGCAAATTCGCCTGTGGCGATGTTGGCCATACCGCCCTGGATAATGGGGAACTCCGTCCCCAGCAGCTCGTTGAGTTTTTTCATTGTATTGCTCCTTTTCAGAAAAGAGGCTCAGGCCATTTCCAGCACCGCGCCGCCCCAGGTAAGACCGCCGCCAAAGGCGGTCAGCAGCAGGCGGCTGCCGGGACCCACGCGGCCCTGCTCCACCAGCTCGCTGAGGACCAGCGGGACGCTGGCAGCGGCGGTGTTGCCGTAACGGTCGATGTTTTTGTAGTATTTTTCCGGCGGGATGCGGTATTTCCGCACCGCCAGGTCAATGATGCGGGCGTTGGCCTGATGGAACACGAAGAAGTCGATGTCCGCCGGGGTCAGTCCAGCCTTTTTCAGCGTGGCGTCCATGCAGGCGGGAACGGTCTCCACGGCGAATTTGAACACCTGTGTTCCCTCCATAGAGAGGACGTTTGGCTCTCCCCGGCCAAGGCCCGGCAGACGCAGGAGAACGTCGTCCCCCCGGCTGCCCAGCACGGCACAGATGGAGGGCCAGCCCTCCCGGCACTCCACCACGGCGGCGGCCGCGCCGTCCCCAAAGAGGATGCAGGTGCCCCGGTCCGTCCAGTCTACCACTTTACTGAGGGCCTCCGCCCCCACCACCAGACCGAATTTCCGGGGGGAGGCGTTCAGCAGGCATTCCATAGTGTGCAGGGCGTAGACAAAGCCGGTGCAGGCGGCGTTCAGGTCGAAACAGGGGGTATCTTCCGGCAGACCCAGCGCCTTTTGCAGCATACAGGCGGCAGAGGGCACCACGGTGTCCGCCGAGACGGTGGCCACGATGCACACGCCGATGTCCGCCGAGGTGATCCCGGCCATGTGCAGGGCGTCCCGCGCGGCGCTGACGCACAGCTCCGTGAGGGCCTCTTTTTCACAGCGGTAGCGGCTGCGGATGCCTGTGCGGGCGGTGATCCACTCGTCATTGGTATCCACCAGCCGGGAAAGATCGTCATTGGTGACGGTATTGGCGGGGACACAGCGGCCTGTGCCCCGGAGCTTGATCCCGTTCATGCGTCCTCCTTCCCGCGGCCAAGGGCGCGGAATTTCTGATAGCGCCGTTCCGTCAGGCTGACGGCGCTTTCCTTCAGCAAGGGTTCCAGACAGGCAGTCAGCGCCCGGTCCAGATTCCACAGCGTCCGGCTGGGGTCGGTCTGCGCGCCGCCCTCCGGCTCCCGGACGATGCCATCAATGACCCCCAGCTTTTTCAGCTCCGGGGCGGTGAGCTTCATCAGCTCCGCCGCCTCGCCGGAGCGCTGGGCGTCCTTCCACAGGATCGAGGCGAAGCCCTCCGGGGACAAAATGGCGTACACGGCGTTTTCCAGCATCAGCACCCGGTCGGCCACGGCCAGCGCCAGCGCGCCGCCGCTGTTGCCCTCCCCGGTGATGACGGCGATGACAGGCACCGTCAGACGGCTCATCTCAAAGAGATTCCGGGCGATGGCCTCGCCCTGACCGTGCTCCTCGGCCTCCAGACCGGGATAGGCTCCGGCGGTGTCGATAAAGGTAAATATAGGGCGGCGGAACTTCTCCGCCTGCTTCATGAGCCGCAGAGCCTTGCGGTAGCCCTCCGGCCCCGGCATCCCGAAGTTGCACCGGAGGTTTTCCTCCAGCGTTTTGCCCTTCCGGGTGCCGATAACGGTGACGGGCCGCCCGTGGAACAGGGCGATGCCGCCTAAAATGGCGGGGTCCTCCCGGCAGGCCCGGTCTCCCCGCTGCTCAAAGAAATCGGTGAACAGTCCGTCGATATAGTCCGTGATATTGGGCCGCTGGGGATGGCGGGCCAGCGCCACCCGCTCCGCGGCGGTTTTCTCAGCCATGGCGTTCTCCTTTCCCGTGGAGCTTCAGCAGACGGACAAGGGTGTCCCGCAGATCCTTCCGGGGGACCACCGCGTCCACAAAGCCGTGCTCCATCTGAAACTCCGCCCGCTGAAAGCCCTCCGGCAGGGTCTCGCCGATGGTCTGCTGAATGACGCGAGGCCCGGCGAAGCCGATAAGCGCACCGGGTTCGGCCAGAATAATGTCTCCTAACGAGGCAAAGCTGGCGGTGACGCCGCCGGTGGTGGGGTCCGTGAGAACGGAGATGTACAGCAGTCCCTTTTCTGCGAACCGGGCCAGAGCCGCGCTGGTTTTCGCCATCTGCATGAGGGATAAAATACCCTCCTGCATCCGCGCCCCGCCGCTGGCGGCAAAAAGGATCAGAGGCAGTTTGTTTTTCCCGGCGTACTCGATGGCCAGCGTCAGTTTTTCCCCTACGGCGGCGCTCATGCTGCCCATGAGAAAGCGGCTGTCCAGCACGCCCACCACGCAGCGGCTTCCGCCTACGGTGCCGGTGGCGGTGACTACGGCCTCGTTCATACCGGTCTTGCGGCGGGCGCCGTCCAGCTTGGCCCCGTAGCCGGGGAAGCGGAGGGGGTCGCTGGCCGTCAGCTTTTCGTGCAGCTCCCGGAAGGAGCCGGGGTCCAGCACGCTGCTGAGCCGGTAATAGGCCCCCATGGGGAAGTGGTAGCCGCACAGGGGGCAGACGGACAGCGCCGCCGCCACGTCCTTGCGCTGGCTCTCCCCGCCGCAATGGGGGCAGGTGACTAACTTTTCACCGGGGACGTAATTCTCCCGCATGGCTTTCATGGCCAGCAGCCGCGCCCGGCGTTTCGCAAAAATGTTTTCCATGTATTATCCTTTGTGATCGTCTACCCGGCGGCTGAATTCCAGCAGCTCCGGCAGGCTTCGGTCCAGAAAGGCGGTGGTGCAGCCGCCCCGGACAAAGGTGGGGTGGAACAGCAGCTCATAGGACAGCTCCGCATTGGTGGGGAAGCCCTCTAAGGTAAATTCCTCCAGACAGCGGCGCATCCTGCGGATGGCTTCCAGCCGGGTGGGGGCGTGGACCATCACCTTGGCGGCCAGAGAATCGTAATAGGGGGAGAGGGTGCAGCCGTTATAGAGGGCGGAGTCCACCCGGACGCCGGGGCCGCCGGGAAAGTGGAGAAATTCCACCTTGCCGGGGCAGGGCCGGAAATTGGCCGTGGGGTCCTCGGCGTTGATGCGGCACTCGATGGCGTGGCCGGTGAGGGTCACGTCCTCCTGAGTCAGATCAAGGGGCAGACCGGAGGCGATGCGCAGCTGCTGACGCACTAGATCCACGCCGGTGATCATCTCCGTGATGCCGTGCTCCACCTGGATCCGGGTGTTCATCTCCATAAAGTAGAAATGCTGTCCGTCGCTGTCCAGCAGAAATTCCACAGTGCCCGCGCCCTCGTAGTGGACGGCCTGCGCCGCTTTCACGGCGGCCCGGCCCATCTCCTCCCGCAGCTCCGGCGTCAGGCACCGGGCGGGGGCCTCCTCAATGAGCTTCTGGTTCCGGCGCTGGATGGAGCAGTCCCGGTCTCCCAGATGGATGACGTGGCCCTGCCGGTCCGCCAGGATCTGAAACTCGATGTGCCGGGGCTCCAGCACCAGCTTTTCCAAATACATTTCGTCGTTTCCGAAGCAGGCGTTGGCCTCCGCTTTGGCGGCGGCGTAAGCGTCGGGCAGGTCTTTAGCGCTGTCGCAGCGGCGGATGCCCCGGCCGCCGCCTCCGGCGCTGGCCTTCAGCAAAACGGGATAGCCCACCGTCTCCGCCACGGCCAGAGCGTCCTCCACGGAGGATACCGGCCCGTCGGAGCCGGGGGTCACGGGGACCCCGGCGGCACGCATCAGGTCCCGGGCGGCGGATTTGGAGCCGGCCTTCCGGATGGCGTCCCCGGAGGGACCGATGAAGGTGATGCCGTTTTCCGCGCAGGCGTCGGCAAATTCCGGGTTTTCCGACAGGAACCCGTAGCCGGGGTGCAGACCGTCGCAGCCGGTGGCTATGGCGGCGGAGAGCAGCGCCTGAGAGTTTAAGTAGCTGTCAGCGGCCCGGGGAGGGCCGATGCACACGGACCGGGTGGCCAGCTGGACGTGGAGGGCCTCCGCATCCGCCTGAGAATACACCGAGACCGTTTCGATGCCCGCCTCCCGGCAGGCCCGCAGCACCCGGAGGGCGATCTCCCCCCGGTTGGCGATCAATACCCGCTTCAGCATGGCTGATAGCGGAACAGAGGCTCCCCGAAGGAAACCAGCGCGCCGTTTTCCTTCAGAACCGCTGTGATCTCGCAGTCACAGGGGGCGGGGATCTCGCTCATCATCTTCATGGCCTCCAGCAGGCAGACGGGCTGGCCCTTGCGTACCCGGTCGCCCACCTGCACAAAGGGGGGCTGTTCCGGGGCGGAGGCGGCGTAAAAGGTGCCCACCATGGGGGCGGTGATGGCATCGCCCTCCGGTTCGGCGGCTGCGGGAGCCGCCGGGGCAGCAGCCGCTGCCGGGATCACCGGCGCGGCGGGAGCGGAGACGGCCCGCTCCATTTCTATGGTAAATTCCTGGGTGGACAGCTTCAGCTTGGATAGGGAGCTTCCCTCGAAGCGGGCCAGCAGGTCGTTCAGTTCTTGATTGGTCATGGAATATCCTTTCCTCGCAAAACCAGACCGCCGGAGGGTCTGTACCCTCCGGCGGACGCACGTTAATTCTTGTGAGCGGCCAGATAGGTCATGATGTCGCCCACCGTTTTCAGGTTGGCGGCGTCCTCCTCGGCGATGGAGATGCCGGCGGCCTCTTCCAGGGCCATGACCAGCTCCACGGCAGCCAGAGAATCGGCGCCCAGATCGTCAGCCAGAGAAGCGGTAGGGGTCACGGCTTCGGCGTCGCAGCCCAGAGTTTCGACAATGATGTCACGCACTTTTTCAAATTCCATGATAGATCTCCTTGTTTCGGTGAAAGTCGGCTCTTGTTAGTTAAAAACATTTACTTAAAATAATTTAACTAAAAGAATTGAACTATATAATAGCGGACGCCCCTCCCATTGTCAAGACAAAAATTGTGAATAAACGGTTAAAACCGGGGAAAGTGGGGGCGCAGCCTATTTTTTGATTGACAGGGGAAACTGGATGTACTATCATCCAATCAGAAAGATGTATCTGCAACTATCTCTCGACCGGGCACAGGCTCCGGGGAAAGGAACGCTGTCAATAACCCCCACCAAATCTAACGATTTGGTGGGGGCTTGCGAGAAAACGTAAGCCCAGATTGACTACCCTAAGTGTTTCGAGCACTACGTTACTCAAGAATGTAAGAATAGGCACCGGCGGGCGTGAATCCGAACCTGCCGCACTGCGGTGTGTGATTAAAAGCTCTGAGGGTAAGGAGCGGTGTTGCACACGAAAACCTTGAGATAACATTGGGTACGGATACCTGACGACCGAAAGGTCGCGTGGCTTTTTCGTTAGCCACAACCAAAGAAGAAGGAGGAAGGCATCATGCCAAACAAAGTGTATGTCATCAACAAGCACGGGCGTCCGCTGATGCCCTGCTCCCCGACAAAAGCCCGTCATCTGCTGGATGCCGGGAAAGCCAAAGTGAAGAAGAGGACGCCCTTTACCATCCAGTTGGTCTACGGAAGCAGCGGCTACACCCAAGAAGTCATTCTTGGCGTAGACGCAGGAAGTAAGACCATTGGTATGCCGGCATCCACTACAAAAGAGGAGCTGCTCTCCGCAGAAGTAAAACCTCGAAATGACGTGGTGGATTTACTATCCACCCGTCGAGAGTTCCGCAGAGCACGGAGAAACCGCAAGACCCGGTATCGCAAGCCGCGCTTCGATAACCGAGTCCGCAGCAAGCACAAGGGATGGTTGGCACCTTCTGTGGAGGTCAAAATTCAAGAGCATATCACTGCCATCCGGCGCGTCTGTGGTATCCTGCCCGTCAGCAAGGTGGTCGTAGAAACCGCCGAGTTCGACTTGCAGCTGCTGAAAGCCATTGCGGATGGAAAGCCCGTTCCGCAAGGTGAGGATTACCAGCAGGGCGAGATGTACGGTCACTACAATGTACGGCAATACGTGCTTTGGAGAGACGGGTACACCTGCCAATGCTGCGGAGCACACGCAACCAAGAAAAAAGAGGTCCGGCTTCACGTCCACCATCTGGAGAGCAGGAAGGTAGGCGGCGACGCTCCGGACAACCAAGTTACCCTTTGCGAGAGTTGTCACGAGAAACTCCACAAGGGGTTGATTACGGCGAAGGACTTCAAAAAGCGTAAGCGGAAGTCAACCAGAGATGCCACATTCATGGGCATCATGCGGGCAACGTTGCTGCAAAGGCTTCGTTCCGAGTTGCCTATCCCCGTTGTAGAAACCAGAGGCTACATCACAAAGGCAACACGAGAGAAGCTACTGGTGCTTCCCAAGAGCCACACCAACGACGCTCTGGCTATCGCACAGGGGAAGCATGGCTTCAATGTGGGCTATCTCCCGGGAATCGCACAAATCGATAAGATTTACACGATTCGCCCGGTGAGACATCACAACCGCCAGCTGCACAAGGCGACTATCCTCAAGGGAGGCATCCGTAAGTCCAATCAAGCAGAAAAGTACGTTTTTGGATATCGCCTTTTTGACAAAGTCCAATTTAACGGACAGGACTGCTTCATTTGGGGGAGAAGAACTACCGGAATCTTTACTATTAAAACGATAAACAGAAAAATGATAAAAGACGGTATCTCTTTCAAAAAATTAAAACCCGTAGAAAAATCCACGAGTTATTTAATTGCTTAACTTTAATACACGAAAGGAGGGAACGGCAATTCCTCACCGCCCAATGCTTCACATTGGACGGTGTACCCTTGCCGTAACAATGGATCTCACAGAGCGCAAGATCACGAAAATCGCGCGGGAGGCCAGCAAGCTGGCCGTCCGGACGCTGAAGGAGGACGGTATCGGCACAGCGGAATACGATTTCATCCATCTGGTGCGCCACCATCCCGGCATCACGCAGGCGGAGGTCCGGGAGCAGCTCCGGGTGGACAAGGGAGCCGCCGCCCGCCGTGCGGCCAGTCTGGAGGCCAAGGGCTACCTGATCCGGCAGGCAAACCCCAAGGACGGCCGCAGCCAGCTGCTTTTCGCCACGGAAAAGGCGGAGGGGCTGCGGAACTCCAAGGCGCAGGTGGAGACCGCCTTTTATGAATGGCTGCTGGCGGAACTGCCGGAGGCGGAGAAGGCCGCCTTCTGCAAAACGCTGGACACCATCTATCGCCGTTCCAAGCAGGAGAGCCGGGCAGGGTTCCCCCACATCACGGCCCTGACGGAGCAAGGAGAGGGGGAGCGCCATGAGTAAGCGGCAGCTTCCGCCGGACCGGGTCAGCTCCTATTTCCGGGCGGAATCCGGGGTGCTGGCGGTCATCACCGTGACGGGTCTCCTCTATAATATAGGTCTGGTGGCAGGCCCGTGGTTCGAGGGACAGATGACGGAAACGCTGGCCCGGATCCTCTTGGGAGAGAACAGCTTTTCCGTCATGGTCTCTCTGGCGGCGGGGTACATCGCCGTCATCGCCGCGGTGCAGGGACTTCGGTTTTTGAAGCGGTTCTATGTCCGGCGCTTTGCCAACAAGGTGAACCGCCGCATGAAGCGGGTCCTGTACGGTGCGCTGGTCCGGTCGGATCGGGAGGACTTGGAGCGTGAGGGCGCGGGAACGGTGCTGACCAAGGCCATTTCCGACGTGGACGACTGCGCCGAGGGGATGCGGAAATTCACCACGGAGGTATTTGACACCGGCGTGGCCTTGGCAGCCTATGCCGGGATGCTGCTGTGGTATGACTGGCGGCTGGCGCTGCTGTCCATGGCCTTTCTGCCGGGGAGCTACGCGCTGGCGGAGCGGATGAAGCGGCCCGTTCAGCGCACCGGCGCGGCCTTCAAGGAGCAGGCCGGGGTCTTGAACGCCGCCACCATGGATCGGGCGGTCAACGCCCTGACCTACCGGGTCTTTGGCCGGGAGGAGGAGCGCCGGGCAGCCTATGAGGAGCACCTCACCGCTTACGAACACGCCGCTGTAAAGGCAAACCTGTGGACAGCGTCCCTGCCGCCGCTGTACCGGGTGCTCTCCATGATCGGGGCGGCGCTGATCCTGTATTTCGGCGGGAAAAACGTGCTGGGCACCGGCTGGACGGTGTGGAGCATTGCGGAATTCACCACGTTTCTGGCCTGCTTTACCAAGCTGGCCACCAAATCCTCCAAGGCGGCAAAGCTGTTCAACGCAGTCCACAAGGCGCAGGTGTCGTGGAAGCGCATCCAACCTCTGATGCGGGAGATCCCCGCCGTGCCCGCCGTTTCCGCCGGCAGGGTGGAGCGTCTGGAGATCCGGGACCTCACCTGCGGCTATCCCGGTGACGCGCCGCTGTTCTCCGGGCTGGATCTGACCGCCTGCCGGGGGCAGATCATCGGCGTCACCGGGCCGGTGGCCTGCGGCAAATCCACGCTGGGCAAGGCGTTCCTCTGTGAGCAGCCCTACGGCGGCAGCATCCGGCTGGACGGCCGGGAGCTGGCGGAGCTGTCCCCCTGGGAGCGGACGGGCCTCGTGGGGTATCTGGGCCACGATCCGGAGCTGTTCAGCGGCACGATCCGGGAAAATGTGCTGCTGGGAGACATGGGTGATCCCATGGACTACCTCCGGGCGGTGTGTCTGGACGGCGAAGTGGCGGCCATGACGGAGGGGCTGGAGACCCGGGTGGGCACCGGCGGCGTCCGGCTTTCCGGCGGTCAGGCCCAGCGGCTGGCGCTGGCCCGGACGCTGGCCCATCAAAGACCCCTGCTGATTCTGGACGATCCCTTTTCGGCGCTGGACCGGGCCACGGAGACGGAGATCTTCGCCCATCTGCGGCGTCTGGCGGCAGACAGCGTGGTGATTCTGATCTCCCACCGGCTGTATCTGTTCCCGGAGCTGGATCGGGTGATCTGGCTGGAAAACGGGGAGGCCAAGGTGGGGACCCACGAGGAATTGGTGGGGAATACCCTGGATTACGCGGCGCAGTTTGACGCGCAGAGGGAGGAGAACAGCCATGAATGACCGCAAAAAAGCAGTCCATGTGGGGACTGTGGTACTGGAAACGGTGAAAGACCACCTCTGGCTGTCCTTTACCATTCTGGCGGTGGTGGCAGGGGCCGTAGGCGCGGCGCTGGTGCCGCCGCTGGTGCTGGGCCGCATTGTGGACAGCCTCACCGCCGGGGAGAGGCTGACCCTCCGCCTGCCCCTGTGGTATCTGGTCTTCACCGCATTGGCGGGAGGGCTGGAATCCGCCCGGGAGAGCGCGTTGACGGTATTCGGCCAGAAAACCACCCACGCCCTGCGGAGCCGCCTGATGGAAAAGGAGGGCCGCCTGCCTGCCGACGAGCTGAACCGTCAGGAGCCGGGGGCGCTGGTGTCCCGCTTCGTGGGGGACGTGGACACGGTGGAGACCCTGTTCACCGCCGGGATCATCAGCATGGCGGCGGACGCCTGCCGGATTCTCAGCATTCTGATCGTGGTGTGGCAGTGCAGCCGGGGGCTTGCCTATCTGTTGCTGGCGCTGCTGCCGGCGCTGTTCCTCTTTACCCGGTTCGTCCAGAAGCGGATGCTGAGCAACCAGCTGAAAAACCGGAAGGCGGTGAGCCGGGCCTCCGGGTATGTGCCGGAGACGGTGCGGAATCTCCGCACCATCCGCACGCTGGGCAAGGAGACCTACATGGAGACCCGGTACGACGGCGCGCTGGGGGAGAGCTACCGGGCCATTGAGGGCACCAACTTCTATGACGCCCTGTATTCCCCGGTGATCCTCACGGTGAACGCCGTTGTGGTGGGCGTTGTCATGCTGCTGTCCGCCTCCGGGAAGCCGGCGGTGCTGACGCTGTTCGGCATGACCGCCGGTACCGCCGTGACGGTGATGAACTACATCAGCCAGATATTCTCCCCGTTGGAAAGTCTGGGCATGGAGATCCAGACCATCCAGTCCGCCGTGGCGGGCGTTCGCCGGATCAATGACTTTCTGGCCCAGCCGGAGCAGGAGCCGATGACCCCGGAAACGGAAAATCCCGCCGCTCCCATGGTGGAGCTGCGGGATGTGGACTTCGGCTATGAGGCAGGGCAGAACGTTCTGCACCACTTAAATATGGAGATCCGGGAGGGAGAGCTGGCTACCCTGTCCGGCCGGACCGGCGCGGGAAAGAGCACCGTGTTCAAGCTGGTGCTGGGGCTGTATGCCCCCCGGCGGGGCACCGTCCGGATTCAGGGCGTGGATCCCCGGTCCCTCACCGGCCCGCAGCGGCGGGCACTGTACGGCTATGTGGAGCAGCGGTTCCATCCGGTCCCCGGCACCGTCCGGGACCAGATCACCCTGTATGATGACACCATCACAGAGGGGCAGGTCCGCCGGGCCGCGGAGCTGGCGGGACTGGCGGAGGCCATCGGTGCCCTGCCGCAGGGCTATGACACCCCCTGCACCCCGGACATTTTCTCTCAGGGACAGTGGCAGCTGCTGTCCATCGCCCGGGCGGTGGCGGCGGACCCCAAGCTGCTTCTGCTGGACGAGATCACAGCCAATCTGGACGCGGAGACGGAGCGGGCGGTGCTGCGGGCCTTGAAGAGGGCTACGGCGGACCGGACGGTGCTCTCCATTTCTCACCGGGTCGGGGCGGACACGGGACGGCTCATTCCCATTGGGGAGGAGTCATAGCCAGAAACCGAGCCAGCGCGGGGTTGGGGTTGGTGGTCTGCCACGCGGCGATGATCTCCTCCACCTCTCCCTCGCCGATGAGGGGGACAAACACCAGATTGTCGGCGTTGTAGAGCTTTTCCACGCAGTAGGCGGGGAGGATGGAAATGCCTTCCTCGGCGGAGACCATCATGAGGATGCTCTCCGTGTCGGCGGAGCGGAAGAGGATGTTGGGCTTGTAGCCCGCCTCATTGTAAAGCTGCATGAAAAAGGCGTCGCCGTAGGAATCATCGGCGGCGTCAGGGGACATATAGAGGATGGTCTCTCCCCGCAGCTCCTGCCGCCGGAGCTGCTGCCGCTGGGCCAGCGGGTGTCCGGCGTACAGCGCCACCACCAGCCGGGCCCTTTCCACGGTGCGGCAGGACACGCCCTCCTGGGTTTTCAGGTTGGTACTGTCCCAGGTGAAAATGATGTCATATTCATGGTGCAGCAGCCCCGCCGCCAGCGCATCGGTGGAGCAGCGGTAAAAGGTGATGAGCACGTTGCTGTTCTGCTGGTGGAATTGGCGGATATGGGCGGACAGGTCGCTGCGCTCGTACCCCCGGACGTAGCCCACCCGCAGTGTGCCGGAGAGTCCGGTGGAGGCGTCGTGGACCCGCTCCTGCGCCCGGCTCATCCGCTCTAAGATCCCCTTGGCCTCCCGGAGGAAGATGGTCCCCGCGGGGGTCAGGCTCACGGGCCGGGTGCTCCGGTCAAAGAGGGGACAGCCCAGCGTCTCCTCCAGCAGACGGATCTGCTGGGTGATGGCGGTCTGGGAAATGTAGAACTGCTCGGCGGCTTTCGTGAAGCTGCGGCTCTCCGCCGCGGCCACGAAATACTTCAGCTGATTTCGATTCATAACGCCCTCCCACAACACAAAATAAGTTTTTCTTATTTTATCATGAAGAAATCCCCCTTGTAAAGGGGGGTTTTTTCCGCTAAGATAAGTGCATATTTGTTGTGTGTAAGCGAGGTACTTAGAAATGCAAAGAGAATCCTTCGGCTCCCGGCTGGGCTTCCTGCTGGTGAGCGCGGGCTGCGCCATCGGCATCGGCAACGTGTGGCGCTTCCCCTATATTACCGGCAAGAACGGCGGCGGCTACTTCGTCCTGTTCTATCTGGTGTGCCTGCTGCTGTTGGGCGTCCCCGTGATGACCATGGAACTGGCGGTGGGCCGCGGCGGCCGCAAGAGCGCCGTGCTGGCCTACAAGAATCTGGAAAAGCCCGGCTCCAAGTGGCACATCCACGGCTGGTTCTGTCTGGCGGGCTGCTATCTGCTGATGATGTATTACACCACCGTCACCGGCTGGATGGTGAACTATTTCGGCAAATTCCTCACCGGCGGCTTCCACGCCGGCATGACCGGCGATGAGATCTCCGGGATGTTCGGCACCATGCTGGGCAATCCCGGCTCCATGGCCATCTTCACGGAGCTGGTGGTGGTCACCGGCCTGATCGTGTGCAGCTTCGGCCTTCAGAAGGGTCTGGAGCGGGTGACCAAGGTCATGATGATCTGCCTGCTGGCACTGATCGTGGTGCTGGCGGTCCACAGCCTGACCCTCTCCGGCGCGGCGGAGGGCATGAAGTTCTACCTGCTGCCTTCCGTGGACACCATCCGGGAGCACGGTCTCGGCAGCCTCATCACCGACGCGATGAATCAGGCGTTCTTCACCCTGTCTCTGGGCATCGGCGCCATGGAGATCTTCGGCAGTTACATGAGCGATGAGCAGACCCTCCCCGGCGAGGCTGTCCGCATCTGCATTCTGGATACCTTTGTGGCCCTTATGGCGGGCGCCATCATTTTCCCTGCCTGCTTCACCTTCGGCGTTGCGCCCGGTGAAGGCCCCGCGCTGATCTTTCAGACCCTGCCGCCTCTGTTCGTGAATATGTCCGGTGGTCGCTTCTGGGGCACGCTGTTCTTCCTGTTCATGGTGTTCGCCAGCTTCTCCACGGTGCTGGCGGTGTTTGAGAACATTCTGGCCGTCTGCATGGACACTTTCGGCATCAGCCGCAAGAAGGCCGTGGTCATCAACGGCGTGCTGCTGGCCCTCCTGAGCCTGCCCTGCGTGTTTGGCTACAATATCTGGAGCGATTTCCATCCCATTCTGGGCAAGGACGTGCTGGACAGCGAGGACTTCCTCGTGAGCAACCTGCTGCTGCCCATCGGCTCTCTGGTGTATCTGCTGTTCTGCGTCAGCAAGTGGGGCTGGGGCTTCGACAAGTATGTGGCGGAGGCCAACAAGGGCAAGGGCCTGAAATTCGCCAAGTGGCTGAAGCCCTATTTCCAGTTCATTCTGCCGGCGCTGATCGTTGTGATCTTCCTGCAGGGCCTGCTGTAAAGCGGAACAGTGTTACAGCAATAGAGGGGGAAATTTCCCCTGTACGGGACATTTTCCCATCAGCCTGCCCAGGGAAAAGACCGGAAAAAACGAAAAATGTAAGAATGTAGGAGGCGTGTCAACAGACACGCCTCCTATGACTTTTATTGGGGGAATTTACAGAAGCCGACTCATGCGGCAAATGCTATCAGAGAACAAAGGAATCTGCCATGGGCGTGGCGTGGGGGGACGCATAGACCCAAACGCTGACGCACTCCTCGTCACCCAGTTTGTGATAGCTGTGATCCGTGTTGGCATCAATGTAAATACAGTCTCCCCCATTTAAGATATACTCGTCGCCATTGAAGCTCCTTACTGGCTGACAAAACAGCCCCCGCTCTCATCTGCCATAGAACAGAAGAGAGCGGGGGCCCCGAACACGCATACCTTTTCGATTTTATAGAAATCGCATTGGAGCGATTACTTCATCATGAGCTGAGGAACAAACATGGACAGAGGCTGCCAGAATGTAACCAGCATCAGCACCAGAATCATCATAGCATAGAACGGCAGGCAAGCCTTTGTGGCATCTTCAATTTTGATGCGGCCGATGGAGCAGCCGGCGAATAGAGCGGCACCCACGGGAGGCGTGCAGAGACCGATGGCCAGATTCAAAATCAGCATTGCGCCAAACTGAATCGGCGCCATGCCCAGCTGCGTAGCCACGGGCAGCAGGATCGGCGTCAGGATCAGGATCAGGGGACCCATATCCATGATGCAGCCCAGAATCAGGCACATGACGTTGATGAGCAACAGAATGACCACTTTGTTGTCGGAAACACCTAAAAGCAGATTGGTGACCATGGTGGGCACCTTCAGATAGGCCAGCAGCCAGCCGAACATAGAGGCTGTGGAGATCAGAGCCATGACCATGGCGATGGTCCGCAGGGACTTCCGCAGGATGTCACCAAACTGCCGCAGCGGGATTTCACGATAGACAAAGAACGTGACAATGAATGCATACACCACGGCCACAGCAGCGGATTCCGTGGCAGTAAACCAACCGAGGATCACGCCGCCCACGATGATGATGCAGGTCATCAGGCCCAGCAGAGCATCTTTGGTGGCCTTCCAGATCTCCTTCAGAGACATGACCCGGCCCTTGGGATAGTTGCGCTTCCGTGCGATAATGGCGGTTATGATCATCAGAGCCACGCCCAACAGGATGCCGGGTATCAGGCCGCCCATGAACAGCTGGCCGATGGATACGCCGCCGCCTGCCGCCATAGCAAACAGGATCATGTTATGGGAAGGCGGGATCATAACACCCTGGCAGGAAGAGGTGACCGTGACCGCCACAGAGAAGTCCTTATCATAGCCGGAATCCGTCATCATGGGGATGAGAATGGAGCCGATGGAGGACGTATCCGCCACGGCGGAACCGGAAATACCGCCAAAGAACATGGAGGCCAGGATATTCACCTGAGCCAAACCGCCTCGCATCCATCCGACGCATGCGTTTGCCAGAGTAATGAGCCGACGAGAAATGCCGCCTTGTCCCATGATCTCACCGGCCAGAATAAAGAAGGGGATCGCCAGCAGGGAGAAGGACTGAACACCGCTGACCATTCGCTGAAACAGTGTAGCTAGAGGGATGTTCAGATACAGCGCCGTCAGAACAGAGGAGATGCCCAGCGTGAAAGAAATGGGCATCCGCGCCATCAGCAACAGGACGAAGGACCCCAGCATGATGGCAATGGCAATGGTTGTATCAGGCATGGTCATCCTCCTTTGCGGTTTCGCTATCTTTCTCAAAAATCTTCTTATCCTGGCCCGCCGCAACCAAAATAGCATTCAGCAGCACCAGAAGACCGGACAGGGGCAGAATCACATAAAGTACGGAGCTGGGCATTTTCGTAGCCGGCAGGGTGGACATTTTGGTCATGTTCATAATGAGCAGACCATAGTATACCATAGCCCCGCCGAATACGGCAATCAGAATATGGTCAATGCTTTCCAGCACCCGAATGACCTTCGCGGGCAGTTTAGACGTAAACATTTCAATGCTGATGTGGATTTTTTCCAGAACACCGATGGCCATGCCGATCAGGCTGAACCATACCAGCATCAGCGTGGCAACCTCCTGGGTCCAAGGAAAGCCCTGCTTGAAGATATAACGCAGGATTACATCCGTGAAAACGATGACGGTCAGGACCACCATGCAAATAATGGCGAACCATTCCAGTGCCTTGAACAGAAAACGGCTGGCTTTCTGCAGAATACGCATAGTGCAGACTCCTTTCTAGTAGTTCGCAAATTGAAAGGACGGCCCGGATGGGCCGCCCTTTACCAGCATAGATCAGCCCAGAGCCTGAACGCGCTCCACAATGGCCTTCTGATCAGCATTCAGGAAGGTATCATACATAGGTGCAACAGCATCCTGGAACAGTTTGACCTCTTCATCGGTCAGAGTGGTGAGGGTGCAACCCTTCTCTTCAGCGATCTTGGCGTTCTTGGCTTCGGACTCCTCCCAAGCCTCACGATGCCAGACCTCGGCTTCCTTGGCACAGTCGAAGATGATTTGCTGATCCTCAGCAGACAGCTTATCCATGGTCTGCTTGGAAGCCAGGATCATGTCAGGCATGTAGGAATGGCCGTCATAGGTCCAGTAGGGAGCAACCTCCCAGAAAGACATCTCGATGTAAGAAGTCATGTTGTTCTCAGCGCCATCCACAACGTTGGTCTGAATGGAAGAGTAAGTGTCGTTAAAGGGCAGACCCACGCCGGCAGCACCCAGGCAGTCCATCAGGGTCAGCATCAGGTCGGACTCGGACACACGGATCTTCATGCCGGCCAGATCGGCGGGGGTGTGGATCTCCTTCTTGGAGTTGAAGAAGTTTCTGGAACCGGGATGCAGATAGGTGATACCCACCAGGTTGTTGTCCTTGAAGGTCTCAAAGACTTCCTGACCGATCTCGCCGTCCAGAACCTCAAAGAGGTGATCCACGCTGGTGTACTCATAGGGCATCTGCAGAGCGTTCATCAGAGGAGCGAACTCAGCAGAGGCACCGGAAGAAACACGGGTGAAGTCCAGACCGCCGAACTGGCACTGCTCGATGGTGGAGCGCTCGTCGCCCAGTTCACCGGCAAAGTGGCACTCGATGGTGATGCGGCCATCAGTCTTTTCGTTTACCAGATCAGCGAACATCTGGCAGGCCTGGCTGGTGATGTGCTCAGCGTTGTGGCTGTTGGCCAGACGCAGAACCACAGTCTCAGCGGAAGGGGTACCTGCAGAAGCAGTGTCGCCAGTGGAAGAGCTGTCCTTCTGCCCACCGCAGCCGGTGCACAGGCTCAGCAGCATGACCATCGCCAGAAGGGAGGTAACAAACTTTTTCATCTTCTTTTCTCCTATCAAACTTTTTATGATCCTAATCAGGATCACTTCTATAATTTGATTGTATCTGAGAACAAAATATTAAGAAATCGTAAACTCTTGCGGTTTAGCCGTTATTTTTTTTGCCAACATCCAAAGAATATTTGTTAAAATTGTGCAAAATTAACAACAGCAGGCAAGCCGCCTGCTGTTGTGTCTTTATTCCGTGGATGATACAACCGTGTTTCGATAAGCCGTCGGTGTACATCCTACCACTTTTTTAAATGCCTTTGTGAAATAATTGGAATCGGCATATCCAACGGAATGTCCTACGTCGCTGACGGAGAGGTCTGTAGAAGTCAAGCGCTTCTTGGCCTTTTCGATGCGGTAAGACGTCAGATAATCCAAAAAGGTCTTTCCGGTAACCGCCTTTACTTGCCTCGAAAAATAAAACGGACTCATTCCCATGCTTGCGGCTGCGTCTTCCAGTGCCATATCCTCTGCATAATGGCGCTGCACCCATACAGCCAGCTCCGACTCAAAGGGAGATGTCTTCGGCACAACGCAGGTCTGAAGGTCAAAAAACTTTTGGAGACTTTCCCGCAGTTCCACCTCGCCAACCGGTTTTAGAATATAGTCCTCGCCACCGGAACGGATCGCCCCCACTGCATAATCAAACCGATCATAGGCGGTAAGGAAAATGATGTGGACCGTCTGGATTTGCTTTTTAATGACCGCTGCGGCTTCCAACCCATTTTTTCCGGGCATTTCAATGTCCATAAATATTACGTCCGGCTGTACGCGAAGAGCCTTGTCCACTGCGTCATTTCCATCCGATGCCGCCTCAATCAGTGCGGCATCACCTAAGATCCCCCTGAGCCGGGAGATCAGCGCCCCCCGACTTTTGGGTTCATCCTCAGCCACCAGCACCTTGAACATGCAATTCCTCCCCTACAATCAATCTTACACAGGTCCCCAGACCGGGACGGCTGAATACATCCATTTTGCCGCCGCTGAGTTCCATCCGTTCCCGAATATTATCCAGTCCTACAGAGTGATGCGCGGTGGTTCCGCCGCTCTGCTGCGGACAGAAACCGCAGCCGTTGTCAGTGACCATAATCGTAATTCCCCGACGCCCCCGGAACGTGCGGACACGCACCAATCCACCGCATTCCTTCAGCCCGTGAATGATTGCGTTTTCCACCAACGGCTGGAGGATAAATCTCGGAACGGGAACATCAGAAAGCGCAGGATCAGCATGGACTTCCATAGTAATGCGGTCGCCGTATCGTGTCTCCTGCAGTTCCATATAATCCCGCAGAAGCCCGATTTCCCGCCCCAATGCAACGATCTTCTCATCGCTTTCCAGCGAATACCGGAAAAAATTAGACAGACGCAGAATCAGATCCTCTGACAGTGGTGCCTGTTCTTCGTGCGCCAGCGCGGCAATGGTGCTGAGGGTGTTGAACAGGAAGTGAGGATTGATCTGGCTTTGAAGCTGGGCGAAGCGGCCCTCCTGCAGTTTTTTCTGCATCTGCGCCGCCTCCACCTCTTTTTCCAGCAGATGCTTTTCCATCTCAGACTGCTTTTCAAGAGACCATATCGTGTGTCGGATCTCCGCTTGCATCAGATTGACGGACTTTGCGGTTCGCCCCAGCTCGTCATCACCGCGGACAACTACGGGCGGAGCTTCATAGTGACCAGCGCTAATGGTATCCGCTGCCTGTCCCAGTGCGGCCAAGGGGGCCAGAATGCTTCGCTTGAACACAACCAGCGTCAACCCCATCAGAACTGTAACGACGATCAAAAACGCCACAAACTGCTTGCTGCTGCGGGCGTTTATTCGATCAGCTTCCTGCCACTGCATGCCGCCTTGTACCATTTGGCTGTGGAGCAGGTCCCTGGTGCAACCATCTATATAAGAAGACTGCGTTTTCAAGAGAAGATAATGCTCAATCATCTCTGACGGCTTTTCGGCATCCAGCAAAACATGTTGTGATTCCCGGTAGTAGGACATTGCGTTGCGGATGGCCCGCTTGAGTGCGTATTCTTCCCGCCGGTCTGCTTGCAAGTCGGGGCACAGTTCCTCCAGACAGCGGTTCGTCATCTGGATTGCCGCCAGATAGTCCTCCTTTGCGTCTATGGGTTGTATGGGCCTCATATACGCTTCCAAAGATGCATTTTCAGCAGAAAACGCGTCCATGAAGCCAGTAATATCCATATATTCATCCATAATAACGGAAGATCTTTCGCTGAACGTATGAAGTTGAATCATTACCAACGCCACCAAAACCCAAGTGACCGCAAGCATCATGCCCATCAGCAATATACTTTTTGTACGAATCGATACATCGTACCATTTTTGCTGCAGCCATTTCATCCAATCACCTCACTCTGGGCAACATACTCCTCATTATGGGTTAAGCGGCAGATGCCAAACGGACACGCGCTCAACACCAAAATGGGCGCAAACATGAGAAAGCTGTACTTCCATACATTTAAAATGAGCTGTGAATATTATAGCAATTTTTTTGGGTGCTTTTCAATATTCTTTATCCCATCTGAAAATAAATATTATCGCACGTGGCATGATATCCTGCCTTTAGGCTTAGAAATATAAGCCACACCTTGTTCCCCCGTAAAAAGGCTTCCGGGGATTGCATTAGATATCGTTGAGCGAACCGACGCTCCCCACGGCTTTAGCCGTGGGGAGCGTCAACCTTAGCAAGGAGTGTTACAGCACCAGCGCTTCCTTTAACACCCGGAGGGAGGTCAGGTGGCCCTGCAGCATGGGCATGGTCAGGTCCTCCATTTCCAGAGATACGTCGCCGTCATAGCCCGCCATCCGCACGGTGGAGAAAAACTCCTTCCACCACTGGGCGCCGTGGCCGCAGCCCACAGCCACGTAATTCCACGAACGCGTGCGGAACTGTTCGATGGGCTTCGTGTCCAAAAGGCCGTTTGGTCCGGCCATCCGCCGCTCCGGGCGGGAGTCCTTGCCGTGGACGTGGTAGAGAGCGCCCTGCTCCCCCAGCACCCGGGCGGCCTCGATGGGGTCGCCGCCCATCCAGAACAGGTGGGAGGGGTCCAGATTCATGCCCACCATGGGGCCAACGGCCTCCCGCAGGCGGAACAGGGTCTCCGGGTTGTACACCAGCTGCATCCCGTGGTTTTCCAGCGCGATCTGACGGATGCCGCAGTCCTCCGCCATGCGGACCAGTTCCTTCCACTTGGGGATGGCCACCTCATTCCACTGGTAGTCCAGAATGTCCTGGGTCTCCGGCGGCCAACTGGTGGTGATCCAAACGGGGGTCTTGTCGCCGGGACAGCCGGCGGGCAGGCCGCCCATCATCACAATCTTCTCCACGCCCAGCAGCTTCGCCAGACGGAAGGTTTTCTCCGTCACCTCCCAGTCCTTCTGGAAGGCAAGGGGGTTGCCGGAGCAGTTCAGGGCGCACAGGGCGATATCCCGGCGGCGAAGCTGGTCCATCCAGCGCTGCCGGGCCGTTTCGGAGCCGAGCAGTTCGTCCAAGTCGATGTGGGGCGCGCCGGACCAGTTGCCGGTGCCGATCTCCACCGCCTGAACGCCCTGCGCCACGCAGAAATCCAGCATGGCCGCAAAGGGCATATCCAGTGTGCAGGTTTTAATAGAAAGCCGCATAGGGGACCTCCTTGGTCATTGATCTTTTTGGGGGGCCGCTGCGGGGCGGCGCATGAAAATCGTCTTTTTTCGCGGGGAGTTGAGGGGCGCTATTCCTTGGTGAACCACAGATCCAGATCCACAGGACCCTCGATGCCGTCCACAACGCCGCTCTCGCTGTACTGCCAGAGGGTCACGCCCCGGTCCAGTGCCGGGACCGGGCCGTAGCTGGCCAGCCAGACCGGCAGGTGCGCCAGCTCCTCCATGCCGTACATACTTCCGGCCCAGTGGAGGTTCATGTAGACCACCGGCTCATAGCCCGCCTGACGGATCACGTCGCAGAAGGCGAGAGCGTTCTGGGTGGCCTGTTCGCCGGTGAGATCGTCGGTTCGGGCCTCGTCCGCCGTGTAAAATTCCAGATCGTAGGCGATGGGGCCGCTGACGTTCGTCCCCCGGAGCCGCTCCACCACGAACCGGGCTTCCTCGGCGGCTTCCTCCTCCGTGACGGCCTGAGAGTAGAAGTAAACGCCCACCGTCAGCCCCGCTTTGGCGGCGTCGGCGGCGTTCTGGGCGAAGGCGTTATCCTCCACCAAAGCCCCGGTGCCGTAGCCCCGGAAGCCAACCCGCAGCATGGCGAAGTCCGCTCCGGCGGCCTTCACGGCGGGCCAGTCCACGTTCCCCTGATAGCTGGAAACGTCCACCCCGGCATAGGCGGTAACGCCGGGGGCGTCATATTGGTAAAACGGCTCCCTGCGGGTCAGGGCTTCCTCGTTGACGGAGATGCCCGGCCCCGGCGCGGTATGGGCCCGCCATTCCAGAATACCCCAGATCCCAAGGCCCGCCAATACCAGCACCGCCAGCAGCCAGCCACGGCGGTTGGGCGCGGCCCGCTTGCCGTCTTTCTTTTTTTCTTTCATATGTGCTCTCCCTCTTTTCTGCCCATAGACTACCACCGGCGGCGCTGCCTTTGGTGAACAAAGTCTGAATTTGCCGCAAAAAGGGGAGGGGACGGTTCAGGTTTCCTGCGCCAGCATCCGCAGGGCGAACAGGGTGTGGAGCGCTGCGCCGGTGGGGAGAACGTCCTCGTTGAACACCACCGCCTCGTTGTGCATGGGCTTGCCGTAGCGAGGGTCCTCCTGCGGCGTTCCGGCTCCCAGCAGCAGGTAGGCGCAGGGCAGCTCATAGGTGAAGGAGGCGAAGTCCTCGGAGCCCATGCCGCCCTGATCCAAACGGTACACCCGCTCCTTGCCCGCCAGCTCCTCCGCCCAGCCCGCGACCTGTTCCATCAGGGCGGGATCGTTTACCAGCGGCGGGGCGGAGGCGATCTCCTCCACCTGGGCGCTGCCCCGGAAGGCCGCCGCCGTGTTCTCTGCGATGACCCGGATGCGCTCCATGATCCGGGCGCTGAGCTCCCGGTCAAAGGTGCGGATGGTGCCCTCCAGCACGGCCTCCTCCGGGATGATGTTGGGGGCCTGTCCCCCCTGGAACCGGCCCACCGTCACCACGGCAGGCTTCTTCGCGGAGATCTCCCGTGCGGTCAGCTCCTGCAGGGAGAGGTAGATGTGGGCGGCGATGTTGATGGGGTCCACGCCGGTCTCCGGCATGGCCCCGTGGCAGCCGGTGCCCCGGACGGAGATCCGGAACAGGGTGCAGCCCGCCATGAACGTCCCCCGGCCGCAGAGCACCATGCCGGAGGGAGTGCCGGAGTTGACGTGGAGGGCCAGCGCCGCTTTGGGCGTCGGCGCATCCTTCAGGACCCCGGCCGCCAGCATGGACTTGGCCCCGGTGAAGCCCTCCTCATCCGGCTGGAACACCAGCCGCACCGTGCCCTTCAAGTCCGCCTGATGCCGCTTGAGTAAAGCGGCGGCGCCCAACAGCATGGCGGCGTGCATATCGTGGCCGCAGGCGTGCATGGTGCCGTTTTCCGACTGGAAATCCAGCCCCGTGGTCTCCCGGACCCGGAGAGCGTCCATATCCGCCCGGAGCAGCACGCACCGGCCGGTGTCCTCACCGGTGATGTCCGCCACCACGCCTCCGGCCAGCGGGCGGGGCGTATACCCCAGCGCCGTCAGCCGTTCCGTCACATAGGCGGCGGTGTGGGGCAGGGAGGGGCCTACCTCCGGGTCCCTGTGCAGGGTCCGGCGATCCGTCAGAAGCTGGGGCTTCAGGGCTTCCGCCTCTGCCAGCAGAGCTTTGGTATCCATGGTCATAGCACGTCATCCTTCCTTTGAACTGTGCCGTTTCCGGCAAGCTTACAATACGGTTATTATACCGCAGGGTGATGCATTGTCAAACACCGCCGGAGAAAAAACGGAGCTGCGCCAAGCATCTTTCTTATTTTCCTGATAGGACTTCGGCGAGAAAAGTGAGCGCGGACTGTCTTGACAGCCGCCGGGGGCGCTGGACTGAGCGGCAGAGGCACCTGCCGCAAAGGGCAGAGCTTGGGCGTGCAGATTAACCGGTTCTGGTGATACAGGTCGGCCAAGCTGTGGAGTAAGCGGGACAAAGTGTTTAAATTTTTGCCGGGCAGAAATTGAGATTTGGAAAAATGATAAACTTGATGAAACTGATAAGGTTTTGATTGACTTCAAAAGAAATCGGCAGTATTATGCGACCAACAAAAACGGTATGTTAAAGAAAAGGAGCGGCAGCTATGTTTAATCTGAGTTCTCGAATGCTGATCTGCATGTACATGGACATGGCTATGCCGATGCCCATGCATTTGTGCGCTCATTTGCTGCCTTTCCGGAACATCCGGGGTCGAATGTGTCTCTGTGAATCGTAATATGCAGAGTTATCTGGCCTTCGGCGATGACGAGGAGACCTTGAACCTGGGGGCCAAGGCCTTCTCCGACTATCTCAAGGCCCAGGAGGTGACTCTGGAATTTTCTCTGGACGAGGGCGGCGGCAAGATCGAGTCCGGCGCGGCCTTCGGTGCTCCGGATATTTCCATCGCCCATGTGGATTTAATGGAAAAGGGCTACGCGGACCTGGAGTTATCCGTCCGCTCTGTCGGCGGCCATTCCAGCCGTCCCTACGGCGGCACGTCCCTGGAGCATCTGGCCTGCGCCATCGCCGACATCACCCGCAAGCCCTTCCCGGTGCGGCTCAGCCCGGTGATGATGGGGGCCTTTGAGACTCTGGCACCCTACATCACCACAGAGCCGCTGAAGACCCTGGTGCGGGATGTGCCTGCCAACGCGGACGCCATCGCCGCCTACTGCTTCCGGGACCGGACGCTGATCCCCTTTGTCACCACCACGATAGCCCTATCATCCGGGGCAGCAGCAAGGCCTGCAACGTGATGCCCCAGGATATGCAGGCGGTCATCAACTTCCGTCTGGCGGATGGCGACACGGCGGAGAGCGTCATGGCGCATTGTAGGGAGGCGGTTCAGGACCCGACGGTGGAAATGCGCTATTTGCAGGCGAACGACCCCTCCGCCACCGTCCGGCGGGACGGCTACGGCTACCGTACGGTGATGGAGAGCATGGAGCGGTATTACCCCGGCGTGGTATTTCTGCCGTCCATGACCGTGGGGCCACGGACGCCCACCACTATGAGCAGATCTGTGACACCTGCCTGCGGTGCAGTCCCTTCATGGCAGAGCCGCAGGAAGCGGCCACCGGCGTCCACGGGACCAACGAGCGCATCCCGGTGCGAGCCTATTTGCAGGGCATTCGGGTCCTCATCGACCTGATGGAGCACGTGAACCTATCCTGCTAATGTGCTAAGGCACGTATGTGCATTCGAGACCGCACTTCAGAAATTGAACGAGTGAAAAAGCTGCCGGGGAGTTGATGATTTCCCCGGCGGCCTTTTTGCGGTCAGCAGAAGGTTGGATTTCCGCAGAAAAATGCCCGAAGGAGATCTTCCTTCGGGCATTGCGTGTATTCGGCAGAAATCAGCTGCTTTTTCCCAGATACGCTTCCTTCACTCGGCTGTCCGCCAACAGCTCCGCGCCGGTGCCGGACATGGTGATGGTGCCGGTCTCCAGCACATAGGCGAGGTCCGCGATCTTCAGAGCCATGTTAGCGTTCTGCTCCACCAGCAGCACCGTGACGCCCTGCCGGTTGATCTCCCGGATGATGGAGAAGATGTCCTGCACCACCAGCGGGGCCAGGCCCAGAGACGGTTCATCCAGCATCATCAGCTTGGGGCGGGACATGAGAGCACGGCCCACGGCCAGCATCTGCTGCTCGCCGCCGGAGAGGGTGCCCGCCAGCTGCCAGCTCCGCTCCTCCAGACGGGGAAACAGGCTGTACACCCACTGGATGTCTTTTTCAATCTCCGCCTTGTCCCGGCGCAGATAGGCCCCGATCTTCAGATTTTCCAGCACCGTCATATCCGGGAAGACCCGGCGGCCCTCCGGACTCATGGCGATGCCGGTGGAAATGATCTTGTCGATGGACTTGCCCAGCAGCTCCTGCCCGTCCCACTGGACGGAGCCGCCGGAGGCCTTTACCAGTCCGGTGATGGTCCGCAGGGTGGTGGATTTGCCTGCGCCGTTGGCGCCGATCAGCGTCACGATCCTGCCGTCCGGTACTTCCAGAGAAATGCCCCGGAGGGCCTGAATGCCGCCGTAGTGGACCTGGAGGTTTTCAATTTTAAGCATCGTCAGCCACCCCCAGATACGCGTCGATGACGCGCTGATTTTTTTGGATCTCCGCCGGTGTGCCGTGGGCGATCAGCTTGCCGAAATCCAGCACATAGATGCGGTCGGAAATGCCCATGACCAGATTCATGTGGTGCTCGATGAGGAGGATCGTGATCTTGAATTTCTCCCGGATCTCCCCGATAAAGGCTGTCAGCTCCTCCGTTTCCTGAGGGTTCATGCCGGCAGCCGGCTCATCCAGAAGCAGCAGCTTCGGCTCCGCCGCCAGTGCCCGGGCGATCTCCAGCCGCCGCTGCTTGCCGTAGGGCAGGCTGGTGGCCAACTCATTTTTCACATCGGACAACCCTACGATCTCCAGCAGCTCCTCCACCTGCGCCCGCTGGGCCGCCTCCTCCTTCCGGTTCAGCCGGAACGCGGCGGAAAAAACGCTGCTGGTGGAGCGGCAATGCTTGGCGATGAGCACATTGTCGAACACCGTCTGGGTCTTCCACAGGCGGATGTTCTGGAAGGTCCGGGCCATGCCCGCCCGGGTGATCTTATCCGGGGTAGGGGAGAGAGTCTCCGTGTAAAGTCCATCGCACTGGCCCTTGTACTGCTTTTTCATTTTGCCCTGGGGGTGGTTTTCGATGATCTTCGCCCCGTCGAACCACACCGCGCCGTTGGTGGGCTGGTACACGCCGGTGATGACATTGAATGCGGTGGTCTTTCCCGCGCCGTTGGGTCCGATGAGGGCCACGATCTCCCCCTCGTTGACCTCCAGCTCCAGATCGTCCACAGCCACAACGCCGCCGAACTGCATGGTGATGTGATCCAGTCTCAAAAGCTGCTCACTCATGGCTGTACCGCCTCCTTCGTTGCTTTTTTCTGCCGCTTTTTCAGGAGATCCGGCAGCTCTTTATCTCCCATGATGCCCTTCCGGAAGAACAGCACCACCACCATGATGATGACGGAGAACACCACCATCCGGAAGCCGGTGCGCAGGAAGGGGACCTTGAAGCTGCCGATGTAGGTCTCGGCATCCAGAAACCGCAGCCACCATTCACTGGCCGCCACATACAGGAATGCCGCGATGCAGCTGCCGGAGATGGAGCCGATGCCGCCGATGACCACGATCAGCAGGATCTCATAAGTCATGGCCGTGGTAAACACCTTGGCCTGCGCCTGATTGGCGAACATGGCGAACATTCCGCCGCCGACACCGGCAAAAAACGAGCTGATGCAGAAGGCCAGCCGCTTATGGCGGGCCAGATTGATGCCCATGGCCTCTGCCGCCACCTCGTCGTCCCGGATGGCCTTAAAGGCCCGGCCGTAGGTGGAGTTGATCAGCAGTACGATCACCGCCACGCACACCCCCGCCAGCAGAAACGGTACGAAGGTGGACAGCCGCAGGATCACCTTGCCGTCGGCATTCTGGATATTGAAGCTGGAGAAGGTGGGGAAGTTCTTCAAGGCGTTGGCGCCGTTGGTCACAGGGCCGAGGGGGTCCCACTGGAAAATGGCCCGGATGATCTCCGCGAAGCCCAGAGTGGCAATGGCCAGATAGTCGGATTTCAGACGCAGCACCGGCAGGCCGATGAGCCACGCCACCGCTGCCGCCACGCAGCCGCCCAGAAACAGGGCCAACAGAACGCCCAGCACCAGCCCCACAGCCCCGCCGCCGAACAGCTCCGGCAGGGAGAAATTCACGGCGGAGCCGTTATAGAGATAGTACACCGCTTCCCGGTCCGCCGTGGGAATGGTGAGAATGGCGTAGGTGTAAGCGCCCAGCAGCATGAAGCCCGCCTGTCCCAGAGAAAACAGGCCGGTGAAGCCGTTGAGCAGGTTCATGGACACCGCCACCAGCGCGTAAACCGCGCCCTTTTTCAGAACGGTGAACAACATGCCCGTGGGCTTCATGGTGTTTTCCAGCAGGATGACCAGCGCCAGCAGCGCCAGCGCGCAGAGCAGGGCGATCACCGTGCCCCGTTTGCTTTTCTTTTCGTTCAGCACAGTCGATCCCCCCTTACACTTTGTCCGTGACCTTTTCGCCGAACAGACCCGTGGGCTTCACGCAAAGCACCACGATCAGGATGGCGAAGGTAAAGGCGTCGGAAAAGACGCTCCAATCGGAGCCTTTGATAACACTCTCGCAGATACCGATGAGAAACGCCCCCACCACAGCGCCGGGAATGGAGCCGATACCGCCGAATACCGCCGCTACGAAGGCCCGCAGCCCCGGCAGGGAGCCGGACAGGGGGACGATGGACTGGTAGTTGGTGAAGTACAGCAGGGAGCCGATGGCCGCCAGCAGAGAGCCGATGATAAAGGTCACGGAGATCACGCTGTTGATCCGGATGCCCATGAGCTGCGCGGTTTCAAAATCCCGGGACACGGCCCGCATGGCCATGCCGATCCGGGTGTGGTTGATGAGCTGGGTCAGGGCCGCCACCAGAAGCACCACCAGCACCGGCGTGACCACCGTCACATACTTGGTGGATACCCCCGCGATGGTCAGCTGGTTGGACAGACCGGGCAGAGCGGGGTACATCTGGGGCAGGCCACCGGTGACATAGGTCGCCAGATTTTGCAGCAGATAGCTGACGCCGATGGCGGAGATCATTACCGACATCCGGGGGGCTGTCCGCAGAGGCTTGTAGGCCGCCCGCTCGATGATGAAGCCCAGCAGCACCGTCAGAATGATCATCAGGGGAATGGCCGCGGCCAGCGGCAGGCTGGCACTGAGGTAGACCATCATCAGACCGGCTACCATGAATACATCGCCGTGGGCAAAGTTGATCAGCCGCAGGATGCCGTAGACCATGGTGTAGCCGATGGCGATGAGGGCGTACTGCCCGCCCAGCGATATGCCGGAGAGCAGAATGGAGATGCCGTATTGCACGGGGAACCCTCCCTTTTCTTTCAAGTTTTACGCGGAAAGCACGCGGCGGAGCCTTCTTGAAAAAAGCCGCAGAGCGGCTGCTTTCGGGGCGGTCCCGGCCTTGGCGTGTTCACGCGAACCGTCTGTAAACGGTAAGACCGCCTGGCGGGGGAGTCCCCGCCAGGCAGGTCGGCAGGATCGGATCAACCGGCTTTCTGCATCGTTTCCAGAGCCCAGGCGTTGTTGGCGGTGTCAGCCACCTTGATGTAGGCAGTGTCGCGGATAGCGTCGCCGATGTCGTCAAAGGCGATGTCGCCGGTGACGCCGGTGTAGGTCACACCGGGCAGCGCGGCCTTGACGGCGGCGGGATCGGTGGAGCCGGCGGCCTTCAGGGCCTCCAGCGCCACATAGTAGGCGTCGTAGCCCATGGCGGTGACGGCTGCGATGGTGTCATTGCCGCCGTTGTTGGTCATGGCGGTGGAATCCTCGTTCATCCATGCCTTGATACCGTCATCAAACTCCGGAGAGCCGCCCTCCTGATAGAACGTGGAAACATACAGCTGCACATCGGAACCGGCAGCCGCCTCCAGCACCTTGTTGCTGTCCAGCGTATCGGAGCCCAGAATGGGGATTTCCAGACCCATGGAAGCGGCCAGCTTCACGATCTGAGTGGAGTAGGAGATGGACACGGGGCAGAAGATGACTTCCGCGCCGGAGGAGGCAGCCTTCGACAGGTAGGTGCTGAAGTCGGAGGTGTTGGTGGGGAAGGAGTCGGTGATGACCTCGCCGTCAAAGGCGTCGGTGAAGTACTTGATCAGGCCCTGATCGTACTCGTTGCCCAGCTCGCCCAGGCAATAGGCCTTCTTGGCGGAGAACTTCTCCTGCGCGAAGTTGGCCAGAACGGTGCCCTGGAAGGGGTCCAGGAAGCAGATGCGGAAATAGTAGTCATTGCCCGCGGTGACGCCGGGGTTGGTGCAGGTCACGCCGATGGCGGCCAGACCCGCTTCACCGAAGATGGGGCCGCCGGCCATGGCGCAGCTGGAGCCGTAAGTGCCCAGCACCAGAGAAACGTCCTTGCTCACCAGCTCAGAAGCGGCGGTAGGAGCCTTGGCGGAATCGGAGCCGTTATCGGCATAGACCAACTCCACCTTGTAGGTCTCGCCGCCGATGTCCACGGTGGGGGTCATATGGTTGGCGTACTGCATACCCAGCATCTCCTGCTTGCCGCCGGCGCCGGAGTCACCGGTAGCAGGCTCAAATACGCCGATCTTTACGACTTTTTCACCGGAAGCGGCGTCAGAACTGCTCTGGCTGTCGCTGCTGGCATCGCTGGAGCTGTCAGCGCCGCAGGCCGCCAGACTCATGGACATAGCCAGCGCCAGCATGATGGAAACAAACTTCTTCATTCAATTCATCCTCCTTGCGAGATCCGGACCGCCCAAAGCGTCCGTCTCTTGTAGATGGATGTATTTTATACAGATACAATACCGCCCGCAAGAGAAAATCCGCACAAAATTTTTCCTGCGGTTTTCGCAGGCTTTTCACCGAATGACCATACAGTGAAATCGAATGTGTTTGATGGACGGACAAATTGGCTGATTTCAGAAAATACAGCTTTTTTCGCTGTCCGTCAGAAACGGACAGTGCCTCTGGTAATTTTGACTAAAAAAATTTGAGTTTCTTGGACGAAACGTAAAAGCAAGGGGCGAACAGCAGTGTTTCTGGCCATGAAAAAGGGGCGGCATCTGCCGCCCCTTGCGTTTGAGATCCTTTGCGTGTCTGAAACCCCGCGATATGGAAAGGTTAAGTGCCCTCGTATCTGCCGCCTGCGAAGCAGAGCCCTTAATCACGGCTGCGGCTGATGGATGATGCCCACAAACAGGGGCAGGCCGTCAGTTCCGGTGATGGCGAACACGAAGGGACGGTTCAGAACAAAGTCCACTTCCTCCTCCGGCGGGGCGGCCTCGCCGCACATCATCATAACGGTATAGGCCGCGGCGGTGACGCCTTCCTCGTCAACGGTCACGCGGGCGGTGTGTTTGGCCTGGGAGAGATAAGCCGCCGTATCGTCGGTCATAGGGGAAAAGTCCGAGACCGCCGGATCAAAGACGTCCGTGATGCCCAGAGCCTTCAGGCTGTCGGCCAGATCCAGGTCCGACGCCGTGTCGAACTTCGGCAGAGCGAGGTTGACGATAAGGTATTTGCTCTCCGCGCTCTCGCCGCCGCTGAGTAGGAAGTCCATCGTCGGCTCGTCAGCCAGCAGCTCCTCCGGCGTAACGCCCTCGTCCGGCAGCAGGAACCACATGGCACCGCTGCCCTCCAGCGGCTTGGAAACCGCGGAGAAGCGGTCGCTCCAGTAATAGGTGTTCGTCCCGCGCTGACGCATGAAGTCACAGGTCATGTCTCCGCTGTCGGCGTGGAAGGTATCCGGCGCGGTGTTGGCCTTGGAGAACTCGCCGTCCCACTTGGCCCGGAAATAGATGGTGGACGCCAGCGCGAGGATCGTTTCCTGATCCATCGTCAGGCCGGAGGCTTGCTCCTTCAGAAGCCCGCCGGTCTGCTGGTCGATCCAGTCCTGAAGCGCCTTGTCAAAGGCGGCGGAGCCCATTTCACCCCGGAAGGACGAGGCGTAATAATACCTTGCCAACGCGTCCATGGTTTCCTGCTTGAAGCTGATTTTATCATTGAGCCACAGGGAGTTGGCCAGAATACTGGTCACTGCGCCGTCATCGCAGTAGTTGGCGTTCCAGACAGCGGCGGCCTCGGCGCGGAGGGCGTTCACATCGCCGCTGCCCAGCAGGGCGAGGATCTGCTCCCGGCTTTCGCCGTCCGTCACCTCCGCCAGCATGGCGAGGGCCATGTAGAGATTGATGGGGGAACAGACCTTGTTCTCTCCGCTGCCGCCGGTGAGAAGCTGTGGGATGACGGCGCGGAGGTAGCCGTCCAGCACGTCCGTATAGCCCTCCGGCTGATCCGTCTGCTTTCTGCGGTCTGCCTGCCATGCGTTATAAACCTGATTGAAACCGTCACTGTCAAAGTCTCCATTGGGCCTGCTGAACTTGGTTTCGTCCGGGTACGGCGCCATCTGGGGATACTGCGGGGCGGCCAGCTGGTATTTGCTGACGGTTTTGGTCTCGGGCTGCGCGCAGGCGGTCAGGGAAATCAGGCTGACCGCGGCAAGGAGAAGAGCGAAGATCCGTTTCATAAGAAGTACCTCCATCTGAAAAAATGAAAACGACCGTCTATATCAATATAGACGGTCGTTTCAGTCTGTCAAAGAACGCCAGTTCTCGTTATGCGAGAGCTGGCGTTTTAGTC
>ERZ1673695.933-NODE-933-length-35883-cov-12.621944_pt1 | contig 35883 bp, 30 predicted proteins | sample MGYA00580225_ERZ1673695 | MGnify/ENA primary metagenome ERZ1673695 (study PRJEB41218, sample SAMN15661739) | gut metagenome | host: Homo sapiens | place: Canada: London | collected 2015-08-20/2019-03-30 | study: EMG produced TPA metagenomics assembly of... | reverse complement strand
GTTGGCAGAGCACTTGACTTTTAATCAAGGTGTCCGGAGTTCGAATCTCCGATGGATCACCAGTAAATTTCCCTTAAAATCGCCGATTTTTGGCTGTTTTAGGGGATTTTTTATGCCCTTTTCCAATGAACACTTTTGTGCGAGTTTTACGCTATTTTACCCTACTTTACGATAAAATGTATACCAAAATGTATACCACTTTTTTACACTGATACTAGAACAGGGGACGGTCCTCTGTATCATCCGGTTCGACCCCCGCCAGTGGCACCAAAGGCTCTTCGCAAGATGCGAGGAGCCTTTTTTCTGCTCTGTCGAATTAACTTTACAGAATACCATTTATCTGTTAAAATAGACCCGTACACTCTGTATTTCTTTTGCTATCTGGGAGATAGGGTGTATGAGAAAAGTGTAAAACAGGGAAAGGTGAAAAAGCTATGAAAGAGAACAAATATATTATCAGCTATAGTATTCAGTTGATATTGACACTCGCTGTTTTAGGTGCAGTTATTTGGTACGCGCAAATTATGCCCATAAACACACCGCTCGTTTCTGTATTCAATTTTGATCTTGCTCAATTCGGAATAATCATCGGATTAGTCATTATTTGTCTTGTGTATATTTTCATTCTTGTCGGCTTTTTGGCTGCTGCAATTCGTCAAAAACAAGAAGGGAATGAGCATTACCTGGTTTCAACTGTAAGAATTATACTTCCTATTGTATTTATCTTTATTTTTCCGTTAGCTTTTACAATTTCTTTTTTGACTACAGAATCGGAGAAAACGCTCGCTTCACCGCTAACCATTACAGCCGTATGTGATGAATTGGAAAAGCAAGAACCGAGTGCCTATATCGGTGAAGAAGAGGGCCTAAATGACAATGGAGTTGATTTGCCGAACCACATTTCTGATGTGGTTTTAGAGCAAAATCGTTTTGGTCGGTTAGGAAATGTTTTAGTCGAACACACACCGGATAACATGAAAGATAGTAGCATTTCGTTTTATTGCTATTATGCAAAGAGTAATGTGGGGTTTGTGCAGAATAAAATTTGTGATCGCTCTGATGATGACTTTACATTAAGTAATCAAGAGAAAATTGGTGCGTATATGTTATATTACGGTCAGCCGGAGGGTGAGGATGACAATGTAATGGCGTACAATTTAGTACTACAAAGCAAGAATGATACATACATTTACGCGACTTGTCAGATCCAGCAAGGCAAGAATTATAAAATACAGTATTCTAAGGAGAATTTCGTTGCCGATGCCACAGCGGTTATTGAAACATGGAATAAGTAAAGCATGGGATATAGAACAGAGAACCGCCCTTGTTTTACCTTTTTTATAAATTATGAGGAATATAAAATGAAAGATATATCTATATTGTTTAACTTTAATGGAAATGACTTTGCAAGTTATAATATAAATATTGGAGAACAGACATATCAAGTTAACCACGATAGTAGTTCAATTAATTTGTGTGTTGATAATCATTCTTCAATGAATCTTTCATATAAGCCGGAAAGACTGACAGTTAACAAGATTATTATAGACTTTATCTTAGAATTGATTAAAATTCCATTAAAACTGATATTTGAACTTACCTCAAATAACAAATGGTATTATGAAAGTCACCTATATAAATTCAATTGTGATGTAAAAGTAAATACAGATAATCTGAATGAGTTCAAATTGCAGATAATAAATCCAACATTGAAAAATAATAATCAGAATATAATAAAGCCTTATCTTATCTCCTCACCGGAAGGGGAAGTAATAATTGACAATTATTACTATGAATTATGCTTTGATGAATTGAAAAGAAAATTACTAAAATATAATTTTCAACTTTTTTGGCTAGTTCTTATTTTATCTGTTTTTATTTTCTTTTGTGTTCCAATCAAAATATTTGCTTTCATTGTTACAGGTATTTTACTGTTTTTTGCAGTACTTTCCGGATTGTCAATAAAAAAATATATGGCAATAAAAAAAGTGGTGCAATTTTCGTAGCAAAACAGGGGAAGGTTCCTTGTATCGTAAATACAAACCGAATTAAAACCAGTAGAACAGGGAACCGTTCTCTATTTTAAGGCTGGCAAAAGAATAGCCTCGTTAGGAGCTGATGGTAGTGTCTTGGCAGATTAATAAATTTTGGACTAAGGTTAGTAATGAGGATGTCAATTTGAATGATATCGAGGAATATATATATTCTTCAGAATATCTTAATATTCAGAATCCAATAGAATTTAATGGAATTAAGAATATTTATAATACAGAGTTAGTTCGTTATCTTTTTGATACAGAAAAATATCAAAGCGAAGAAGACTATAGAGAAATCTTCTTTCAGGAATATCTTGATGGCAAAATTGATAAAAATGAATATTATAATGCGGAAAATTCATTCAAAGAATTCATTAAATACCTATCTCGTATAAGCAATGTGTATGTATGTTATGATTTTTTAGCATCCATCGAAAACAGTTACCCGTTTCAGAATAGCAGTGATGTGAATTTTAGCCTTGATTTTATTAAGGAAACTCAAGGAAAATTCACTAAAATAATTGATAAATTTCAACTTGAACAAGTAAGTATATTGTTCGCTAGAGAGATTGTTTGCGGGTTCATTGTGTTAGATGATATCAAGTCAGTTGTGATTTGCAGTGATATGCACGGCTGTATTCTTTCAGTCAATGATTTGGACTCGGAATTATTATCTGCTATATCGTTACAAGTCAAAGTAGAGAAAATAAGCGCATTGCAAAATTAATGGTATTAAGTAGAACAGGGGACGGTTCCTTGTATCGTAAAAGCAAACCGAATTAAAACCAGTAGAACAGGGAACCGTTCCTGTTTTATTAAAACTGTGTCCCAAAAGCGTAACACAGATATGGTGACCTTATGCAAATTGTTTTACACGCAGATAAAAACCGAGAATATGAATATGCAGTAGACAGTGGCTGCTCGAAAGAAATTACTATAAAGAAAAGAACGACCTTGCGTGTGCCGGACGGTTCAAGCACCTTAGTGTTTCGCCAAGCCGGTTTCTGTAAAAAACAAAATATCTTCTTTCTGGCCTTAATTTCATTTGTGCTGGCTTTTTTGGAAAGTCAAGATCATGAAGATAAAGGATATTTTGCTTCCTTTTATAATTTTGCGAACGGCTGTTTTGTTGCTGATTTTGATGTTGAATTGAAATCAGCACAAGCGGACGATTTGGAAATATACAGCGAACAAATTCGGTTGGACAAATTCGTCTATACAGTCTGGAAATCAGAAACATGCCATGTTGATAACAAAACCCCGCATAAATCGCTTTGGGATAGCTTTGTCCAATTATCTTGCTTTTGGTCATCTGTATTTATCATACCAACAGCAGCTGCAATAATATGTACAGTCATTGCATACATACGCACGCACCAAGTATGGGATTTGGGTATCGCATTATCGGCGTTCTTTATTCTGACTTTTATGCTGCTAATGATCGCATTTACGGTCCAGTATAAGCGTGTGCGAAAGCAAATGGATAAAGTAGAACAGGATAGGGCAGACGACGGCGCACGCTACACAGAATGACCGGTTGCTCTCTTTTGCATATAAAGTAAAGAGCAGGCCTTACGACCTGCTCTTCCCCGCACCGTTACGGTGTGGGTCGGGTGTACAGAGCGCGCGTTCTAAGAGAATAAACGCGCACGGTACGCCGCTCTTTCCTTTTCATTTCCCTTTTTAGGTGTCGAATGACTGCTCAAGCAATCATTCTGTGTATATCTTACACATATTTAGCGAGATTGTCAATACATTTTACATAACTTATTGGAAATATTTCACAAACTGTATCACAATGTTGATAAGATACAGGAAAATAGAGAAAAATATTGAATTGTAGATCCCGATAATATGGGAGGGGACTATGAAAACCAGAATCAAAACCGGCAAAGTATCGCTTATCGTGTTAATGGCTGTGATGGCCGTGTGTGTTGCAGGTGTGGCAATTTGGTGCTACGCTGTCGGGTATCAGGTGAAGGAGCACCGCCAAGGCGGCTCGGTGGCCTGGGTGGAATACAACGGCAGCACCTACTATCGTATGGACGGTCTCACCGGTGAATACTGCAATTTTATAGCCGATCATCGGGTCAGCTACAAGCCGCGGCCAGTGCTTTCGCGCGCCTATTACACGCTGAAGAATGACCCAAACGGCGACTATTTGTACAGTACCGCCTTTCGGGATCACATTCTGTACACGCGGCTTTCCGCCCGGCGCTTGGATCAAATGAGCCAAAATCAGATCACTTCCGTTCTGGTAAGTCCAAGTGGCGGAGAATGTAAAGAACAATTTACCAATGACCCGGAGGTTGTGGCTTACTGCGCCGCGTTGAAGGAGGAAAAATATCGCGCACAAGAGGCGAAGGAGGAGGAACGCTCCAATATAGATGATGAGAATCCCATCGCCAAAAAGGAAGAAGACCCGGCGGCAAAGACTTTTCAGAAAAATACCAACAGTGGGTGGTACACACTCTATTTTGCCTATGATCACGCACCGATCTGTGGAACGGAATTTGTGATTGTTGCGGAATACGACGGCGTATTTTATGTGGAAAAGGAAATTACGGACCGCGCCTTTACCGGCACACCTGTGGATTTCCCGCCGCTGGAAAAGGCTTGCCGTTCCTTGCCGCATAACGCTGCGGATTGAAAGTGAAAATAACGCGGTACAATCAGGAATAAGAAAAGGACCCGGTGACAGCCGTTTGACTGCCGCCGGGTCCTTTTCGATTAAAATTGCTTGCGGTGAATGGTACGAATTTTTGTAATATCCCCTTGGTTGTTTTTAAGTCCCAGCGAAATTTCCTGCATTCGCTTTTTGGTTTCGCTGTCCTCAAATTCTGCCTCAATAATGACAAATGCGTCATTTTCGTACAGATCTTTCGTGTTGATCAATTCCATTTCTTCTCGATCCTTTCATTTGAATTAATATAAAACAAAATCTCATCTTGTATAGTAGTAAGAATGTGAATAATTGTCAATGGTTTCGACAAAATCTCCCATATAAATATTGCAAATTGTGATATTTTATCCGCCGAATGAGGTAAATAGAATATTTTTAACTGATTCCGTGTCAATTATTCAAGGATAAGGCGGGGGATTTGGAAAGAAGGAATGCAAAGATCGTTATAGCAGGCGTGAAAAGTCAGATCATAAACCGCGCAGGCGGTTCGTCGCTTTCATGTCACGGTTTTGTCATTTTTTTGATATTTTGGTATTTATTTTGTAACCAAGTTCTGTTATAATAGTTCGGTGAGATGTGCGGCGGCGCATATCGGCCAGTAAATCAGAAGCCGGGAGGGCAGCGCGGTGAAAGCGATTAAAATTTTAATTCCGATGTTGTGCATTGCTCTGCTGTTTTCCGGTTGCGGCGGATTTCATTTGGCGTCTTCCATAGATGATCTGATTTCCCCGGTGGCGCCTGCCGGGGCGGACGCCAGCGTCCAAAGTGCTATGGACGCCTATTGTAAAGGCGGCTATTCTGTAAAGATCCCCGCGGCGGGTAAATATACCACTTCTTATATTTTCTATGACTTTGACGATGACGGTCAAAAGGAGGCTCTGGCATTTTATGAGCCCAATGACGCTCTTGGCAAGATTGATATGGCCGTGTTGGAGCAAAGCGGGGAAAATTGGCAGGTAATTGCCAATATTCAAGGCGAAGGCACGGATGTGTACAGCGTGGATTTCTGTGATGTGAACGGCGACGGCAAAACAGAATTTCTGATTTCTTGGAATATGATCAGCTACTCTACCAGCCACTTGATGTCTGTGTACAAAATGACCGGTTCGGGCCAGGAATCGAAATTGACGGCTTTGGCCGAGCCGATGCAGTACAGTGCTTATATTCCTGCAGATCTAAACAATGACGGCGTGCAGGAGGTTCTGTTCTTCTCGGCGGATCAAATGAAGTCCCTTTCCGCCAGCGCGGCGCTGTATTCCTACAAAGGAGACAAGCAGACCTTGTTAGGTGAGACCCGCGTGGACGGGCATGTGAGCGCCTACCGCAAGTTACAGGTGGGCAAGGCAGACGGCAAGCCGGCGGTGTATGCGGACGCGGTAAAATCAGATGGGGCGTCTATGCTCACAGAGCTGATCTGTTGGAGCGATTATTATGACTCCATCGTTTCCCCGTTTTACAGCTACAACACAGGCCTGACGGCGGACACCGGCCGGGATGTGATGGTGCCTTGTGTGGATATGAACGGCGACGGTTTGCTGGAAATTCCTACGGACGCCAAATTGAAAGGTCTGCCGTCGCAGGTGCGCGGCGTAGATTGGTGCAAATACAAAAGCTCCGTGCTGGTTCACACCGGGTACTCCCTGGCAGTACAGGAGGACGGCTATCAAATGGTGCTGCCGGATAAGCAATTTAAGTCCGTAACTGTCAGCTATGCCGACAAGAGCCACAGATTGACGGTGAAGTCCAAGACGGACAAAAAGACTGCCTTTGAAGTGTTGCCGGTGCTTCAAACACAGTATGACGCCAACCCGGGCAACTATAAGGATTATACCGAACTCTTGCGAGAGGGCGGTTATGTATATTTGGCAAAGTGCGGCAATTCTGCGGATTTTGCCGTAACCGCAGACACACTGAAAGACTGGATCATTACCTTTTAACAGGAGGATGTATGAAGAAAGTACTGGTTGCAGAGGACGAGGAGTCCATTCGCGAATTTATTGTCATCAATCTGACCCGCAGCGGTTATACTGTGGAACAGGCGGAGAACGGCGCCGTGGCGCTGGAAAAGTTTGCAAAGGATGAAAGCGGCTTTGATGTGGCGATCCTGGACATTATGATGCCGGAGGTGGACGGCTTGGCTGTGTGCAAGCAGCTACGCGCCAAATCCTCAGACTTGGGCATCATTATGCTCAGCGCCAAGACACAGGAGATGGACAAAATCACCGGGTTGATGTTCGGCGCTGATGATTATGTGACCAAGCCCTTTTCTCCAAGTGAGCTGATGGCGCGGGTAGATGCCGTTTATCGCCGGGTGGAGATGACCCGGGGCTTTCGCAAGAACGACACCACCGGAGACACGGTTGTGCTGGACGAGTTTGAGCTCAACCTACGCAATCGCACCTTGTCTAAGAACGGCTCCAACATTGAGCTGACCCAGGTAGAGTTCCAAATCATTGAATATTTCTTTAAGAACCCCAACGCTGCGCTGACCCGCACGGATATTCTCAAGACCGTATGGGGCAACAACTACTTTGGTGATGACAAGATTGTGGATGTGAACATTCGCCGTCTGCGTATGAAGGTGGAGGATGATCCCTCCAATCCGGTATACCTGACCACCATTTGGGGCTTGGGTTACAAGTGGGTCACCAAAAATAACTAAGCAACGAGGACAAACGGCGCAATGGAAGAGAAATGGCTGAAAAAATTACATACAGCCGGGAGACTGAAAGAACTGCGGATGCAGGGTATCACAAAGCGGTGGGTGATCAATATTTTAGGCGTGATCGCCCTTTTCTTTGTGATCGTTTTTGTGGTTTCCGCTTTTACCATTCGCGCATACTATTATAATGCAGTTGAGAGTATCTTAAATTCCGGTGCGTCCACCACGGCGACCAATTACTTTTCCGGCCGACTGGACGGCGGCAGTTCCTTAGAGGCGTCGGCTGCGGATTTTATTGACAGCTTCAGCTACCGGGATAAGACCACCATTTGGATCATTAACAATGCCGGCGGCGTTGTGACCTCCTCCAGCGGTTTTGCGGTAGAAAAGGTGCGTATGCCGGACTATGAGGAGGCCCTGGCCGGTGATACAGGGCGTGCACGATATGTAGGGCACATTACCGATAACGGCGAAAAATGCATGGCAGTCACACGCATTATTTACAGCGGCGACGGCGAGCCGATGGGCGCCGTGCGGGTCATCAGTTCTTTGGAGATGATTGACCGTCAAATCGGCACCATTGTGCTGCTGATTTTTCTGGCGTTGGTGCTGATCTTTGCGGTGATTTTGTACTCCAACCTGTTCTTTATCCGTTCCATTATTATCCCGGTGCAGGAGATCAACCAAACCACTAAGAAGATCTCGCAAGGGGACTACTCCGTTCGTATTGAGAAGAAATATAATGATGAAATCGGCGATCTTGCGGACTCCATCAACCAAATGGCTGAGGATATTTCTGCAACGGATAAAATGAAAAATGACTTTATTTCTACCATTTCTCACGAGCTGCGCACGCCGCTGACTTCCATTAAAGGCTGGGGCGAAACGCTGGCGTTTGCGGAGAATGATAATGAGGACGAGATCACCCGCAAGGGACTGCAAGTGATCGTCCACGAGGCCGGGCGACTGGAGGGATTTGTAGAGGAGCTGCTGGACTTTAGCCGTCTGCAAAGCGGGCGCATGAAGCTGCGTCTGGCGCCTACGGATATCTTTGCTGAACTGGATGAAACCGTTTTCACCTTCCGTGAGCGCGCCATGCGCGAAGGGATTGAGTTAAAATACAGCATTCCCGATCTGCCGGCTCCGGCCAATGCAGACGCCAACCGGTTAAAGCAAGTGTTCATGAACATTTTGGATAACGCTTTAAAGTATTCCAGAGCGCCTGCTAAGATATTTGTAAAGGCGGAATTTGCCAAAAAAGGCGGTCAGGATTATGTTAAAATCGCCGTTGCGGATCAGGGGTGCGGCATTTCCAAGGAAAATCTGCCCCATGTGAAAGAAAAATTCTATAAGGCAAATATGTCCGTGCGTGGATCCGGGATCGGACTGGCGGTCACCAATGAACTGGTGGAGCTGCACGGCGGCACCTTGGAGATTGACAGTGAGGAAGGCACCGGCACGCTGGTGACCATTTACCTGCCCATCAACAGTGCTCCCAGCAAAAAGGACCTGGCTCAGCAGCCCCAAACGGCAGAGACCAGAGAAGTGGATCAAAGTATGGAATTGAGAGGAAACAACGCCAATGCAGGAGAAAAAAACGCATAAAACATCGGTAGGTGGTCAGGCACTGATTGAGGGCATTATGATGCAAGGCCCCAAAGGTATGGCTACTGCCGTGCGCAAGCCGGACGGCGATATATTAACCGAATACCACGAATTCCACCGCCTGCGAGAGAAATATAAGTTTCTGGGTTGGCCGCTGGTACGCGGCGCCGTGAACTTTTTTGAATCTATGGTGATCGGATACAAGACCCTGATGTACTCCGCTGAGGTCTCCGGTATGGAGGAAGTGGAGGAGGAAGAAATGAGCAAGTTTGAGCGCTGGCTGACGGACAAGTTGGGCGACAAACTGATGAAAGTGCTCACCGGTGTAGCGTCCGTGCTGGGCTTTGCGCTGGCATTTTTGATCTTCTTCTACCTGCCTGTATTGCTGTTTAATGTGCTAAACAAACACTTTGACGGCACCCTTACTCCGGCCCAAGGTACCATTGAGGGCGTAACGAAAATTATCATTTTTGTTGTGTATATTGCGCTTGTCAGCCGAATGAAAGACATTCGCCGCACTTTTATGTACCACGGTGCAGAGCACAAAAGCATTGCCTGTTACGAGTCCGGGCTGGATCTGACGGTGGAGAATGTGAAAAAAATGACCCGCTTCCACCCTCGGTGCGGCACTTCGTTTATTTTTGTAATGCTGATTTTCAGCGTGATTTTTTATTCTGTTTTAGCCAAGTGTTTTCCGGTGATCGCTACCCAGCGAGTGCTGTGGATGCTGCTGAAATTGGTGTTTTTGCCGATTTTAATGGGGCTTGGCTATGAATTTATCCGCTATGCCGGTAAGCACGATAATTTGTTCGTCAAGATTGTCAGTGCACCGGGCCTTTGGATGCAGCGACTGACCACTCGGGAGCCGGACGACTCTATGATGGAGGTGGGCATCGCCGCACTCAAGGCTGTAATCACCGATAACCCGGAGGATGATGAAATCAAGTGACGGTTCAGGAAGCCTATAATTATAGTGTGTATTTTTTAGGCGCCAACGGCGTAGATGAAGAAGAATTCAAGGCCAAGTGCCTGGTGTGTCATTTGGCAAAGATCGCCAACCGGGACTACCACAGCCACCTGGGCGACCTGGTGAGTCAAAAGAAGTTGGCGGACGGCCTGTGGCAACTGAAAAGTGGCACACCGTTGCAATATGTGCTGGGGGAGTGGGACTTTTTAGACAGCACATTTGCCGTGGGTCCCGGGGTACTGATCCCCCGGCCGGAGACGGAAGAACTGGCGCAGTTGGCTATTGAACAGGTCAAAAATGCAGGGACGACGCCTGTTGTATGGGACCTTTGCGCCGGCAGCGGCTGCATTGGGATCAGCATTGCCAAAGCCTGTCCCGGTGCCAGTGTCTACTGTGTGGAAAAGTCGACAGACGCCTTTGCTTATCTGCAAAAGAACGCCATGCCTGTTGCCAATGTGCGCCCTGTACTGGCAGATATCAGCGGCGATTTGACTGCGCTGCCCAAGCCGCAGATGCTGGTATCCAACCCGCCGTATATTCCTGCTGCTGTGCTGCCCACCTTGCAGCCGGAGGTGCTAAAGGAACCGATGATGGCACTGGATGGCGGCACGGACGGACTGGACTTTTACCGCCTGATTGCTGAAAAGATCGTGCCAACACTTGTCAGCGTCACGCAGCTGCTTTTGGAGATCGGCGACGAGCAGGGCAGGGCAGTGCAAAACCTGTTTGCTACCTGCGAAAATGTGCAGGTTAGGCAGGACATTTACGGCAAAGATCGTATATTAATCGCTACCGTTGCGTAATTTTTCTTGACTATTGCGTAGGGATAATGGTATGCTATTCTTATCATTGTAATATAAGGGTGTTCTTATGCTTTCTATTCTTTCTTATTTGCGCCAGGGTGAGTACCTGCTGGCGCTGATTTCTATTCTTTCCAGCTGCTTTGTGGTGTTTTGCTGTTTGCCTGTGCACGAGTTGGCACACGGTTGGGTGGCATATAAGTTGGGAGATACCACCGCCAAGGACGAGGGCCGGTTGACTTTTAATCCTTTGGCGCACCTAAATCCCATCGGCACCATTATGATCTTTCTCTTTGGGATTGGTTATGCTCGCCCGGTGCCGGTGAATCCCAATCGCTTTAAGCATCCCAAAAGCGGTATGGCGCTGGTGTCCCTGGCCGGACCCATTGCCAATCTGCTGATGGGCTTTATCTTCAATTTTATTTATATCGCTATTTACAGCAAAGCACCCGGTGCCGATGGCTTTTTGGGTGCCGTAGAGTATTTTCTTTATTTTGCGGCCTGGATCAATGTGTCTCTGGCAGTCTTTAATTTGATCCCCATTCCGCCTCTGGACGGTTCCAAGGTGCTGGCGGCTGTGCTGCCTTATAAGGCATACAATAAATATATGCGCTATGAGCAATATATCATGATCGCACTGATGATTCTACTGTTTGTGGGCGCGCTGGACGGCGTGATCTCCACTTTAAGTACGGCGATGATGAAGTTTATTTCCATTATCCCGGCGCTAATCTTTTTGAGGTAATATGGAACAACCGAGTTATAAACTGGAGATTTTTGAGGGCCCGATGGATTTGCTCCTTCACTTGATCTCTAAGCATAAACTGAATATTAACGACATTCCCATTATTGAGCTTGTAAATCAATATTTGGATTATGTGCGAAAAATGCAGGAGGAGGATTTTGACATCGCCGGTGAATTTCTGGAGATGGCTGCCCGCCTGATTTATATCAAGACCGTATCTCTACTGCCCCGCCACGAGGAGGCAGAAACCTTAAAAAAAGAGCTGACCGGCGAACTGATTGAATACCGGGACTGCAAATTAATGGCAAAGGAGCTGAGCGCCCACACAGACGGTTTTGACCGCTATGTGCGCACACCTCAGGAGGGGTATGTAAACTATGCCTACGAGCGATTCCACGAAGGGGAGGAGCTTTTGCAGGCGTACATTAACGCTGCCGGGCGCGCCCAGCGCAAGCTGCCGCCGCCGTTGGACAGCTTCAAGGTGATTGTGGCGCGCAAGTTTGTGAATGTGGCGTCTAAGGTACAGACGGTACTGCGCAAGTTGTGGAACGGCAAGAAAGTGCGCTTTTTGTCCCTCTTTCAGGACGCCCAAACCCGCAGCGATATGGTCGCTACCTTTTTAGCGGTGCTGGAACTGGCTAAAACCAAGAAGATCACCATTGACGGGACCATGGAGGACCCGGATGTGCAAATCATAAACGAGGTAAATACCGTTGAGTGAGAAGAACAACACCATTGCCCAATTAGAGGCCATGCTTTTTGCCGCCGGAGATCCGGTAGAGCCGGAAAAGCTGGCGGATGTGCTAAAATTGGATATTGAAAATGTGATCAAAATGCTTGGATATTTGGAGGCCAAATACGACGAGAGCGGCAGCGGACTGCGGCTGATCCGCGTAGACGGCAAGTACCAAATCTGCACCAGAGAAGCCTATGCGGACGGTGTGCGTGCCCTACTGGAGATCAAAAAAAATACGCCTCTCAGCCCGGCCGCATTTGAAGTTTTGGCTATTGTGGCGTATAACAAAGCGGTGACACGCTCCTTTGTGGAGCAGGTGCGCGGCGTGGATTGCTCCGGTCCCATCTCCGGTTTGGTGCAAAAGGGCTTGATCGAGGAAAAGGGAAGACTGGACCTGCCAGGCCGCCCGCTGGTGTACGGCACCACAGATCGGTTTTTGCGCTGCTTTTCCCTGAATTCCCTGGATGATTTGCCGGATCTGCCATCCACAGAGGAAGTGGAGCAGATCGCCAAGGATAACGGCCAAACCTCCCTGTTTGAGAAAGAGGGCGGCAAGGACGATCCGCTGGCTGCAGCGGCAGACGCGCTGGAAAATGCCAATAATGACGACGAAAAAGAGATCTGAGCGGGAGAGGTGAGGATTTGAAAATCTTTTTGATTATAGTGGGTGTGCTGGTGGTGCTCATCGCACTGCTGATGTCTCTGTCTGCCACCTTAACTTTGATCTATGACGGCGGCTGGCATACCAGTGTACAAGTGCTGTTCATTAAGAAAGACATTGTGCTGTCCCAGATTCTTTCCTTTATCCTGTTCCCGGAAAAATCCGCCGAGCAGGCTAAGAAAAAGGGCAAGGATAAAAAAGAGAACAAGAAAGACACCACGGAGCCTACGCCGGAAAATGCGCCCACGGAAGACGAGAAAGCGACCCAGGCGGTGCCGGAAAAGTCGGAGAGCGAAAAGGCACCCGCTAAGGCGGAAGAAAAGCCCAAAAAGCCCAACTACTTTCAGCAGCTTTGGGACAAGGACGGCGTGATCGGTTACTTGCTGTTGATCAGCAATTTAGTGGAAACTGCGTCTTCTGCGGTAACAACTTTATTTAGGGGCTTCCATATTTATTCATTATATGTTAAAATGATTATCGGCGGCGCAGATGCCGCAGATATAGCTGAGAAGTACGGCACCCTCTGTTCGTTCTATTATCCCGTTAAGGGCATGATCTTAAACGGCATGAAGGTGGACCAATACGATGATTACATACAGCCGGATTTTATCGCACCCCGCTCGGAGTACGAATTCCAGCTCATCGGTAGTCTCAGCGTCGGTCTTTTGGTGCGTATGCTCCTGCGGGCCGGTATCGTCTTTTTAAAAAATTTTATTAAAGATAAGTAAGGAGAAAGCATTATGAAAGAAACTCCGGTAAACAAGATTATGGAAAACACGCTGGAAAAAATGCGTGAAATGGTAGATGTTTCTACCATCATCGGCGATCCGATGGTCACCGGCGACACCACGCTTATTCCGGTATCTAAAGTGACTTACGGCTTTACCAGCGGCGGTACGGATCTGCCCACCAAGCAGCAGAATCAAGAGCTGTTCGGCGGTGGCGGCGGCGGTGGCATCACCATTATCCCGGTGGCTTTTATCGTGATCGAAAAGGGCAAGTGCCGTATGATGCAGATCAACAATTACACTTCCTCTGCGGATCGTGCTGTGTCTATGATTCCGGAGTTGGTAGACAAACTCACCGAGCTGCTGAAAGCCAAGGACGGCAAAGCAGACGAGGCGGAGACCCCCGCGGCCGAATAATGATGTACGGATCACCCGCATATATTTGTGTGGGTGATTCTTTTGTATGTAAAAAAGCGTATTTTTGCCGTTCTCTTATGTTTGTTTTTGCTGGTGCCGATGCCGGCGCTGGCGTCCACCAGCGCCCAAAGCGCCGTGGTGATGGACGCTGCCGGACACACGGTGCTGTATGAACAAAATGCTTATGAAGAACGGCCCATGGCCTCGACCACCAAAATTATGACCGCCTACCTGGCTTGTGCAGCCGGGGACTTGCAGCGAACGGTGCCTATAACAGCCGCTATGCTGAAAGACACAGAGGGCTCGTCCTTGGGATTGCATGTGGGGGATCGGATCACACTGTACGATCTGGTGGTAGGCATGTTGTTGGTCAGCGGCAACGACGCTGCCAATGCGGCTGCAATCTTTCTTTCCGGCAGTACCAAGGCGTTTGCAGCCAGAATGAACAGTGCGGCCAAGGAAATGGGTATGCACCACACCCGTTTTGTGACCCCATCCGGGCTGGATCGAGGCGATCATCACTCCACCGCTTACGACATGGCATTGCTGACGGCTCACGCCCTTCAGAATAAGACCTTTGCCGAAATCTGCGCCGCGCCCAGAGCCAAAGTGACCATCAACGGCAAAGCGCAAACGGTATACAATCACAATCGGCTGCTCACTTCGCTGGATGGTTGCGTAGGCGTAAAAACCGGCTATACGGAACGGGCAGGGCGGTGCCTGGTAAGTGCTGTCAAGTATAAGGGCAACACGCTGATCTGCGTAACCCTATCCGATCCGGACGACTGGGTGGATCACCGCCTGCTGCTGGCCGCCTGCAAAAAGCAGTATACCACCTACAAGTTGGACCGCCATGTGCAGGTGCCGGTCGTGGGCGGCAGGGAGTCCTATGTGACCGCCGAGTTTCGGTACAGCCAAACGGCGCTGAACGCCACTTATATCGTGCGACTCTATTACTATCCTTTTGTTTATGCGCCGGTGAAGAAAGGCGATGTGATCGGCTACGCTTGTATTAATCAAATAACCGTGCCTATGCGGGCACAGGAGGATATTGAAATTTATGCCACAGAAGAATGAAGAACGACTGCAAAAGTACCTGGCCGAGTGCGGCGTGGCTTCTCGCCGAAAGAGCGAGGAGCTGATCGCTGCCGGTAAAGTGAAGGTCAATGGCCATGTGGCCCAAATCGGCGACAAGATCGACCCGCGCAGAGATCTGGTAACCGTGCGGGGGAAGAAAGTGCGCAAAACCCAGCGGAATTACTATATTTTACTGCACAAGCCCCGAGGCTATGTGACCACCGTGTCCGACGAATTGGGCCGTAAAACAGTGATGGATCTGGTGCGGGATATTGACGCCCGCCTGTATCCGGTAGGAAGACTGGACAAGGACTCAGAGGGTTTGCTGCTGCTCACCAATGACGGTGCATTTGCCAATGCCCTGACCCACCCCCGTCATGCGTACAGTAAAAAATACCGGGTGACCATTCGCGGCAAGGTAGACGACCGTGCGCTGCTGCAACTGCGAGAGGGGATTGATCTGGACGGCCGTATGACCGCCCCTTGTGATGTGACCGTCCTGACCGCAGAGGAGAACCGTACGGTGCTGGAATTTGTGCTTCACGAGGGGCGCAACCGCCAAATCCGCCGTATGTGCGAGGCAGTGGAACTGGAAGTGATCCGCTTAAAGCGTATTGCCGTAGGCTCCTTAAAGCTGGGTATGCTGCCGGTAGGGAAGTGGCGCGAGCTGACGGACAATGAGGTGCAAAAACTCATGCGCTCCGGTGCGCTGCAAACGGAGGATACAAAGAAGTGATCTGCCTTGCCAAATCTGCTGAAAATACAGCGGAATTTCTGCGCTTTTTGTATGGAATATGCTATTGCTATTCCGGGGCAACGGTGGTATAATTACAGTAGGTAAGTTTGGACAGAGAATACTGTCGGCATTTGCCGAACTGCGCTTTTGCAATGAGCGGGAGCGCAAATGAGTGTACAGGAGGAACAACAAGTGAGCGAACTTGCAGAGAAGGACAAGCTGGCTGTGGATCGGCTGACTGCCCTGTTTGACGACGGCGCTTTTACTGAGATCGACGGCTACGCCAAATCCGCGTCCGGCGATGTGGAGGCTGCTGCCGGTTTCGGCACGGTGAATGGCTGTCCCGTTTATGCATTTGCACAGAATGTAAATGTAAACGGCGGTGCTATCAGTGTGGCCCAATGCGCAAAATTGAAGAAGATCTATGACCTGGCAACCAAGACGGGTTGTCCGGTGATCGGTATTTATGATTCCAACGGCGTAAAGCTGGACGAGGGCTTTGAAGCACTGTCCGCTTACGGCGAACTGGTGAAGGCTTCTACGGCGATGAGCGGCGTTTGCACGCAGATTTCCATTATTGCCGGCAGTTGTTTGGGTGCCAGTGCCCTGATGGCCAATATGGCCGATGTGGTGATCGCCGTAAAGGACGCCGATTTCTATGTAACCACCCCCAGTGATGTGACTGCGGATACCTGCTACGAGCAGGGCACGGTGGATATTTTGGCAGACGATCTGGACGGCGCAATGACCGCCGCCAAAGATGTGGTGGCTCTGCTGCCGGGCAACAACCTTTCCCCGGCACCGGTGTATGACTTTACTGCACCGTCTGTGGCTGTGGACACCGGCGCGTCTGCAATGGATGTGATCTGTGCTGTGGCGGATGCCGGCAGCGTGGTAGAACTGAAGGGCGGCTATGCCACCCATTGCGTAACCGCACTGGCAACCGTTGGCGGCACCACCGTCGGCTTTGTGGCCTTTGACGGTTCTGCGGTTTGCCCCGCTTGCGCCTATAAGGTAGAGGCTTTCGTAAAGTTGTGCGACGCCTACAATCTGCCCATCCTCACTGTGGCAGACGCTGACGGCTTTGTAAAAGATGCAGAGAACGCTATGCTTACCGCAGCTACCCGTATGGAGACGGCTTATGCCACTGCCACTTGCCCCAAGATTGCATTGATCACCAGCAAAAGCATTGGCGGTGCGTATATTGCGCTGGCCGGTAAGGGCGCCAATGCGGATTTGACATTTGCTTGGGATACTGCTGTGCTTTCTCCGCTGGACGCAGAAGCTGCCGTTGCATTCCTGTACAGCGACCGCTTAGCAGCAGGGGAGAATCGTGGTTCTCTGGTGAAAGAATATAAAGAGACTCTTGCGTCTCCGTATACCGCAGCCGCCAGCGGTGCCATTGACGATGTGATCGTACCTGCTGACAGCCGTGCAAAGGTAATGGCTGCACTGGATATTTTGGCCGGTAAGCGTGAGAATACGCTGCCGAGAAAACATTCTGTTAAATAATCTGGAGGTTTCAATATTATGAAGAACTACACCATTACTGTGAACGGTACAGCTTACAATGTATCCGTAGAGGAGGGGACTTCCGCCGCTCCCGCAGCTGCGCCTGTTGCAGCTGCTCCGGCACCTGCTGCCGCTCCCGCTCCCGCACCCGCAGCAGCGCCTGCTCCTGCTGCCGCACCGGCTCCTGCCGCTGATACCGCAGTCACCGGCGCTGTGACCGTTGAGTCTCCCATGCCCGGTACCATTCTGGATATTAAAGTGGCTTCCGGCGCTGCCGTTAAGAGTGGCGATGTACTCTTTGTTCTGGAGGCTATGAAGATGGAAAACGAGATTGTGGCGCCGCAGGACGGCACGGTCGCCAGCATTAATGTAAACAAGGGTGACAGCGTGGAAGCCGGTCAGACCCTTGCTTCTCTCAACTGATAAAAAAGAGGTACAAGAATGGCTAAAATCGGCATTACGGAAACCGTGCTGCGTGACGCGCATCAGTCCCTGATCGCCACGCGTATGCGCACGGATGAATTTGAAGGCATTTTAGAGAAGATGGACAAGATCGGTTATCATTCTCTGGAGTGCTGGGGCGGTGCCACTTTTGACGCCTGCCTGCGCTTTTTGGATGAGGATCCCTGGGACAGACTGCGCTTGATCCGCAAAAAGTGCCCCAATACGAAGCTGCAAATGCTCTTCCGCGGGCAGAATATGCTGGGCTATCGGCATTATTCCGACGAGCTGGTGGATTACTTTGTAAAGAAGAGTATTGATAACGGTATTGATATTCTGCGTATTTTTGACGCACTCAACGACGTGCGTAATTTGCAGACTGCCATTAACGCAGCCAAGAAATACGGCGGCCATGTACAGGCAGCAATTTCTTACACCACCGGTCCGGTGTTTGACACGGAATACTATTGTCATTACGCGAAGGAACTGGAGGACGCAGGTGCAGACTCTATCTGCATTAAGGATATGGCCGGTTTGCTGACCCCTTACGGCACCTATGATCTGGTTAAGGCGCTGAAAGAGACGGTAAACATTCCCATTCAGTTGCATTCCCATTACACTTCTGGTTTGGCTTCCATGGTCCACTTAAAGGGCATTGAAGCGGGCGTTGACGTAATTGATACTGCCATGAGCCCCTTGGCTATGGGTACTTCTCATCCGGCTACCGAGTCTATGGTAGCGGCTCTGCAAGGCACTCCGTATGACACCGGTCTGGATCTGAAAGCCTTGTCCGAGGTGCGTGACTTTTTCGTCCCCCTGCGAGAGAAATATCTGGCAGAAGGTCTGCTGAACCCGAAAATGCTGGGCGTGGACGCTAACACTCTGCTGTACCAGGTGCCCGGCGGTATGCTTTCCAATCTGCTTGGCCAGTTGAAACAAGCCGGCAAGGAGGACAAACTGGAAGAAGTGCTGGCTGAAGTGCCGCGCGTGCGTAAAGACAGCGGTTATCCGCCGCTGGTGACCCCCACCTCTCAGATCGTGGGCACGCAGTCCGTGTTCAATGTCATTACCGGCGAGCGCTACAAGATGGTTACCAAGGAGTTTAAGGACATGGTTGCCGGCAAGTACGGCAAGACGCCGTGCCCCATTGACCCTGATTTCCAGAAGAAGATCGTGGGTGACGAAGAAATTATCACCTGTCGGCCGGCCGATCTGATCCATGATAAGATCGACGACTTTAAGGCAGACATCGCCGAGTATTATGAGCAGGAGGAGGACGTTCTCTCCTATGCACAATTCGGTCAGGTTGCCGTTAAGTTCTTCCAGAAGAGAAGAGATAAAAAGTACGGCTTGGATGGCAAACACGACGATATGGACAACAAGATCCACGCAGTTTAATTACAAGGGCGAAGTTTCGGCTTCGCCTTTTTGCCGTTCTTTGCTCACCGGTAACCCGTAAAGTGAAGAAAAATAAAAGGCAATGCCGTACAGATTTTGCAATAAATGCCTATTTACACAAAAAAAGGCTGTTAAGTGTAAGTTTTTGTTGACCTTGATAACAGCCGGTGTTATAATCTATTCAGAAAATTTAACGGAGGGATTTTCATGAACGTATTGATTTTTGGCGGTACCGGTTTGCTGGGCTCCGCCGCAGCACAGATTTTTATCGACAGAGGGCATCATGTAAAGACCATTGCACTGCCCCCGCTGCCGGAAGGCGCACCTATTCCCAAGGAGATGGAGATCGAATTCGGCAACTTCCTGGAGCTGTCCGATGAGCAGCTGGAAGCCGCTATGACCGGCATGGATGCATTTGTTTATGCTGCCGGTGTGGACGAGCGTGTAGAGTTCCCCGCTCCCGTATATGACGCTTATAAGAAGTACAACATTGATCCTGTGGATCGTTGCCTGGCTATGGCCAAGAAGTGCGGCGTAAAGCGTTGCGTCGTGCTGGGTTCTTATTTCTCCTGGCTGGCTAAGACGCACCCGGAAATGGATCTTTGCGCAAAGCACCCCTATATCCGCTCTCGTATTGATCAGGAGAAAGTGGCTGCAAAGTATGCTGATGAGAACATGGGCGTTGGTGTGCTGGAGCTGCCTTACATCTTTGGTACACAGCCCGGTCGTCGTCCTGTTTGGGTCATTCTGATCGAGCAGCTGCAGCGGTTTGAGAAATTGCCTTTCACTATGTATCCGGCCGGCGGTACGGCTATGCTGACCGTGCGCCAGGTAGGTGAGTGCATCGTTGGCGCTGCGGAGCAGGTACAGGGCTTCCGTGCTTACGGCATCTCCTGCTACAATATGCACTGGAGAGAGTTCCTGAAGATTGTTTACCGTGCCATGGATGGCATTCAGGATCGTAAGATCGTGGATGTACCGAAATGGACTTTCCAGGCCTTTGGTCTGCACATGCGCAAGGAGTATGCAAAGCGCAATGTACAGTCCGGTATTGATCCCGTAGGTCTGGCTGACATTATGGGTATGGATCTGTTCATTCCCACGGATGACACCAAGGAACTGGGTTGCACCCCCGATGATATTGAGGCTGCCATCTTTGATTCCATTGCTCTGTCTAAGGCTTCCTTCGAGGGTAAAGCAAAGCTGCTGGAAATGAAAGGCGAGTAATCCTACATAATAAAAATATGCGCTCCGGAGTATTCCGGAGCGTTGTTTTATGCCTTTAATGAAATAAAGCGGCAACCGTTCGGCTGCCGCTTCTTCTATAACGATACTTTAGATATGGTTTTTCAGGTAAGATAAAATCAGAGGATTGACCTTGCTGTCATAGTTTTTACCCATGGCGTAATTCTCACTGTTAAACCCGTGGTTTGCCCCTCGAATGCGATACAGGGTAGCGGACTTGTAGGTCTCAACTGCCTTTTCTGAGTATCGGATGGGCACGCGGCTGTCTGCCGTGCCGTGAATGATGATCACGTCTTTTTTAAAGTTCTTGATGTTGCCGTAAATATCATAATCGATCAGGGTGGAAATGTAATCGTGCCCCACGGTCATCACCAGAAAGTTGGCAGTCTTGGGCACATGGCCTTTATAGTTCTTGGTCATTTCGTCCGCCATATTCAGTCCCGGGTACATCAGGATCAACCCACGCACCTTGCTGCTGTTCTTGGAAGCCGTCAGTGCCGACACCAAACCGCCTTGACTGGTGCCCAACAGAAAAATTTTGTTCTTGTCCACCCGCTTGAGCGCCCGCGCCTTACTTAATACGGACTCTAGGTCCTTTACTTCGGTAAAGACGGTCATATCCGTGGTTTTACCGTCGCTCTTGCTCTTCTTGCTGCCGCCGCAAAAGTCAAAACAGTAGGCCACATAGCCGTTCTTGGCCAGCATGGCACAGTAAGCGTTCATGGACTTGTAGGTCAGTCCAAAGCTATGGGACAAAATGACTGTGGGCCGGTGATAACCGACGCCGTCCGGTACATAGACCTGACCGTAGATGCGGTTCTTGCCCCGTTTGGCCCAAACCGTCTCTGTGTGGTACGCCTGCTTGGGGATATTGACTTTTACAGTCTTGGTATTGCTCCAAGAGCCGTAATACTTCTTTCCGTTTAAGTTCTTATAAGGCCGCAGGTGCACATAATAAGTGCCGCTGTATGGCGCATAGTAGGTGGCCGTCTTGTTGCTGCCGCCCACCAAAATGCTCTCACCGTTTTTGAATTGCTTATTGCGGGCGTAGATCACCTGGTAGCCGCTGGCAGCGCCTTTTTTCCAGCTGACGGTGATTTTTGCACCGCTTGCTTTTGCAGACTGCAAGGTCACTTTTGCCGGCTTGGTGGCGACGGTCAGTGTTTTAGATTTTTTGGAATATAATGTTTTCTTTCCGGCCTTCTTGTAGGCGTGGATTTGGAGCTTATAAGTAGTGGCAGGGGACAGCCTTTTGACTGTGCCTTTGATCGCACTGCCTTTGGTGGCGGTGAGCACCGTTTTCCATTTTTTGCTCTTACTGTCATACCGGCGAATGCGGTAGCCGCTGGCACCTTTCACTTTACTCCAACTTAGGCTGACGGTGCTTGCAGAGCAGCCGGTCATAGAGAACCTGGCTACATTGCCGGGTGCAGAAGCAGCCAGCGCCACTTCACCCGGGAACACCATGGTTAGCACCAAAAAAACGCTGAAAAGGGCACACAAAGCACGTTTATATGCAGATTTTTTCAAGCTGATCACTCTCCTTAGAATTTCCATCGTGTGTCTATCCTTTTTTGCAGTAGATCAAAATAGGTCCACCCCGGCGCCAGGGCGGCAATCCTGGTCTAACCGATGGGGCCGTACTGCGCTGGTAAGATTCCGTTTGAAGTTACAAATATTTCCGCGGCCTCTCATCTCTTCCTTACGCCCTCATAGTAACACAAACCTTTTCATTTGTAAATAAGTAGACAAAAATATTCATGATCGTCTGATAACGGTGGCAAATGGCAGTTGCCATTGGACGAATTTGGTAGTATAATAGCGGGGAAGTTTTAAGACAGGACGAGGGTATATGAAAGAACAAATCACCATAGAGGAGCTGCTGGCACTGGAGCCGGGCAGCTACCTGCTTTATGATATGCGGGACCGCTATTCCTTTGATTACGGCGCCATTCCCGGTGCAGAGCATAAAGAACAGGCGGCGATCTTGGAAGCGGCGGACAGCCTGCCGAAGGATATGCCGGTCATCATCTGCTGCAAAAGTGGTCTGCTTAGTGATGCGGTGGCTGAGGAACTGCGCACCCATGGGTTGCAGGCCATGAATTTACAGGGCGGCTACTACGGCTACCTGATGCAAAGCCTGCACTTTGAGGCGGATAAAGCGAAACAAGTGCAGCACAGTATTCACAAGAAGTTTCATAAAGAAATTTGGAGCCGTTTTACTGCTGCTTTGGACGAATACAGACTGTTGCAGCCGGGTGATAAGGTGGCCGTTTGTATCAGCGGCGGCAAGGACAGTATGCTGATGGCGCTGCTGTTCCAGGAACTTCAAAAGCACAGTCGCTTTCCCTTTGAAGTGGTGTATCTGGTGATGGATCCGGGTTACAGCCCCAAGAACCGGGAGGTGATTGAGCGCAACGCCCGCACCTTAGGACTGCCCATTACCGTGTTTGAGACAGATATTTTCTCATCCGTTTTGCATATTGAAAAGTCGCCCTGCTATATCTGCGCTCGTATGCGCCGTGGGCATTTGTATAACAAGGCCAAGGAGCTGGGCTGCAACAAGATCGCCCTGGGTCACCATTACGACGATGTAATCGAGACGATTTTAATGGGCATGCTGTACGGCGGTCAGGTGCAAACCATGATGCCCAAGCTGCACAGTACCAACTTTGCCGGTATGGAACTGATCCGCCCGCTGTACTTGGTGCGGGAAAGCAGCATTGAGCACTGGCGGGATTATAACGGCCTGCACTTTATCCAGTGCGCCTGCAAGTTTACGGACACCTGCACCTCTTGCAACCCGGACAATACTTCCAAGCGTAAGCGTACCAAGGAACTGATCCAAATGCTGCATGCAGAAAGTCCGCAGGTGGAAAGCAACATTTTCCGCAGTGTGGAGCATGTGAATATTGACACAGTGATCGGCTACAAGCAGCACGGTCAGCTCCATTCGTTCCTGGACAGTTATGATGAAACCGAATAAGCCTAAATAAAATGAACCCCGGAGTACAAACTCCGGGGCTTTTTGTATCTGATTTGGTTTTAGAAGTTCAGCAGACCTGCGCCGCCGTTGACTGCCATAAAGGCAGAGGAGAACACCAAAGACACAATGGTCATCAACTTAATCAGAATGTTGATAGACGGGCCGGAGGTGTCCTTAAAGGGATCGCCTACGGTGTCGCCAACCACGGCAGCCTTATGGGCTTCAGAGCCTTTGCCGCCGTCTTTCAGACCCTCAATGTACTTTTTGGCATTGTCCCAGGCACCGCCGCTGTTGGCCATAAAGATTGCCATCATAACGCCGCTGACCAGCGCACCTGCCAGCAGACCGCCCAGGCTCTCAACACCCAGCAGGAAGCCTACCAGTAAGGGAGCCACCACTGCCATAATGCCGGGCAGAATCATCTCTTTCAGTGCTGCGGTGGTGGAGATGGACACACACTTAGTGTAGTCCGGCTTTTCCGTACCCTTTAAGATGCCGGGTTTCTCCCGGAACTGGCGGCGCACTTCCTCGATCATCTTGTTCGCAGCCTTACCAACGGAACTCATGGTAAAGGCAGAGAACAGGAAGGGGAGCATACCGCCCAGGAACAAGCCTACCACAACTTTGGCATCCAAAATGCTCATACCGCCTTTGGTGATATTCGTCGTTTCTGCAAAGGAGGCGAACAGCGCCAGCGCCGTCAAGGCGGCAGAACCGATGGCAAAGCCTTTGCCTACTGCGGCTGTGGTGTTACCTACGCTGTCCAGCTTATCGGTGATCTTGCGCACAGAGCCATCCAGTTCACTCATCTCGGCAATACCGCCGGCATTGTCTGCAATCGGACCGTAAGCGTCCACCGCCACGGTGATCCCGGTGGTAGACAGCATACCGACGGCAGCAAGTGCGATACCGTAAAGACCTAAGAATTTGTAAGACAGCAGTATACCCACAGCGATAAACAGCACCGGAATGGCTGTGGAACGCATGCCCACGCTCATACCGCTGATAATGTTGGTTGCAGCGCCGGTTTTGGAGCTTTCTGCAATTTCTTTTACAGATTTATAGTGATCGGAAGTATAAATTTCCGTCAGCTTACCGATGGCAGTGCCCACGATCAGGCCGCACAGCACACACCAAAAGCCGTTCATGGTACCCAGCATAAAGTGGCTCAGTAACCCGGCGGCAAGGATCACCAGCGCCGTTGCCGTATATTCGCCCCGGTTCAAGGCGCGCTGCGGGTCCGTGCCGTCCTTGGCGCGTACAAAGAATGTGGCGATCACGGAACCGAGAATGCCCACGCCGCACAGCACCAGCGGGAAGATAGCCGCATACAACCGACTGCTGACGGTGGTAGCTGCAAATGCCAAGGTGATGGCAGAGATAATGGAGCCAACATAGCTTTCAAACAAATCGGCGCCCATACCGGCTACATCGCCCACATTGTCGCCCACATTGTCTGCAATGGTTGCCGGGTTGCGGGGATCGTCCTCCGGAATACCGGCCTCCACTTTGCCCACCAGATCGGCGCCCACATCCGCAGCCTTGGTATAAATACCGCCGCCGACACGGGCAAACAGAGCGATAGAAGACGCACCCAAACTAAAGCCTGTGAGAATATTCAGAGCAGAGGCATTGCTCACCAGATCGTACTTACTGTTCAGGAACAGGAAGATTAAACCCACGCCGATGACGCCAAGGCCGACCACAGACAAACCCATCACGGCACCACCGCTAAAGGCAATCTTTAGTGCTTTATTCATGCCTCGCTCCCGCGCAGCATTGGCGGTGCGCACATTGGCTTTCGTGGCCACGGTCATACCAAAGAACCCGGCCAGGGTAGAGAACAGAGCGCCCAGCACAAAGCAAACGGCAGTGAGCCAGTTGATCACCAAGCCGATCACTACAAACAGTACCACGGCAAAAACGATCAGAATTCGATACTCGGCAAACAAAAAGGCGTGCGCGCCGGTGGCAATGGCGTCGGCAATCTCTTTCATCTTTGCCGTGCCGGCGTCTTTCTTACCGATATAGCGTGCAGTGAACAGGGCGAACAGCAGCGCCACCAAACCACACACAGGTACAAGGTACAATAACTTTTCCATAAATTAACCACTCCCGGTCCGAATTCCGGCAAAGCCGAGAATTCTTATACTTTAATCTATTTTTACCATACTTGTGAGAAAAAGTCAACAAACAAAAATGCGGTCGCTTATTAAGAATTGTTTATGTTAGACAAAAATATGCAAAAAAGGCGATATAAGTGCATAAGATTTCGTAAACCGTCCAAAAACAGTCCGGCGTGTGCATAAAAAAACAGTACGGCAGAACCGTACTGTTTTTATCGTTATAAAATCGTTATAAAATAGTATGTAAGACTTAGACGGCAGTTTTTTCGTTCTGCTCTGCCAAACGGGCAGCGCGCTTCTCTGCCAGTTCCACGATCATCTGCTGCTGCAGGTCACCGTGAATGTTGTAGAACAGGAAAGACAGACCGTAAAGGCCACGGGCCAAACCGGGCAGGATACAGAACACCGCCCAAATACCGGACAGAATACCGGGATCCGTTTGAGGCACAGCGTTGCCCAGGGAGTCGGTGAGGGGAATGTAGTTAATCCAGGTCAGTACCATGCCGGACATCCAAGAAGTAATAGAAGTTGCCAGTTTCTGGAAGTAGCCCTGTACGGTGGTTACCAGCGCTTCGTTACGCAGACCGTGCTTCCATTCCATATAGTCCAGAGCTTCTGCGGTCAAAATGGGGTTAACCACCTGAATGACTTTATTGGGCAGGCCGCAAATGGTCAGACCGAAGACCACCCAAATGAAGTTGAGAATTCTGTGGTCGCCGAATGTCTGGCCAAAGGGGTGGTAACCGATAAAGAACAGGGTAAAGTAAGCCACACCGCCAAACACACCGGCCAAGATTGCCGTTACGCGAGCACCCAGCTTCTTAACCAGTTTGGCAGCCATAGGCACCATCAGGTAGTTGGGGATACCGGTAAATAGACCGCAGATGGTCTGGTTCATAATGGCGCCGGTATTGTTTAGCCAGAAGTACTGCTCGGAGGAGCCGCCTACGGCCTTAAAGTTGTTAAAGAAATCCGACAGAATGATGGCAAACAGGGGACGGTTGGAGAAGATTTCCTTAATGGACTGGAGAACAGAGGTCTCGTTCATCTCCTCGCGGCTCATCAGCGGCACCCGCTCCCGCATATTGAAGAACCCGAACACCGAGAACCCGGCGCAAAGGATCAACATACAGTAGGCGAAGCCGGAGTACACACCCTGCATGGTAATGTTCTTATTGACCTTTGGCAGCAGCTGTACAAACACAGGAACCAGTGAGGGCAGCCAGGTGCCGAACAGCTCAAAAAACTTGGTGGTGGTAATTAAGTTATTTCGCTCGTCGTTATTCGGCGTTATGTTATAAACAAGCAGCCAGTAGGCGCCAAAGTAGCTCATACCCAGACCGTACAGTAATATGCCTATGGCGGACCAAACGATCTTTTGTGTGGAATTCAGATCCGGAGCGGTAAACATCATATAACCGCCGATGAGCCACATAGGCAGGGACAGAATCAAGAACGGCCGAATACGCCCCCAACGGGTACGGGTACGGTCAATGATCAGTCCGCTGATGGTATCGTCCGCCGCATCATAAATGGAGGCAAACAGGTTGATGTTTGCGTACGCGGTGGTGTTCAGCTTTAAAAACTGGATCATAAAGAATTCCTTGAACGCACTGGTAAACTGGTCCAAGTTCTTCTTACCGAAGTTCACCAACACAAAGGCGGCGATCTCCTTCGGTGACAAGTAGCGCTTTTTGGTATAAGCCAGCCTTTCCAATTCTTCCAGTTCAGAATCGTTCAGCTGCTGAGACTCAACTTTTTCTGCCAAAACATTCCCTCATTTCAGGGCCATAGCCCTACAAAGTAATAACGATATAATTTTAGCATAATAAGTAGAGCAAATCAACACTTTTTTCTGTACAAAAGTAACAAGATAATGCACGATGAGAAACGTTGTGTAACATTTCTCCCGGCTTTTGATTTTTGCCGGCAATTCTATTGACAACCGGCGCCAAACATTATAAAATATTTTGGTGAATATGATGGCTGTAACGGACTGATATTCGTTTCCATATTCATTGATAACAGAACCAGCGCCACGGCGCCGAAAGGATGTAGACTATGGCATCGACCTGCCCCAACTGCGGCAAAAAATTACATTTTTGGAACATTAAGGCGGAGTGCTCCGCCTGCGGTGTGAGCATTCCTAATTTTGATTGGGAGGCCAGACTGGAGGAGGACAACCGCAACGCGGAAAAAGCCTTCGGCGTGTTTAACCGCACCCTCAGCCGTATGGCGTATTCCATGTGGGGCACCAAGCTGCGCATTGCTCGCCTGGTGCTGACCTTTTTGCCGGCTGTGGGTTTCATTTTACCTTGGTCCAATATCAAAGGCACCGGCTCCAGCTTTGTGCTGAGTATTCTCGCTTTTGACGGTAGCAAGTCACTGATTGACTTTTTCAAGGCGTTTTTTGGCGATGTAGGACTGTTTACCACAACTATGGGTATGGAGGGCTACGGCGGTCCGGTGACCCTTGGTGTGATTGGCTACTTCCTATTCTTACTCAGCGCTTTATTTATTGTGATTGCATTCTTTATGGTACTGATCCGCTGCAAGAATTCCAAGACCAAAACGACCATTGTTTTTGATGTACTGTCTGTTGCGGCTTCTGTCGCCGCCGTAATCTGCTTTACCGTTGGCGGTCAGCGGGGCGCGGATCTGGGCGCATTCAGCTTTGGCGGCAACGCGGCTCTGGCACCCAGCGGTTCCATCGGTTGGGGCTACTTTGTGGCACTGCTTTTGCTGCTGGTTGCCACCGGCATGAACATTGCCGTTGTTAAAGCGCCGGCCAAGTCTGACGAGCAGTTAGAGAACGAACGCCTGGCGCGGGTGGCTGCGAAAGAAGAAAAAGAGCGCCTGGCTGAAGAAAAACGGGAACTGGAGCGCGTACAGGCTGCCAAGAAAGCCCAGGAAGAAGAAAAAGCTAAGGTGGAAGAAGCCAAGCGAAAGTTGGCTGCCAAAGCGGAAAAGCGTAAGAACAAGAAATAAACCAAAAGGAGCGGCACAGCTGCGGCAAATCGCCGAGCCTGCGGCTCCTTTTTTTGTTGCCTTGACCGGCAAGGCCGGTTTTGGTATAATGTAAAGAAGAGAATATTCGACAACTGGAGTGATATGATGGCAGAGGATAAACAAGAGTTGACCCCAACAGTGGAAAAGAAAGCAAAGAAGAAGCTCAGTGGCAAACAAAAAGGCTTAATCGCCGGCGTTGTTGTGGCCGTAGTGATACTGCTGGTAGGCATTGCCGGTTATGTGGTGACCCATGTGAACAGCTACGCCTTTTACAATAAAGTCGTGATCGCGTTGGCACCGGATAAGATAGAGGACTACGGCAAGACCTTTTACCTTAAGATCAACCCGGACTATGACCAGAAGAAGGCACCCAACGAGCCGATGTTCATCTGCTACTATAAGGACGCAAGTGGCAAGGAAGTAGATCTGCCCGGCGGCACCTATAAAGAGGATGGCAATAACGGCCAGGTGCTCATCGCATTTTTGGGCAAAGCCGCCGAAAAAGTGGTCGCCATTCAAAAGACCGTAACCATTATCTTTTGGGTGTTGGTGGCCGTGGCCGTTTGCGTGCTGATCTATATTTGGTATCGGCTGGACGCCCGCTATGAGGAGCGCCAAATGCTGGCTGCCCACGGTGGCAGAGAGAAAGATAAAAAGAAACACAAGAATTAAGTCTGCGATGGCAGTGCGAGGTTTGCTTATGAACTACGATTTATTGTTTTCTCCCGCCAAAATCGGCAATGTGACGGTAAAGAACCGCATTATTATGGAGCCGATGTGCCTTGGCTTCGGTCAATTTGACGGTCGGGCCACGGACACCATGATGGACTATTACGAAGAGCGGGCCAAGGGCGGCGTAGGACTGATCTTTACGGAGATTACCCGCGTCAACGATATGACCGGTGCGTCCTCCTTTGGTCAACTGGGTATGAGTCATGATTACCAAATTGACTCCCTGCGCACCATGGCACAGCGGGTACACCGTCACGGCACCAAATTGATGGTGGAGCTGCACCACCCGGGGCGGCAAAATCTGGGGCTGATGGTGGGCACACTGCCTATTTGCGTAGCCGGCGACCGCTTTCTCGGATCCGCTTATGCCAAGCTGCTATACGGCAGCGTAATTCCTCCCGGCAAAAAGTTGCAGGATAAGGACATTGTGCCCCGCACCGTGGCACCCAGCCGATGCGAAAAAAGCAAAATGAGCGAAAGCGTCAACCGCGGTCTGTCTCACCGGGGTGTGCAGCGGCTGATCATGCAGTTTATTGAAGCTGCACAAAGAGTAAAGAAAGCCGGCTGTGACGGTGTGGAACTGCACGCCGCTCACGGCTATCTCATTCAGCAATTCCTGTCACCGAATACCAACCGGAGAACGGACGAATACGGCGGTTCTTTGGAGAACAGAATGCGTTTTTTGACGGAGATCATTGACGGCATTCGCATCACCTGCGGGCGGGATTTCCCCATTGTGGTGCGTCTGTCGGTTGATGAGATGTACGATCGCATCGGCCAGCCCGGCAAGGGTTACGGCTTGGAAGAGGGCCTGCAAATGGCCAAAATTCTGTCTGACAAGCGTATTGACGCCATTGACGTGTCTTCTGCGTGCTACGATACATTCAATTACTGGCTGGAGCCGGTAACTTTCCCTTGCGGTTGGCGCAAGCACCTGGCCCAAGCGGTCAAAGAAGTGGTGAACATTCCTGTGATTGCCGCCAATTTGATTCGCACCCCGGAGCAAGCGGAAGAACAGCTTGCACAAGGTATTCAGGACTTTGTAGGCCTTGGCCGCCCCCTGATTGCCGATCCCTACTGGGCAGACAAGGCAGAGCAGGGGAAGGCCGGTGAAATTCGCCACTGCATCAACTGCCTATACTGCTTTGAGAGTATGATGGAGGGTGCCTATAAAGGCGAGCACGGTCATTGCTCCGTAAACCCGTTTGTAGGCCGAGAGCGCACAATGTTGGTACAAAACGGCAATGGGCGCAAGGTGGTTATTGTCGGTGCCGGGCCTGCGGGTCTGACGGCAGCGGAACTGCTGGCTCGCCGTGGATTTGATGTGACCGTACTGGAAAAAGCCAAAACCCCCGGCGGTCAGGTACTGTTGGCAGCCAAGCCGCCCCATAAGGAGCGCATGACCTGGTGCACGGAGGATTTGACTACCCTTGCGCAGGCTGCGGGTGCGGAAATTCGCACCCAGGTAGAAGCGACAGAAGAAATCATTGCCGCTTATGACCCTTACGCTGTGATCTGTGCCACCGGCGGCAGCGCCGTACACCCAAAGGCTTTCAGCGGTGAAAATGTGTGCACGGTGACGGATATTCTCACCGGCAATGTGAAAGTGAAAGACAAGCAGGTGGCGGTGATCGGCTCCGGCATGACCGGACTGGAAACCTCCGAGCTGCTGGTAAGCCAAGGCAATCATGTGACCATTGTGGAAATGGCGCCCCGCATTGCGCCCGGTGCATACTTCCAGCATGTGGACGATGCGCTACCTAAGTTGCAGGCGGCACACACTGTCTTTATGGTGGGGCAAAAACTACTGGCCGTTCATCCGGACAGCATTGAACTGGAAAATGTGGACACCGGTAGCAAAACCATGGTACCTTGCGATCTGGTGGTGCTCTCTTTGGGCGTGCGCCCGGAGAACGGCTTGTATGAAAGCATTAAAAGCAGCTTCAGTCGCGTATATAACATCGGCGACAGCAACAAAATCGGCCGAATCCACAACGCCACAGAAGCTGCCTACCAATTGGCAATGTCCCTGTAAATCACATAAAAAATGACCCCGAACCACTCCGGTTCGGGGTTTTCTTCGCTTTACAGCACGATAAGTTTTTTGGTCACATTGGATAAGTTCTCTCGGCCGTGGGGGGACAGGTAGAGCACATCTTCAATGCGGATGCCGAATTTGTCCGGCAAATAGATACCAGGCTCCATAGAGGTCACATTGCCGGTTTGGTACACATCCGTGCTGCGGGGCGAGGCGTTATAACCCTCGTGTATTTCCAGCCCCACGCCGTGCCCCAGGGAGTGGCGGAAATATTGCGCCTTATCCTCCGCTGCCAGTACATCGTAGGCCGCTTGGTACACCTCTTTGCAGGGCACGCCGGTGCGCAGTGCCTGAATACCTGCCAGCTGGGCGCGGAGCACCAGGTCATAAGCTGCCTGCATTTCTGCTGTGGCGCTGCCCACGGCCACTGTGCGGGTCATATCCGAATGGTAGCCCCGGTAGGTGGCGCCAAAGTCAAACAGTACAAAGTCGCCCTTTTGCACTTCCCGATTCTCCGGCACACCGTGTGGCATGGAGGTATGGGCGCCGGTCAGGAGAATGGTGTCAAAACTGACGCCGTCCGAGCCGCCCAGCGCCATTAGATAGTCAAAGCGGGCAGCCAGTTCCTTTTCCGTTTTGCCGGGCTTTACATCGTTGAGCAGCTCTAAAAACGCCTTTTCCGCAATGCGGTTGGCGGTTTTCATTAGATCAATCTCCCACGGCTCTTTTACATTGCGCAGATCCATCACACCGTTGCCGACAGGGCGCAATTCGCCGCTGAAAATGCCTTGCAGCTGCGTGTACTGCCGGTAAGCAATGGTGCGATCCTCAAACAGCAAAATCTTGCAGTCGATTTTTGCCAGCAGGGCGTCCAGTTCGTCCCAAAAGCCGGTGGTAATCTCCGTCACCTGCACGCCGGTGTCCATCGCGTGGAGCCGGGCGGTCTCCGTATAGCGAGAGTCCACCAGTTGAAACACAGCCGTTGGCGTCACCAAGATCATGCCCTCGCTGGGGGAAAAGCCGCACACATAGTGCATATCGGCTTCATCCAGCAGCAGCAACGCGTCTGCACCGGCCGTTTTTACATAATTCATCATTTTTTCCGTATGCATAATATCACCTACACAATAGGATAGCACAGATTTTTTACTTGTCAATTCCAAATTTCTGTCTTATTTGTTTCTTTAGTATTGACAAGGCGGGCGGGGGTGTGCTATCGTTCCTTTGTAATAAAATCTTATCACTTCCGGGGGTAGTTATGGAAAAGTATTTGATCAATCCCAACCAGCGGATTGCCACCATCAACAAGGACATTTACGGCCATTTCAGCGAGCATCTGGGTCGCTGCATTTATGACGGCATATTTGTAGGCAAAGACTCTAAAATTCCCAATGCGAACGGTATGCGCACCGATGTGGTCACGGCACTGAAAGACATGGGCATTCCTGTGCTGCGCTGGCCCGGCGGCTGCTTTGCCGACGAGTACCACTGGACGGACGGTATCGGCGAACAGAAGGATCGTAAAAAGATGATCAACACCCACTGGGGTGGTGTGGTGGAGGACAACTCCTTTGGCACCCACGAGTATTTTGAGCTCATCCGCCAGCTGGGGTGTGACGCTTATGTAAACGGCAATGTAGGCTCCGGCTCCGTGCGGGAGATGAACGAGTGGGTCGAATATATGACCTTTGACGGCGTATCACCTATGGCGGACCTGCGGAAGAAGAATGGTGCCGATAAGCCCTGGAAGCTGCGCTACTTCGGCGTTGGCAACGAGAGCTGGGGCTGCGGCGGCCACATGAACGGCGATTACTATGCGGACGAGTTCCGCCGCTACAACACTTATGTGCGGGATTATACTGCCGGGGAGCATATTTACCGTGTAGCCTGCGGTCCCAATGCTTTTGACTTCAAATGGACGGAGCAAGTGATGCGCAAGGTGCCCGGCCAGGCGGACGGTCTGTCGCTCCACTACTACACCGTACCTTATAACTGGGATCACAAAGGCTCTGCCACGGAGTTTAATATAAAAGATTATGACCGTACGGTGGCCAAGGCCTACCGTATGGAGGAGTTGGTTCGCCGCCATACAGAGATTATGAATGCCCTGGACCCCCAAAAGCGAGTGGACCTGATTGTGGACGAGTGGGGTACCTGGTTTGATGTGGAACCGGGCACCAATCCGGGCTTTCTGTACCAGCTAAACACCATGCGGGACGCTATGGTGGCTGCGCTGACTTTGAATATTTTCAACAAGCACGCCGACCGGGTACAGATGGCGAATATTGCGCAGACAGTGAATGTACTGCAAGCAGTGATCCTAACCGAAGGGGACAAGATGGTGTTGACCCCCACATACCATGTGTTTAAGATGTATAAGGACCACCAACAAAACACGCTGATTGGCTCCTACCTGACCAACAGCAATACCGTAGAGTGCGAGGAGTGCAGTGCACCCCAGATGATCGAGTCCGCCTCTGTGGACGAGAACGGCACCATTTACGCCACGGTCACCAACATCAGCGCCACCAAAAAGGCCAAGATCAAGTGTCAGATCGCCGATACCAAAGTTTCAACCTTACGTGCTGAAATTCTTACCGGAGATATGCACGACAAAAATGACTTTTCCAATCCGGACGCGGTTCAGGTGCGCCCCTTTGACGGTGTACGCAAGCTGTCCGATGGTTTTGTAGCTGAACTGCCCCCTTGCAGTGTAGTAAAGTTCGTGATTAACGAAAAATAATGGAGGAGCTTTGCAAACGTTGTCTGCTGTATGAGGCAGGGGAACGAGCGGCCTATACACAGGTGCAAGCATATTTGGAAACAGTGCCACCGGAAGAACTGGCAAGTCCGACTGTGCGGAACAGTCGCCTAAGCCAATGCTGTCATTGCGACCAGCTGATCGCCGGTATGTGTCGCAAATGCGGCTGCTATGTGGAGGTACGCGCAGCACTGAAAGACAGTACTTGCCCACATACAGAGGGCAGAATGTGGTGATTTACGCCGACTTGAACGAATTCAGGTCGGCGTTTTCTATGGGCGGATTGTATGAAACGCCTTTTCCTTGACCATACTGTGGGTATGAGATTTTATGAGAAGAGCGGACGCTGGCTGCAGGCTCTGTGGGGCGCGTTCTGCATTGTGGCTGTCCTATTGGCTCTTTGCCAGTTGCTGCAGATCAGCGAGGATTTATGGAATCATCCATGGAGCAGCATAGCTGCAACCTTTGCCAGACAGGCGGAAAAAATGGCGCCTTATTTCATTGCCTTTGCTTTGCCGTATCATCTGTTACCAGGGAGTCGCACCAAGTGCGGGGTTTGGAGCGCCCTAAGTTACGGCCTGTTTACTGCTTTATTTACCGCTGTTACGAACAGCGATCCGGGATTGCTGTGGCCGATCCTGTTGGGGCTGGGAGCCGTGCTGTGCAAAGACAGAGTAGGGGAGAAGCAAGGAATGTTGCTGCTACCGATGCTCGCACTGTCACTTGCCGGTCTCTTGGGTGCAACGCACGGTTATTACGAAAGCGCACTGCTGTGGCTGCTGCGTAAGCTGGGCAACAATAACGCCGTTGCCGGCGTAGTCTTCGGCATCTTAAATACACTTTTGCGTCCGCTGTCCGCGGCGTTTGAACAACCGGTGTATCTGCACAGCGCCGGTGGTGCCGTGTGGTTGGACGGGCAAATTTTAACCGGCGCAAAGACCATTTTTGCCGCCAAACCGGATCGTTTGGCAACCGCGCTTTTTTTGTCCGGCAAAGGGCTGCAACTGTTCTTGTTACCCGGGTTTGCATGCACGCTGGCAGACTGTGGTAAGGCACGGAGCAAAGCCGCTCTGGCGTTATTTACCGTCGGGTGTGTACTCAGCGGCCATACGGAACTTTTTACCTTATTTTTAGCGCTGGAAAGTCCGTTTTTGCTGCTGGCCTTTGCCGGACTCACCGGCGGATGCTATTTGGTGTCTGTGCTGCTGGGTCTCCACTGGGGATTTTTGCAGAATGGGGGAATCGTGGAGTTTCTCCTGCACAACAGCAGCGGCGCACTGCCGTATCTTGTAGGCGTGACATTTTGCGTGCTGGCCTATTTTGTCAGCCGGTACGCCGTGGTACGCTATGGCATTGCGGAACACAGCTGCGTTTGGCTGCCGGAAGATCTGCGCCCACTGGTACAGGAACTGGGCGGTCTACAAAACATTCTTGCCATTGAAAATGACGGTGTGCAGGTGCGCAATAGCAAGCGAGTAAACACTTTGCTCCTGGAGGGAGAACTGAAGGAAGACCGTTTTATAACCGATGATCCGCAGATACAGACACTAAAAGAATATCTGCAGTAAAGAATTCGTTCTAAACAGAAAACAGCATATAAACGCCTTACGCACAGGAACAAGTGCTTTTCATTTGAAAGCTCAGTCGGTGGCAGAAGATTCATACGCAAAAAAGATAATCGAAAAAGGCACCGATGTGGTACCTTTTGCGATTTTAATATTGTTCAGAACAGGGGCTTGCATTTTGCTTTTGAATTTGCTATAATTATACAAAATTATTATT
>ERZ1673695.932-NODE-932-length-35924-cov-5.600630_pt1 | contig 35924 bp, 38 predicted proteins | sample MGYA00580225_ERZ1673695 | MGnify/ENA primary metagenome ERZ1673695 (study PRJEB41218, sample SAMN15661739) | gut metagenome | host: Homo sapiens | place: Canada: London | collected 2015-08-20/2019-03-30 | study: EMG produced TPA metagenomics assembly of... | reverse complement strand
GAAACCTCAGCTGAGGTTGACCTTCATGGTGACGGTTGTGCCGACGTTGACAGTGGACTCAATCTTCATTTCGTCGCTGTATTTTTTCATATTGGAAAGCCCCATCCCGGCGCCAAACCCCAGGGAACGCACCTCTTCAGGGGCGGTGGAATAACCTTCCTTCATTGCGAGCTCAATATCCGCAATTCCCTTGCCGGTGTCTTTGAGCACCATCGTAATCTGGTCGGGAGCGATGTCTACGTCGATTACCCCGCCGTTTGCGTGGATGACCATGTTAATTTCGCCTTCATATAAAACGATGGCGACCCGCCGAATAGCGTCCGGCGAAACGCCGACCTGCCGCAGCGTTTTCTTCACATTCGCAGAGGCTTCCCCGGCCCGCGTAAAGTCATCTCCGTCTATAAGATAGTGGAGGTGAAATGTGTCGTTCATGGGATCAGTTGCCCCCTCTCAGGCCGTTTTCCCAAAGTTTTCCGCAAGCGGTAAACATCCGGTAACCGGTACTCATCAGGGTGATTTCCCGCTCCTTCGCAAGCTCAATCATCGACTCGTCCGGCATTTTTCCACGCACAAAGATAATGCAGTGCATATCCATCATATCAGCTGTGCGTACGACCTGCGGGTTGACTAAACCTGTGAGCAGGCAGGACTGGTCCTTGACAAAGGCGAGAACGTCGCTCATCATGTCGGAGCCGCAGGCGGTGTTGATTTCGGCATCCAAGCGGTCTTCACAGCAGATAACCTTGCACTCGAGGATGTTTTTAATGTCTCCTATCGTCATAATTCCGCTCCATTCTCCGGCTGCTGTTTTCTGCCGGACTGTTTTAAAACTTTGTTCCGGGAATCATTTCCCGGATTAATTACACCTATATTATAGCATTTGTGCGGAGAAATTCAACGGAATTATTGAATATGAACAAGTCGCAAATTTATTCACGATTTTAACAAAAAATTTACAAGTTATTTTACGACATTATCTTCCATTTTTTATAGCTTTTGTGAAATCTACATGATATAATAAACAGTAACTGCGAACCGCTTATCAAATGTTACAAAAGGGCGGTTCTAGGGGGTTGGAACGGACTATGTCCGCCAGCCGCAATTTTATGAGGAGGGCTATTTTATGGCTAAAGCAAGCAGTACATTGCCGTTTGGCGGGACACCTGAGCAGGAAGCGCAACTCAAGCAGTACATTGAGGAGCACAAGGATCAGGGCGGCGCGTTGATGCCGGTATTGCAGAAAGCGCAGGAAATTTACGGCTATCTGCCGGTGGAAGTTCAGCAGATGGTTTCCGACGGTTTGGGCGTGTCAATGTCTGAAATCTACGGCGTTGTAACATTCTATTCTCAATTTTCACTTGCCCCCAAAGGAAAGTACAAAATTTCTGTGTGTCTGGGTACGGCCTGTTACGTTAAAGGTTCCGGGGATGTTTTTAACCGCCTTTCCGAGCGTTTGGGCATTACCAACGGCGAGTGCACACCGGATGGAAGGTTTTCCCTTGAGGCCTGCCGCTGCATCGGAGCCTGCGGTCTCGCGCCTGTTCTGACCGTCAACGACGACGTTTACGGCCGTCTGGTTGTAGACGACGTTGACGACATTCTGGCCAAGTACGCGGAATAACCGCCATGCAGGAACTGTCGTTGAATATCCTCGATATTGCGCAGAATTCCGTTCGGGCAGGCGCGTCTCTAGTTGAGATTTCCGTTGTCAAAAATACGGCGGGAAAACGGCTTGTCATCACGCTTGAAGACAACGGCTGCGGAATGAGCGAGGAACAGGTGAAAAAGGTAGTCGATCCTTTTTTCACCACAAGGACCACCCGTAAAATCGGGCTGGGAATTCCGTTTTTTAAAATGACGGCGGAAATGACCGGCGGCAGCTTTTACATCCAGTCCACCCCTGGGGTGGGTACCAAGGTAGCGGCCGAGTATTGCTACGAGCATCTCGACATGCTTCCCCTTGGCGACGTCCCCTCAACGATCATCACATTGATTTCCGGGAGTCCCGAAATTGACTTTGTCTACCGTTATGAGGTAGACGGGCGCTCATTTGTTTTGGACACCCGTGAGGTCAGGAAAATGCTGGAAGGCGTGGATATTGCCTCCAATGAAATTTTAACCTTTCTGCGCCAGATGATGGAGGAGAATATAGGGGAGATTGACCTTTAAGAACAGCAAAAATACAAACTAATAATTGTTAAGGTGGTGCGCATTCATGAAAAGTTTAGCAGAATTACAGGCCATTCGCGACCGTGTAAAAAACAATGTTGTCGTCCGTGAAAACAACGACATTGACTACCGCATCGTCGTAGGCATGGCAACCTGCGGGATTGCCGCAGGCGCCCGTCCGGTTCTCAACGCTTGCTCAGAAGAAGTTGCGAAGAGGAATCTCCACAACGTTATGGTAACCCAGACCGGCTGCATCGGCATCTGTAAGTTCGAGCCGGTTGTAGAAGTCTTCGAAGCGGACGGAACCAAAACGACTTATGTCAAAATGACCGCGGAAAAAATTGTCAGAGTTATCAACGACCACATTGTAAACGGTAATGTCGTTACCGAATATACAATTGGCGCAAACGCATAAGGAGGATTATTCAATGTATCGTTCTCATGTACTTGTATGCGGTGGTACCGGTTGTACTTCTTCCGGCTCCGAGCAGATTATTGCCGAGCTGGAAAAGGAAATCAAGGCCGTTGGCCTCGCAGAAGAAGTAAACGTCGTCAGAACGGGCTGTTTCGGCCTTTGCGCTCTGGGCCCGATTATGATCGTATATCCGGAAGGCAGCTTCTATTCCCGTGTAAAACCGGAAGATATTAAAGAAATTGTTGACGAGCATCTTCTCAAAGGCCGTATTGTAAAGCGCCTGCTTTACAGCGAAACCGTTGAAGACGACAATGTTAAGTCCCTTAATGAGACTGATTTTTATAAAAAACAGCATCGTGTGGCACTTCGCAACTGCGGCGTTATCAACCCCGAGAATATAGACGAATACATAGCGATGGACGGTTATGCGGCGCTGGGCAAATGCCTGACCGAGTATAAACCGGAAGAAGTTATTCAGATCATCAAAGATTCCGGCCTCCGCGGACGCGGCGGCGCAGGCTTCCCAACCGGTGTTAAATGGTCTTTTGCCGCTGCAAACCAGGCAGACCAGAAATATGTCTGCTGTAACGCTGACGAGGGTGACCCGGGTGCGTTTATGGACCGTTCCGTGCTGGAAGGCGACCCTCATGCGGTTATTGAGGCTATGGCAATTGCCGGTTATGCAATCGGCGCTTCTCAGGGTTACATTTACGTGCGTGCGGAGTACCCGATTGCTGTTAAGCGTCTGGAAATCGCAATCGGCCAGGCAAGAGAATACGGCTTGCTGGGCAAAGACATTTTCGGCACCGGCTTTGATTTTGACCTCGGCCTCCGTCTTGGTGCGGGCGCGTTCGTCTGCGGTGAGGAAACCGCTCTGATGACCTCGATTGAGGGCAAGCGCGGCGAGCCGAGATGCCGTCCGCCGTTCCCGGCGGTCAAGGGCCTGTTCGGCAAGCCGACCGTATTGAACAACGTTGAAACTTACGCGAACATCCCGCAGATCATCCTCAAGGGCGCCGACTGGTTCTCTTCTATGGGCACCGAGAAATCCAAAGGCACTAAGGTCTTCGCCCTCGGCGGCAAAATTCACAATACCGGCCTTGTTGAGGTTCCAATGGGCACCACCCTCCGCGAGATTGTCGAGGAAATCGGCGGCGGCATCCCGAACGGCAAAAAGTTCAAGGCAGCCCAGACCGGCGGACCTTCCGGCGGATGTATCCCGGCAGAGCATCTGGATGTTCCGATCGACTATGACAACCTGATTGCCATCGGTTCCATGATGGGCTCCGGCGGCCTGATTGTCATGGACGAGGACAACTGTATGGTCGACATTGCAAAATTCTTTTTGGAGTTCACCGTTGATGAATCCTGCGGTAAATGTACTCCCTGCCGGATTGGCACCAAGCGCCTTTATGAAATGCTTGACAAGATTACCAAGGGCCAGGGAACACTGGAAGACTTGGACAAGATGGAAGAGCTTTGCTACCATATCAAGAACAATTCACTTTGCGGACTTGGCCAGACCGCTCCGAACCCGGTTCTCTCCACCCTCCGCTATTTCCGCGACGAGTATGTTGCGCACGTTGTGGATAAAAAGTGCCCGGCCGGCGTTTGTAAGGAACTGCTGAGCTATGAGATTGACCCGAACCTCTGTAAGGGCTGTACCCTCTGCTCCAGAGTCTGCCCGGTCGGCGCAATCAGCGGCACTGTAAAACAGCCGCATGTCATTGACAAAAACAAGTGCATTAAGTGCGGCGCTTGTATGGAAAAATGTAAGTTTGCAGCAATTTCGAAGAAATAAGGGGAGAAGTACCGAGATGGAAAATGTAAACATCAAAATTAATGGAATTCCATTAAGCGTGCCGAAAAATTACACCATCCTTGAAGCTGCACGCGAAAATGGGTTTGAAATTCCTACTCTTTGCTATCTAAAAGATATCAACGCCATCGGTGCCTGCCGTATCTGTGTGGTTGAAGTCAAAGGCGCCAGAAGCCTGGTTGCCGCTTGTGTATACCCGGTTAACGAGGGGATGGAGGTTGTCACCAATTCTCCGGCTGTCCTGAAAGCCAGAAGGCTGACGCTGGAACTCATCCTTTCCACTCACGATAAAAAATGTCTGTCCTGCGTCCGCAGCGGAAGCTGTGAACTGCAGAAGCTCTGTAAAGAGTACGGTGTTGAGGATGAAAACTTCTTTGAGGGCGTGAACGAACGCGTTGAGATCGACATGTCCGCCCCCCATATGTACCGTGACAACAACAAATGTATCCTCTGCCGCCGTTGTGTTGCAGCCTGTGAAAAGCTCCAGAGTGTTTCGGTTATCGGGCCGATTGAGCGTGGCTTCAAGACCCACATCGGCAGCCCGTTTGAGGTTGAGCTGGATGCTACCTCCTGTGTTTCCTGCGGCCAATGTATTGTAGCCTGCCCGACCGGCGCCCTCTCTGAAAAAGACGACACCGATAAGGTCTGGGCCGCTCTTGCCGACCCGACTAAGCATGTTGTCGTCCAGACTGCGCCGTCTATCCGCGTCACCCTGGGTGAGGCGTTTGGCATGCCGGTCGGCTCCAACGTCAAAGGGAAAATGGTTGCGGCTCTCCGCCGCCTTGGCTTTGACAAGGTATTTGACACTGATTTCTCCGCCGACCTCACCATCATGGAAGAGGCGACTGAATTCCTGCACCGGGTTCAGAACGGGGGAACTCTTCCGCTGATCACTTCCTGTTCTCCGGGATGGGTCAAGTTCTGTGAATTCAACTATCCTGAAATGATTGATAACCTTTCCACCTGCAAATCGCCGCAGCAGATGTTCGGCGCGGTTATTAAGACCTACTATGCGGAGAAGAATGGAATTGATCCGCAAGATATTGTCAGCGTCAGCATCATGCCCTGTACCGCGAAAAAATTCGAGGTTGGCCGCGATCACCAGGATGCTGCCGGCGTTGCCGACGTTGATATTGCCCTGACAACCAGGGAACTCGCCCGGATGATTGAGCGCGCGGGCATCATGTTCACTCAGCTGCCGGATGAGGACTTTGACAATCCGCTTGGCGAGTCCACCGGCGCGGCCGTTATTTTCGGCGCAACCGGAGGCGTTATGGAAGCCGCTTTGAGAACCGCTGTTGAAAAACTCACCGGTGAAGAACTCAAAGCCCTTGACTTCACCGAGGTTCGTGGCACCGCGGGCATTAAAGAGGCTACCTACAATGTCGCTGGTATGGATGTCAACGTTGCGGTTGCCTCCGGCCTTGCAAACGCGAGAGCCCTTCTGGAAGACGTTAAGGCCGGCAGAAAGAATTATCACTTTATTGAAATCATGGCCTGCCCGGGCGGCTGCGTCAACGGCGGCGGCCAGCCGACCCAGCCCGCCAGCGTCCGCAATTTCGTGGATCTGAGAGCGGAGCGCGCCAAGGCGATCTATGAAGAGGATAAAAACCTGCCTATCCGGAAGTCGCACGAAAATCCGATGATTAAAAAGATCTATGATGAGTATTTTGACGAGCCCGGAAGCCACAAGGCGCATCATATTCTCCACACCCAGTATGTGGACCGCAAAAACGGCTAAAGTATCAAAATCCCCCGGATGATTTCGGGGGATTTTTTTGCGCATTTTTCATAAAGATTGCCGCAAAATTTGCGGTAAAAGCTGTCGTTTTCTATTTACATTTCGTTCATACTATAGTAAAATATAAAACGGTTGCGGGCCGTTTTGTCTTGCAGTCTGCTATAAAGTTTATTAAAAGGAGAACTGATATGGACCTTATTTACAACATTAAGGACAGGCCAAAATTTTTGCAAGTTGTATTATTTGCTATCCAGCAGTTGCTTGCAATCATGGCAGCAACGATTGCGGTTCCCAACGCTGTTAATGCAGCTACCGGCGCTGAACTTCCTCCAGCGGCTGCGCTGCTTGGTGCCGGCGTTGGTACGATTGTTTATTTGCTTTTCACCAAAAGTTCCAGCCCTGTTTTTCTTGGCAGCTCGTTTGCGTTCATCCCCTCAATGATCTCTGCGATTGCCGGAGCGGCATCCATGACCGTTGGTTATGTAGGCCTTGTTATTGGTGCTGCCATGGCAGGCCTTGTGTATGTTATTATTGCCATAGTTGTTAAGTTCTGCGGAGTTAAGTGGGTCGGCAAGCTTATGCCCCCTGTCATCATTGGCCCAACAGTTGCAACTATTGGACTTTCTCTCGCAGGAAGCGCTGTCAGCAGTTTGACAAGTTCCGGCACCGAGAACGGCAGTGTCTATGTTTCCCTTATCTGCGGTCTTGTTACCCTTGCTGTAACAATGCTTTGCTCTACTTACAGCAAAAAAATCGGCAGATTGATCCCTTTTATTATCGGTATTCTCGCCGGTTATGCTCTTGCTACCATATTTTATTTCATTGGGACTGCAACCGGTAACACATCCCTTATTGTGATTGATTACAGTGCATTTGAGGCTTGTAAGGTCTTTGAACTGCCGAACTTTACTTTCATGCTTGGAAAAGATGGATTTTCTCAAATTTCCGGTTCTTATCTTATCGCACTCTTCGCTGCGTATGTTCCTGTAGCATTCGTCGTATTTGCCGAACACCTTGCCGATCACAAGAATCTCTCCACCATTGTCGACGTAGATCTTTTGGAAAAACCCGGTCTTTGCCGGACGCTTCTCGGTGATGGCATCGGTTCCATTGTTGGAGCATTTTTCGGTGGTTGTCCGAACACTACATATGGGGAGTCTATCGCATGTGTGGCAATCACACGCAATGCCTCCACCGTCAGTATTTGGGCCGCTGCTGCTGCCTGCATCATTTTCTCCTTTATTGGCCCCCTCGTAGCATTTCTTGAGACGATCCCCGCATGTGTCATGGGAGGCGTTTGTTTCGCTCTTTACGGCTTCATTTCTGTATCCGGCCTTAAAATGCTCCAGAAGGTCGACCTCAACGAAAACCGAAACCTTTTTGTTGCCTCCATTATCCTTGTTGCAGGCGTTGGTAATATGTCTATATCGTTCGGTCAGGTGGAAATTCGAACAACTGCCTGTGCACTCATCCTTGGTATCCTTGCGAATGTTATGCTTTCCAGAAAAGAAAAGAGCGACAAATAAAGCATCTGTCAAAGCTTTAAAGAATTTAGGATTGAAGAATTCTATTATTGCTGCCGCCTTGTTGACAACAGGGACGCCTTGACTCACGGTGAAAGCGCCGTCCTTTACCGGCGCCCTTACAAACAAGGCTTTGCCAAAGGATGTGTAGTCCCCCCGGATGAATAAATTATTCCGGTTTGCATATACCAATATCATTCGGTATCTCCTGGTTGACAAAAGTCGTTTTTTTCGGTAAGATAAAAGAAATGGATGTCCTCAAACCAGGTTTGATTCGAATGGAGGAGTAGTTATGGAAAGCGAGAAAAACAATAAATTAAGCATTATCTCTCTTTTGCTCGGAGTAGCTGCTGTAGCCTCCACCTTGGCATATTTGTTGTACAGGCTACATAGCAACCGTTTGCATGAAGAAAAATGGCGCGATTATGAGGATTGCGGCATTTAAACGGATGAATGAAAAGCCCCTGCTGCGGTGTAAAACACCACAGCAGGGGCTTTGTTTTATATCTAAACGGCTCATTAGAATATACAAAAAGTAATAAAATTACAAAATAATACCAAACAACATTTCGTTATCTTTCAAGGGAACACTTTAACGCAACCCAGCCGTTGTCCTCTTTTATAACATCGGCCTTAAAACCGTTTGCCCTGACGGCGGCTAAAACATCCTCTTTGCGGGTGTCAATAATGCCGGAGGTAATGAAGCTCCCGCCGGGCTTTAAAAACTGTGGGACGTCCGGGCAGAGCCGGATGATCACATCTGCCACAATGTTCGCACAGATGACGTCGTATCTGCCGGATACCTTGTCAGTAAGATCACCTACATAAGTCGTCAGCCGTTCTTCCACCCCGTTGAGAGCAGCGTTTTCCAGCGCAATTTTTGCGGCGAGTTCGTCGATATCAACGCCGACCGCTTTTTGTGCGCCGAGCAGCAGGGAAGCGACGGCAAGGATCCCGCTGCCGCAGCCGATATCAAGCATAAGATCATCCGGCTTTACCGTATCCTGCAAAAATTCCAGGCAAAGTTTGGTGCTGGAATGGGTTCCGGTTCCAAAGGCCATACCCGGGTCAAGCAGCAGTTTGATACGTCCGGCAGAATCTGTTTCCTCATCTTCCCAGGAGGGGACAATCAACAGCTTATTTCCAATAGGGGTAGGATGATAATACTGTTTCCAGACGGTGGACCAGTCCTCTTCGCGGACAGTATCACGTTCCAAAACAAGCCGCCCTAAGTCAACGCCCTCGCAGAGGGAAGGAAGGGTTCTGAGACCGCTTTGGATGGCAAGAAAAGTTTCTTTTCCCTGCGCATTATCGGGCAGGTAAAATGTAATGCTGGTTTCACCGCTTTTGAGGGCCATCAGCTCTTCATCCACATAATCCCAGTGGATTTCAGTGTCGTTCAGGAAATTCTCAAAGTCCTGCGAATCTTTAATCTCAACGCCGCCAACGCCTTGTTCAATTAGAAACGCGCTGACAATCTCAATTCCCTGCGTTGTGGTGTACAGGGTGGTTTTGCTCCAGCTGTCGGCAGTCATATCTATTCAGGCCTCCTATACGTTAAAGCGGAACAGGACAATATCCCCGTCCTGCATGACATAGTCCTTGCCCTCAAGCCGGACAAGGCCTTTTTCTTTGGCGGCTGTCATAGAACCGCAGGCCATTAGGTCGTCAAAGGAAACCACTTCGGCGCGGATAAAACCGCGCTCAAAGTCGGTGTGAATTTTGCCGGCCGCCTGAGGGGCCTTGGTGCCTTTGGTAATGGTCCAGGCGCGGACCTCCGGCTGGCCGGCGGTCAAGTAGGAGATGAGTCCAAGAAGGGCATACCCTTCGGTGATAATTCTGTCAAGACCCGACTGGGTGAGGTGGAGCTCTTCCAAAAACATCGCCTTATCCTCTGCAGACATGTCGGCAATTTCTTCCTCTATCTTCGCGCAGATCGGCAGAACAGCGGAATGCTCCTCAACGGCAATTTGTTTGACTTCCTGATAAAAAACGTTATTCTCAATCCCGCTAACGAAATCGTCCTCGCACATGTTCGCGGCGTAGATGACCGGCATATTGGAAAGTAGAGCGATTGTTTTGACAATCTCTTTCTGCTCCGGCGTGTAGTCAAAAGAGCGGGCGCTTTTCCCCTCTTCCAGGTGGGCGCGGAGATCCTCCAGAAAGTCGAGCTCCGCCTGGTATTTTTTATCCGCCTTAACCATCTTGCGGGTTTTGTCAATCCGGCGGTCCAAGATTTCAATGTCAGAGAAAATCAGTTCAAGATTGATGGTTTCAATGTCACGTTTTGGGCCGATTTCACCGTCCACATGGATAATATCCGGGTCTTCAAAACACCGGACGACATGGACAATGGCGTCGACCTCCCGGATGTTGGACAAAAACTTGTTTCCAAGCCCTTCGCCTTTCGAAGCGCCTTTCACCAGGCCGGCAATGTCTACAAACTCTAAGGTGGCCGGGGTAAATTTATCGGGGTGGTACATCTCTGCAAGGGCGTCAAGCCGCTTGTCGGGAACCGATACCACGCCGACATTCGGTTCAATGGTGCAGAACGGATAGTTCGCGGATTCCGCGCCCGCGTTGGTTAAAGCGTTGAAGAGGGTGCTTTTGCCGACGTTCGGCAGCCCCACCATACCCAGTTTCATAATTGTTGTCTCCTATCTTTACCGGCGCGTCAATAAACAACAGCGCCGTATTTATATGCAATTTTTTCCAGCACCTCGCGGTCGAGTTCGCTGCGCGAATCGACCATCGCCCGCCCGCTGTAGAGAAGCAGGGCGGTTTTCAGCGCCAGTTCGTCGCTGGAAAGAAAGCTGACCGGCAGCTCGGCCATATGGTCGTTTTCCGCAAAAGAAACCGCTTCATCCGGGGTTTCCACTTCTACCGAAATAATGTCGTAGCTGTCGTCCTCAATCTCCATAAATTCGTCGGTCATATCGCCGGCGGGGTGAAGGGTTGGAGAGAACTCAAGCATGTCCAAATCGTAGCAAAAAACTTCGTGAACGCTGGTCAGCACTAAATCACGGGAATGGTGAGCCGGCCGGACTGCGTTAAAATCGAAAGAATCCATTGCTTTCCGCAGTGCGGCAAGATGCTCCGGCGTAGTGCCGCAGCACCCGCCTGCAATCGTGACGCCGCGCTCAAACAGCGGGATGAATTCCGCCGCGAATTCTTTAGGAGAAAGGGAAAAGCCGGGGGAATCCTGTAAAACCGGCATCGAAGCGGCCGGTTTGGCAATCAAGGGGATTTTCGCAAACGAAGCGAGCTCTTCAAAAATCGGCGCCATCTGGGCCGGGGACAGGGAGCAGTTCAGGCCAAACGCGCTTACCCCAAGCTCCTGCAAAACAACCAGGCAGGCGAGGGCGGAGGTGCCGGAGGCAGTCAGGCCGTCTTCGTCCACCGTCACACAGGCGAGAATGGGCAGCTGTTGTTTCCGGCAGGCCAGAACGGCGGCACGGATGTCGGTCAGGGACGACATGGTCTCGATTGCAAAATAATCGACGCCCGCGGTTTTTAGGAAAGCAGCCTGTTCCGCGTAAACCTTCATCAGTTCGGAAAAAGTATGCTCTTCTTCCGGCCCGATTTTGATTCCGGCCGGTGAAATATTGCCGCCTACCGGCTTTCCGCCTGAAATGCCTTTGGTTAGTTCCACCAGGCGGCGGTTGATTTCCTCTGCCCGTTCAAACAGGCCGAAGCGGGAGAGGCGCTCGCTGTTGGCGCCGAAAGTCGGGGCGTACAGGGTATCGGCACCCGCCCCAAGATAGGCGCTTTGCAGGGTAACAATCTTATCCGGGTGGTCTAAAATAAACTGTTCCGGACAGTCGGAGAGCGTAAGGCCCTCCCGCAATAAATTGGTTCCAACAGCTCCGTCCAGGAGCCAGGGTCGCCCATAAGGGAAATCCATAATATCCTCCAAAACAATAGTGGTGTTGATAATTACTGCATTGCAATTGTAAGCTTTCTTATTGGGTGAACTCCTGCGCAGGCTACATGGTGACCGGCGCGGAGATGTGCAGCAGGTGAAGCAGGTTTGAAAGAACCGTTTTTGCCGCGAGGCAGAGGGAAAGACGGGCCTGCATCAGATCAGCGTCATCGCATTTAACGCGGCAGGCGTTATAGAATTTGTGGAAGAGGGATGCAAGGTCGGTCGCGTACCGGGTCATCCGGGATGGGTCGTAATTCTTTGCCGCGTCCACAATTTCGTTCGGGAAGCCCGCAATAAAGCGGATCAGTTCAATTTCTTCCGGGGCGGTCAGCAGGGCCAGCCGCTCTTTAACCGGGGCTTCGGGTTTTATCTGCTCCGCCGCCAGGTTTGCAAGGATGCTGCAGATCCGGGCATGGGCATACTGGACATAGTAAACCGGGTTTTGTGAGGACTGCTCTACGGCCAGCCCCAGGTCAAAGTCAAAGTGAGAGCTTGCCTCACGGAGATTAAAGAAAAACCGGGCGGCGTCTACCGGGACCTCGTCCAACAGGTCGGTCAGGGTGAGGGATTTGCCGGTCCGCTTGCTGACCCGGACTGTTTCACCGTCCCGCATCAGCCGAACAAGCTGCATCAGCACGATGTCAAGTTTGTTTCCGTCCAGCCCGATGGCGTCCATAGCGCCTTTGAGCCGGGCAACATGTCCGTGATGGTCGGCTCCCCAAATGTTGATAACCTTATCAAAGCCGCGTACGGCAAACTTGTTATAATGATAGGCAATGTCCGCTGCAAAATAGGTCGGCGTGCCGTTTGCGCGGATTAAAACGTCGTCTTTTAACTCCAGTTTGTCAATTTCTTGTTCGCTTTTACCCTGGCGGAGCAGTTTTTCTTTCAGCACCTCGGCGTTTTTGTACCAAACAGCCCCTTCTTTTTCATAGGTGTAGCCGCGTTCAGTCAGTTTATCAATAGCTTCTTTGACTGCGCCGCTTTCGTGCAGGGTGCTTTCTCTAAACCAGACGTCGTACTCAATCCCGTACCGGGAAAGGTCCCGTTTAAGCCCGGCGACATTGAGCGGGAGGGCGTAGTCAACCAGCGCCTTCCGGCGCTCTTCCTCCGGCTTGTCCACAAAGCTGTCGCCGTGGATCGCGGCAAAGGCCTTGGCATGTTCTATAATATCCGCACCCTGGTAGGCGTCTTCCGGAAGCGGCACGGCTTCTGCGCCTTTGAAAAGCTGGAGGTAACGCACGTCAAGAGAGATAGCGAATTTGTTAATCTGGTTTCCCGCGTCGTTCACATAGAATTCCCTGGTAACATTGTAGCCCGCGTGATCAAGCGCGGCCGCCAGTGTGTCTCCAATGACCCCGCCCCGCGCATTGCCGATATGCATCGGCCCGGTAGGATTTGCAGAGACGAACTCGACCATGACTTTCTGGCCTTTCCCGTAATCGGAACGACCGTATTCTTCGCCCTCTTCCGCTACGGCGAGGAGCGTCTCTTCAAACCAGCGGTGGGAGAGGAAAAAATTGAGAAAGCCCGCGCCCGCAATTTCCGCACGTTCAAAATGGGAGCCTTCCAGCATCAGGTGTTTGCAGATGGTTTCAGCAATTTTCCGCGGCGGCATTTTGAAAGCCCGGGCCGAAACCATGGCGACGTTAGCGGCAAAGTCGCCGTGCGACTTGTCGGCAGGAATCTGAATGGAAAAGGCGGGAATCGGCTCTGCGGGGAGCTCACCCTCGCCTACGGCATGTCCAAGAGCGTTTAGAATCAGCTCGTTTAGCTGATCGTTGGCTGCTTTGACTAAGTCTTTCATATGCTTTATACCCTCCGTATTTTTCTACTCGGTTTTAACATCTATAAATATCTCATTTTCACTCAGGAAAACGGAATTGACGTCCAACTGGTATTTGAAGTGGACCTTTCCGCCCTGTTCACCAAGCCCGTTTGTAATTGACTCGGCAAAAACGCCGATTTGCAGGTCCCCCGCAACAGTTCCATAGAGCCCCACATGTCGCACGCCCTTTTCAATGACCAGCTCGGACCGGTTGGGGCCGGTGCGGCGCAGCGTCACCTTATCCGCCCCTTCCAGTTTCAACGTTGTCCGGCAGTCCTTAAAGCCGGTCGCTTCCGATTCGTCGTAAACCAGGTAATGCTTCCCGTTTTTTTCAAACAGAAGCCCTTGGGTGAAAAGTTCTGTCACATCGTTTTCTTCGTCACTTCGTTGAATGCCTTTAATTTGAATGTATACTTCTTTTTTCATCAGACTTATTCACTTTCTATAAACTGTCCACGTCAACCAGGTGTACGTCCGCCTTGACCTGTTCTCCCAGGAAGAGGGAGGCGATTTCCCCAAACGATTCGGGATTGTCGCTGACGTAGAAATCGGTGCGTCCCGCATGTTCGTCGCTGTTTAACAGGTCATTTTTAACAAGCAGCGCGTTTGTCTGCTTTGCGGTTTCAACACCGGGATTAATCAGGGGCAGATCGTTCTCCAAAACATCGGCAATAATACTGCTGATAATCGGGTAATGGGTGCAGCCGAGAATCAAGACGTCAACCTCGTTGTTTTGGAATGGTGTGAGATATTTTTCAGCGACCATCCGGGTCACTTGATTGTCCCTTTCAATAAAGCCGTTTTCCACCAGCGGGACAAAGAGGGAGCAGGCGTTTCCGATGACCACGGCGCTGGGGCGGATATTGCGGATTGCCTTTCCGTACGCGCCGCTTTTAATGGTGGAAGGGGTGGCAATCACGCCGATATGCCCGGTCCGTGATACGCTGCAGGCCGCCTGGACTGCGGGAAGAAGGATGTTGCAGAAAGGGATTTCCAGCGATTTGACGCAGTCAAGCGGCAGGTTTGCGCTTACTGTTCCGCAGGCGGCAATAATCATTTTAACGTCTTTGGAAAGCAGGAACTTAATATCCTGCATGGCGTATTTAATAACGGTCTGGCGGCTCCGTGTTCCATACGGAACCCGCCCGGTGTCGCCAAAATAGATAAAGTCCTCGTGCGGCAGGAGCTGCTGCAGTTCTTTCAGAACGGAAACGCCCCCCAACCCTGAGTCAAAAACGCCGATTGCGCGTTTATCCATGAGCCTCTTCCTTTCTTTCAAACGCAAGGCGGATCAGGCAGTCGATCAGTTCGCCGTAGGGAACCCCTTCCGCATTCCAGAGTTTGGGGTACATGCTGATATTGGTAAAGCCGGGAAGGGTGTTGATTTCATTGAGGATCACTTCCCCGCCGTCCGTAACGAAGAAATCGACGCGGGAAAGCCCGCTGCACCCCAGCGTCTGGTAAGCCTTGACTGCGGTTGCTTTTACCAGGTCGGCCGCCATCGAGCTGATTTTTGCCGGAATATCCAGTTTGGAAGTGCCGGAAATATACTTAGCGTTATAATCGTAGAATTCACTACAAGGAGTGATTTGTCCCGGCAGAGAAGCCTGCGGTTTTTCATTTCCGAGAACTGCGCATTCAATCTCAGCGCCGGTAATGGTTTCCTCCAGAATTGCTTTTTTGTCGTGCTCAAAAGCGAGGTCGACCGCCGCCAGCAGTTCTTCGCGGTCATGCGCCTTGCTGATCCCAACCGAAGACCCGGCATTTGCGGGCTTGACAAAAATAGGATAGCCGAGCGCTTCTTCTATTTCAGAAACAAAGTCTTCAAAGCGGTCGCGTTCCGTTTTATGGAGAACCCGCCATTTTGCCGTTTTGATACCAGCGGCGTCAAGCAGGGTGTGGGTGACCTGTTTATCCATGCAGTTTGCAGAAGAAATAAGGTCGCAGCCGACATAGGGAATCCCGGAAAGGTCAAATAGCCCCTGGACAGTGCCGTCCTCGCCATTTTTGCCGTGGAGAACTGGAAAGATGCAGTCTACCGGAACCAGCTCCACCGTGTTGCCGCAGAGTTTGAGAATTCCTTTGTGAAACGGGTCCGGGCTGATAATGGCAGGCAGGTTGGCGGGGTCGTTAATCCATTCCCCTCCTGTAATTGCGTCTACTGGGCCGCCGTACCAGAGCCAGCGGCCCTCCTTTGTAATACCAATTTTAACGACCTCATAACGGTCGGAAGGAATGTTGTTCAAAACAGAAGTAGCGGAGAGGAGCGAAACCTCATACTCGCTGGATGCGCCGCCGAACAAAACGGCAACTGTTTTCTTAGCCATGAAAAAGCCTCCGAATTTCAGTTTGGTCTGTGCATACTTACCTTAAATCATACCATATTTTATAGCAGCACGCAATTGGAACTTTCCGCTTGCGGCAATATATTATATATGGTATGATTATAAAAAATAGTATTAAGCGCGCCGAAAGCGGCGCAAATATCCAGTGTGTATTTTTTGTTACACGGGTGGAAAAACGCTGTTTTTCTCTTTTGTAATAAAAAATAGTATGAAACGTGCCTTGACAGGGGCAAAAGTTTAACGTTGTTTTTTCTGCCTGGGCGGAAGAGTTCGGTATAGTCTTTGGCGGCTTGTAGGCTTGCGAGAAAAATTTTGTTCTGCCGGCCTAAACAAAATTTGTTTAAACCTGCCGTTTTCGGCGATAGCTGCCGCACACCGTACGAACCGGCCAAAAACAGGGGGCATCGCAGGCCAAAGGCATTTGCGCCTGTAATGCGCCGAAATTTTTTGAAAACCCTTGACGAACTTGCATTTCTATGCTAGAATTGTTATTACCTCTAAAAGGGTTTATTTTTTTGCGGTTTTTCGCACTTTTTTAGAGGGAGGCTAACAAAAACCGTTACCGGGAGGTGCCGAAATGAGAGTAAAAATTACATTGGCTTGTTCTGAGTGCAAACAGCGTAACTACAACACCATGAAGAACAAGAAAAACGATCCTGACAGACTTGAAATGAACAAGTACTGCCGCTTCTGCCGCAAACACACGCTTCACAAAGAGACGAAGTAAACGGAAAGGTGAGAGAAATGGCCAAAAAAGACATTGCTGAAAAGGCTTCGGCTAAGCCGAAGAAAGCTGAAAAAAAGCAAAAAGTCGGTTTTCTCAAAAAAATGATCCGCTACTTCAAGGACCTGAAAGGCGAGTACAAAAAAATTGTCTGGCCCACGAAAAAGCAGGTAATCAACAATACCCTTGTTGTTCTTGCCGCCGTGATCATTATGGGCGTGTTCGTGGCCGGGCTGGACGCTGTTCTGGGCCTGATCGTTCGATTTGTCCTGCAGCAGGCGTAACATGAAAGCCCGTCGCAAGGGTCTGTGGAGGTAAACTATGTCAGAAACCGCAAGGTGGTATGTTGTGCATACCTATTCCGGCTATGAGAATAAGGTTGCGCAGAATATCGAAAAGGTCGTGGAAAACCATCAGCTTCATGATTTAATCCATGAGGTCAAGGTCCCGACTGAAACCGTTGTCGAGGTAAAAGACAACAAAAAGCGCGAAGTAGAGCGCAAAGTGTTTCCGGGCTATGTGCTCGTGAAAATGATTTTGACGGATGATTCCTGGTATGTCGTGCGGAATATCCGCGGTGTAACAGGGTTTGTCGGACCGGCATCCAAGCCCATCCCCCTCACCGAAAAAGAGGTTGAGGCGCTGGGCGTTGAAACGCGCCAGGTTACCGTTGACTATGCGGTCGGCGATAACGTGAAGGTCGTTATTGGTCCGCTGGAAGGCTTTGTCGGCATTGTGGATGAGATTGACACTGAGAAAAACAAGGTCAAGCTCACCGTCTCAATGTTTGGGCGCGAGACCCCTGTGGAACTTGAGCTGGAACAGGTTGTCTCGGTCAAAGAGTAAAGCGTTCCGCCGGCTTAAAGCCGGTTTTCAGCAGCGGCATTTGCCGTTTTGCTGGTGGGAGGAATGGGAAATAAGTCCTGTTCCGCCAGAAACCACGTAATTTTGGAGGTGCAAAAAATGGCTCAGAAGGTTACAGGCTATATTAAGCTTCAGATCCCTGCAGGTAAGGCTACTCCTGCACCGCCGGTTGGTCCTGCGTTAGGTCAGCACGGCGTTAACATCGTGTCATTTACAAAGGAATTCAATGAGCGCACAAAGAACGACGCGGGCCTTATCATCCCGGTTGTTATTACCGTATACGCGGACCGCTCCTTTACCTTTATCACAAAGACTCCGCCGGCTTCCGTTCTGATTAAAAAGGCGTGCGGAATTGAAAGCGGCTCTGGTGTGCCGAACAAGACAAAGGTTGCAAAAATTACCAAGGAGCAGGTTAGAAAAATCGCTGAAACCAAAATGCCCGACCTCAACGCGGCTAATATTGACACCGCTATGAGCATGATCGCCGGAACCGCGCGTTCCATGGGCATTGAAGTTGTCGATTAATAGCCCGCTGGTGGGAGGAAATTTCCGTTATTAACCACTCATGAGGGAGGATATGATTGAGTTATGAAACATGGTAAAAAATATGTAGAAAGCGCAAAGCTCGTCGACCGTACCAAATTGTACGATCCGGCCGATGCGATGGATTTAACCATTAAAACCGCGAAAGCGAAGTTTGATGAAACCGTTGAAGCCCACATCCGTCTGGGTGTTGACTCCCGTCACGCCGACCAGCAGGTCCGCGGCGCGGTTGTCCTGCCGAACGGAACCGGTAAAACCGTCCGCGTCTGCGTTTTCGCAAAAGGCGATAACGTCAAGGCCGCCGAGGACGCCGGCGCCGATTATGTCGGTGCGGAGGAGCTGGTCGCTAAAATTCAGGGCGAAGGCTGGATGGATTTCGACGTTGTCATTGCAACTCCGGACATGATGGGACTTGTCGGCCGTCTGGGCCGTGTCCTCGGTCCCCGCGGCCTGATGCCGAACCCGAAGGCCGGCACCGTAACTCCGGATGTTGCCCGTGCCGTTACTGAGGCGAAAGCCGGTAAAATCGAGTACCGTCTGGATAAGACCAATATCATCCACTGCCCGATTGGCAAAGCGTCTTTCGGTGTAGAGAAGCTGGAAGAGAACTTCAACACCCTGATGAGAGCCGTAGTAGCCGCGAAACCGGCTGCGGCAAAAGGCCAGTACATCAAATCCTGCGTTGTCACCACAACAATGGGCCCTGGTGTAAAAGTTAACTCCGCTAAATTTGGCGTATAATTTAGTTGACAGGGCCTAAGGCCTGTGTTATACTGTAAAAGCTGTTATTTCTTAAGACAGCAGGTGCTTACATGCGTAAAAGGCAAAGCCTACCTGCCGAGGAGAAACGCTGACATTTGAAGTACAGTTGTATTTTGTGTGTTTGCCCTTTCTTCGCGGCTTGTGGAGGAAGGGCTTTTTATGTGGATTGATTTGTTACCGGGAGGTGAAATGTTTTGCCAAGCGAAAAAATCTTAGAGAGCAAAAAGGAACTTGTAAGCAAGCTCAGTGAAAAGCTGAAAAATGCTTCTGCCGGTGTTCTGGTGGATTACAAGGGAATTGACGTTGCAACCGATACCAAGCTCAGAAAAGAGCTGCGCGAAGCGGGTGTTGATTACTTCGTAGTCAAAAATACCATGCTGCGTTTTGCTACCAAAGAAGTCGGCTATGACTTTGACGAGGTGCTCAACGGCACAACTGCCCTCGCAATCAGCAGTGAGGATCAGATGGCCGCTGCGAGAATCCTTGTGAAATATTCTGAGGAACTCAAGGGCGCTGCGTTGACGGTTAAAGCAGGTTTCATGGATGGCGAGGCTATTGATGTTGCCACTGTAACCGCAATTGCGAAGATTCCTTCGAAAGAGGTTCTTGTCGCTCAGATGCTCAGCAGCTTGAACGCGCCGATTGCCAATCTCGCTGTTGTGCTTAATCAGATTGCTGAGAAATCCGCAGATGTTGCGTAGTGAATTTTAATGAAAACGAACAAAATGGAGGTAAATTCAAATGGCTTCTGAGAAAATTTTAGCTATGATTGAAGAAGTAAAAGCTCTGAGTGTATTAGAGCTCAACGAGCTTGTTAAAGCTCTGGAAGAGGAGTTCGGCGTTTCCGCTGCTGCTGTTGCTGTTGCAGCTCCGGCTGCTGCTGGCGCTGCCGCTGAGGAGAAAACCGAGTTTGACGTTGTCCTGGTTGAGGCTGGCGCAAGCAAGATGGGCGTTATCAAAGCGGTAAAAGAGATCACTGGCTTGGGCCTGAAAGAGGCGAAAGAGCTGGTTGACAACGCTCCGAAAACCATTAAAGAGGCTGTTTCCAAAGCTGACGCTGAAGAGATGCAGAAGAAACTGGAAGAAGCTGGCGCGAAGATCGAGCTCAAATAAGCTGGATTTTAAATTCAAACATAAAAAGAGCGTTGTGATTTTCACAACGCTCTTTTTGATATAATTTAAAATCAGGTTATTTTCGTAACCTATGTCCGGAAAACAAACGACGGTGTTTTATTTAACCGCGGCGGCGGGCTCTTCCCGCTCCGTTTCTGGGGTGGTTTCATCCGCCGGCGCGGCAGGGTCCGGCTCTATCAATTCAAGCGGAACGTCTACCTGCTCCACCATTTCTAGCAGATTCGGCGGCTCTTCCGGCGCCAGAAATTGAGAGCTCCTTTTTTTAGCACGGTGCCCCAACAGAAGATACCACAGAAAACAAACCGCAAATAAAACGGCAAGCCCGCCAAGAACAAGCGCAAGGAAGTTCAGCCCTTTTTCCCGATTTTGGATAAAGCTCAACACGTTGCCCAGAGAGTAGGATGAGAAGACGCATTTTCCGATAACGTCATCCCGGTTGGCCGTGAGAATTTCCCCATCACCAATGGTTTCAACCGTGACGGTCAGCGGGCTGGACGGATCGTACGAGAACACCTTCCGTACAACCGGATAAAATTGGTTTTGGGTATCCAAATCCCGGCACACGATGGAGTCGCCGGGTTTGAGCGTGTCATGCGGAACATCCTGCACAACAATAGCCGTACCGGGCGGAAAGTCTCCAAGGGGCTGGCCCTGGTCGTTTATAAAAATGGTATATCCAAAAAGATTTAAACTGTTTCCCTGCCCAGCTCCAGCCATGGCGCTGGTTAAGATAAAAATTCCGGCGCAAAGAACGGCGATCCCGGCAAGACAGATTCCGCAAAACACACCTGTTACAGCTTTTCGGACACGTTTTTGGCTCATGGTTTTTCCTCCGTGCCGTTTCAGATGTATTTTATTATAGCGGAAATTTTGTCGAATTACAAGGCTTACATCAACAGCCGTACCGCCGCAGCGCTGAGAATCATCCCGGCAAAATCTGCTGAAAGTGCGCAGGGCAAGGCATACCGGGTTCGTGTAATTTGGGCGGCGCCGAAGTAAACGGCAATGGTATAAAAGGTGGTTTCGGTTGAGCCTTGCATGACGCTTGCGACCCGGCCTATAAAACTGTCAGGTCCGTAATCGCCCAGAACCTGTTCCAGTACGGCGAGGGAACCGCTTCCGGAAATTGGCCGGATGATAGCAAGCGGGGTGAGTTCGGCCGGAAAACCAATCAGCCGGCAGACTGGTTCAAAAAGCTGAACCAGCGCGGTCAGCGCGCCGGAGGCCTTGAGCATCCCGATTGCGGTCAGAATAGCGATGATCGCCGGCATAATTTGAAAGGTTGTAACCGCCCCTTCTTTGGCACCCTCCAGAAAAGCATCGTATATATTAACTTTTTTAATCAGGCCGAAGACGACGATTCCCAATAAAACCGCGGGTATGACAAAAACTCCAAATTTTGCAAGCAATAGATTATACCTCCCGGATAGTAAAATGCTGTTTGGCCCGCAGCATCTGTTTACAGCAAAGAGCACTGAACAGGGCGACCAGCAGGGACAGGAAAGAGGTCAGCAGAACAGCGGGCAAGATATCCATTGGCACTGCCGAGCCGTTTTGCAGCCTCAGGGTGGCGACTGTGGTGGGGAGAAGCTGGATAGAAGCGGTGTTGAGCAGTACAAAGAGGATCATCGAGTGGCTCGCAGTATCGCTCTGCGGCCTGGGCGTCTCCTCCTTGAGCGCTTTCATTGCGGTGATGCCCAGGGGAGTGGCGGCGTTGCCAAGCCCGAGAAAATTCGCGGTGATATTCATTGAAATGGCGGTCAGCGCTTTTGAGTCTTTTTTTAGCGAGGGGAAGAGCAGCCGCGTAAACGGGGAGAGAATTTTGGCGATAACCGCCGTCAACCCGGAACGCTCGGCTATCTTTAAAAAGCCGCCCCACAGGCACATTGACCCCAGCAGGACCAGTAAAAACTGGACCGCGTTCTGACATTCGTTCAGCGCCGCGTTTGAAACTTCCGCGGCATTTCCGGTGGCAAACGCATAGACTACCGAGAGGATAATCATGCCCCCAAATATCCATTTCATCATGGGAAAAGCCCCTTTTCTCATAGGAATTCGACATTAACTATCAAATTCACTTAAAATAAATACAAATCAAACAAATAGAATACCAATATTTTACAATTATTACTAAATTTACAATTTTTTCATCAAAACCTGTCACTTTGTGATTGACAAGGAATGCCAATAAATGGTATTATATGGTTGTTGAAAGTTTTGTTAAACTCGTTGAAACCGGGAGGGAAAAGGATGAAGTCAACAGGAATTGTACGGCCGGTTGATAATCTCGGAAGGGTAGTGCTTCCAATTGAGCTGCGCCGGTCTTTTGATATTGCAGCGGAAGACTCACTTGAAATTTATGTGGAAGATGATTGTATTATTCTGAAAAAGTACGCTCCAGCTTGTATGTTCTGTAACGACGCGAATGATACTGTCAATTATCAGGGAAAGATTATCTGTAAAAACTGTATAGCCAAGTTATCTGATGCGGCCAGCCAGTAGCATTATTTTGAATATAAAAGGCCGGAACCCGTTTGCGGGTTCCGGCCTTTTTGACTGTTGATAAAGTTGAAAATATTTAAACAATGCTCGGGATTGATACGTTCGCGTCCACATCTTTTGCGTAATCTACACCGTCATAACGGAAACCGAACATGCGGAAAAAGTCATCCCAATAGCCTTCAATATCGCAGCAGTCCTCCAGCGTTAAATCCGAGACCTTTTCCCAGAGGGCAGAAACAGCACTCTGTATATCCGGCTGCATTTCGTAATCGTCTACCCGGATTCGTCCTTCGTTGTCCAACAGAATACTGGGCGCGTAGAGACGGTCGTGGAACAGGCGGGTCATTTGTTCGATGCAGCCTTCATGCAAGCCCTTTTCTTTCATCACTTTGTAGAGGATTGAAATATAAAGTGGAACAATTGGAATCGCCGCGCTCGACTGCGTGACAAGGGCCTTGTTGACTGAGATATAAGCTTTTACGCCGGGATACATCTCACCGATTCTAAGCGAGGTTTCAAACAAGTGCTTTTTTGCCATGCCAATGGATCCGTTGAGGTACATCGGGTGGGTGACTTCCGGCCCAATATAGGAATAAGCAACGGTGACAGCTCCCGGAGCGAGAACGCCCGCGCCGCTCAAAGCTGCAATCCAATCTTCCCAATCTTCGCCGCCCATGACGGCGACGGTATCGGCAATCTCCTGTTCGGTTGCAGGTTCAACGGTAATTTCAGAAATTTTATTGGTCTTTAAATCAATTGTTTTGTTTGTGTAGGGAGCACCCACCGTTTTCAAAACAGAGGAAACCATGGTGCCGTTGGCCAGGGTGCGGCGGGGGGAGGCCAGGCTGTAAACAACCAGGTCCACCTGACCCAAGCCCTTTTTAATCAGCTTCACGACCTGTTCTTTCATCTCTTTGGAAAAGGCGTCGCCGTTAAGGGTTTTCGCGTAAAGGCCGTCGGCAGCGGCAAAGCGCTCAAAGGCGGCGGTGTTGTACCAGCCCGCGGAGGCGGTACGGCTGCCGGAAGCCGGTTTGTCAAAAATTACCCCCAGGGTAGCGGCGCCGCAGGAATAGGCGGCGGCAATGCGCGAAGCAAGGCCGTAACCGGTAGAAGCTCCTAAAATCAGGGCCTTTTTTGTCCCTTCGGTTTTGGGCTGGCTTTTAACGTAATCAATTTGTTCCCGCACCGCTTCAGCACATCCGTCCGGATGGGCGGTGGTACAAATAAATCCACGGGTTTTCGGTTCGATAATCATTCTGTTTCCTCCTGTTACGACGGCTAATTCTGCTCGTCCAGTGTCAATTCAAAGCTTGGAATGTACTCCCTCAAAAATTCGTCTACCTCAGGCAGCCCCATCCGGCGCAGTGCGTCCAGTTGGGCAGCTTTTGCTTTTGAAAACTCAGTGTTTCCGGCCTTTTCCTCCTCTAAGCACTTGATAAGCGCCGAGAGCTTGTCGGCCGCTTTTATGACCTGTGCAAATTCGGGGGCAGCCTCTTCATGAAAGACAGCGGCGTATTCATCCCGGAGGTCCTCCGGCAACAGGGAAATAAGGTTGTCTTTGGCAACGCCCTCCAGCTCCTTGTATGCCGTGTTAATCTGCGGGTTGTTGTATTTCACAGGGGTGGGAAGATCGCCGGTGATGATTTCGCTCGCATCGTGGAATAAGGCTAGAACAGCGGCCTTTTCCGGGTTTAGTGTTCCCCCGTAGTGCTTGTTGCGGAGGATGCAGAGCGCGTGGGCCAGCACCGCCACATCCAGGCTGTGTTCAGACAGCGATTCATTGCGGGTGTTGCGCATCAACCCCCACCGGTTGATATAGCGCATCCTGAGAATCATAGAAAAAAAGCTGCTCAAACAACCCCTCCTTTTCTGATTCCGGGTGTGAATGAAATAATTATACCAAAAAAAACGCCGTTCGTCCATGTTTGTGCCCTGTTTTTGAATTTCGACGAATTAACATTGAAATCGTGGTTAAATATGGTACAATAGACAAGTGTAAAAAATAGTATTCAAACGCGCCAAAGTGGCGCAAATATTCAGTGTGCATTTTTTGTTACCGGTGTGGAAAAGTTTCGCTTTTCTTTTGTGTGATAAGAACCTCACGGCACGTTCGGAAGCAAAGCTTCCGGTGCCTGAGAGAACCTTGTTACTCACTTCGTTCGTAATAAGAACCTCGCGCCGCATACGGAAGCAAAGCTTTCGGCGGCTGAGAGAACCTTGTTACTCACTTCGTTCGTAATAAGAACCTCGCGCCGCATACGGAAGCAAAGCTTTCGGCGGCTGAGAGAGGCTTGTTGCTCACTTCGTTCGTAATAAGAACCTCGCGCCGCATACGGAAGCAAAGCTTCCGGTGCCTGAGAGAGGCTTGTTGCTCACGTTGTTCGCAATAAGAACCCGCCCCATCGGCGCAAACAAAGTTTGCAAACGGGTACCCCGGAACCTTGCTGCCTGCCGGTAGCTTGCTATAAAAAATATGATATGCCGATCTGTCGGAACCCCGCGGGGGGTATTGTTTAGAGTTTCAGAAGAATGGGAGGAGCATTCGTGAAAAGACAAGCCTGTTCAGAGGTGAAGAATTACTGGAAGGTTTTTGGCATCGCCACCCTGATTGCCACCCTTTTCTTCCTGCCGTATATCATTATGGATCAGGGGCTTTTTATTTATTATGGGGACTTTAACGTCCAGCAGATACCCTTTTACAAACTGGCGCATGAAGCTGTCAGAAGCGGCAACCTGGGCTGGAACTGGATGACGGATCTGGGGGCGAACTTCATCGGTTCCTATTCCTTTTATCTGCTGGGCAACCCGTTCTTCTGGCTGACCATCCCGTTCCCGACCGAATTTGTACCCTACCTGATGGCTCCGCTGATGATCCTCAAGCTCGCCTGTTCAGCGGTTACCGGTTATGCTTTCATCCGGCGTTTTACCAAAACGGCGCAGTTTGCCATGATCGGTGGGTTGCTGTATGCATTTTCGGGTTTTAACATCTACAATATTTTCTTTAACCATTTCCTTGAAGTAGCGGTCTTTTTCCCGCTTTTGCTGATTGCGCTGGAAGAATTTGTAATTAACCGGCGGCGCTGCGTTTTTGCGCTGACGGTCTGTCTCTGTGCGGTTGTCAATTATTATTTCTTCGTTGCGGAGGTCATCTTCACCATCCTCTATTTTCTCATTCGTCTGACCTCGCCGGAATTCCGCCGCGGGGTGACGGTCAAAAATTTTTTCCTGCTGGGGATGGAAGCTGTTCTCGGTTTTCTGGGCTCCATGTTTATCCTGCTGCCGTCAGTGCTGGCGCTGATGGGAAATTACAGGATCAGCGAGCACCTGAGCGGTTTTAACTTGATTTTATACGACCGGGTGCAGCGGTACGGCCTGATTCTTGAAAGCTTTTTCTTCCCGCCGGACATGCCCGCACGTCCCAACTTTTTTCCGGATTCCGCCTCAAAGTGGGCTTCGGTTTCGGCCTATCTGCCCCTGTTCAGCCTGTCGGCGGTCATTGCTTATTTTCGAAGCAAAAAGGCCCGCTGGATTAAGCTCCTTCTCGCGTCCTGCGCGATGATGGCGTTTGTCCCTGTTCTCAACAGCATGTTCCAGCTCTTCAATTCCCAGTACTATGCCCGCTGGTTTTTTATGCCGATTTTGATTATGGCGCTTGCAAGTGCCCTGGCGCTTGAGGACACAAACCTTAACTACGGCTATGGCGTCCGGGTAACGGTAGTTTTTATGCTCTCCTTTACCATGATCGGTGTTCTCCCCAAGTTGGAAGACGGCGAACTGGTCTTTTTCCAGATGCCTGCTTACCCGGAGCGATTTTGGGCTTACGTTCTTTTTGCGTTCGCCGGTATTTTTGTAGCGTGGTTAATCTGGAAACTCTTTCGAAAGGATCACGGGTATGGGTCAAAGCTCCTGGTCGCTGTCTCGGTGATGTCTGTCGTCTACTCAGCCCTCCTTCTGGGGCTGGGGAAGGGGAATCAGGAAGAGGTGCATAACATTGTAGACCTGGGGCTGAATGGCAAGGAAAATATCACCATGCCGGTGGAAGAAACAGGTTTTTACCGGATTGATATTTACGAGGGGCTGGATAACTACGGCATGTTCTGGAACATGCCCAGCATGCGCACCTTCCACAGTATTGTCCCCGCTTCGATCATCAATTTTTATCAGGCAATGGGGCTTGACCGGGGCGTGGCCTCCCGTGCCGATATTTCCCGGCTTGCGCTGCGGGCTCTCTTTTCTGTAAAGTACATCTTTGCGTCGGAAAAAGTCACCGCGCCTGACCTGCCGAACTACAACCTGACCGGGAATCAAAATGAGTTCGATATTTACGAAAATGAGGATTATATCCCTATGGGATTTGCCTATCCTTACTATATCACCCAAAAAACCTTTGAGGATTACCCTGAGACCATGCGGGATCGTCTTTTACTCAAGGCTGTTCTGCTCAGTGATGAACAGATTGCAAAGTATGGCGGCTTGCTAAAGGAACTTCCGCAGGATGAAATGCCGCTGGTCACCAATGAGGAAATGCGGAAGGACTGTGCCGTTTTGCGTGAAAACAGCGGGAGCTCGTTTACGTATGACAATTCAGGCTTTACCTCAAAAATAACGTTGGAACAGGAAAACCTTGTTTTCTACAGCGTCCCGTATGAAAGCGGCTGGACGGCGACTGTCAACGGTGAACCGGCTGAAGTGGAGCAAGTGAGTGTCGGTTTCATGGCGGTGCGCGCTCCGGCGGGGGAAAATACCATCCGGTTTGAATACCGCACGCCTGGCCTCTCTGTGGGGATTCTCATCAGCCTCGGCGCCGGGATTTTCCTGCTGGGTTACTGTCTTGCTGTCTGGCAGTACCGGAAAAAACATCCGGAAAACCGGGTGCGCTCGCATAAGCACCGCCTGTTTGTTGAGGACAGTGAACCGGTAAAGGCCGCCGAGGCCTACCAGCGCTATATTTCTGCGCAATCCCCTGTTCCGGGTGGAACGAAGGAAGAGGCGGGGGAGGAATAGCCTCTTTGGTTGAAGTTTCGCTGTTTTTGTGCTATACTATCACCGTTGCAGACCGGACGGGGAATGCTGCCCGCTTGCCGGCTGACCAGGTAAAAGGATGGAGGATGTTCAAATGATAAAGTTTTTAAGAATGTTTGAAAAGTCCGTCATCTTTGTGGTAAAAGCCGGCTTGTTCTTAATCCTCTTTGCCACCTTTTACGGGCTGTTCTCCATGGTGGCGCCGCAGCTGCTGCGGCCCAGTCGTACCATGTTTATCACGTTGACCACCTACCTGCTTGCTGCCCTGTTGTTTCTGCGGATTTACGGCGGAATCCCGCTGGGAATCAAAAAGAGCAAGGACATTATCGCTTCAGTGGCGCTCGCCTCGTTTTTTACCGACATCGTGGCCTTTGTAGAACTCGTTGTCATGAGCGAATTTAAAATTATTTTTGACTTCTATATGCTTTTCATCGTCTTTTTCATTCAGCTGTTGCTGGTGATCGTCGGCACCTACTTTGGGAACTGGCTTTTTTTCAAGCTGCACGACCCGGAGAAGAGTATCCTTGTGTATGCTGATGAAGACGCCGCGCGGGAATTTCTCTCCAAGGTGAGGCGGTACCGTAAGCAGTGGGACGTGGATTTTTCCCTGTCCTATGAGACTGAAAACCTTTATAAACGGCTTTACCCTTATAAAACGGTCTTTCTGATGGGGCTTCCCGCGGGTATTCTTTCAGAAACGGTGGAATTTTGCTATAAATACACCAAGAACGTTTATGTTGTCCCGCGCCTTTCAGACGTCATTATGAAAAACAGTAAAACCGTTGTTGTAGATGATAAGACGGTTTATGCTTCTTACGTTTCGGCGCTTTCCACCGAACAGAGAATTGTAAAGCGGATACTTGACCTCTTTATCTCGCTTGTCGGAGTCATCCTGGCAAGCCCCTTTATGGCTGTCTGCGCGCTGGCGGTTAAGCTCTGTGACGGCGGCCCGGTTTTTTACAAGCAAAAACGTGTAACAGAAAACGGCAGAGAATTTTCCGTCCTTAAATTTCGCACCATGATTGTGGACGCGGAGAAAAAAAGCGGCTCTGTTTGGGCTGCGAAGGATGATGACCGCATCACCCCGGTGGGGAAGGTGCTGCGAAAACTCCGGTTGGACGAGCTGCCGCAGCTGCTCAATATCCTTCACGGGGAGATGAGCGTTGTCGGTCCGCGGCCTGAACGGGAGGAGCTCATCCGCGAGTTTGAGAAACAATACCCTGAGTTCCGCTACCGGCTCAAGGTTAAGGCGGGGCTTACGGGGCTTGCCCAGATTATGGGGAAATACAACACAACCCCCCTTGACAAGCTGATGATGGATTTGGAATACATTGAAAATTACTCCATCTGGCTTGATTTGAAGCTGATTTTTCAAACTTTCAAGGTCTTCTTCAAGTCAGACAGCACGGAGGGCGTGGTCTCTGCTGAAGCGGAGGAGATCAAAAAGGAGCCTTGACGGCTCCTTTTGGTATATGTGGAAAGGCGCTTTGCGCTCGTATAACCGAAAACCATTGAAAAGGTCTACCAGAAGCGCCAAAGCCGCCGAAATACCGTTAACTGTAATTGGTGCGTAATGTTTTTATTTTGTATTGCTGCGTAAAAAGCCGTTTAAAAATAGCCCTGTGGACTGTTTTTGAAGTTAAATTACAACATAGCTGAGGGGGGCAAACCTTGAATATCCTTGTTATTTTTTCTGACCAGCAGCACAAATATGCCCTGGGAAAACGGGACGAAAAATTCATCACGCCTAACTTGGACAGGCTCTGTGACGAAGGTGTTCTGTTCCAGAACGGCTATTCCAACAACCCAGTCTGCGGGCCTTACCGCGGCTGCCTGATGACCGGCCAGTTTACCAGCCGGAGCGGGATTACCCACAACGGCGATCCTTTGCCGGAAGATGTTCTTCCGCTGGCGCAGGCCCTGCGCGGCGGCGGGTATCAGACCTGTTTTGTTGGTAAATGGCACCTGGGTTCGGAGGGGGACAACAGTATTCCAGAAGGGCAGCGGGGCGGCTTTGAGCATTTTGTGGGCTACCAGTGTTATAACGGCTTTGACCCGAATCCGCCTTATAACAACGACGTCTTCTTTTACGACGAACAGAATGTGCGCCATTCCTACAAGAAGCACCGAACTGAGGTGACCACTGACCTTGCGGTGGAAAAACTGCGCCTGATGTGCCGGGAAAATCGGCCCTTTTTTGCGGTGGTGGGCTACCAGGCGCCGCATTACCCGGAGCAGCCGTCGCCGGAATACGCCGCTTTATATGAGGGCGTGGAGTTTGACAAAACGCCGGACTATAAAGAAATAGACCCTTATACCCCTACCTTCAGTCCCCGCAGCCCCCGCCCGTTTGAAAACTGCCCGGATTACCGGCGGTACGGCGGAAATATGGCGGAATATAAACGCCTTTATGCCGCGCTCTGCACCCAGGTTGACGCCGGAGTAGGGCGGATTATTGACACCCTGAAAGAGCTCGGCGTTTATGACGATACGCTGATTATTTATACCTCTGACCATGGGGATATGCAGGGGAGCCACGGCTTGAAAAACAAAGGGTATCCGTATGAAAAATCGGCCGGGGTGCCCTTTGTCGTCCGCTGTCCCGGCGGTAGGAAAGGCGTTGTGAGCGATGCGCTCGTTTCCGCAGTCGATATTTACCCGACCCTGCTGGAGGCCGCCGGTATAAAACGCCATGAGGGGCTTGACGGGTGCAGCCTTTTGAAATATCTCAAGGGGGAAGAAAGCAAGGTTCAGGATTACATTATTTCGGAATATGCGCTGGATGGGTCCTGGCGGATGATCCGCACCCCAAAATATAAGCTGGTCTGCACCCTGGATGATTACAGTCCGCTCGCGCTCTACGACATGGAGCAGGATCAGTATGAGATGAGCGACCTCAAGGGGCTGCCGGAGTACGCGGATGTTATACGGGAGCTGACTGCGATTCTCAAAGAGAAGACCTTTGCGGTAAACCCGCGCGTCATCAGTGACCCGGACAACCCGCTCAAGCAGAGTAATTCTTAAATTTGAGAGCAACATGATAAAAGGCAGGATGCGCCCGCGCCGGGACGTCCTGCCTTTTGTGAAGGCAAGGAGGAACCACGTGATAAAAACGAAAGAAAGGAACGGTGCCGGGCATAAAAGGCTGCTTTTCCGTGGCTTTTTGTGCGGCGCCCGTATTGGTTAATGGGTTTGATGAAGGTTAAACTGCCCGGGGTTGGAATGCGAATGGTTAAAACGGTCATTGCCGTGTTTCTCAGTGCAATGATTGGCTTCCTGCGGGACCAGCCACCTTTTTACAGCATGATCGCCGCCATTCTCTGCATGCAGAAGGACCGGCAGAAGGGGGTACAGCTTGCCGTTAACCGGACCATTGGCACGCTGATTGGAGGCGCATTCGGTCTTGTTTTGCTCCTCATTGAGCAGAACACCCCTCTTAAAGCGCCCACGCTGTTTTATTACCTAGTCGTCTCCCTCTGCGTTATCCCGTTGATCTATATTACGGTGCTGATTAAAAAATCTTCCGCAAGCTATATCACCTGCGTGGTGTTTCTGAGCATCACCGTTTCCCATGTGACGGACGTGAACCCTTATCTCTTTGTCTTTAACCGGGTGCTGGATACCCTTGTCGGCATCTTTTTGGCCCTGGCGGTCAATAAAATAATCCTATACCGCAACCGGGAAGAAGAATAATGGTTCGATTCTTTTCACCAAAAAATACCTTCATGCATAAGTTGTAGTACGGGCAACAAACCCGTGGAGATGGAGGCATTTAAAATGTGTGATAACAATTGGCTTGGCAGTTCCTGGTCCGGTGATCAAGGCATGGAAGGCAGCGTGACCGGCTTTGTTCCGGTAACTTTTTCTTATAATGTCAGCGCGGGCGACGCCATAATGTCTAATAACGACGGTATGGATTCCGGCTGTGGCTGTGATAACGACAACGACTGGCGCCGTGACCGCGATTTTCGGCGCGACCGTTGCTGTGACTGCTGCGGCTGTCGCCGTCGCAGAAATAGCTGCGGTTGTGGCTGCCGTCGTTCCCGCTGCTGCTGGTAAGAGAAATATTTCTTACCGCTGAAAAGCAGGTAGAAAGGTTTACAGGGGGCAACTGTAAAATCGTCCACGGGCGCATTTATGCGCCCATACTTAAAACAACATCACCATTGAATGCCAAAGGCGCGGAATCCCCGCGCCTTTTTATTTATCTCTGTTACCGTACAATTTACGCTGACGTTTTTTCATGGATTCTCGAAATGACTCACTGATTCGAACCCGGATACACTCACTATAAAGTCCCGCCGAAGTAATGGTAATTTTTTCTAGAAGGCAGCGTCCTTCCTGCTCATAAATACAGTCTTCTTTTTCACAGTACATATAATTCACCTTTTACTATTATTTTATATTATTATCTAATATAATTCAATATTAAATATCAAAAAATAGTATTATCTTTTTAAGAGGTGATATCTATGAGACCTTTAAAAACAAATGTCAGCATTACGCTGGATGAAGATATTATTAAATTGGTAAAAGAACTGTCCGAAGAGGAAGACCGTTCCTTTTCGCAGTATGTCAACATGGTGCTCAAAGAACACTTAAAAAGAAAGGGTAAATATCCAAAGTCAGAATAAAAAAGCTCCGCCTTTTGGCGGAGCTTTTACAATTTATTGAGCCATAGCCTCCTTGTAAAAGGGGCTTTGAAGCAGTTTGGCCATAGAGCGTGCCGCGCGGGTCAGCCGCTTCGGTTTAAGGCCATGCCGGTATCGCGAATTGTTAGGCCTGGTCATGGGCAGCTTTGAGGGCGGCGTCCAGGTCCTCAAGGATGTCGTCAATATTTTCAAGGCCGACCGAGAAACGAATCATACCGCCGTTGATACCGGCTGCAACCAGCTGTTCGTCGGTGAGCTGGCGGTGGGTCTCGCTGGCCGGGTGCAGCACACAGGTGCGGATGTCCGCGACATGCACTTCGTTCGAGGCAAGGTGCAGGGAATCCATAAATTTCGCGGCGGCAGGCCTGCCCCCTTTGATGATAAAGGAAATTACGCCGCTGCAGCCTTTGAGATATTTTTGAGCCAGCGCGTAGTTCGAGTCGGACTGAAGGCCGGGGTAGATGACCCTTTCAACCGCCGGGGAATCTTCCAAATACTTTGCAACCGTCATGGCGTTTTCACAGTACTGCTTCATCCGGACGGGAAGAGTCTCCAGCCCAAGGTTGAGCAGGAATGCCGAGTGGGCGGCAGGATAAACCCCGAAGTCCCGCATGAGCTGCATCCGGGCTTTGATGATATAGGCCATTTTGCCATAGGACTCGGTATAGGAGATGCCATGGTAAGACTCGTCCGGTTCGGTCAGCTCCGGAAAGTTCCCATTCGTCCAGTCAAATTTACCGCTGTCAACAATCACGCCGCCAACCTGCAACGCATGGCCGTCCATGTATTTGCTGGTAGAGTGGATGACGATGTCCGCCCCAAATTCAAACGGCTTGCAGAGAACCGGCGTTGCGAAGGTGTTGTCAATGATGAGCGGGACGCCCATTTCGTGCGCGATTTTTGCAAAGCGTTCAATATCGAAGACGGTCAGCGCAGGGTTGGCAATGGTCTCGCCGAAGACCAGTTTGGTGTTCGGTTTAAACGCGGCTTTAATTTCCTCGTCACTGGAAGCGGCGTCCACGTAAATGCACTCAATGCCGAGCTTTTTCAGGGTATAGGAGAAAAGGTTGATGGTACCGCCGTAAATCTGCGGAGTGCTGATGATGCTGTCCCCCGCCTGGCAGATATTCAAAATGGATAAAAGGGTCGCCGCCTGGCCAGAGGTGGTGCACATTGCGCCCACACCGCCCTCTAACGCCGCAATTTTCTCCTCCACGGCCATAACTGTCGGGTTGCCGAAACGGGAGTAGCAAAGCCCTTTGGTGGGGTCGTCAAAAATTGCGGCGACTTCCGCCGCGGAATCGTACACGTAGGTTGTGCTCTGCACAATGGGGAGAACACGCGGTTCCCCGTTTTTAGGCGTATAACCTGCGTGCAGGCATTTGGTTTCATCTCTCATACTTGTTTTTCCTCCGTATTATGTTCAAACTGTACTGGGCGGGAAACCCTGCGGCGCGTGCCTGCGCAAGACAGGCCGCACACAAAAGGTATGTCGGTTTTTTTAGCCGGCAGGCGATTGCGTTGTTATAAATCGTGCCGCGCGGGAACGAAGCCTTGCGTAAAAGCGTTTGGCCCGCGTTTAAATGAAGTACAGCAGCTTGCCGTTATGAACTGCCGCTGCCGAAAAACGCTTTGCATTATCCGGTAAATATGGAATTTTTCGCTTTTATTATTTCGCGGCTACAAACCCGACCTTGCGGTAAACCTTGCTCAGGGTTCTTTGGGCAATCCGCTGGGCCTTTACCGCGCCCTCGGAGTAAACGCGCTCCAGGTAGGCTTTGTCGGCCATCAGGCGTTTGTGTTCGTCCCGGACAGGCTTCAGATGGTCGCTGACCGCTTCGCCCACGGCGAGCTTGAAATCTCCGTAGCCTTTGCCTTCGAACTCTTTCTCAACTTCGGCCAGCGTTTTTCCGGTGATGACGGAGTAAATGGTCATCAGGTTGTTTACGCCGTCTTTGCCCTCCGCGTAGCGGATACAGGAATCAGAATCGGTCACAGCGCGCTTAAACTTGCGGATGATGACGTCCGGTTCATCCAAAATGGTGATGAACCCGTTGGGGTTTTCGTCCGACTTGGACATTTTCTTTGTGGGATCGGCCAGCGACATAATTTTCGCGCCGATCTTTGGAATATACGGCTCCGGCAGGGTGAAAGTATCACTGTAGGTGTTGTTGAAGCGCACGGCAATGTCCCGGGTGATCTCCAGGTGCTGCTTCTGGTCCACGCCAACCGGAACCAGGTCCGCCTGATAGAGAAGGATATCCGCCGCCATCAGCGCAGGATAGGTGAAAAGCCCGGCGTTGACGTTGTCGGCGTGTTTTGCGCTTTTGTCTTTGAACTGGGTCATCCGGGAGAGCTCCCCAAACTGGGTGTAACAGGATAAAACCCAGGCGAGTTCGGCATGCTGGGGAACCTGGCTCTGGATGAAAGTCAGGCTTTTCTCCGGGTCGATCCCGCAGGCGAGGAGGGTGGCGAAAGCCGATAAAATTTGTTGGCGGAGCTTTGCGGGCTCCTGCCGCACAGTGATGGAATGCAGGTCGGCGATCATGTACGCACAGTCGTACTCCTCCTGGAGGACAACCCAGTTTTTGATGGCGCCCAGATAGTTTCCCAGCGTGAAGACGCCGGTCGGCTGGATGCCGCTTAGGATTACTTGTTTACGGTTTACAGTCTGCTCCACGGTTTCTATCTCCTTTGGGGCTTATAATAGGATTCGTTACAGCGCATGGGTCATTTCGCCCAGAATTTTAATCCCGGTCTCGATCTGCTCTTCACTCGGCATTGAGAAGTTGAGCCGGAACGAGTGGGAGATCATTGTCTCCTCGTGGGGGAGGAATGCGCTTCCCGGGACAACGGCGACCTTTTTCGCGACAGCGTCACGGGTGAACTGCATCATGTCAACGTTCTCCGGCAGGGTTGCCCAGAGAAAGAGGCCGCCCTGCGGGCGGGTAAAGGTGACACGCGGATCAAAATATTTGTCCATCTGCTCCAGCATGAAAGCGCATTTGCGGCGGTAAAGGGCGCGCAGGCGCTCCAGATGAGCGTCAAAATCGTATTTAGTGACAAAGTTATAGGCAATCATCTGGGCCAGAATGTTGGTGTGTACGTCGTTGACCTGCTTTGCAACGACCACCTTGGCGCAAATTTCTTTCGGCAGGCTTAAAAAACCGACCCTGATGCCGGGGGAGAGCACTTTGGAAAAGCTCCCCGCGTAGATAACGATGCCGTCGGTATCCAGCGACTTGATGGTAGGCACATCCTCGCCCTCAAACCGCAGGGCGCCGTACGGGTTGTCCTCCAGAATCAAAACGCCGTACTTTTTGCAGAGCTCGTAAACCGCTTTCCGTTTCTCAAGGGTAGCGGTGATTCCCGATGGGTTCTGGAAAGTCGGGATGGTATAAAAAATTTTGACGTTTTTTTCGGTTTTCAGCGCCTTTTCAAGCTGTTCCAGGTTGACGCCGTCCCTGTCCAGGTCAATCCCCACAAGGTTTGTGTTATAGGCTTTGATGGCGTTGAGCGCGCCGACAAAGCTTGGATTTTCACACAGCACGGTGTCCCCCTCGTTGCAGAGAACTTTGCAGGTCAGGTCGATTCCCTGCTGCCCGCCGGTGACGATAACTGCATCGTCCCGTTCAGGGTTGAAGCTGCCGATTGCGGGGAGAAGGGTCTCCTTCACATAATTGCGGAGCGGGAGATATCCTTCAGTAATGTTGTACTGAAGCGCCTCAACCGGCTCGTTTTGGAGGATGTCTGCGGTAATTTCCCGTACGGCCTCCACCGGGAACGCATCGGGCGAAGGATTCCCTGCCGCAAACGAGATAACGGCGGGATCGGCGGTCAGTTTAAAAATTTCACGAATCGCCGAAGCTTTAATGGTCTTAATACGCTCTGAGAACTGGTATTCCATTGACTGGAGCCTCCTTAATGGTTTGTAGATTGTGTGGTATGTAATATCA
>ERZ1673695.927-NODE-927-length-36143-cov-8.322406_pt1 | contig 36143 bp, 26 predicted proteins | sample MGYA00580225_ERZ1673695 | MGnify/ENA primary metagenome ERZ1673695 (study PRJEB41218, sample SAMN15661739) | gut metagenome | host: Homo sapiens | place: Canada: London | collected 2015-08-20/2019-03-30 | study: EMG produced TPA metagenomics assembly of... | reverse complement strand
AAGCCCACCCTCCGTTACCCAGAGATAACTGTCATTCCTCAATGGCAATGGCAATGCCTACGATGGTTCTCTTCTTTTATAGTATCCAACCCGGCGAAATCGCACAAGCGGTTAATGGCACACACCACATTACCCTCTTCAGGTGCTGAGATGAAAATCGACAGCGGCATTAACCTCATGCTCAGCCCAAGGGGAGTTGCTTTTCGTCCCATTACGGTAAAAATCGTGGTAAAACAGATGAATATCCCCATAACCCCACCAGGCCTTCACATGACGCTCTGAGGCATTTTCCTCCGACCCTGCAAAGGAAACCTTCCGTCTATCGCTGAATACAAAAGCCGCACAACGGAACCCCCGTCGCGCGGCCTCCCCGCCAGTCGAAAGTCTTTGGAAGATGAGATGAGGGAGGGCCGGGGGAGGGGAGAAGGAACCTTTCCGAGGAAAGGTTCCTTCTCCCCCGCGCGTCACTCTCCCCTTCCGGACCTCAGCAAATCCCGCCGACCGTATCGGCCTGCTGCAACTGCTCTTCAAGCACGGCGTCCTGTGCGGCCTCGAACGTGCGGAGGCTCTTGTCAAACAAACGCATGTAGTACAAAGAATTGCCGAAAAGAGCGACCATAAGCGTACCCGCCTCGATTTCCTCGGGCGAGGTATACGACTTGCGATTGCCTTCCATTGTCTCAAGAGCCGACCCAAGCTGCTTGATCAACTCTTTGATGCCCATCTGCGGGACGTCCACACCGTCGACCTCACGCGTCGGGTACTTCCTTTCCATATCCATAAGCCCTCCTCCAAATACGTTGGCCGATCCTTTATGATGATTGTCCGTTTCACACAACCCGTTGCACAAAAACGGGCAGCGGCTTGACAGAGCGCTTCCGTTTGCGTATTGGGTTGTGTTCTGCCTTGCCTGTTTCATCGCGCCCAAGAGGGCGACTCTGGGAACAGGCCATAGTCCACAAGGAGGATCTTGGCATGAGAAAGTTTGAAACCTTGCTGCTCCTTTCCCCGGAGCTGGCTGCCGATGCGCGTGAAGCGTTGCTTGGCACCTTCACGGGTGTCATCGAACGCGCCGGCGGTCGGTTCACCGCGGATCACTGGGGTATGCGCGACCTCGCCTACCCTGTCCGCAAGCAAATGCGCGGCTACTTCGTGCGCCTCGAATATGTCGCCCCCGGCGACACCGTGGCCGAACTCGAACGCATCATCCGCATCAGCGACGGCGCGTTCAAGTTCCTTACCGTAAAGCTGGCCGACGCGGCCGAGGAGGTTGCGTAACATGGCCTTCAAGAAAAAGTTTGCTCCTCGTCGCAAGTTCTGCCGCTTCTGCGCCGACGCGGATCTGCCGCTGGATTACAAGCGCCCCGACATCCTGCGCGACTATATCACGGAACGCGGCAAGATCATTGCCCGCCGTATCACTGGCACCTGCGCCAAGCACCAGCGCCTGCTCTCCACCGAGATCAAGCGCGCCCGTCAGATGGCTCTGCTGTTCTACACCGCCGGCCATTCCTCTGACGTGAAGAAAAAGAGCAACATCTAAGGAGACCCGGTATGAAAATCATTCTTCGTGCCGATGTGGAAAACCTGGGTCGCCTTGGCGATGTGGTGACGGTTAAGGCCGGTTATGGCCGCAACTACCTGTTGCCTCAGGGCCTGGCCATGCTGGTCACCCCCGGTAACCTCAAGGCTTTTGAACTGGAACGCAAGAAGCTGCAGGCCCGTATGGACGCCCTGCGCGCCGCCGCCGACGACATCGCCGGCAAGCTGGAAGGCCTCGTTCTTCCGATCGTCATGCGCGTGGGCGACAATGACAAGCTCTACGGCTCCGTGACCACCGCCATCATCGGCGATGCGTTGACCGCTCAGGGCATCGAAGTGGATCGTCGCCGCATCCTGCTCGACCATCCCATCCGTACCCTCGGCGATCACCCTGTCCGCGTGCGTCTGCATGCCGACGTCGTCGCTTCCCTCACCGTGAAGGTTGTCTCCGAAGACAAGGCGCACCTCGTTGAAGAGGAAGCCGCCGAAGCTCCGGCCGAGGCCCCGACGGAAGAAGCCGCCGAATAGTTTCTCGCGCCGCCCCCGGTTTTCCCCGGGGGCGGCGACTCGGCGGTGAGCTCCTCTGCTCTTCTTTTTCACGCGTCCCCAACAGAGGAATTTCCGCATGGCATCCCCTGCCGATCCCAACCGGGCGACGAACGATCTGCTTCGTCGAGTCCCCCCCCACAGCGTTGAGGCCGAACAGGCCGTTCTGGGGGGTATTTTTATCCGTAACAGCGTCTTCCACACGCTCGTGGACACGCTTTCCTCCGACGATTTTTACCTCCCCGCGCACCAGACGCTGTACACCTGCTTCCTCGAACTCTATCGCAAAAACGCGCCCATCGATCTCGTTTCGGTAGCCAGCTACCTCAAGGATCATGGACAGCTCGAAGCAGTGGGCGGAGCGGCCTACCTTTCGGAACTGGCACAGACCGTCGTCAGCGGGGCCAATGCCGAATATTATTCCACCATCGTCCGCGACAAGTCGCTGCAACGCTCCCTCATCGGCGCGTGTTCCGACATCATCAGCAACTGCTTTGACCAGTCGCGCAGCGTGGATGCCCTGTTGGACGAGTCCGAACAGGCCGTCTTTTCCATCTCGGAACGTACCTCTGGCAAGGTCTTCAAAAGCTCCAAGGAACTGGTCAACCGCGTTTTTGAGGAACTGACCAAACGCTTCGAGCAGAAGGAAGCCGTCACCGGCGTCACCACAGGCTACAACCGCCTTGATCAGATGACCGCCGGGCTCCAGCCTTCGGACCTTATCATCGTTGCGGCCCGTCCCTCCATGGGCAAGACCGCCTTCGCCCTGAACATGGCCATGCGCGCCGCCGTGCAGGACAACGTGCCCGTCGCCATCTACTCCCTCGAAATGTCGATGGATCAGCTCATGATGCGTATGCTTTGCGCATGGGGCAAGGTGGATCTGGGGCACCTGCGCCGGGGCTATCTCGACTCCGAGGAATGGAGCAGGCTCTATCACGCCGCCGACGTGCTCGGGCAGGCCCCCATCTACATCGACGACACGCCCGCGCTCTCGCCGCTGGAACTGCGCGCCCGCACCCGTCGGCTCAAGGCCGAATCCGGCGTGGGCCTGGTAATGGTGGACTACCTCCAGCTCATGCGCGGATCCAAGCGGACGGACTCCCGCGAACAGGAAATTTCGGAAATCTCCCGCTCGCTCAAGGGGCTGGCGAAGGAAATGGATATTCCGGTCGTGGCGCTTTCGCAGCTCAACCGTAAACTGGAAGAGCGCACGGACAAACGTCCGCTGCTGTCCGACCTCCGCGAGTCGGGCGCCATCGAACAGGACGCCGACGTCATCATGTTCATCTACCGCGACGAGGTATACCACAAGCAGCCCGACAACCCGCACAAGGGCTCGGCGGAAATCATCATCGGCAAGCAGCGCAACGGCCCCATCGGCACGGCGACGCTCGCCTATCTTGGCTCCTACACCGCATTTGAGGATCTCGAACCCGGACTGTCGCCCCAGCCTTCCGAAGCGGGCGGCGAATAACCTTCCCGAGGTACGCCATGAAACCACTCGCTCCCATAGCGCCAACGTCCATGCCCGATCTGGATCTCGTCGTGGAACAGTTGTGCGCGCCTTCCTCGCTTGAGACGGTTCTGCACCATCCGCTGCACGATTCCCCCATGCCCTCGCTCGAAGAACTCGGCGAGATCATGTCGCGCCTCAAGGCTACGCTCTTTCCCGGCTATTTCGGCGTTTCCTGCGTGCATGTGGAATCCATGCGCTACCACCTCTCGGCCAATCTGGACTCCATTTTCCGCAAGCTGGCCGAACAGATCCGGCGCGGCGGCTGCTTCGCCTGTGCAAGCTACGCCACCGACTGCATGAGCTGCGAAGAAGTGTCCATGCGCAAGGCCATGGAGTTCATGCAGCGCCTCCCCCACATCCGCCGGCTGCTGGCGTCCGACGCCAAGGCGGCCTATGAGGGCGATCCCGCCGCGACCAGCGCCGGGGAAACCATTTTCTGTTACCCCTCGCTGCTCACCATGACGCACCACCGCATCGCGCACGAGCTGTACAACCTCGGCGTGCCGGTCATCCCGCGCATCATTTCCGAGATGGCCCATTCCGCCACCGGCATCGATATCCATCCGGGCGCGACCATTGATGAAGAATTCTTCATCGATCACGGGACAGGCGTGGTCATCGGCGAAACCGCCGTCATCGGCAAGGGGTGCCGCCTCTATCAGGGCGTAACCCTCGGCGCGCTGTCGTTCCCCAAGGACGGCGACGGCGTGCTGGTCAAGGGCGTTCCCCGCCACCCCATCCTTGAGGACAACGTCACCGTGTACGCCGGGGCGACCATCCTTGGACGCATCACCATCGGCAGCGGTTCAATCATCGGCGGCAACGTCTGGGTGACGAAGGACGTGCCCGCCGGAACGAAGCTCGTACAGAAGCTTTCCGCCCAGCCCACCGAAGAGTCGCTTATGGGCAAGGCATAGCCATGAGAGCGCTGCTGCTTTGCGCCTGCCTTCTCGCCCTGCTTCTCGCCGGGTGTTCCGAGTCGGCCACCGTACGCGCCAAAGGCCAGTGGGAAGGCAGCGTATCGACGGGCGGATCGTTTTAATCTGTGATTGGATTGCTAACCGGGGGAGGGGGAACCCTTCTGGAGAAGGGCTTCCCCTCCCCCACGCCCCCTCCTCTCTCCCTCCCAAGACTTTCGACTTTATCGAATCCCCCTTTCCGGGGAGTTCGTATGAAAAGGGCCTGCTCCTTTGCGGAGGCGGCCCTTTCTTATTTTCATCCAGGCACCGTCGTTGCGGTTTCCCGAAATGAGAATTTTCTCAAACTGAGAAGCCTTTTGGAATGTCAGAGGACGTGGAGACTCGTTTAATCGGTTTGTTTTATACGCTATCATGAAGGCTCATAACGTTGGCCCGACAATTGCTTTCTTGGGAAATAGACCGGACATCCGGCATCATTCCTCTGGAGGCTTCCCATGAGCACCGTCGATTTTTCCCGTGTTAACGAACTCGCCAAAAAGTATGAACCGGAAATGACCCGATTCCTGCGCGATATGATCCGCATCCCGAGCGAAAGCTGCCAAGAAGAAGGCGTGATCCGGCGTATCAAGGAAGAAATGGAAAAGGTCGGCTTCGACAGGGTCGAAATCGACAAGATGGGCAACGTCCTCGGCTTTATCGGAAATGGCCCCCGCATCATCGCCTTTGACGCGCACATCGATACCGTGGGCGTCGGCAACCGTTCCAACTGGACCTTTGATCCCTACGAAGGCTACGAAGACGCCGAAACCATCGGCGGGCGCGGCGCGAGCGATCAGGAAGGCGGCATGGCCAGCATGGTTTATGCCGGGAAGATCATCAAAGAGCTTGGCCTGTGTCCCAAGGACTGCACCATCGTCATGGTCGGAACGGTGCAGGAAGAGGACTGCGACGGCCTGTGCTGGCAGTACATCATCAACGAAGACGGGCTGAAGCCCGAATTTGTGGTATCCACCGAACCCACCGACGGCGGCATCTATCGCGGCCAGCGCGGGCGCATGGAAATCCGCGTGGACGTAAGCGGCGTATCCTGCCACGGTTCCGCCCCGGAACGCGGCGACAATGCCATCTACCGTATGGCCCACATCATGACCGAGCTTGAACAGCTCAATGCCCGGCTCGCGGACGACCCCTTCCTCGGCAAGGGCACCCTCACCGTTTCCCAGATTTTCTACACCTCGCCCTCCCGCTGTGCGGTGGCGGACAGCTGCGCCATTTCCGTGGACCGCCGCCTGACCTTCGGCGAAGACAAGGATCTCGCCATTTCCCAGATTGAGAATCTGCCCTCGGTCAAGGCCGCCGGAGACAAGGCCAAGGTGTCCATGTACACCTACGAAGTCCCCTCGTGGACCGGCCTCGTCTACCCCACCGACTGCTACTTCCCCACGTGGGTCCTGCCCGAAGACCATGTGGTGACGAAATCCACCGAAGAGACTTACCGCAGCCTGTTCGGACGCGAACCCCGCACCGACAAGTGGACCTTCTCCACCAACGGCGTGTCCATCATGGGCCGCTACGGGATCCCGGTCGTCGGCTTCGGCCCCGGCAAGGAAAAGGAAGCCCACGCCCCCGACGAAAAGACGTGGAAACAGGATCTCATCGAGTGCGCGGCCCTGTACGCAGCCTTGCCAGCAACTTACGTCGCCAACTCCAACTAAATACAGGCAACTCCCTGCGGGCCTCCTCCCCACCAGTCAAAAGTTTTAAGAAGATGAGGGGAGGGGGTCCGGGGGAGGGGAGAAGGAGCCCTTCTCCAGAAGGGTTCCTTCTCCCCTCCCCCGCTTTCCCCTTCCTCATCAGGAGCCACGCCATGAGCCGGAAACTTGCGGTCATCGCCATTGGGGGCAACTCCCTCATCAAGCACCGCGACAAGCAAAGCGTCGAAGACCAGTACCTCGCGCTGTGCGAGACGATGGAACACATCGCCGACGTCATCCAACAGGGCTGGCAGGTGCTGATTACCCACGGCAACGGTCCGCAGGTGGGCTTCATCATGCTGCGCTCGGAAATCGCCCGCGCGGTCGCGGGGATGCACATCGTCCCGCTGGTAAGCTGCGTCGCGGACACGCAAGGCGCCATCGGCTACCAGATCCAGCAATCGCTCGACAACGTGCTCAAGCGGCGCGGCCTTACGGACAAGACGGGACGGACGGTTTCGCTGGTCACACAGGTCCGCGTGGACATCGCCGATCCCGGTTTCAGCGATCCAGACAAGTTCGTGGGCGAATTCTACGCCGAGGATCAGCTCGCGGAGCTGCACCAACAGCATCCCGACTGGATACTCAAGCCGGACGCCAACCGCGGCTGGCGGCGCGTGGTCCCTTCGCCCAAGCCTTGCGAAATCATTGAACTGGACGCCATAAAGAACCTGCTCGACTCCGGGTTCAACGTCGTCGCCGTAGGCGGTGGGGGCATCCCGGTGGTCCGTATGCCCGAAGGGCTCTTCGGGGTGGACGCGGTCATAGACAAGGATCTCGCCTCGTCCCTGCTGGCGACGCAGCTCGGCGCGGACATGCTCGCCATCTCCACGGGCGTCGAAAGCGTCGCGCTCAACTATGGAACCCCTATGCAGCGCCCGCTGCACAACGTCCCCGTCTCCGAAATGGAACGCTATCTAGCCGAGGGGCACTTCCCCGCCGGAAGCATGGGCCCCAAAATCAAGGCCGCCGTGGACTTCATCCGCAACGGCGGCTCGGAAGTCGTCATCACCAGTCCCGAATATCTCAACGCCGCGCTCACGAAGGGAGCGGGCACACATATTACCAAAGAGTAACAGGAGTACCTCATGGACAAGATCCGCATCCGCAAACTGATCAGCAGCCTCGCCAAGCGCGATTACCGCCGCATGTACATGAACGACTTCTTCCTGACGTGGGAGAAGACCGACGACGAAATCGCCGCGACCTTCCTTGTGGCGGAAATCCTGCGCGGCCTGCGGGAAGCCAACATCTCTTGCCGGATGTTCGATTCCGGGCTCGGCATCTCCCTGTTCCGCGACAACTCCACGCGTACCCGGTTCAGCTTCGCCAGCGCCTGCAACCTGCTCGGCCTTGAAGTGCAGGATCTCGACGAAGGCAAATCGCAGATTGCCCACGGCGAAACCGTGCGCGAAACCGCGAACATGATTTCCTTCATGGCCGACGTCATCGGCATACGCGACGACATGTACATCGGCAAGGGCAACGCCTACATGCACACGGTTTCCGAAGCGGTGCAGGAAGGCTACCGCGATGGCGTGCTGGAACAGCGGCCCACGCTGGTCAACCTCCAGTGCGACATCGACCACCCCACCCAGTGCATGGCTGACATGCTGCACATCATCAACCATTTCGGAGGAGTGGAAAAGCTCAAGGGCAAGAAGATCGCCATGAGCTGGGCCTATTCGCCCTCCTACGGCAAACCCCTCTCCGTGCCGCAGGGCGTCATCGGCCTGATGACCCGTTTCGGCATGGACGTCGTGCTGGCGCATCCCGAAGGCTATGAAGTCATGGGCGGCGTCGAGGAGGTGGCCCGCCGCAACGCCGCCGCGACCGGCGGTTCGTTCGCGAGGACGAACGACATGGCCGAAGCCTTCGCAGGCGCGGACATCGTGTACCCCAAGAGCTGGGCGCCCTTCGCGGCCATGCAGCAGCGTACCGATCTCTACGGCGCGGGCGACATGGACGGCATCAAGAAGCTCGAAAAGGAACTGCTGGCCCAGAACGCCAACCATAAGGATTGGGAGTGCACTGAGGCGCTGATGGCCTCCACCCGCAATGGCGAAGCGCTGTACATGCACTGCCTGCCCGCCGATATTTCCGGCGTATCCTGCGCCGAGGGTGAAGTAGCCGCCAGCGTGTTCGACCGCTACCGCGTGCCGCTGTACAAGGAAGCCAGCTACAAACCCTATATCATCGCCGCGATGATCACCCTCGCCCGCAAGCGCAACCCTGCGGATCTGCTCCTCGATCTGCTCGAAAAGGGCGGTCAGCGTTGCTTGTAAGGGAAGAATGAAGGCACGGGAGAGGGAACTTCTTGAAAAAGCCCCTCCCCCGGACCTGCCAGAGCGGCTCGCTCCCCTCCCGCAAAACTTTGACTGGCAGGGAGGCCGCGAACGGGAGTTCCGTTGTATGGAAAGGAACGTGGAAAGAACAATGAACAAGCTGTCACGGCGTCGCAACCCGCCCCTGAAAAGTTTCACTTTGCGGAGTGCGGACAAAGCCGTATAAACCATAAGTAGAAAGAAAACTCCCGATGTGTCTCCTCCCCGCCAGTCAAAAGCTTTTGGAGTGGAGGGGGCGCGGGAAGGGAAGCGTTCTTCAGAAGGTTCCCCCCCCCGCACAATCCAGTGCCTTGCAGGAGAGATGCCATGATCGCGTTCAGACTCAACGGGCAGGCCACGACGTATGACGGCGATCCAGCCGTTTCGCTCCTTTCCTATCTCCGCAATGACCGCCACCTCACGGCGGCCAAGGACGGCTGCTCCGGTCAGGCGGCCTGCGGAGCCTGCCTTGTGGAACTGAACGGCAAGGCGTGCCTCGCCTGCTCCACCCCCATGAGCAAGGTAACCGACGGCGACGTTGTCACACTCGAAGGCCTGCCGGAAACGCTCAGGCGGACGCTCGGCATGGCGTTCGTCAACCGGGGAGCCGTGCAGTGCGGTTTCTGTACTCCCGGTTTCCTCATGCGGGCCAAGGTACTCCTGCAAACCAATCCAAACCCCACCCGGGAAGAAGTCGTCAAGGCCGTCCGCCCGCATCTGTGCCGCTGTACCGGCTACGTCAAGCTTGTGGACGCCATCCTCGATGCCGCAACATTATTACCGGAAGGGAACATTCCCGAGCCCGACGACAACCCGCGCCTCGGATCGGGCTGGCCCAAGTACGGCGGCTACGAACGGGCTGTCGGAACCCGCCCCTTCGTCAACGACATTGACGCGCCCGGCATGGCGCACGGAGCCATCGTCTTCAGCGAGCATCCCCGGGCCCGCGTGCTTGCCATCCATACGGATGAAGCGGCGGACATGCCCGGCGTCGTCCGCATCCTGACCGCCGACGACATCCCTGGCGAGCGTGTGCTCGGCCTTTACGCCAAGGACTGGCCCGTCTATATCAAGGTTGGCGAAGTCACCCGTTACATCGGCGACGCGTTGGCCTGCGTGGTCGCGGAAACCGAGGCCGAAGCCCGCGCTGCGGCGGCCTGCGTCAAGGTCGATTATGAGGTTCTGACGCCGCTCCTCGACATGGAGGAGGCGGAAACCTCGCCCATCCATATCCACGAAAACGGCAATATCCTGCTCGACAAGACCATCCGGCGTGGTGAGCCCGTGGACGAGGCATTGGCCCGCTGCGCCTTCACCGCCGAGGCCACGTATCGGACCCAGGCGGTCGAGCACGCCTTCATCGAGCCCGAAGCGACGCTGGCCGTTCCCGAAGCGGGCGGGGTACGCCTCTATGTCCAGTCGCAAGGTATCTGGCACGACAAGACCGACATAGCTGCCCTGCTCCATGTCCCCACGCCCAAGGTCACGGTTACGCTGGCCGACTCCGGCGGCGCGTTCGGCGGCAAGGAGGACTTCACCTGCCAGCCCCATGCCGCGCTCGCCGCGTATCTGCTTGGGCGTCCGGTCAAGGTCCGGCTCTCCCGGCCCGAATCCATCCGTATGCACCCCAAGCGCCACGGCATGAAGCTCCATTACGTCATCGGCTGCGACGAAAAGGGAATCCTGCAGGCCGCCAAGGTCCGTATCATCGCGGATACCGGCGCGTACGCCTCGGCGGGCGGCCCGGTCGTCACCCGTACCGGCACCCATGCCACCAGCGCCTACCACATCCCCTCCGTGGACGTGCATGTGAAGGCGGTATTCACGAATAACCTTCCGGCGGGCGCGTTCCGGGGGTTCGGGGTCAACCAGTCGAATTTCGCTATGGAATGCCTCATCGACGAGCTGTGCGAAAAGGGGGGCTTCGACCGCTGGCAATTCCGCTATGACAACGCCGTGGCCCCGGGCCGCATGGTCACCACCGGGCAGGTGCTCGGCGAAGGCACGGCCCTGCGCGAAACCCTGCTCGCGGTGCGCGACGCCTTCCGCAGCCACCCCCGGGCGGGCATCGCCTGCGCCATCAAGAATTCCGGCATCGGCAACGGCATCCCCGAACCCTGCGATTGTTACCTTGAAGTACACCCGGCTCCGGAACAACCGGCGGGCGCGCGGCTTGTCCTGCATCATGGCTGGACGGAGATGGGACAGGGCATCAACACGGTAGCCCGGCAGATGCTGTGCGAGGTGGCGGAACTCGGCCCTGATGTTGCCATCGACATTACCGCGTCCACCGAATACGGGGCCTTTGCGGGCAGCACCACCGCCAGCCGGGGCACGTTCCAGCTCGGTCACGCCGTGGTCAACGCCGCCCGGCAGCTTCGCGGCGATCTGAACAAGTACGGCGGACGGCTCGACCGTCTCGTGGGCCGTTTCTACAAGGGGCACTACGACTCGGCGGGACAGACTTCCGGGCAGGGCGCGCCGGGTGAAATCCGCAACCACGTTTCCTACAGCTTTGCCACGCATGTGGTATTCATGGACGAGGAAGGCGGGATCGAAAAGATCATCGCCGCGCACGACTCGGGCCGCGTCGTCAACCGCCCGCTCTACGAAGGGCAGGTACAGGGCGGCGTGGTCATGGGCATGGGCTATGCGCTGACCGAAAGCATCCCGGTCAAGGGCGGCTATCTGACCTCCGGCAAGCTCAACGCCTGCGGCCTTCTCCGCTCGGTGGACGTGCCGGAAATAGAGGTCATCGCCGTGGAAGTCCCCGATCCCGAGGGGCCGTGCGGGGCCAAGGGCATCGGGGAAATCGCCTGCATTCCCACCGCGCCCGCCATCGTCAACGCCCTGTATCTTGTGGACGGCGTGAGAAGGCGGGAACTGCCCGTGCGCAAGAAGAGGTAGCGCTTCCGACGGGCAAGGGGCTGCCGTCCCCTCCCTTGATTATCCATCATATCCCCTACTCCCAAAGGAGCCGACAATGAGCCTGTACCTGCGCAACGCCACATGGATCGACCCGGAAACATTCAAGGCGACGACCACGACGATCAAAGTCGAAGAAGGCCCGTCCGGCGGTATGGCGCTTGACGCCCACGCACCTGTGGAGTGTCCGCCGGAAGACACCGTACTGGACTGCACGGGCCGCCTCGTCACGCCCTCCTTCGGCTGCGGGCACCACCATATCTACTCGGCCCTCGCACGCGGTATGCCTCCCGCACCCAAGGCGCCGGCGAACTTCCTTGAGGTGCTCGAATACGTCTGGTGGCGCATGGACAAAAAGCTCGATCACGACATGATCGAGGCCAGCGCTCTTGTTACCGGCCTGTATTGTGCCAAGAACGGCGTAACTTTCGTCATCGATCACCATGCCTCGCCCTTCCATCTGGACGGCAGCCTCGAAACCATCGCCAAGGCGCTGGATCGCGTGGGCCTCGGACACCTGCTCTGCTATGAAATCTCCTGCCGCGATGGAGAGGAGATCAAGGAAAAGGGACTCGATGAAACCGACGCCTTCCTGTCCTCCGGGCGCAAGGGCCACGTCGGGCTGCACGCTTCCTTCACGGTGGACGACGACCTGCTCGGGCGCGCCGTGGATCTCGCCCGCAAGCACAAGACGGGCGTGCACATCCACGTCGCCGAAGGCATCGAGGATCAGGAACACTGCGCCCGTACCTACGGCAAGAGCGTCGTGCGCCGCCTCTCGGACGCGGGCGTGCTTGATCTGCCTCTGTCCATCCTCGGGCATTGCGTCCATCTCGATGCGGAAGAGCGCGACCTTATCCGCACTTCTCCCTGCTGGGTCGTGCAGAACACCGAAAGCAACCTCAACAACAACGTCGGGCTCGGACGCTACAACGATTTCCCCCGCGTCATGCTCGGCACGGACGGTATGCACAGCGACATGATCCGCAGCGCGCAGTCCTCCTACTTCATCGCCGGGCTCGCCGAAGGCGGCATGTCCCCCCTGGCGGCCTACCAGCGCCTCCGCGCCGTACACGCGCACATCCAAGGCCACAATGCGCCGGGCGGCGGGGCGAACAATCTGGTCATCCTCAACTACGATTCCCCCACGCCGCTGACGCAGGACAACTTCCCCGGGCACTTCTGTTATGCCTTCGACGCCCGCAACGTGGAGTCCGTCATCAGCCAAGGCAGGCTCATCGTGGATCACGGCAGGCTCGCCAGCATGGATGAGGCCGACATCCTCGCCTACGCCAACGAGCAGGCCCGCCGCCTCTGGGCCCTGCTGTAAACCATCAACAGGGAAACAGGCTCACCATGCGTATGCTTATTACCGGCGGGCTGGTCGCACGCGCGGACGGCGTCTTCAACACGGACATCCTGATTGAAGGCGACCGGATTCTGGAACTCGGCGAACGGCTGCACGAGGCCCAGCAGCCTGAAGGAACGGAAATCGTGGACGTGTCCGGCTGCGTGGTCATGCCCGGCGGAGTCGACGCCCATACCCACGTCAACCTGACGGTGGGCGACGCGCGCGTCTCCGACGGTTTCGAAGCCGGAACGCTGGCGGCGGCATGGGGCGGCACCACGACCATCGTGGAACACCCGGGCTTCGGCCCGCAGGGATGCGATCTGCCCCATCAGCCCACCGCGTATCTGGAGCAGGCGGATGGCCGCTGCCACACGGACTACGCCTTGCACGGCGTGTTCCAGCATGTGGACGACGCCGTCCTTGCCCGGATTCCCGAGGTCGTGGCGCAGGGGTTTCCCACGCTCAAGGCCTACACCACCTATGACGGCAGGCTGGATGACGAAGGGCTGCTGCAGGTTCTCGCCGCGCTCAGGGATGCGGGCGGCCTGCTCGCCGTCCATTGCGAAAACCACGCCATCACCCGTTTTCTGGGGGACAAACTGCGCCGCGAAGCGCCGCGCGATCCCATGAGCCATCCCCGGAGCCGCCCGGCCCGGTGCGAGGCTGAAGCCGTCAACCGGATTCTGAAACTGGCGAAAACGGCGGAAGCGCCCGTGTACATCGTGCACCTGTCCACGGCGGAAGGCCTGGCCTGCGTCCGCGAGGCGCAGAAGGCCGGACAGCCGGTCATTGCGGAAACCTGCCCGCAGTACCTTCTGCTCGACGAATCCGCCTATGCCGAACGGGACGGCCTCAAGTACATCATGGCCCCGCCCCTGCGGACGGAAGCGGATCGCGCCGCGCTCTGGGAGGGCCTTGCGGACGGCAGCATCTCGGTTGCCGCTACCGATCACTGTTCCTTCTCGCTGGCCCAGAAACGGGAACGCGGGAAAGAAAGCGTGCTGGATTGTCCCGGCGGCGTTCCCGGAGTCGAAACGCGCATCCCTCTGCTGTTCAGCGAAGGCGTGCTGCACGGGCGTCTGACGTTGCCGCGTTTCGTGGACGTGGTGTCCACGTCTCCGGCCCGGATCATGGGGCTTGCCTCCAAGGGGCGCCTCGAACCCGGCGCGGACGCGGACATTGTGGTCATCGATCCCACGGATGAGCGGCTGATCAAAACCCGGAATCTTCATCAAAAAGCGGACTGCACCCCGTATGAGGGCATGGTCGTGCGCGGCTGGCCCCGCCATGTCTGGCTGCGCGGCGAACCTATCATTTTCGGCAGGCAGCTCTCCGGGTATGCAGGACAGGGAAGGTTCGTTCCGAGGACGCTCTAGGGCCATTTCAAAATGAAAAGGCTCCGCCACACACAGGTGCGGGCGACGCGCGAAAAGCCCTTCTTCCCCAATGCCCATTCCTCTCCAGTTTCCACATACTTCCAAGGAGACGCATATATGCATACCGATCGCTTCACACCGCTGGACGCCGCAACGCTGCTCCGCTGGATGCAGCACGACCTGCCGAACAAACAACTGTTCGGCATCGACCGGGAGCTTTTCTTTATGCCGAAGCCGGATGATCCGTTCCGCATGGAACGTTACGGCAAGGTGCTGGAAACCCCTCTCGGCGTGGCCGCCGGTCCGCATACGCAGCTTGCCCAGAACATCCTGTCCGCGTGGCTGTGCGGCGCTCGGTATATCGAACTCAAGACCGTGCAGGTGCTCGACGAGCTGAACGTCGCCAAGCCCTGCATCGACATGGCCGACGAGGGCTACAACTGCGAATGGTCGCAGGAGCTGAAGCTTGATCAGTCCTTCGAGGAGTACCTCAAGGCTTTCGTGCTGCTGTATGTGCTGCGCGACATGCTCAACCTGCCCGTGGAGGCCGAACCCGGCAAGGGGCCCGGCTTCATCTTCAACATGAGCGCAGGATACAACCTTGAGGGCATCAAGAGCCCCGCCGTGCAGCGTTTTCTCGACCGTATGGAAAACGCGGAGGAAGACGTGAAGCGGATCAAGGCCGGGCTGGCCCCGCTCTACCCCGCCATCGAGAAGATGCCCATTCCGGCCCGCCTCTCCGATAACCTGACGGTCTCCACCATGCACGGCTGCCCGCCCGACGAAGTGGAAAGCATCGGCCGCTATTTCATCACCGAACGCAAGTACAACACGGCCATCAAGCTGAACCCCACCCTGCTCGGCCCAGAACGCCTGCGCGACATCCTGAATACGCAGCTCGGATATGACGTATGCGTTCCCGACGAAGCCTTCGGGCACGACCTCAAATACAACGACGGCGTGGCCATCATCCGCAACCTCGCCGCAGCCGCCGAAACGGCGGGCGTAACCTTCGGGCTCAAGCTGACCAACACGCTCGAAACCGCCAACGAAAAGCAGAACCTGCCCCGCAGCGAGGGCATGGTTTACATGAGCGGCAGATCCCTGCACCCCATCAGCATCAACCTCGCCGAACGCCTCCAGCGGGAATTCGACGGGAAGCTGGACATCGCCTTCTCCGCCGGGGTGGATACGTTCAACGTGGCGGACACGTTGGCTTGCGGCCTCCGTCCGATCACCATGTCCTCCGACATCCTCAAGCCCGGCGGTTACGGGCGGCTGCACCAGTACCTCGACACGCTGCGTGCCGAGATGCGCAAGGCCGGGGCCCACACCATAGCCGAATGGGAGAAGAGCCGATCGCCGATCGCCGGCAATCCCGGTTTCGCCAACCTCGTCAGCTATGCGGCGGCTGTCCTCGGCAAGCACAGCCGGTACCACAAGGAACGGTTCCCCTACGTTTCGGTCAAGACAGAGCGCCCGCTCCCGCGCTTCGACTGCGCCGCCGCACCCTGCATGTCGGGCTGTCCGGCGGAACAGGACATTCCCCGGTATCTCGACGCCGTGGCCCGGGGCGATTTCGAGCTGGCGTGGCGGGTCATCACCGCCACCAATCCGTTCCCGAACGTTCAGGGCATGGCCTGCAACCATCAGTGCCAGAGCCGGTGTACCCGCATCAATTACGACAAGCCGCTCATGATCCGCGAGGTCAAGCGCTTCGTGGCCGAAAAAATGGCCGAAGCCGCTTCCGGCGTTCCCGCCGCCCAAACCGGGAAGCGCGCCGCCGTCATCGGGGCGGGCCCGGCCGGGCTGTCCTGCGCCCGCTTTCTCGCCGCACAGGGCGTGGAGGTGCACCTGTACGAAGAAAAGCCGGTGCTCGGCGGTATGGCGGGCGACGCGATCCCCGCCTTCCGCCTGACCGGAGACAGCCTGCGCCGCGACATCGACGCCATCCTCAAGCTGGGCGTGCGGCTCCATAAGGATACGCCCGTGGACGCCGCCCTGTTCGACACGCTGGCCGAGGAAAACGACGCCGTCTATATCGCGGTGGGCGCGCAGGAAAGCCTGCCCCTCGGCATCCCCGGCGAAGATGCCGCCGGAGTTCTGGATCAGCTTTCGTTCCTCTCCGCCGTACGCCGGTGCGAGCCCACGGGCATCGGCTCCCACGCCGTCGTCATCGGGGCGGGGAATTCCGCAATGGACTGCGCCCGTGCCGCCAGACGCCTCGTGGGGGAAAACGGCAGCGTGACCATCGCCTACCGCCGCACCCGCAAGGAAATGCCCGCTGACATCGAAGAAATCGAAGCCGCTCTGGACGAAGGCGTGCGCATCGTGGAACTGTGTGCCCCTGAGGAAGTCCTTGCCGATGGAGGCCGTGTTTCCGGCCTGCGCTGCCGCCGGATGCGGCTGGTCCCCGATCCCGACGGCGGGCGTCCCCGCCCCGTTCCCACGGATGAAACCTTCACGCTGGGCGCGGATACGCTCATCGTGTCCATCGGGCAGCGGGTGAAGGCCGGCTTCCTGCCCGACGCAATGACGCTCAAGGCCGATCCCCATACCAGCCAGACATCGCTGCCGAACGTGTTCGCGGGCGGAGACGCCGTGCGCGGCGCGGCGACCCTGATCAACGCCGTGGCCGACGGACGCCACGCCGCCGAAACCATCCTTGCCCGCCTCGGCCTGTCCGCACAGGCGGCCACAGCCACGCCGTCCGACGAGCGGAGGCCGGATCTCGACGGATTGCGCATCCGGCAGGCCACCCGCGTCATGGGTCCGGCCCTGCCGGAACGCAGCCCGGAAGACAGGCTGGATTTCGATCCCGCCATCCGTACCCTCACCGAAGAGGAGGCTATGGACGAATCCCGCCGTTGCCTCCAGTGCGATCTGGTCTGCAACGTCTGCACCACGGTCTGCCCCAACCGGGCCAACATTGCCCTGCTCTCCCTGCCCATGCCGCACCCCGTGCAGGTTGCGGTGCGCGACGGCGACGGCGTGCGCGTGGAAACGCTCTCCAACCGGCGGCTCGAACAAAGTTACCAGATAGTCAACATTGCCGACGCCTGTAACGAATGCGGCAACTGCGCCACCTTCTGCCCATCGGCGGGTGCGCCGTACCGGGACAAGCCCCGTATCCACCTGTCCCGCGAATCCTTCGACAACGCCCCGGACGGCTACCGGCTCGCCAGTCCGTCGCGGCTGGAAGGCAAGCGCGGCGGCAAGGCCTTCTCGCTGGCTGCGGAAAAGGACGGCTTCGTCTTCGAAAGCGATGCCCTCATCGCCCATCTCGACGGCGGAACCCTCTGCGCCACCAAGGTTACGCTGAACGGCGACGTCAACGAGGCCGCCCTGTCCGGCGCGGTGGAGGCCGCCACCCTCTTCCGCCTGTTGGCCCGCAAGCAGCCTTTCGCCGGGCCGAAGCACAAATAGGCTCCTCCACAGGCCCGCGGCATCCGGGGATCCGCTCCTCCCCCCGGATGCCGCGGGTTCTTCCGCATTATGGCCCCCGTCACCCGCAAACCGCTTGCCCCGGCACTGCATCGGCTAAAAAATCCACCCGGCACAAAGAAAAATTTATAGATTCAACAATATGTTTTTATTGATTCTTCTTGTTTCTACAACGAACACGATATGAAATGGCCGCGAACGCTGCCGACCGGAACCCAAGGTATAGTTGTGTCATCATGCCACTGCGTATATAGTTCAGGGAAAACCCCTTCTTCGGGCAGCAGGAGTTGCAGCATGTACCAATACCAACAGTTCGCCATTCTTCTCCGCGGCGGCGGGGACATCGCCACGGGCATCGCGCTCAGGCTCTATCGTTCCGGCTTCCGGCGCCTGATCATTCTGGAAACGGCGCATCCGATGGCCGTAAGGCGCAGGGTGGCCTTTTCCGAAGCCGTCTATGAGGGCCTTTGCACGGTGGAAGGCATTACGGCGGCCCTCGCTCCCCGGCCCGAAGAAATCGCCCCGCTCTGGGACGCCGGCTGCATCCCGGTCATGGTCGATCCGCAGGGCGTCACCATCCCCCGCCTCCGCCCCGAAGTCGTCATTGAAGCCACGCTCGCCAAACGGAACGTCGGCGTCGGCATCACCGACGCGCCTCTCGTCATCGGCGTGGGGCCCGGCTTCACCGTGGGCGAAAATGTCCACTGCATCGTCGAAACCAACCGGGGGCACAACCTCGGACGGGTCCTCTACTCCGGCAGCGCGGAGCCCGATACCGGCATTCCCGGCGACATCGTGGGCATGACCACCGAGCGCGTGCTGCGCGCTCCGCAGACCGGCATCTTTCTCAGCCGCCACGACATCGGAGACCACGTCAAGGCCGGCGATGTCGTCGCCACCGTTGAGGCCAACGGCGTATCCAAGGAAATCCGCACTGTTATCAGCGGCGTTATCCGTGGCCTTTTGCGCTCGGGAACGCCCGTTACGGATCGGATCAAAGTCGGCGACGTGGATCCGCGCGACAACACGGCTTGCCACCACGTCTCGGACAAGGCCTTTGCCATCGGCGGCGGCATACTGGAAGCCATCCTCGGACGCTTCAACCGCCCCTGCTATATCCGCAGGGGCATCCTCCACTGCCCTGTGGACAAGAACGTGCCCACAGCGTAAACAACGCCACAAGCGAACCATTTCACACCAGAAGAACAGGAGAAGCGGCATGGCAATCGGACAATCCAAACAACGGCTGGATGCCGAAGCCAAAGTGACGGGGCGGGCCCGGTATACCGACGATATGGGCCTGCCGGGTATGCGGCACGCCGCCTATGTGCACAGCACCATCGCCCACGGCATGGTCCTTTCCATCGATGCCTCGGAAGCGCTGGCCCTGCCCGGCGTCGAGGCCGTCTTCACCGCCGATGACGTGCCGGGCTTCCTCTTTCCCACAGCCGGACATCCCTACTCCATGGACCCGTCGCACGGAGACGTGGCCGACCGCCTTCTGCTGACCAAGCACGTCCGCTATTACGGCGACGAAGTGGCCGTGGTCGTGGCCCGCGACGGCCTCACCGCCCGCAAGGCCGCCCATCTGGTCAAAGTCGAATATGAGCCCCTCCCGGTCATGACCTCGGCGGAAACGGCGCTGGCTCCCGGTGCGCCCGTGCTCCAGCCCTCCGTGAATCCCGACGGCAACCTGCTCAAGCAGCACACCCTCGAATGCAACGGCACGCTCGACGAAGCCCTTGCGGCCGCCGACGTGGTGGTTGAGGGCGCCTACCGCACGCCGACCATGCAGCATTGCCATCTGGAAAACCAGACGGCCTACGCCTACATGGACGACATGCGGCATATCGTGATCGTCAGCTCCACGCAGATCCCGCACATCTGCCGCCGCGTGGTCGGGCAGGCGCTCGGCATCCCGTGGTCGTCCGTCCGGGTCATCAAGCCTTATATCGGCGGCGGGTTCGGCAACAAACAGGATGTGGTGCTGGAGCCCATCGTGGCCTTCCTGACCATGAAGCTCGACGGCGCGCCCGTGAGCATGGAATTGACCCGTGAGGAATGTATGCTCTGCACCCGCGTGCGCCACGCCTTTGCCATGACGGCGCGGGCCGGGGCCACAAAGGACGGCAAGCTTCTCGGCTACGGCCTCGACGTGCTCTCCAACACCGGGGCCTACGCCTCGCACGGGCACTCCATCGCGGCGGCGGGCGGTTCCAAGGTCTGCTACGTCTACCCGCACGCCACGTACCGTTTTTCAGCCAAGACCTTTTACAGCAATATCCCCGTAGGCGGGGCCTGCCGGGGCTACGGCTCTCCCCAGACCGCCTATGCCATCGAATGCCTCATGGACGATACGGCCCGCGCGCTCGGCATGGACCCGCTGGATTTCCGCCTGAAGAACACCGGGCGCAACGGCGACATCTCTCCGCTCAACGGCAAGCCGGTCGCCACACTCGGCATCAGCGACTGCCTTGAGGAAGGCCGCAAAAAGTTCCGGTGGGACGAACGCAAGGCCGCCTGTAAAGCCTTCAATGAAGAAGCCGTCCGCACGGGCAGCCCGTTGCGGCGCGGGGTCGGCGTGTCCGCGTTCAGCTATGGTTCGGGGACCTATCCCGCCAATGTGGAACCGGGCAGCGCCCGCCTCATCCTGAATCAGGACGGCACGGTGAACCTCATGACCGGGGCGACGGAAATCGGACAGGGCGCGGACACCGCCTTTGCCCAGATGGTTTCGGAAACGCTCGGCGTCGCTTATGAAAACATCCACGTCATCTCCACGCAGGACACGGACATCACGCCGTGGGATCCCGGGGCCTACGCCTCCCGCCAGACCTACACCTGCGCCCCCGCCGTGCACGCCGTCGCGGACGGGCTGCGCCGGAAGCTCCTCGGCTATGCCGCCGAAATGACCGGGCACACGCCCGCCGCCCTGACCATCGCGCCGACCGCGCAGGGCGATGCCGTGGTCTTTGTCCGCAACCCCGAAAGCGTCGTGGTCACGCTGCACGATTTGGCGATGGATTCTTTCTACAACAAGGCTCGCGGCGGACAGCTCTCCGCAGAGGCATCCTTCAAGACGCGCCAGAATCCCCCCTCCTTCGGCGGCTGCTTTGCCGAAGTGGAAGTGGATATCGATCTGTGCAAGGTCCGCATCACGCACATCCTGAACGTGCACGACGCCGGGGTGATCATCAATCCCGCGCTCGCCACGGCGCAGGTGCACGGCGGCATGGGCATGGGCATCGGCTGGGCGCTCTATGAGGAACTGCTCGTCGATCCCGCCACCGGGCGCGTGCACAACAACAATCTGTTGGACTACAAGTTCCCCACAACCTGCGACATTCCGGATCTGGACTGCGCGTTTGTGGAAACGCAGGAACCCTCAGGCGTATACGGCAACAAGTCGCTCGGCGAGCCGCCGCTCATCAGCCCGGCTCCGGCGCTCCGCAACGCCGTCCTCGACGCGACCGGCGTCGCCGTCAACGCCATCCCCATGACGCCGAAGCTGCTGTTCGAGGAATTCGTGAAGGCTGGATTGATTAAGGGATAGAAAACTATCGGGGAGGGGAGAATGCCCCGCTTGTCCCCTTTATGGGGATTCCGCAAAAAGGGGCCTTTTCCCCTCCCCGCCCCCTCCCCTCATCCACCAAAAATTTTCGTATGCGGGCTTCAGGACGGCGCTGTATGAAATGATGGGCCGACCGGGAAACAAACCCCGAGCAACATTTGAGCGAAGACGGTTCATTTGAAAAAAGAGGATAGGGCTTTTTCCCGGCATATCCTTCCTGAACGCCTTCCGTGTCCCCTCCCCGCCAGTCGGCGTTTTGCGGGAGGGGGTCCGGGGGGGAGGTTTTTTTCAAAAAAACCCTCCCCCCCGGGTATCCTCAACCCAAAGGATCACCCATGTTCGATATACAATCCTACCAAAAAGCGGAGTCCGTGAGCGACGCCATCCGGCTGCTCGGAGAAGATCCCGAAGCCCGCCTCATCGCGGGCGGCACGGACGTGCTCATCAAGCTGCGGGAATTCGAAGGTTTCTCCCGGCTCGTGGACATCCATGACCTGCCCGAACTGAAACCCATCACCCGCGAGGCGGACGGCACCGTGCGCGTGGGTTCAGGGACCAGCTTTACCGATCTTGAGGAATCCCCCATCATCCGCGAATGCATCCCCATGCTCGGGGAATCCGCCGCCAGCGTCGCCGGGCCGCAGATCCGCAACATGGGCACCATCGGCGGCAACCTCTGCAACGGGGCCGTCTCGGCGGACACCTGCGCACCCGTCCTCGCCCTGAACGGCTACCTCAATATCAGAGGAGCGGAGGGAGAACGGACCATCCCCGCCCTCGGCTTCCATACCGGGCCCGGCAGGGTCGCCCTCAAGCGGGATGAAGTGCTCCTTTCCGTGGAGTTCCGGCCTGAAGACTGGCAGGGCTGGGGCGCAGCCTACCACAAATACGCCATGCGCGAAGCCATGGACATCGCTACCATCGGCTGCGCGGCGGCCGTCAGACTTGACGGGACGGTCATTTCGGGCATCCGGCTGGCCTATTCCGTATCCGCGCCGATCCCGGTGCGCTGCCCCAGCGCCGAAGCCGCCGCCCTGGGCCGTTGCGCGACGCCCGAAGCTCTGCCCGCCACCCTCGCCGCAATCAGCGCCGCCGTGGAAGCGGACGTGCAGCCCAGAACCTCGTGGCGCGCCAACCGGGATTTCCGTATGCACATCATCCGCACGCTGGCGGAACGCGTCATTGCCCGGTGCGTCGTCCGCGCCGTCGAACTTCAGGAGGCCGCCTCATGCTGAAAACCATACGCTGCACCGTCAACGGCAAGGCGCGGGAACTTTCCTTTGACGTCCGCGCCTCGCTGCTCGAAGTCCTGCGCGCCGAAGGCCTGACCAGCTCCAAACAAGGCTGCGGCGTGGGCGAATGCGGCGCGTGCACCGTGCTCGTCGACAATATCCCCGTGGATTCCTGTATTTTCCTCGCCGTCTGGGCGGACGGAAAAACGATCCGCACCGCCGAGGGCGAAGCCAAGGGCAACCGGCTTTCCCGCGTCCAGCAAGCCTATGTGGACGCCGGGGCCGTCCAGTGCGGCTTCTGCACGCCCGGCCTCGTCATGAGCAGTACGGCCTTCATCGAAAAACACAAGGGCCAACCCGTTACCCGCGAGGAAATCCGCCGAGGGCACGCCGGGAACCTCTGCCGCTGCACGGGCTACGACGCCATCATCGCCGCCGTGGAAAGCTGCCTCAACGACACGCCGCCGCAAAATACCTGTGCCTGTCTCCGCAAGCCGGACGGGCCATGCCACCATCATCAAAGCTGAGCAAAATCAGCCGTGTTTTTCAGCAGACTTGCCCTGTCCATGATTCCCATGTACAGGGCATTGTTTATATATTAACATATCGAATTTATTATATTAATCCTCAGCAAAATGTGTCAAAATGTGGCAAAACCACTCTAAATATGTGTCAGAATATGTGTCCAAAAAATCCCCCTCTCGGTTCGCGCCGGGAGGGGGATTTTTTTGTGTCCTTATTCCTGCCTCAACTCCGGCGGCAACTGCCTCCCCAATCGCTCACTGTCAAAACTACGCTCACAGTGATTCACGTCCCCGAAGAGCCGCGCCACGGCGTCGATACAGCGCATGGGCCACGTAGTGCCATCGATTGCCAGCCTGTACGCCCGGCTCGACAGGGTTTCGTCGGGCCAGCCGCCGAACAGGGTGTTAAGGAGCTGGTCGACGGCGATCAACGTTCGTTTTCCGTAGGTCATGCGGCGGCCACCGATACGACCGGTGTGGGCAGATCGTCGAAGTTGATCTCGATTGCGGCCACGGCCTCGGGCGTTTGCGCCGCATTGACGGCCTCCCGCAATTCCCACTTCCGGGCATAGAGCATCCGGCCATAGGCGATCAGTTCCAGTTGGAGGCTTTGGAGCTGCCCAAGCGTTACGTGCCGCATGACGTTGCCGTAGTCGCAAAATACCGTCTCCTTTTCGCCGGTTGCTTCAAGCATGGTCACGAGCCCCGCCACGTCGCGGTTGGCCCGCTCGTTCGCGTCCACCTCGAAGCCGAGAGAACTGCCGAAGTGTCCGAACTGTTGCACATGCTCGAAGGCGTCGCCAAGCTGCACGAGCTTTTCAGCACGGGCGCCGGCAAGCATCTCTTCCGGCGTGGGCTCGGGGTCCGGCACGAGCGCCACCCCAAAAGGAGCAAGGTCGGCCTCGGACGGGAAGGCCGGAAAAGAAACTGCCGGGAAGAGAAAACGGAGTTCGGAAAGCGTGTACGTTTTATTTTCATAGCTGTATGTAGGCATGGGCTTTTCTCCTATGCCCATCCCGCCGCTTTTGCCGCGTTGACATCGGCTTCATTCGCGTAGGGGTAGGGGCAATTGGTTGTGGGACATGTTGCGTTGGATTTTTGACATCTGTAATAGGCGGACGAACCAGAGGAATACGTGCGTCCGCAGCTGCTACCCTTGCAATTCGTGCCATAATGGGAGCAGGAGTAGTAGGTCGTTCCGACCTGATATACTTTTGAGCAGCCTGGGCCACAGGTGGGGGCGGTTGCCTCAAGTGCATTGACATGGCCGCAAGACGGGCATGTACAAGCTTGGGTTGTGTGTCCCCATGTATTGCTGCCCCCTGCGGAGTCGCGACATCCGCCGATGTCCAAATATTCGGCGCAGGTCATGTATTTTTTGCAGCTATAACACCTGGCTGACGTAACATACCACGAACTGTTGTACCGGGGGCACGAAGACTTCCCCCCATAGTGTTGGTAATACGATATGGGACTGGTCGTCTTTTTCGTCGCCGACGGACATTGGCTTTGTCCGTAGTGCTGATAGTATGTCTGCCCGGCGACGGCCGGCACATACTGACGCGATGAACAACCTGTCCCATACTGCCCATAAAGCGACTTGAAGCAATCCGTAAAGCAACCAGCATGGGCCGCATTCGGATGCGAGAGCCACAGCGCGGGCAAAGCTGACGTGACGCTGCGGCACTGGTAAAAGGCGTAGCTGAAATCCACGATGTTCGGCGCGTCGAGGGTTGCGGGCAGCGTCGCCAGCGCCGTACAGCCCCGGAACGTATGTGCCAGCGACACCAGTGAACGCGAGTTGATCTCGTCCACGGACGTGACCAACGTCTTGCCCGCACTGCTCACCGTCGAATTCCAAAATCCACCGAGCACGCCATGAATCGTGATCCGCCGGGGACTCGTATCAGCATAAATGTGCGAAACGCTGGTGGCGCTGACGAGCTGAGCCGACCGTGCGCCGTCGCCCCAGTCGATAAAGCAGTTACACGGAGCCGTCAGGTTCTCCAGCGTCACCGTTTTGGCCGAAGCCGTCGGCGTCACCGTGAACCGAATGGCGTCGGGGTTCGCCTGCGGAAGAAGCCATCTTCGAGACATGGTTCGCCCCCTATTGCACGTTTGATGTGACAAGCAACCCTGTCCACTCACCTTCGGCATGGTAAAACGCGATGTAGTCCGCGCCGGATTCAGACAACACCGGAGCCATACCATTTCCCCAGCGCGGAGCCATGCCCCACGTTACAGCGTAGGCCCCGCCATTCGTCAGTCGCAAAAGTACGGTCGCGGTCCCGCCTGCCGGGGCATTGGCAAACGCCAGCGTCACTGCGCCGCCAACGGTCGCACTAACGGATAGTCCGGCGGACAGGTCGATGGTCACGTCGCCAGAGATGGTGCCGAGCGCTTGCAATTTTTCCGCAACGGAACCGAGAGATGTAATCACATCAGCCCCCCCCGGTTCATGCGAAACGTGATGCGGCATCAGCGATAAGATGCCATTCATCGTCGAAATCGTCGTTTGGTCGCCACGACATACGCCAAGCTTTGTCGGCGTGGCGGGGACAACATCGGTGACAGCTTGTACGTTTTCAAGGATTTGTTCGCACCTTGCCTGAATAGCTTCGCAAGCCCCTTGAGAAAGGCCAGCGGCTTGCGCGGCGTCTGGAGCCATTTTGATAGCAGACATAGCCGTCCACACCGCTAGAATAGCCGCTATATTTGCCGAGTTGTTCTTTACTGAATCAATATTCGTAGCAACGGTGTCTACAGAACTCTGGGCGATATTGACAATTTGTTCGTTTGTTAGCTGGCTCATGTAACAATTTCCTTTCCGGGGCATTCCGTGTTAATATCAATTCCTATCAATGCCTCAGCGGTTTCAGAGGTAGCTTGCCTCTTGATTTCCATCAGTAAGATATTGATGAACTGATCAAAGCTGATAAGATTACATTTTCTGTAGATCATGCGGCTTCGACCTCTTCCGCCGTGGCAGCGACCTCCACAGCCGCCTTGCGTTCCCCGCCGCGCTGCATCGTCTCGTTCTTGTGCTTCATGGCCCCGCCCGCGTAGAGCGCGAGGAAGCCCGGCGCATCGAACGTCAGGCGCGCCAGTTCGCCGTCCGGCGTGTAGGCGTTCCACGTCACGGAGTCCGGCAGGCCCGGCATTCCCGATTGCTTCATCAGGCAGACGTTCGCCGTATCCGCAAAATTCTGCTGGTCAAAGGTGTCATAGCTGAAATGATAGGTGACTCCGCCCACGGCATAGTCGAACCCGGAAGCAATGGCGGCGGACGTTTCAGCGTCGATCCATGCCTTCTTCGCTGCTTTCAGTTCCTCCAGCGTGGGTACATAAGGTTTTTCTTCGGTCACCATCTCCGGGTGTGCCTCAGCATAGGCGAGCACGGCATCCCATTCCTCTGCGAACTCGGCGGCGTAGGGGTATACATGGTAAGGCATACCGTTCTTTGTGATGACGTATGAATCGTCAATTGTCCGATGTATAATTTGTCCATAATTCATATTCTTCATCTCCTTTAGGCCACCCTGATTGCTAGGGCGACTCCACCAGAAGTATCCACCGCAGATCCACCTGCTAGTTGTGCAACAACACCGTTTCCATCTCTGGAAACTATAAGTACCCAACTTCCTCCTTCAGGCAAAATTCCGTTAGTTTGGAATATACGGGTGTTAGGAGAAGTAATGGTAAGTTGCGATGAACCAACAGAAAGCACACTCGGCGAACACAAATGCGCGTAGTCGCTATCTGCGGGAAGGCACCATACGTTGGCCGGACTGTTAGTATACTGAGTGCTGATCCAAGACATCTCTCCAAAGTTCTCAACGTAAACTTTAGTAGCTGAAGGAGCTCTAGTCGTTCCGGCTGTGGTTGTTACTATATTGCCTAAGTCCGTTGTGCCCTGCTGAGCTTTTAAACCTGACACACCAGCGGATCCTATATAAATTTTGGTGTTGTCTTGCCCTGTTCCGCCCCCTTGTTGTACGGGCGTAAACCCAAGGGCTGCCTGCTTGCCGTTCGCCAAATCATAGGCCGTCTTCACGGCCTTCGCGGACGCCGCCGTCTTCGAGTCCGCCAAGTTCACGCTGTCCGAAATCTTCGTGAGTGCGGGCTTGTACTCCCCGCCTCCAGTCAAAAAGCTTTCCTGCTGCCCGGCGGTTGCGGGCGGCACAAGGCCGCTGGTTCCTGCTGCCGATGCCGTCGCGCCCTCGTATTCGGGGACGGAGATGATGCCTTTGTTGACGGTGAGGCCGTCGCCGATTTGCTGTTCGGTAATGAGCCGATTGTACCCGCTGAATCCTTGTTCAGTATCGATGGTACTGACGGCGGCGCGGGGGAGTGTGTGACGTCCACTCGTCATCAACAGAGAGCCTCTGTACGTAGGCGACCCCAAGATCATTTCTGCAAAAGGCCCAGTGAACGGAACGTTTGAGGAACCCGATTTTATTGCGGTGTACGTGCCCGGTTTTTCACTGAGCATCCCGGATGAAAAATCGTGCGAACCTATTGCTTTAGCATTCCCAATCTGCCCCCGCGCACTCGCCAGATCAGCAAGGTCCCCCCCAATCGCCACGTCCTTCACGGTGATCACGCCACCAGCTGTCGTCGAAGAAATCTGATCAGGTGCAACATCGAGCGTGCCTTCCAAGTCAATATTAAGGCCAGTGCCTACCATCACCAATCCAAGCGTTTCTTTCGTAGCTGGCTTGACGTTGACCACGGCCTCAGCCATAAGCGCCCATTTCCTCGCCTCTTCCGCATATCCCTGCGCTGAAACGACTTCCGCCATGTTTTCGGCTACGAGCTTGATCTTGTCTATCCACGTTGCGCAGGTGTTCACGTTTTCGATGCCTGCGGACACGGTGTTGACTTGCGCGATGGCGGTATAGACGGCCCGGATCGCGGCGTCCGCGTCGGAAACCGTGTTGATATAAGGAAGTTGCTGATTAAGGACATCAACAAGAGCGTTGAGGTTGTCTACTACCGAAACATTGAAAGAATCCGCCCATGCTTTCAGCGCCGGATTAAACACGTCCGCCTTTTGCAGGAATACGGACTTGATATCCGTACGCGTGTTCGGCGGATCGGGAATGACGGGCTGTTTTTCAAATTTCTTGACTGTAGACATCAGATTATTCCTTCAATTTGAAGATTGTATTGGCACTCGTTCGGGCCTGCAAAAACAAGAGGGCAGGACTTGAAGTATCCGGCGACGTTCAGAGCTTCGTGACCGCCTTCGGCTGTCGTCCTGTTGTCGCCCATCCAGAGGCAGAATTTTGCACGGGCGTTGATGAAACGCCGGAACGTCGCGTCAGCGCGTGCAGGATGTAGATAGAGTTCTCCGTTGAACAATTTGACAAAATTGCGTTGTATGACCGTCAATTCACCAAAATCATTCGTATTATATACGGAGTAGTCTTTGATTTCAGCAGTTGCCCCGTACAACGTTGCGCCGGGTTCCCATGTCGTCCCGACCATCATGTGCCCAACAGCGGGACGGCCCCCCGTTAAAGTGACGGTAAGCGTCCCGGCGACAAGCGGAGTGCTCGAAAGCTCAACGAGTTCCGCTTTATAATCCCACGCTCCAGCATAATAGTCCCACCAATTGTCAACACCGTCGATCATGTCGTAAGTCGCATCAAAGACTACTTGCGCGTCATCAGCAGTAACCGTGGCGTGTATTGATTGCGTTCCATCCACATTCAACAGAGCAAAACCTGACGTGCCTCGGTCCCACGGAACGGAAACCGTTATTTCATTCGTACCTTCCGGTGCAATCGTCTGCGTGTACAAATGGTCATCGAACATGGCCCCGCGATTTGTAACTTGGTTTCGTTTCCACCAAGCATCTACTCCGGAAAGCGTTTCGGGAGGAGAATGCCCCGTATTTGAAGCTTGAAGAGACGTGTATAGATACATTCCAAGCCGCACTACATCATCTTTCGCATATGTCTGTGACGCGCTCCACACTTGTGCGCTGTCTTCCGGGATTGAAGACGTTACCGCGTCATAAGCGAAAGTATTTGGCTCTAGTACATTCATTGCTGCCTTGTCCTCACCCCTGTTCTGACCATGTTCTCAACGCTATCTGCGGTCTGTGCCGTATGTTTCCTTGTGGATTGCGACTCAAGCAAAAGGGATTTCAAAATTCGGTTTTGCTCTTTGAGCTCCGTGTTGCTTTCCCTGAGCTCCGCAATGATCGCCGTTGCGCCGCCGTCAGTCCCTACCGCAGGCATCATCATCGCAGGCATCATCATAAGTTGGCGTGAATCTTGGCTGCTTAAGACTCCGTGTTGATAAGGGCTCATCATGAGTTCCGGGCCTTCTTCGCCAACCCAAAACGGCTTGTTACGTGGGGTAATGCCCCCAGAAGCAAACCCTTCGGCTTTACCGAACTTTTCGTACCACTCCGAAATGGTCATTCCGTTTTCTTTGATCGCGTCAAGTACCCTGTCCGGCGTCCAGCCTCCAGCCGTCTGTCCGGGCGCGAGCGTCTGCCCTGCGTTCAGTGCGTCGGCCTTTTCCTGCAACAGCTTGTCCTGCCAACTGACGAACCCGCCGCCGGAAGTCGTCCCGCCGTAATTCGGGTTCGACTGCGCGATGTTGAGATTGCCCAATGCTTCCGCAAGCTGTTGGCCGACCGTCACAATCTGCGCATTGATCGCGTCCAAAGAGCTGTTGTTGAGCCCGAGCGCATCAAGCATTGACTGTTGCGTCTTGAGCTGTGATTCAAGCGCGTTATAGTTCTTCTGCGCTTCGGAAAGCTGTTTCCCGGCAACGGATTCCGCGTCTTTGAGCTTTTGCTCAACATTCCAAAATCCTGCCGTGTACTCTTCGCCGTTTGCGGAAGTCTCTTTGAGCAACGACAACAGCGTATCGCCTGATGATGCCAGCTTTGCAGCCGCTTCTTTGTCTCCGGACATGGTAAGGCTGTAGAGCCTATCAAACTCGGACTGTGCCGCTTCCCGGCGTGCAAACATCCCCAGCGCGTTGGTGTTTGATGTCCACAGTTTTGTGCGGCTGTCCAAAAGCGATTTTGAGAGGTTTTCCCATGCGTCCTTGAGCGTTTTTGCTGCACTCATCTGTTCGTTGAGCGCGCTGATTTCAGCTTGAATCGCCTGAGCCTTGAGCTGATTGAGCTGGTTTTGCAGAGCGTCAACGCTGGCCTGGGCCGCATAGACGTTCTCGGCGGCCTGCACATGCAGTAATTCTGCAACCTGCGCCGAGCCTTCACCAAACTTCTGGATGGCCTCACGCAGCTCGTTCTCCTGAGAAATGGCCCGGGATACGGCGTCTGACGTGCCGTTCAACGTCGCATATCTTTGCGCCAGCCCTTGTTCAAAAGAGCGGGCATACTCCGCTTGCATAGCGGCCACGGCCTGCGTGCGGATCTGTTCCAGCTCGGTCAAGTCAGCCGTAGCATTCCCGGCAAGAAGCATAGCTTCCCGCAGGGCGTCGAACTCGGCGTTCATGGCTGCGGCCTGGCTCACGACTTCCGGCGTGGTGCTGACGTAGGCCCGGGCCTTGTCGAGCAGATCGGACTGCATCTTGCCCCATGCCGCATCGATGCGCGTCAGCTCTTCTGCACTGGCTCCGAGCGTCTCCAGTGCGGACTTGTACGCCAGCAACGATTCCATTGTGGCCTTGGTCTGCGTCTCGACTTCGGAGAGCGGGAAGAACGCGGCGTCCAACGAACCCGTGATGTTATTGATCGCGTCCTGCGTGTAGCCGCGCACTTGCGCAAGTTGTGCCTCGCTCGCGCCCATCGTCGTCAATGCGGCGACATAGCCGTCAATGGCCTCTTTATAGCCCTTGGCTTGCTGCTCAATCTGAGACAGCGGATTGAACATTTCTTCAAGTGAATTGACGTAGCTGTCGACGTAGGCCGTGCGGTACTCGCCAATCATCTTGTCGGCGTAGGCCGCATTGAGCCCGCTGGCTTTCACAGCGTCGCCCAAGGCGTTCATCTGGGTGACAAAGGCTTCCGCTTGCCGCTCCGCTTCCGATGTCGGGGCTTTGATTTCGTCAATGGCGGTGGTGATGGATGAAATGGCGGAAATGGCGGTCTGCGCCTTCTTGAAGCCCTCTTCCGTGGAGAGGTCGAAGGTCGTAAACAGATCCCCAATCCCGGCTTCGGCAAAAGCCTGGTTCGCACCGAGCCCCATTTGCACGAACATGTCGTCAATGGCTTCCTGAATGCGTTCTTCGGCCATCCCCTCTTTCCAGTTCTGCAAGTTCCAGCTTGCCCCGGAATAGCCGCGTCCCGCGCTCCACGTCGCACTTTCCAACTGGTCTTCAACATTCTTCTTGTATTCGTCGGGCAGCATCGCCGCGAGGTTAAGAATGTTCCCGGCAGTCTGGCTGGCGGCCTCGCCGATGACCTGCGCATACGCCGAAGCTTCTTGCTTCCCCGCCCGGTCGTACGTCGCCTGATTCATGAACGCATCAATATAGGTCTGGGTATCCGTCGTGTACCCAAGACCCATCATGTGCCCGTAGACACTCGGATGCGTCTTGCGCTCCTGCCCGAAGAGGCTCCCGAGCGCACCGCCAGCAAGCGCGCCGATGATCGTCCCCACTACGGGAACCACGGAACCCAAGGCCGCCCCTGTCGCAAGGGACGTCCCGGCCATAATCGAAGACCCGGCGGCAAGAGAACCAAGGCCAAAACCGCCAGCCGCGCCAAGCCCCGCCGTGAGCCCGCTGTACTTGCTCTGAGGAAGCCCGAGCGCCCCGCCGAGCATCGAGTAACCGAGCGAACCGAGCCCGCCAGCCATAAAATATGGAGTAATGGAACTGAGAAAAGTGGATTGGGCAGCGTTTTGCGCTACGATTCCATCGGCAAGTGCATTGAAAGCCGTCTCCGTAGCCATACTCGTGCCAGCGCCGAATTCGGCCAACGCGCTGCTCACTGCCGCCTGTCCAGCAAAGGAACTCGCCGCTGTCGCGCTGGAAAACGTTCCGGGGAACCATCCGGCCATCGTGTCGTTTATCGTGTTTCCTATGCCGGAAAACCACGACCCCGGCATGAGGTTGCTGAGGCCGGAAAGATTGCCGATGCCGCCAGAAGTGTTGACCATTTTTCCTGTAGCCGAGTCATACGCAAGCGCCGTCCCGCCGACGCCAAAGACGCCGCCGAGTGTGCCCATGATTTGAACGGTGATAGGCCGCAGCCATGCCGCGTTTGCCATTTCAGCAAGAGTGCGGATGAACATTTTCTTGAGCGAATCAAAGGTATTCTTTGAGCCATTCAGGAAGTTTTCAAGCATGTCCGCGCCCGCTTCATCGACGCGGTTGTAGGTTTCCTCCCACATAGCGGCGAAGTCTGCGGTATACTGCTTATTCTGGGCGGCCAATTCTGCGTTTACCCGTCCTTCTATAAGATTTCGACGTTCGGCAACGTCTTTTACATACCAAAGCTCCTTTTCATACTGTTCAACCCGCGTTTGCCACAGAGAAAGCTGGTCATTACTGTTCTCAGCTTCAATTCGGGATGTTTCCTTCTGGAAGTCAAGGATACGTTTCTGTACAGTATCGACTTGTTCAAGAGAATGAGCGTACTGTTCCGCCGCCTTTGCTTGCAATTCGAGCTTTTCTTCTACACTGAACTTAGTTGACGCTTTGAGCGTGTCATTGAATTTCTGATATGCCTTTTGCAGGTCAATCACCTGCTTTTCGGCGGGATCGGCGTATCCAATGATTTCTTCCAAAAAGTCGTTCTGGAGCTTGTCGTTCAGGGCTACCCGAAGTTCTTGAACTTTAGGGTTGGTTTTTCCTAAAGTTTTTTCAAATTCAGATATTTTTTGGTCAATCTGAAATTGTCTAAATTGAGCATCCGTCATTTGGATTTTTGCAAGACTAGAATCTACAGAACGTAATGCAGATTCTAACTTATTCAATTCTGACTTACTTTTTCCAGCTCCTTGTCCCAGAAGAGAACTTGTCCTGACTTTCTGCTCACCTTTATTAATATCTTCAATTGTTTGGTTATATTTCCCCCTAAATTCTCCTAATTCATTAACCCATACTTTTGTTTGGAGATTGACATCTCCAGAAAAAACGCTCTTAAAATTATTAGCAATAAACGTGAGATCTTGAAAATCTTCACCTAAATGATTTAATGTTGGAATATCAGTTCCAAAGTTTTTATTAACTTTTTCGATGCTATCGGAAAGGAAGGAAAGCAATGCTATGGCTGCCCATCCTCTTTTTCCAAAATAAAAAGCTCCAATTATACCAGCTTCCTGAATAGGAACAGGTAGTGTATTCCATCCTTGTACTACCGAAGAAAATAAAAAGCCTGTTGTCTTTGCTGCAAGACTTACTACACTTGATACATCATCAATAATTTTTCCAAGATTTTCAAAAGCTTTTTCAATATTTGATAGATTTTCAGGTCTATTCAAATCTTCTATCAAGGATGAAAATTGTCTTGTAGCAGCAAGTATTTTTTCCCCGATATAATCATTGAGCCGTTTATATGCCGCCGTGATATTATCAATTTTGCTACTGATTTCAGCGCGTCTGGTCTGTTCATTTATGGAAATCATAAGCGTATGAAGTTCGCGAACAGATTCTTTCATCGAATTGAAGAGGCCTGCGGTCGCACCACGAGATATAAATTCAACATATTCTTTGAGGTTACTGGTCAATCCAGACCATGTATCTGCAAGCTCTTTACCCGAAAGTTTAAACGATTCTAGCCTATTATTTATTTCATCCAGCAACACACCTTGTTTTTGCCAATTCCGAACCATCTCGCCTGTAATGCCGAGGTTCGTAGCGAGGATATCTTGAACTTTATTGATATTGCCGGAAAGAAGGGCCTCCACTTCCGTACGCATCTGCTGGAGGGGAATTTGCATTGCGCCCATAGCTTGAGCCGCATTGACCGCAAGATCAGGCACCTTTTCAAGGGCAATACCGACGCGGGTAGCGGGGGCAATGATGCCCTGCACCCCTTCAACAAGATCTTGGGTTGTCGCTACCGTCTCCAATCCAAGAACTTGGATGCGCTCCATCAGCTTTTCGGCAACTTGTTGGGAAGCGGCAAATTTCTCTGAACCTTGGAGCACACGCCCCTGTGCATCCGCAAGTTGGTTTGTCGCACCAATGACGGAAGCAATGCCGAGCTTTTGGGACTCCCATGACTGGTTGGCTTGGATACCGATGTTGACGGCATCCACGGCCTTTCTAAGAAGTTTGTAGGCTGAATAGGCAGATCCAACCTGCAAAACCAGAGAGCGCATCCGGCTAACTGCATCTGCCGTTGCCTTGCCTGAAGAGCTCATAAGGCGATTGCTGACTTGAAGCTGTTTATTCAGATCGTTGACGCCTGCCGCCGCTTTCTCTGCCGCTGTCGCAAACTGTCCGGTACTATTTCTCCATCGTTTGACGGATGCATCATAACGCAAACCTGCGGAAGTAGCCTTTTGAAAGGCCGCAGAAGATTCCGCCACCTTACGATTGGCCTTTTCTACAATGGCTTGCGTTTGATTGTACTGGTTTGCAGTCGCTTTGAGGGAGTTGGTAATCTTGTCGAGATTTCGGATTGCCGGGGTGGAATCCACCACCATTTCAACGGTCTGAGACATACGCCGCTCTCTTGCTGTGATACGTTTTGGAGAGTATCAAGCGGCGATTGAAAAAAATCCTGTAATGTTGGGCATTGTTTTGGAAAAAAAGAAAAAGACGCCCCTTCACCAAGCCTTCTTTTTCTTTCCTCATCACCCAAATTTATTCATCGTCAGCTCAATATAGACTTGACTTTTAATGTCAGGTATGGAGAGAGAAGGAAAAGAGGAGATGTTATGAATCAGGGAGAATACTTTCTTATTATTTGGTATCTTTTAATTTCTATTGCAATCTTAATCATATCAGTACTGTATTATAAATACATAAAATTAAAAGAAAAGTACGCAAAAATAAACATTTCAAAGCAAGAAGCACAAAGTATAGTTAATAGTGCTCTAGAGGAAAAAGAAAAAATCATTCACGAAGCCATAATAGAGCTTGAAGACACTAAAGAGAAAATAAAAAAAATCAAAGAAGATAAAATCAATATTGAATTTGAAATTATTAATATAAAGAAAGATTACCAGAATAAAAAAACAGTTTATGATGAACTTACAAATAAAATATATCTTTTGGAAGATAAGTTGAATTATATAGAAATGGGATTTATGAATCCTGAATTTCAATTTGATGATACAGAAGAATATAAAGAAGCCATAGAAAATGTCCGTAACAAACAAAAAGATATGGTTAAAAATAAAAATGCTGTTACATGTTCTACTGACTGGAAAATAAATGGCAGTGTCAGAGAAGGCCGTAAAATGGTTAATGAAAACATTAAAATGACACTAAGAGCTTTTAATAGCGAATGCGATGTGATTATTGATCATGTAACATGGAAAAATTACAAACAATCATCTGAGAAAATTAAAAAATCATTTGAGTTCTTTAATAATTATAACAAAACATCAGATATAAAAATATCTGATACTTACCTTAAATTAAAGCTTGAAGAGTTAAAATTGAGTTATGAAAATCAAGAAAAGAAACAGCAAATAAAAGAAGAACAAAGGGCCATTCGAGAGCAAATTAGGGAAGAAGAACGTTTTGAACGTGATAGAATAGCTGCGGAAAAAGAAGAAGAAAAATACAAGAAGCTACTGAATAAAGCTCAGGAAGAAGCTCAAAAGGCAACAGGAGAAAAACTTAATGAGCTTAATAAAGAAGTAGAAAAATTAAGTGCTCTTTTGAAAGAGGCGGAAGAAAAAAATCAAAGAGCATTATCAATGGCGCAGCAAACTAAAGCTGGTCATGTCTATATTATTTCAAATATAGGTTCCTTTGGTGATGATGTTTTTAAAATTGGCATGACAAGAAGGCTTGATCCTTATGAAAGAATTTATGAACTTGGAGGAGCAAGTGTTCCTTTTGAATTTGATGTACATGCAATGATATCCTGTAAGGATGCTCCCTCATTAGAAAATAAGCTTCATAAAATATTTGAAAAATATAAAATGAATTTAGTTAATAATCGAAGAGAATTTTTCAAAGTATCTTTAGACGAAATAGAAAAAGAAGTAAAAAAACAA
>ERZ1673695.923-NODE-923-length-36353-cov-14.355309_pt1 | contig 36353 bp, 20 predicted proteins | sample MGYA00580225_ERZ1673695 | MGnify/ENA primary metagenome ERZ1673695 (study PRJEB41218, sample SAMN15661739) | gut metagenome | host: Homo sapiens | place: Canada: London | collected 2015-08-20/2019-03-30 | study: EMG produced TPA metagenomics assembly of... | reverse complement strand
AAGTTATTACGATGCTTATATCACTTGGGGGACGCGGTTACTTTTGCAATTAACAGGTGTGCTCTGGAAGCGATATACGACCTTGACAAAAACGCCGCAGAGCGGTATAAACGCAGATGTTGAATTGCATACCGTAGCGCGATGAAGGGGAGAGTAGAGGCCCGTCGGCGTCACAGAGAGGGAACCCTGTTTTACAGAGCTGGAAGGTTCCCGGCGTCAGAGCTTTGAAGACCACCCCGGAGCGGATGTCGAAGCCGTAAGGATAAGATATCAGGGTTGCGCCCTGTACAGCGCGACAGAGGGCCCTTATGGGCCGAATTGGAGTGGAACCGCGGATGATACAGGCCGCCTCCTGAATTGTTTCAGGAGGCGGCCTTTTTGATTACTAATAAGGAGGAATATATGATGGCACATTTTTCAACACCGGAGGGTAAAAGCTACGAGGCGGAGAGCGCGACTGTGCGCCAGCTGCTTGACATATGGCATTTGAAAAAGGCGATCGGGGCCACGGTCGGCGGCGAGCCCGTGGACTGCGACAGGATATTCGCGGAGGATACGGTCTTTACGCCGCTCTTCCCAGACTGCGAGGAGGGGCTTCACCTTCTGCGCCATTCGACGGCGCATCTTCTCGCGCACGCCGTGCTGCGCCTCTATCCCGAGGCTAAGTTCGGCATCGGCCCCGCGATAAAGGACGGCTTCTATTACGATATCCGCTTCCCGAAGCCGATCTCGGAGGACGACCTGCCGAAGATCGAGGCCGAGATGCGCCGGATATCGCAGGAGAAGATCCCGCTGGTACGCAGCGAGCTCTCCAAAGAGGAGGCGGTAAAAAAGTTTTCCGCGATGGGCGAGGATCTCAAGGTCGAACTCATCGAGGGTATAGAAGGCGAGACGCTCTCCGTATACGCCGAAGGGGATTTTGTGGACTTCTGCCGCGGCCCGCACGTACCGCATACCGGCTGCTGCAAATTCTTCAAGCTGCTTTCGCTCGCGGGGGCCTACTGGCACGGTGATGAGAAAAACGAAATGCTTACGCGCATCTACGGGACGGCCTTCGGCTCGGAGGACGAGCTCAAGGCCTATCTGCGCCGCCTGGAAGAGGCGAAGGCGCGCGATCACCGCAAGCTCGGCAAAGAGCTTGACCTCTTCTCCATCCATAACGAGGGACCCGGCTTCCCCTTCTTCCACCCGAAGGGCATGGTCATCATGAACACCCTGCAGGCCTTCTGGCGCAAAGAACATGTGAAGCGCGGCTACGTGGAAATCAAGACGCCGATGATCCTTGACCGTTCACTGTGGCTCCAGTCGGGCCACTGGGACCACTATAAAGAGAACATGTACTTTACGGAGATAGACGAAGCGCCGTTCGCCGTGAAGCCGATGAACTGCCCCGGCGGCATTCTCGTCTACAAGAACGACATCCACAGCTACCGCGAACTGCCGCTGCGCATGGCGGAGCTCGGTTTCGTCCACCGCCACGAGCGTTCCGGCGCGCTGCACGGCCTCATGCGCGTGCGCGCCTTTACACAGGACGACGCTCACATCTACTGCACGCCCGAGCAGATAAAAGACGAAATAAAGGCGATCATGGAGCTGGACCGCTACGTCTATCAGGACGTATTCGGCTTCAAATACTATGTGGAGCTCTCCACGCGCCCCGAGGACTCGATGGGCGACCCGAAGCTCTGGGATCTCGCCGAACAGTGCCTCAAAGAGGCGCTCGAGGAGACCGGCACGCCCTACAAACTCAACCCCGGCGACGGCGCCTTCTACGGCCCGAAGATCGACTTCCACCTCGAGGACTGCATCGGCCGTACCTGGCAGTGCGGCACGATCCAGCTCGACTTCCAGATGCCGGAGAAGTTTGACATGACCTACATCGGCAAGGACGGCGCAGAGCACCGCCCCGTCATGCTTCACCGGACCGTCCTCGGCAGCCTTGAGCGCTTCATGGGCATCCTCATAGAAAACTACGCGGGCGCTTTCCCCTACTGGCTGGCCCCCGTGCAGGCCAAGCTGCTGCCCGTAGCCGCCGAATACCTGCCTTACGCCGAAGAGATGGCCAAGCGGCTCAAAGAGCAGGACATCCGCGTGGAGATTGACGCGCGCGACGAAAAGCTCGGCAAGAAAATCCGCGACGCGCAGATTCAGAAGGTTCCCTATATGCTCGTCATCGGCGCGAAAGAGGCTGAAAACGGCACGCTCGCCGTCCGCGAACGTTCAAAGGGCGATCTCGGCGCGATGACCTTTGAGGAATTTCTCGCCCAGACAAAGACGGAATTCAACCCGCTGTAGAAACGCACACTATATAAACAAGAGAAAGAGCCGGGTGCTGCGCGCCTCCGGCTCTTTCTCTTGTCTGTGATAAACGTAAAAAACTATACTTCGCCGCCCGCGCGGTACCCCTATGCCCTGGATATTCCCGTCAGCTGCTGTATTATGTCCTCTTCGACCTTCAGTATCACCGTGTGGCCCTCGAAGCTGCCGGTGTAGACGTTGTAGCTGACGCCGTTCTCCACGCTGTGGAAGGGGCTCGCCTCCCACATGCCGTCGGACGAATCGTTCAGCACGTCGGAGAGCGACACATGGTCCGCGTTGTCGCCGTTTATCGTCAGCGTGTTGCGTCCGTCCGTCATGTCGAAGACATCCTTCGCCGTGATATTCGCCAGCGAGTGGTCGCCGTCGCCGAGGTCGAAGCGCTCGATATTCGCGATCTGCGAGGCCGCGCCGTCGTTGAAGTCGATCACGGAATTTTCGTGGCCGAAGGTCAGTGTGTCGTCGCCGAGGCCGCCGTCGTTCATCGTGTGCGCGTCGTAGGCGAGGGTATCGTCGTAGATTTCGCGCGCTACGTTGAGCGTTACCGTCTCGTCAGGCGTCGCCGCGTTGTGATCGAAGTCTCCCGTCGCCGTGTAGGTGTAGTGCGAGCCGTCGGCGGAGAGCTCCGGCGCGCCCCAGGGAACGTCGGAGGCGTCCGCCACCGTCACGTCGTCGATCGAGGTCCCCGTGATCGTCAGCTCATGCGAGCCGCCGGTGATGTTGTAGACGCCGAAGGGGTCGACGTTAAAGAGCGACTGCGCCGTGTCGTTCGTCATGTCGATGGAATCCAGCATCGAGCCGGAGACGGCGGAGAAGTCGAGCGTTCCCTCTGTGCCGATGGAGAGCGGCGCGGAGCCGTGAATGCCGTCATACATTGAGCTGTCGCCGTAGTCCGTGATACTGTCGGGCATGACCGCAGCCTCGTTGGATATTGGCGCGAAGGCCATCGTCGCGGAGAATGCCGCGGCCTCGTACGAAAGCGCCGGTACCCCCTGGTCAAATATAAATTTCCCCTCTGAATAAGCGGAGTCGCCGGTGACGGCTTTTCCGTTGTCGCCTACCTCCACCGTCCACGCTTTCACATCGACTTGGCTTTCGCCTTTTTGTGCGCGCGAGAAGCAGAGATTTTCTATATCGTCCACTTTAATTCCCGTGATGGTGTAGACGGTATTCAGGCCGCTGCCGGACTTATAGACCTTCACGTCGCCCCAGTCAGTCTCTCCCGCTGTGGTTCCGCCGTACGCTGCGTTTACTACCGAAATTTCTTGGCCTCCGATATAAAACTTCACGTCGTCGCCGATATGATCCAGCGTCAGGCCGATCTTTTCCGAACCGTCCGCGTCGTGCACCGTCGGGCTGAGGTTGATCGCCACCTTATCGCTGCCGGCGACTCTTATGGCGTCGGTCGTCTTTATATCTATGCCGTCGGCCACGGGTTTTATAACAAAATTAAAGTCAAGATCGTCGACCTTTGTCGAAGAGAGGGAGTTTTCTCCGCTTGTGACCGTCAGCTTAAGATTGAAGCTGTCATACTTGCCGCTCGGCGGGACTACCGCGATATAATTCGGCAGGCTCCCGTCCTCGTTCAGCGGGATGCTCCACGTCCCATTTCCCATATTCATGCCGCTGTATGTGGCGTGTTCGGCGTCTTCTCCGGCGACAAGGAGATAACCGTTAGGAAGCCCGCTGATTTTAGCGGCTATTATATGTTCTGAGCCGTCGACGTCGTGCATATCCATCTTTATCTGGTTGACATCGTGGCCGTCGGCTACGTCGCGGATGACGATATTTGTGTTTTCGTCTCCGCTGACCGCGCCGTCCGTACTCAGCGCAACGCCGCTGTTCACCGGTGCCACGTCTATAGTGTGTGAATTCTGGGCCAGCTCGGCTGAACCCGCGCCTGTTTCCTGAGAGTGGATATAGGTCGTCAGCGTCACGCTGCCGGAAACATATTCCGCCGGCGTATAGGTGAGCTTCAGGTCAGACTTGAAATCTCCGCCGGTCAGGCCGCCCTCTCCCAGATCTAAATAATAGTATTTTTCTCCAGCGTTCGGAGTTATGCCTATTTTTGCCAGCTCATCGGCTGTCGCTTCACTCAGCGCCGTCCCCTCATATTTGAGAGTGCCGCCCGCGTCGCCGTCGACCTTGAAATAGACTCGTCCGTTTGTGATCTCCGAGTGGTTGCCGTCGGCGCTGTTGTCGAGGTGGACGGTGATTTCGGAGGAGCCTGCACCGTGTTCCTGATTTTCCTCGACGGCGGTGCTGGAGACATCGATTTCCACGGCGTCTGTGACGGGGGTGACGTAGTCATAGGAATCTTCAGTTTTGGTGATTGATTCGTTTTTAATCCAGTCGCTGCCGTTCCAGTAGTATTCGCCGATGCCCGATGTTTCCCAGGTGACGGTGAGCCCCGTGCCGTCGGTGTTGTTATTATAATTTTCCGGCAGCTTCACGGTGACGCTCTTCATGAGGTTTGCCAGCATCTCTGAATTGCCGAAGCCCTCGATGGTGTACGAGTGGCTGCCGTCTACCGTATATTCAACACCGCCCCTTGTGACGACGGTACCCTCCGGCAGACCGTCGAAGGTTATGGCGAAACGGTATTCGTGGGGCGCGTCCATCTGGCAGATTTCGTTGTAACCAGCGTCTGCGGCTGCCTGTGCGGAGGCAAAGGCTTTCTGCTCTCCAGCATCGTTTACGTAGACGTTATTGCCGTTTCCGTCGGTCATCGTAGCCTTTTCCGTCGTATCGGCGAATTTTATTTTGCAGATGTCCCAGAGCGTCGTGTCGTCGGAGGCGTCTTTGTTGAAGAATGTATCCTCCAGGGTCGTGCTGGGCTGGTCTATCTCCATACCGGCGGCCTTGTAGGAATAGGAATATTTCCCCTCGGGGAAATCTACCTTCAGCTCCCACTGCGCGCCGTCCGTCATCTCCTCTTTGCCGGAGAGGTCGAAGCTATATGTCCCGTCGCCGTTGGAGGTGAAGCCGTTGAAGTCCTGCGTCACCGCCGTAACATGGATGGGCAGCGTCTGTCCGTTCAGCCCCCAGAGATTATGGTTGCCGGAGTCGACATTAAAGGTCAGGTCAACTTTCAGTGAATCGCCGCCGTTAAAAGCGGCGGGGTCTTTTATGATGATCAGCCAGCGGCCCTGCCCTGCGCCGTTTTCCGTTCCCAGAGCCGTAGTGTCAAAGTCTCCGAGGTACTTCACCTCAAAAATGTCATTGCCTTTCAGCGTCACGCCGTCGGGCACGCCGTCGACGATCAGCTGCATCAGATGCTCGCTGCCGTCCTGATCGGCGGGGGCGCCGACCGCCACGGACACCTTTATCTCCGCGCTGCCGCTGACGGAGACTATTTGATTGCCGTCGGCGTCTGTACCGCTTAACTTGGCGTTGGGATCGGTCACATCGATGTTATCTGACTTAATGTCGCTCATGGCTGCTTTGTCGGTAACGGGCGCGATGGTAAAATGGTACTCTTTGGTGTTGCCGTCCAGCGTGGAGGTATCTGCGGTAACGGGGTTGGAATCTTTTATTCCCGTATTGTCGCTGTAGTGGTCGGTTATCTCGTAGCGGATGCCGAAGGAGAGATCCTTGCCGCTGTCGCCCGCTTTACCAGAGAAGTTCGCGTCGCCCTGCGCGGTTATATGCTTCAGCGCCTCGCCAGATATCTTCAGATAGTCTCCTTCAACGGTGATATCCGTTGAGTCAGCCGCGCTGAGCGTACCGGCATTATTATCGTAATGCAGCGTGAAGCCTCTGCTTCCGTTGATGTCGGAGATTTTTATATAGACCGCCGAGAGCGTCTCGTCCGTATCGCCGCCCTTGTAATCTATCTCAAAGTTGAGCGCCGTCCGGTCGTCCTCGTTGATGACGGCTGAGTCCTTTATCGCCGATTCCGGTGACGGCGTTACCTGTATTTCCGCCTGCTGGGGATCCCAGGTCTTTGAGAGGCCGTCGTCTTCGGTCGTCGTGGGGACGACGTCGAAGTTGATCTTTCCGCTGAAGTTATTCGGCACCTTGATAAAGACCTGATCAAGCAGCGCCTTCATGTTGTCCCCGTCGTTCGCCAGGTCGACGGTCCATTCCCGTTCTGTTCCCGTGCCGCCGGTGACCAGCCGCACATGCGGGTTGGAGGTGTCAAGGGTGAACCTTTCGTCGAGGCCGGTTATCTTGAGCGTCAGGGTCTCGGAGCCGTCATTGTCGGTGAGCGTTATCGTTTTGATGACGCTGCTCAGAGATACGCCGTTGGCCTCCGCCGCCGCTTCGGTAACTGTCTGACTGTTGTCTATAGTGATATCCGGCCTGTCGTTCGGCACGCCGATGATATCGACGTTTAGCGGCAGCTCCGTCTGAACCTGCGAAGCATCCGTATAAGTATTGCCGTTCCATTCTACGTAGGACTCCGCGGAGACGTCAAGGTTCATGTCGACGTTGCTGTTGTGCGGCGGCATGAGTTTCAGCACGGCGTCATTATCATAATTGTTGATCTTGACGCTGAATTGGCTGCCGTCGTTGTCAAGCGCCACGGTGAATGATTGTCCGTTGATGGTTATTTCTTTTGAACCGCCGGCGGAGATTGATTCGTTTGTTCCGCCGTACGTAAAGGTATAAGATCCGTCCGCGTTCCTGACGACGCTGAGTTCGTTGCTGCCGTACTGCAGCGACGAGCCGGTGTGGATGTTGTCTATCTTCACGTTGAAGTGTTCGTTGGGGTCGCTGACGCTGCTGGTGACCTTTACATAGAGGTCCACAACGGTCTTGCTGTCCGCGCCGCCCGGCTCAATTGTATCTGGAGGAGTCGAAGAGTTGTCGGTGTCCTCGTAGACGACCGTCGATTTCGTCACCAGCGTCGTCTTATCCGGGACCGGGTGCAGGACGACGTTTGTCAGCTCGGCCTTGCCGGAGATGGCGGTGCTGACGTCTTGGGGGTCGTCAGGGTTGGTGTCGACGGTATACGCCTGCACCTCGATCTTGAACGTTCCATAGGCGTTATTCGGTCCCATGAACTGGACGGAGCTGAGGTATTCCATCGGTATCTTGGCCGCTTCGGCGTTGCCGCCGTTGAACATTTGCACCGTGTGCCATTTTGAGGCGTCTTCACCAGCGGTCCCGATCTCTGAGGGATCTCCCTCGTAATATCTGAAGGAGCTTCCGTTGGCCGCGGTAGAAGATGTGACCTCCTTGCCGCTGCCGTCAAAGCCGTTCTCTATATAGGCCTTGAGCAGCGCGTAGGTTTTTTCGCTGCCGTCGGTATCGGGGTTGTTCCAGTCCGTACGCAGGTCGAATTTATCTCCATTTTCCGTCTGTTTGAGGCTGAACCAGTTGTCCTCGCTGCCGCCGGCGTTTTTATATTCATAACTGTTGTTCATCGTGAGGCCGGTGTTGTTGCTACCGGTGTTGCTCTGCGAATAATCTTCATTACCGTCGGAAGTCGTATCGGTGCCTGACGGCGAATGGACCTCCGTCACCGAGCCGCCGACGACCTCCGCCACGGGGTGGACGACGACGTCGACTTTTAAAGAGGTGTCGACAATTGAGGTGTTGTCCTGCGACGTGACGACAATCCCAACGTTCAGCTTGCAGCTGAAGGAGCCTGAGTCTGTGGTCGGCGGCGTGAGCGTGAAGTCTTTATAGTCGGCAACGTTGTTTATAACGTAATAGTCCCCGTCCTGATAATAATCCCCATCGCCGGCGTGAGCGCCTTTCGTTCCGCTTAAGGTCCAGGTCCCGTGATCGTCCGTCAGGCTGCTTATCAGTATTTTTATACCCGTTATATGTTCATAATTGCCATTTACATCTGGCGAAGTGTCTGTGACTTTAAGGTTTTCCAGGAATTTTACGGATAGGTTGTTATAACCCTCGATGCCGGGCGTTGAGGCAGACTCGATGCTCACGTCTCCCGCGACGTCGGTGACCTTGATGATTATATCCTGAGAGTCTGATTTGTCGTCTCCGAGTATCTTGGGGTTATCAGAGTCGGTATCCTGCGCGTGGAGGGTCACCGACAGCTTTATCTCTCCGCTGTAGTCTTTCGGCGGAGTGACTTTGATGTCGTCTATCGTATCGTCGCCTTTGAGCTCGACCCGGACCTCCTGCTCTGCGGAGGTTATCTTTGTCCCCGCGACGGTGCCGCCAACGGGCATGCCCTTAATGACGACCCACCTGACCTCGCTGCCGTCCCCGGTGGTATGGTAATCTCCCTTGCCGCCCTCTGAGCCGTCATCATGCGGCTGTGTAAATGTGGGTTTCAGTAGCTCTTTTATATTGACGGTGGTATCCTCTTTCATCGTCAATGTGCTGGTAGAGGTCTCCCATGAATCTACATTTTCCGGGAGATGGTCCGGGGCTGCCAGCGACAAGGAGACGTCGTCCGTCACGGGCGTCACTGTGACGGTAAGGTCGGTCTTTACGTCAACGCACGCACAGCCTTTGTCGTAGCTTTTCGTCTCCAGCTCCAGCGTGAAATCTTTGGAGCTGTCGTCCGGCGGCAGGACTTTAAGACCATTGTACTGCTCCTCGGTCAGCTGTATCGCGCCATCCGTACTGAGGCCGCCTTTGTGCAGGGTTGTGTCGACGACGCCGTCCTTAGTGATGACGATTTTCATCCCTGAACCTGTGCCTGTTGACGTAAAGAGCACGTTGCCGTCCGCGCCGAGGATTTTTGCCCCGGCGGGGATATCTTTTATGTATATCTCGCCGATGCGTTCGTCGGGGTCGTCTATCTGCGGAAGTTTAAGGTTTAAGGAGACAGAGTTGTCCTCTGTCGTGGTAACATCTCCCATTTCAGGCCATGAGGTGTCGCCGGCGACTGGATTTACCGTGATGTTCAGATCAGCCGTCACGGTGTCGCCCTCATTTCCGCTGCTTTGCGCCGTATATTTAATGGTCGGTACCTTGCCGCTCCAATAATCTTTGGGGGTGAAGGTGTATTTGCCGTCGGAGGAGATCTGGATCGTGCCGACGTCTTCGATCGTCACCGTCTCTGACGCGCCGCCTTGGGGGACCGTAAATTCCTCTAGTTTTCCATCGCCGTTGGTGTCGACTGCGAATTTGATAATTTTCAGGCTTTCGCCGGCGTCGACGTCGTCCCTATCCGCGCCGCCCGGTGTTACTGTCAGGCCGTGTTCATCCGGTGTGCCGGTAGATTCCGCCGTGCCGAGGATGACGCTGCCGTTGACGGCATGTCCTTCGTTGACGCTGACCGTGTCGTCATGCGCCTCGGGGGTGTTGTTTGTGCCGTGGACGGTTATTACGATGTCCTGTTCCGCCGTGCCGCCGTCGTGGCCGTCCGTGACTGTAACTTTGAAAGTATCCGTAACGGTTTGGTCTTTGGCAAGCTGCTGCACGTTGTCGGCGTCGTTGTTCAGCTTATATTCGTAGGTGCCGTCTTTGTTGATCGTTATTTTGCCGTATGTCCCGTCCAGCGTGATGCTGTCGCCGGTCATATCCTGATCGCCGGCGTAGCTCACGGTATGGCTGTCGCTTACGTCGGCATCCGTAACATGGTCCATGACGCTGCCGCTCGCGGCGGTCGTCCCGTCTTCCGTCACATCGCCGCTTATCGCGGAGATTTTTGGCGCGTCGTTGGTGCCGGTGATGGTGACGGTGATCGTGTGCGAGTCGCTGTCGTTGTCAGAGCCGGAGTCGTCGGTAGACTTTATCTGGTATTTAAGCACGAGCGTCTCGCCCTCACCGAGGAAGTTAAAGGCCTCGCTGCCGGAGTTAAATGTCCAGTTGATGGTGCCGGTGTTTGAGTCGTTTGCTATTGTACCATTGGAGAGGTTAAGCATTCCCTGCAAGGCGTTAAGGTCGAGGTCCTTCGGCAGATCGCCTTTATAGGTGGAATTGACGTGGTCGATGTCCACGGACTCCAATTGTGTCGACACGGTATCTTTGATATCGACGTCGGTCAGCGTGAGATGTCCGCTTTCCGTCAGTCCAGCGTCTGACTCGGTCAGGTCCGCGCTGTCGGAGTCTGAGTTTTCCTTGCGGCAGTCGATTTCCGGTTTATCGTTGGTGCCGATGATCTTTATCGTCAAGGTCTGATTGGGCGCGGCGGCTCCGTACTCGTCCTTGACGGTTATATGAAAGACCTCATCGGTGATTTCTTCGCCGACGCGAAGCGCCTGCACATTGGGATCGTCATTGTTAAGTTTGTATGTATATGTGCCGTCTTCGTTGATGGTTATTTTTCCGTACTTGCCGTCGATCTCTGTTCCGACGTTCGATTCGTCGCCCCCTACCGCTTTGACGAAGAGCTGGGCTCCCTGGTCGGGATCGCTGTCGTTATCAAGGATATTGCCGTTTGAGGTTTCATGCGACTGGTCTGTTTCCGTCCTGTGGTCCTCCACGACTGAGCCATAATTATCGGCGGACGTTGGCGCGTCGTTTGTGCCTTTAATATATATAGTCAGCTTGCTTGTATCCGTCGCGCCGAGTTCGTCTTTGATCGTGACGTCAAAGACCTCCGTTGTCGTTTGGTCCTTAGCGAGGGCCTGGGTCTCCGTTCTGCTGTTGTCCAAGGTGTAGGTGTAGGAGCCGTCGGCCTTTATCGTGAGCGAGCCGTATTTGCCGTTGATGACGGTTTCGCCGTCGGCATTGACGGACGTGGATGAAGTTTCTGTGGACAACTTAATATCTTTTACGGTGATAACGGCGTCATGGTCGACGTCGCTGTCCGGGGTTCCGCTGGTAATGACGTTGCCGGTAGTGGCGTTTGCCGTACTGTCGTCTTCTATGACTACCTTGACGTCATTCTCCTGCGAACTGTTGTCGGAGGCGATGGGGGCGTCGTTCGTTCCCGTGACGGTGATGACGATGGGTATCTCTACAATGCCGCCGTGGCCGTCGGAGACGGTAGCGGTAAAGGTGTCAGTAACAGTTTCTCCCGCTTTGAGCGAGTCGACTTTCGCGTTATCAGCGCCCTTATCGATAGAATATGAATAATTACCGCTCTCGTCAATGACGAGCTTTCCATATTCTCCTTTTATCTCCTGTCCGACCGTACCGTCTACGTTGCCGAACTTGATGCCGGTTGTTGTGAAGCTGTTGTCGTTTGTGTCCACGTCGGTGAAATGGACATCGCGCGTAAGGCTGCCGGAGGCGGTCTCCGAGCCAGAGGTGTCTTCTGTGACGCTGCCGGTCGCGTTTGCTTTGAGCAGCGGTTCTTCGTTCGTGCCGGTTATGGTGATCGTCACGGTCGCCGTTTCGGTGTTGCCGGCGGCGGTGGTGACAGTGTATTGGTAGGTGTCGGTCAGCGTCTCGCCCTCCGCGAGCCAGTCTGTTTTCGGTATGTATTTGACGGTGCCGTCCTCGTTTATCGTAACCTCGCCGTATTGTCCCTGCGTCACATCCGTCACCTTCGCGCCGGGGAGGTCGGCGAATTTGTCGTTCGCGAGGACGTTGGTGTCGACGGAGGCGTGTTCTGCGACGCTGTCGCTGTCGTCGACGGTGTCAACGAAGGGGCTGACGGTGACGTCGACCTCGCTTTTGTATGTGCGCCCTGCCTGGTCGGTGACGGTGACGGTGATCTTGTCGCCGCCGTGGTAATCGGCGTTTGGCTGGTAGGCTATTTTCCCGTCGATTATCTGCACGGTACCGTACTGCGCGGAGGCTCCCGTGACGGCGAGCTGTAAGCCTGAGGGGATGACGAAGTTTTCCAGCGGGTCGATGACGACGGGGACGTCCTCGTCCGTCACCGCCGCGGTACCGGTGGTCTCCGGCATAGGAATGGTATCCGCCGCGGGTCGTACGGGCTCGAAGCGGCTTTCCTCGCCGCCGCGTCCGCCGCCGTCGAAGGGGAAGCGCGGGTCTTCGTAGGATTTTACCTCCTGGATGATGGAGACGTTGTAGTCGTATTCTATCCTCGGGTTCAGCGAGGCGCGTCCCTCTATCTCTCTAGTAACGTTGACGTCGCGCGCGTAGCTGAGGTTTATGTCGCCGCCGTATTCGGTGCGCGTCATCTCGACGAACGAGTGCATTTCGCTGACGGTGTCGCTCCCGCTCTCGCTGTCGGAGGGCAGCGGCTGTTCCTCCTCACCGTCCTGAGGTTCTTCAGCGGCCGGTTCTTCCGCCGCTTCTGTGTCCATTGCGAAGAGCGTGTCTCCCTGTTCTATTAAAACGTCGCTGAATAGAATGGCGCCGGAGTTTTCTCCGAGCTCCATCGGTATGCCGTTTTCGTCCTCGAAGCGCACGGAGGCTCCGGTCTCGGTTATTATTCGTGTTCCAGCCTCAACGAGGTCCCCTGTCTGCAGCTTTATTTTGCTTCCGTCTGCCTCCAGCCGGTAAACTTCTCCCTCTGCCTTTGTCACAATTTGTTTTGCCATGTCTGTCTCCTCCTATCGTTAATGTTCTCTGAATGCCTTTTCTTTGGCGCGGAAGAGCGGCCGCAAGAGGTAGGCTAATATAGTGCGTTTTCCAGTCATGATGTCGACCTGCGCGACCATTCCCGGCAGTATCGGGCGGTCCGGTCCGAAGCCGGTCTCTTTCGTCCTGATGCGGACGGTGTAGTAGGTGTTGCCCTTTTCGTCGGTGATGGTGTCGGGTCCGATGTATTCGACCGTCCCCTCGAGGCCGCCGTAGACGGCGTATTCATAGGCGGTGACCTTTACGAAGACCGGCATTCCCGCACGGACGAAGGCCCTGTCGTTCGGCGCGAGGCGAGCCTCGACGACGAGCGCGTCCTGGTCCGAGACGATCTCGGCCACCGCGCCTCCGGGCATGATGACGGCTCCCTTGGAGTTTACGAATAACCGTTTGATGGTGCCGCTGATGGGGGCCCTTATCTCTGCTTGTGATACGCGGTCGATGAGCGCCTTGTTTCCCTCTCCGAGGCTTTCGAGTTCCCGCAGCGTCGCGGTGAGTTCGTTGCGCCAGCTGTTCAGGTAGCGCAGCTCGGTCTCTTTTATCTGTCCCTCGGCCTCCTGTATCGCGCCTCTGGTGCGCGTGATCTGCGCGCGCGCCTGGTCGCGGTCGGCCTTTGCGCGGGCCGACTCTTTTTCGAGTCGTATCACCTCAAGCTCGGAGACGGCCCCAGACGAAAGCAGCTGTTTTGTCGCGTTGAGCTCGTTCTCCGCAAGTTCGCAGGCTCCAATAAGCTGCGAGAGTCGCGCGTTGGCTTCGACGAGCTCCTGGCGGCGCTGAAAGGCCTGGTCACGCGCCACCCTGACGGCGGAGCGCATCTCCTCAAGGCTCGTCTGGTAGAGGCGGCGTTCGTGCTCGATGATGTTCGGCATCGAGGCCGCCGCCTCTACGGGGGCGGTAAATGGTTTGCCCTGTGTCTGCGCCTCCAGCCGCGAGGCCTTGGCGGTGAGCGCCAGCAGCTGCGCGTTGCGCTCTCCGAGAGAAGAAGAGAAACGGGTCTGGTTTATCTTCACGAGGACGGCGTCTTTGCTGACAGCCTGCGATTCTTTCACAAGTATCTCTTCCACCATGCCGCCGTCGATCGCCTGCACCATCTGGGTGCCGGAGGTGGGGATGGCCTTGCCGCTGCCTGTGACGACCTCGTCGACCTTGGCGATGGACATCCAGAGCAGCAGCAGGAAGAAGGTAGCGAGCACTATGTAGACGATGGCCCTAGCCTTGAGCGGTTTTTCTTCCGCCTCCGCCCAGGCGGCGTCGCTGGCCCAGTCGCCGGGGCGGCGCGCGTTTTCTTTGAAGAGCAGGCCGAAGATCCGGCGCGTGACGCCGCCGCCGAAGTTCTCCACTTTAGCGATTGCTTTGCCGGTCTTTTCAAAACTCTCTTTATTCATGGGGTCCAACATCAGTAGGCCCTCCCGATCGCGCCCTCTTTAAGGGCCGCGAGTATCTGCTCTTTGGGACCGTCCGCCACTATCCTGCCGCCGTCAAGGACGATGACCCGTTCCGTAAGGTCGAGCAGCGCCGTACGGTGGGTCACGAGCAGCAGCGTCTTGTCCCTCGCGAATATTTTCAGGTTGTGGCGCACACGCTCCTCACTTCTGGAATCCATCGCCGAGGTTGGCTCGTCGAGCAGCAGCAGCGAGGGATTTTTCAGGACGGCGCGGGCGATAGCCACCGCCTGCCGCTGCCCGCTGGAGAGGTTTGCGCCGCGTTCGCCGACCTGCATGTCGAATCCTTTGGGGTGGTTTTTCACAATGCCGTCCACGCCGCTTATCTGGATCGCCTGAAGCAGGGCCTGGTCGGTGATGTAGGGATTTCCCATCACGAGATTGTCGCGCAGGGTCCCGTAGAAAAGCATTACCTCCTGCGGCACGACGCCGACGGCGCGGCGCAGCTCGGCGGGGTCCATCTGGCGGCTGTCGGTGCCGTCGATGAGGATCGAGCCCTCCGTTTGGCGGAAGAGCTTGAGTATAAGCTTAAAGAGCGTGCTCTTGCCGGAGCCGATGGGACCGACGATCGCCACATGTTCCCCCGGTTTGACGGTGAAATTCAGCGCCGAGAGCGCCGGACGCTCCTGTTCGGGATAAGTAAACCCGACATCCCTGAATTGTATACCGCCCGCGATATCGGGGCGGCTGAGGAAGGTGACTCCCTCTTCATGTTCCGTCTCTTTGTTCATGATGTCGTCAAGTGCCGAGAGGGAGCGCGAGGTGGAGTAATATTGCATTAGAAGCCCCGCTACCCGGCTGATGGGCATCATCGCGCGCGAGGAGAGCATATAAGCGGCGATCAACGAGCCCATGCTTATGGCGTTGGCGCGGATTAGGTAGACGCCGATGACCATCGTCGCGATCGATATGGTGACGTTGATCCACTGCGTCCAGCTGATGACGGCGGAGGAGAGCAGCCGCATCTTCACGTTAGCCGCCTCAAGGTGGGCGACGGTCTTCTCCCAGCGGTTCTGGACGGTGCTCTCGAGGTTCTGGGTTTTGACCGACTCTATCGCGACGAGGCTTTCGACCATCGTCGCGTTTTTCAGCGAGCTGGCGCGGTTCGTCGTCTCCGAGAGTTCCCGCATCTGTTTTTGCACCATGACCGCCTCGGCGAGCACAAGCAGGCCGCCGATCAGTATCGGAATGGCGAGCGGCCAGGCGATGACCGCGATGACGATGATGAAAAAGATCGAGAAGGGCAGGTCGACATAGGCGAATACCGTCGCCGAGGAGATGAAGCTGCGCACGCTGTCGAAGCCCTGGATGCTGTTGACCATCGAGCCGACCGAGGCGGGGCGCGCCTCGCTGCGCATGGACATCACCTGCTCCATCATGTCGGCGGAGAGGCGCGTGTTCGTGCGCGAAGCGGCGAGGTCCGTGAGGTAGCCGCGCGCCATGTGCAGCGCGAAGTCGGCCGTTATCATAATGAAGACGCCGATCGCCATCACCCAGAGGGTTTCGACGGCGTTGTTCGGTACGACCCGGTTGTAGACGTTCATCACGAAGAGCGGCATCGCGAAGGCGAAGATGTTGCTGAGCAGCGAGGCGATGATCACGTCGCGGTAGATGTTTTTCTCCGTCGCGAGCGTCTCCCAGAACCAGTGCCCTTTGCGCCTCTTGTCGTCCGCTCCCGCGCGTTCGTCGAACTTGAACTGCGGCTTCAAATATATCACGTAGCCGGTATAAATATCACGCAGTGTCTCGAATGGTAGCTCCGCAGTCCCCTCGTCCATATCCCCGGGGAAGATGACGGAGGCTTTCTCCGCCGCCGCATCGATAGAGGTGACAACGCAGGCGCGGCTGCCGCCGAGTATCAGGACCGCGGGGCAGAGCAGGCCGTTTATCCGTTCCAGCGGACTTTTGATTATTTTGCTGGCGAGCCCCGCGCGCTTCGCGGCGCGCGAAAAGAGAGTGGGTGTGAGCACCCCGTTCTCCATCGGCAGCCCGGAGAGCAGTGCGTCACGCGAAATGCGGCGTCCGTGGAGCGCCGCGATCAGTGTGAGAGAGGCCGCGAGAGGGCCGCCGCCGGGGAGGCCGGATGCCTCCCTCGGCGCTGTTGTTGTTTCCGCAGACAGGTGGTCGGAATCGCTATTTTGACTCATCGTCGTTCTGTCTCTTCGACAACTCCTCTACAATCTTGTCCATGTCGATCTTGGCCTCTGCGAGCGTGGGCGCCACGGGAACCTCTATTGAATAGTGGCTCATCAGCGTTCCCGTCGCGGCGAGGTATTCCGCCTTCATATTCTTAATGTTATATTTCGCGTTCGCGTAGCTCATGCTGGCCTGGAAATATTCGTTTTCCGAGTCGAGCAGATCGAAGAGGCTGCGCCTGCCAGCCTCAAATTGTTTCGTATAGGCGGTGCGCGTTACGTCCGCGGTCTCCACGTGCGTCGCGAGGTTCGGTATCTGTTTTTCGGTATTTTTGATGTCGTTATAGGCAATGAGCACAGACTGTACGACGTCGCGTTCAAGCTTGCCGTAGAGCTCTTCCGACTCTTTGTACTGCTCTATGGCCTTCTTGATATTTTCCTTGTCGAGGCCGCCGTTATAGAGGTTCCAGTGGAGCACCAGCTCGACGAAGGCTTTGTCCTTGCGCCCCTGCGTGCCGTCGTCGTTATTGTTCAGGTAGGTCCCCGCGCGCACGTCGACCTTCGGGCGCATACGCGAGGCCTGCTCGCCGACGATGTGGCGCATCGACTCCGCGTTCTCCGCGTACGATATGAGCTGATAGTTGCCCGCGAGCGCCGCCTTTCGCCCCTCCTGCGGCAGCGCCGGAAGGGTGACGTCGATCGCGTGATCCTCAAGGTTGGCCGCCGGCGCTTCGCCGACGATACGCGCGTACTGCGTTTCGGCGTCGTGCAGGTTGCTCTCCTCCGTTATGAGGTTGACCCGCGCGAGCGCGACGCGTCCATATGCCGTGTCGTAGTTCACCGAGCTGTCGACGCCCGCCTGCGTGCGTTTCTGGACCTTTTTCAGGACCTCCTCGTGGCGGGCTAGGTTCCCCTTCGCAAGCGCCACCAGTTCGCGGTAGCGGACGACATCCTGATGCGAGCGGAAGGCGGCGTAGCTGACCTGTTCCATCGTGGAGAGCAGATCGAAGTAACGCATGTTCTTCGCGTATTTATAGCGTTTTACGGAGCTGTTCGTGAGGTTGCCGTCATATATCGGCTGGGTCGCGACGGCGGAAAGTCCGTCATAGTCGTGGTTGTACATATCGCCTGCCGTATAGCGGTAACCGTCGCCGTCGAGGTTGTAGCGTCCGACGCCGGCGTAGACGTCGAGCTTTGGCCGGTAGCCGGAATAGGAGCCCTCAAGGTCGTGACGCGAGGCCCCGTAGGCGTGCAGTTTTCCCTGTACCTCGGGATAACTTTCCAGCGCGCGCTGGATCGTCTGCCGTATCGTGACTGTCTGGCCTTCGTCCGCCGCCGCGACGGAAGGGAGGAGTAAGCACATTAACACAAAAATAAGAATTTTTCTCATCTCTTCACCCATTTCCTAAAGATAAAAAAACGCCCACGCCGCGATAGCTCCGCGATGTGGGCGTTCTGCCGCCAAAATAAAAGCCCACAAGGCGGAAACTCCGCGATGTGGGCGTTCTGCATTGACTGCAGCTCGTCAATATAATATTTAAGATTGGGTTTGTTGTCAATAAAAAATAACAAAAAATTTGTAAACTTTGATAAAAGATGAGGTTATTATTACAAAATTACGTTTAAAAATAAATATAAATAATAAAAAAGTATAAATATATAAATAAAATATCTAAATTTACCATGCCATTTTATTTTTATATGGATAAAGGCCCTCTGATTTTTATAATAATCGTTTTTGCCGGCAGGTACAAACATAGTGATATTTTTTTAAAATAGAGGCTGCTGGTTTTTATAAAATGTATTTTAGAAATTTCTTTTAGGTGTCTATAATATGATATTGATATATCTATCATTGGCGAAAGATAATATATCACTTAATTTATACGGTAATATCTGTTAAATAGATGATAAAATATAATCGATAAGATTAGTCTGAAAATAAGCGAATATCACGAGGAGGCGGCGTGTAATGACATATAAGATCATGGTGCTCAACACCGGTTCGACATCTACAAAAATGGCGGTCTACTTTGACGATAAAAAGGTCGTTCAGAGAGAATTTGAACACACGAAAGAATTTCTTGAGAGGTACCCCTATATGGCGGATCAGCTGCCGATGCGTCAGGAGCTGGCCGACGACTTTATGAGAGAGGCCGTCACCGAGTATGGGGCCTTCGACGCGATCGTCGCGCGCGGCGGAATACTGCCGCCGATACACGCCGGCGGCTACGAGATAAACGACGTGATGGTGGACTATCTGCTCAACGTCTGCGCGGAGGAACACGCCTCGAACGTCGCCGCCTGCATCGCCTTCGAACTGCGGCGGAAGTATGATATCCCGCACGCCTATATCTACGACGGTATTTCAACGGACGAGCTGGAGCCTGTCGCCCGCATCAGCGGCATCCCTGATATGCCGCGCGTCTCTGTGACCCACTGCCTCAACATGCGCGCTACGGCGCACCGCGCGGCGTCGGAGATGGGACGCGCCTACGGCGACTGTACCTTCATCATCGCGCATCTCGGCGGCGGCATCTCGATGTCGCTGCACAAAAAGGGACTCATCGTCGACGTCGTGGGAGACGACGAAGGTCCATTCTCGCCGGAGCGCGCCGGCGGCCAGCAGGTGATCCAGCTGATAAAATATCTGGTCAGAAAGAATAAAACCGACATGCGCGACAAACTGCGCGTCATGCGCGGCGACAGCGGCCTCTTCGGTTATCTCGGCACCAGCGACGCCCGCCGCGTCGAACAGATGATCGCCGCGGGCGACGAAAAGGCACGGCTGGTCTATGAGGCGATGGCGCTGCAAATAGCTAAATTTATCGCCAATCTCGCCGCCTCCGTCTGCGGCAAAGCGGACGCGGTCATCCTTACCGGCGGCCTCGCGCACTCAAAGATGCTCACGGACGAGATCGAACGCCGTATCGGTTTTATCGCCCCCGTGAAGCTCTATCCGGGAGAAAATGAGATGGAGTCGCTCGCGCACGGGGCCTACCGCATACTCAGCGGCAGCGAGCGCGCAAGGGTATTCCGGTACGACAAATAACGGCGGTGGTTTCCCGCCGCTGCCTATCCCGCGGCAAAAATCTATTGCGCCAATGCGAAAAACATTATAGGATAAGAGGATAAGTGAAAAATCTGAAACGAACAGGGGGACATCCATGAAAGCATCGCTTATCCAGCTGGAAATAAAAGAGACGGAGGCCCACGAAGATCTTATCGAACGGGTCTTCGGGCTGATAGACGGCTGCCGCGGCTCCGACATCATCGTGCTGCCCGAGCTGTGGCATATCGGGATATTGAGTTACCGTACGATCTGGAACTTCGCGGAGGAAAAGGATGGGCCTCTGATGCGCCGTATCTCCGAAAAGGCGAAGGAGCTCGGGGCCTTTATCCACTGTGGGAGCTTCGTCCATAAAGAGGGAGATAAGATATACAACACGAGCCTCCTCTTTGACAGGAAGGGCACCGATGTCGCGGAATACCGCAAGATACACCTCTTCTCCTGTTACGGACGCGAGGCCGATTCATTTACGCACGGCACCAAACCGGTCGTCGTCGACACCGAATTCGGCAAACTTGGGCTTGCCATCTGTTATGATATAAGGTTTCCCGAACTCTTCCGCATGATGACGCTCGGCATGGGCGCGGAGATATTCATCGTTCCCGCCGCCTGGCCCCAGCCGCGCGGCGAGGCCTTCAAGATACTCAACAAGGTGCGCGCGATGGAGAACTCCGCCTGCCTTCTGTCATGCAACCTGATCGGCCCCTACAAACATCTGACGATGGTGGGGGAGAGCGGCGTCATCGACCCCTGGGGCGAGATGCTCACGAATATCCTGCCGGGAGAGGGGATCATCGAAGGCGAGGCCTCTGCTGAGACCGTGCGCCAGACTCGCCGCGAATTCCCCGTCTTTGACGACGTGAGGCTGATGGAGTCCGTACTTTAACGGCGAAGCGCCGCTTCGAGCAGCATCTCCGAAATCTTTTCCCGCACTGTCCGCATAACGCCGCGCACGCCGTCGCCGCCGCTGACAAGCGGCAGGAGGGAGCCGCAGAGCTCCCTCTCCGAGACGATGGCTCTCTCTTCGTCGGTGAGCTCCGCCACCGCCTCTCGGCATCGCTTTTCGAGGATAATGCCGAGAGCCTCGGCGGAGAGAGCCCCGAATCCTATCACCGCGTCAAAACGCGCGAATAGCGGCGCTCCGAGGCGCTCCTTCGCCTCCGCGGCGGAGGCGTAGTTAGATGTGCAGATTATGACCGAGTTTTTTACCTCGGCGCAGTAATTCCTGTCTTCGTATACCCCCTCGTCAAATAGCTGGTAAAAGGCGCTGTGAAAGAGCGGGTTCGGCTTATCGAACTCGTCGAAGAGGATGACGGAAGATTCTCGCTCCATCAGGTCTTTGGCGAGAGAGTCGCCGGTGTGGCGTCCGCCGAACAGGTAGGGTGCGAACTCGTTGCTGTGGAACATCGAGAACTGACGGCGGAATAATTTCTGCCCCACAACCTCGCTGAGATACTTCGCCGTCTCCGATTTGCCTACGCCGGTGGGGCCGTAAAAGAGCAGCACAAGCGGCTTTGAGAGCTTTCCCGCCGCAAGCGGATAGAGGGCGGTTAGAAGCCGATGCTTTACATTCTTCTGGCCAATGATGACCTGCGGGTATTCGCGGTCTATCCTTTTAAGTCCCTCGATATCCAGCGTTTTATATTCGTGTTTTATGACCTTTACACGGCTGTGCAGTCCGCGGAACTGCGACACGATATGCGCCGGCGGATTTTGCAGATAGAGCGACTCCACCTCAAACTGATCGATGAAACTTAAAAAAGAATGCAGCGCGCTCTCGCTGATGGAGGCGTACTGCTCCGAGTAGGCGACGAGGCAGGGGATTACGAGCCGTTCCTCCTGCTTCTCCGCGGCGTCGCCGCTGTGTTTGCTCTGTATCTTGAAGGTATGCTCCCTCATCCTCCTGTCGCTGTATATTGCCAGTTCGCTTATCGTGGTCAGCGCCCTGTTCCGCGGCAGACGGCGTTTAAAATTATATTTGGGGCCGTAGAAGAAGACGATTTTTTTTATCATTAATATTCATTCCTTTATGAATAAAATTTCTAAAAATAAACTCCTTACATTTGCAAATTATATATAGTTTAGTCTGAGTAGTCTGAAAATTAAGTTGACAATATCACTAACTAGTGTTATTCTACAGCCAACAAGAGATAAGTCAATCCACTGAAGACTAAATAGAGATGAGGGGTTTGAGATGGACTCCAAGGACAGATTAAACGGCAAACTCATCATCGCGCTTGGAAGGACCTATCGCAACGCGCACCGGAGATCTAACGAGCTGTTCCGTGAGAAGGGGCTGACTCTGCCGCAGTTTACAGTGCTGGAGCTTTTGTACAGCAGAGGAGAACAGACGATACAGCAGATAATCGACAAAGTTCTCTCAAGCAGCGGCAACATCACGGTGGTGGTGAGGAATCTGGAGCTGATGAAGCTCGTTTACCGCCGTGATAATCCGAACGACAGGCGCTCTTATCTTATTGGAATAACTCAAGAGGGCAAGGAACTGATGGACGTTACCTTCGCTAAACATATGTCCAACCTTGCCGAGGCTTTTTCAAAACTGACGACGGAAGAGAAAGAACAGGTCGTCTCTATACTGAAGAAATTACGATAAAAAAGAGGCTTAACGGCTTTTAAGTTTTTTGTTTGTAGTAATATCACTAATTAGTGATACTGCCGCAGTTGTTGTTTGCCTAAAAATAAATAAAATGAGAGGTGATGCAGTGACCCCCGTTTTTTTGTTGACCTAATAAATGAAATTTTTCACAGGCTACAAAAACCACACACAACTACTGAGAAACAGATGTACCATTTATTCGAACGGAGGGGAATTATGCTAGAACATTGGACCGCTTATCAACCCGAACTTGCAAAGTCTTACGAAGAGAAAGGCTACTGGAAGAGAGAGAACTTCTCACAGGTTTTCGATAACATTGCGGAACGTTTCTGGGATCGTGAAGCCCTCGTAGGCGGAGAACAGCGCTTCACCTACGGGGAGCTTAAAAAAGGTTCAGACCGTCTTGCCCTGCACTTCCTGAAGATGGGGCTTAAGCATGAAGACCGTATAGTCATTCAGCTGACAAACATACCCGAGTTTGTATTTATCTACCTCGCTCTGCAGAAGATCGGCGTCATTCCCGTAATGTGCTTGGCCCAGCACAGATATACGGAAATATCGCAGATCGCGGCAAAGGCAAAAGCGGTCGGCTACATTATACCAGGTTTTGCGAATAAATTTAACTACGTGGAGTTGGTCGATCAGGTGGCCGCCGAGCTGCCCTATATGAAATATAAGATGATCGCGGGACTCAACCAGGAGATCCCGGAAGGATACCTTTATATCAACGATCTTCTCGCCGTTCCCGCCGAGGGTGAGGACGACCCGGAACTGCTGAAAAAATATCTGCCCGACCCGCACGACGTCTGCATTCTGCTGCTTTCCGGCGGCACTACAGGCATCCCGAAGCTCATCCCACGCGAATACAACGCCTACCGCTACGTAGCGGAGGAGTCGAGCCGCGAACTTGGATATAACATGTACACGGTGCAGCTCGCGGTGGCCCCCGTAGCGCACAACATGGTCCTCGCGGCCCCTGGAATCCAGGGAGCCTTCTCCTTCGGCGGCAAGGTCGTTATGGGCACCTCGCCGCGCACGGAGGATATCTGCAAACTGATCGAGAAAGAAAAGATCACACACATCCCCATGGTTCCGGCGATGGTCATAAATATGCTTAACTTTGAAGACAGGAGCAAGTACGACCTCTCGTCGTGGAAGATCGTCATCAACGGCGGCTCCAAGATCGAACCGGTCGTCGCCGCCCGCGTGTATCCGGAGCTTGGCTGCCGCCTGATCTCTCAGTTTGGCATGTCCGAAGGCACCATCACGCAGACCAGCCTCTTTGACAGCGACGAAGTCACCTATAATACGATCGGGCTTCCGGTCTCTCCCGCCGACGAATGGAAGATTATCGACAAGGACACCGGCGAGCTGATCGCGGAGAGCGTACACGACGGCAGCGCGCGGTTCCGCGGCGAAACGGAGCGTCCCGGAGAGATAATCTTCCGCGGTCCATATACGATACGCGGTTACTATGACGCCCCCGACCACAATAAGAAGGCCTTCACGGAGGACGGTTTCTACCGCTCGGGAGACCTGGCCGCGATGCACGCCAGCGGCAAAGGCTTCGTCATCATGGGACGCATCAAGGACGCGATCAACCGCGGCGGCGAGAAGTTCAGCTGCGAAGAGGTGGAGAACCTCGTCCTGAAGCATGAAAAAATCCATGACGCGGCGCTCGTCCCGATGCCCGACCACGTGCTTGGCGAAAAGGCCTGCCTCTTCGTATCGATGAGGAACCCCGGCGACACCATCACGCTGAAGGAAATAGTGGAATTCCTCTCCGGCAAGCTCGCGAAGTTCAAGCTTCCGGAGCGCCTCGAGATCCGCGACGATCTGCCGCATACGAATATCGGCAAGGTCAAGAAAGAGGAGCTGCGCGTTGAGATATACGCGATAATGGCGGAAGAGGAAAAAAATAAGGCATAACCCGGATACTTCCCTGTCCGGCCACCCATAAAACGCGTGAAGGGCTATTCAAGCCCTTCACACCCCCTATATAAAAATTTGGAGGAATGAATCCATGAAAATATTAGAGCCCGTAAAATTTAGAAACCTCGAACTCAGAAATCGCCTTGTATGGCTTCCCGCCGTATCCTGCCTCGCCGACGAGGTGGGCTTCGTCACCGACCCGCTGATCGAGCGCCATGTGGCGCGCGCGAAGGGCGGCTTTGGCCTTATCGACGTCGAGGCCTGCGGTGTGCTTGACAGGAAGAGTCCCAACCTCCTCCGTATCTGCGACGATAAGTTTATCCCCGGACTCAAAGAGATGACGGACGCCGTGCACGCCGAGGGCTGCAAGATGACCGTCCAGCTCATCCATTATGTGAAGCAGTCGGTTCGCACGGGCTGGAAACAGGCCGTCGAAGATCTTTCCTACGAAGATATCGAAGAGTGCAAACGCCAGTTTATAGACAGCACCATCAGAGCCAGGAAGGCCGGTTTTGACGGTGTGGAGCTGCACGTGGCCCATGGATATACGCTTTCATCATTTATCTCCCTGCTCAATAAGCGCACCGACAAGTACGGACGCAACACAGAGGGCCGCTGCCGCATCGTTACGGAGATCATGGAGGGCATCCGCAAAGAGGTTGGCGACGATTACTGTGTCGGCTGCCGCATCTCCGGCGAAGAGTTTGTTATGGGCGGCAACACGCTGAAGCAGACGACGGAGATCGCGCAGATATTCGCGCGCGCCGGCATGGACTTTATCAGCGTATCGGCGGGCGGCAAGACCGAAGACGGCCCGTGGTACACCGGTTACAGCGGAAGCCGCTGCATGGCGACGGCCAACCTGCCCTATGGCTGCCATGTCTATCTCTCTGCCGGCATCAAAGAGGCGCTGCGTGAGATCGGTTCCGACATTCCCGTCGTCGTCTCCGGCAAGGTCAAGGACCTCAAGCATGGAGAAGAGATATTTGAAGCAGGCAAGGCCGACCTCATCGGTATCTGCCGTCCCGCGCTCGCCGATCCCGAATGGATCACGAAGCAGGTGGAGGGACGCGAAAAAGAGATAATAAAGTGCATCTACTGCAACGGCTGCCTTGTCCGCGACCAGAAGCACGAAGCAGTCAACTGCGTGATCGCCGATAAAGTGGCCGAACGTAACGCGGCCGGCCGGAATTAGCGTGCCTCCGGCGCGCGTTTTTCTTGAAAACGCGCGCCGGGATTTGCCAAGTTTCGCAAATTAAGAGGCATTAAAAGAGAGATTGGAGGCAGGCTATGGATATTCTAGGCAAGGTCAATAAAGTACCTGGCGGCATCATGGTCGTACCGATGTTCATCACCGCGCTGATCAATACCTTTATTCCGGCGGCGCTCAAGATAGGCGGCCCCACCACCGCGGCTTTCAGCGGGGCGGGCGCGATGGCGACGATCGGCATGCTGCTCTTTGTCGCGGGCAGCCAGACAAAATACAGCGACCTAGGCGCGGTCTGCGCGCGCGGCGGCCTGCTGGTAGTCGTCCGTCTGGCGGTAGCCTTTACGGGCGCCTGGCTGACGCTGAAATTTTTTGGCATCGGCGGAATCTGCGGAGCCTCCGCGCTGGCGGTGACGATCTCCCTCGCCAGCTGCAACCCCGGCGTCTACGCTGGGCTGATGCAGTCTTATGGAGACAACGTCGATAAAGCGGCGATGGGGGTCCTCAATCTGATCGCCGTTCCCGCCACGCCTCTGGTAATCCTCGGCATGGCCGACGGCACGGGATTCGACTATATGAGCGCCATCGCCTCGCTCGTTCCGTTCGTTCTCGGCATGGTCCTCGCCAATTCCGATGAGAAGATCCGCAAACTCTTCTCCACGGCGACGCCGGTGGTGCTCTTTTTCCTGGGCTGCTGCCTTGGCGCGAGCATAAACCTCAAGGCGCTCTCTCAGGCCGGAACCGCGAATATCGTACTCATCGGGCTTATCGTCTGCATCTTCCTGCCGATAATGATAGCCGCGGACAGACTTATTCTTAAACGGCCCGGATACGCCGCTGTGGGAGCCACCTGTTTGGGCGGCCTCTCGGTGGTGGCGCCGAGGATCATCGGCGAGCGTCTGCCGCAGTATCAGCCCTATGTGGAGTCGGCGACGGCACAGATGGCGGTGACGCTGGTCTTTTGTATCTTCGTCTTTCCATATATCACCAAATTTGTGGTAGACAAGTTTGGCGGCGGTGCGGCGGCGAAGAGCTAACTAAATCTAATGTTTATATTTTCCCGCCGCATTCCGGCGGCGGGAAAATATAAAAAGGTGCGGGGTGAGGAAAGATGGGCAAAATCATATCATCTGCTAATGTAATATCACTAATTAGAGATAATTCAGTGATCGGTATCGGCGGTTTCGGCGGTTTTTCCGCTCCCGACGAGATACTTTGTGAGATGGCGAAGTCTTTTTCTGCCCACGGAAGCCCGAAGGGGCTGCACGTCGTATCCGGCGTCTCCCCCGGAGACCTCAGGGAAGAGGGTTACGGCCTCAGCATAATCAAGGCTCCCGGGATCATCTCTTCCATATACGCGGCCCATGTCGGGATGTCTCCCGCGGTTGGCAGGGCCGTGAGCGGCAGCGAGATCGCCGGTTATACCGTGCCTCTCGGGGTTTATGGGGAGCTTCTGAGGGCGATCGCCGCCGGCAAGCCCGGCGTGATGACGAAGGTCGGCCTGCACACCTTTTGCGATCCGCGCCTTGAGGGATGCCTGATGAACCGCTTGGCGGAAGAGTCCGGCAGGGAGGTAGTCTCGCTGATCGACTTCGAAGGTGAGGAATACCTCTTCTACAGAAGCTTCCCCATCGATGTCTGTATCATCCGCGGCAGCTACGCCGATGAGTACGGCAACATCTCGCTTGAAGAGGAGGCCCTGTACAGCGAACAGGCGGCGATGGCCGCGGCGGTTCACAACGGCGGCGGTACGGTCATCGTGCAGGTAAAGAACGTCTTTAAGCGCGGCGCGCTCGACCCGCGGCGGGTGGCGATCCCCGGAGCCCTCGTCGATTACGTGGTGCAGGCGAAGCCGGAAAATCATCTCCAGTGCTATGACGGCTCACTCTTCCGCCCCGAGCTTATCGGCGACGTGAGGATGCAGCTCGATATGGTGCCGCCGATGGCGCTCTCGCCGCGCAAGATATGCGGCCGGCGCGCGGCGCTCGAGATAAAGGCCGGCGGGCTTGTCAACCTCGGTATCGGCATGCCGGACAGCGTCGCGAGCATCGCCAACGAGGAGGGGATCAGCCATCAGGTCACCTTCACGATAGAGACCGGCCTCTACGGCGGCATACCGGTGAACGGTATCGGCTTGGGGGCGGCGGTGAATCCCGACGCGATCCTTTCGATAACGGATAACTTCGACATTTACGACGGCGGCGCGCTTGACGCGGCCTTTCTCGGAATGGGCGAGGTGGACGAAGCGGGCAACGTGAACGTCTCGAAATTCGGTTCGCGCTGCACGGGACCGGGCGGCTTTATAAACATCACGCAGAGTACGCGGAAGGTCTGTTTCCTTGGGACCTTTACCGCGGGGCCGATAGAATGCCGGATTGGCGGCGGTCGGCTCGAGATAGAGAGAGACGCCCCGGGGATCAAGTTCAAAAAACGGGTGCAGCAGGTGACCTTTTCATCGCTCTGCGCAGCGGAAAAGGGTCAGCAGGTGCTTTATATAACGGAACGGGCTGTCTTCAGGCTCGAAAAAGAGGGCGTTACGCTGACGGAGATAGCGCCCGGTGTCGATCTGGAGCGGGACATCCTCGCCAGAATGGAATTCCGGCCGCGGGTATCTGACGGGCTGCGGCTTATGGACGAACGGATATTCCACGACAAAAAGATGAAAATAAGCTTTGAGAATCAATAAGGCTGAATTATAGAAAAATAGGTGAAAGGGGTAATAAGAATGGCTGAAGAGAAGAAACATACCACACTTTCCGGATATGAGCTTAAAAGGGTCTACACCGAAGAGGATATAAAGGGTGAAGATCTGAGGGCGCAGCTCGGCGATCCCGGTCACTATCCGTTTACGCGCGGTATTCGCGAGGAGATGTACCGCGACGGCCGCCTGTGGACGATGGGGCAGTACGCGGGGTTTGCCTCCGCGGAGGAGGCCAACAAACGCTTCCGCTACATCATTGAACAGGGCGGCACCGGCTTCTCTGTCGCTCTGGACCTGCCGACGCAGATGGGCTACGACTCCGACGACCCGATGTCGGAGGGCGAGGTCGGAAAGGTGGGAGTCGCTATAGACTCTCTGGCTGACATCGAGGCGCTCTTCAAGGGGATCCCCTTCGAGAAGGTACGCCAGATACGTACGACGGCGAACGCCAACTCGATAATTATGCTCGCCTTCTACGTCGCCTTCGCGAAGAAAAACAACATCGATCCCAACACAATCGGATTTTTCCTTCAGAACGACATCCTTAAAGAATATATGTGCCGCGGCACCTACATCTTCCCGCCCGCGGCCGGCGTCAAGCTCTCCGTTGACGTGCTGGAATACTGCGGGAAGCACCTTCCCCACTGGACGCCCATCGCCGTCTCCGGCTACCACATCCGGGACGCCGGAGCCACCGCGGCGATGGAGCTGGCGTTCACGCTGGCGGACATGATCGAATACTACGACGCCGCTGTGAAGCGGGGAGTTGACATCGTCGCGGCCACGGCGAACAGCTACTTCTTCCTCGGTGCACAGATGGACTTCCTGGAGGAGGTTGCGAAATACCGCGCCGCGCGCCGTCTGTACGCGCGGATCATGAAGGAACGCTACCACGTAACAGAAGAAGAGCCGCAGCGCCTGAAGATATTTGCCTTCACAAGCGGCTCGGCCCTGACGGCGGAACAGCCGATCAACAATATCGTCCGCGTCGCCATTCAGACGATGGCGGCGGCGGCGGGCGGTATTCAGACCTTCCACGCCTCCTCCTACGACGAGGCGATCTCCCTGCCCACGCAGGAGGCCGTTACGGTATCGCTGCGCACGCAGCAGATTGTGGGCTATGAGTCGGGGCTGACGGAGACGGTCGACCCCCTTGGCGGTTCCTTCGCGGTAGAGGCCCTCACGAACGCCATAGAGAAAGAGGTCCTCGACCTGCTCGACACGATAGAGAAAAAGGGCGGGGCCATGAAATGTATTGAGGAAGGCTTCCAGCAGAAGATGCTGGCAGACAACGCATACAAGTACCAGAAGAGCGTGGACCACAAAGAACGCATCGTCGTGGGCGTCAACGAATTTAAGGACGGCAAGCCTATAGAACCCGCCCAGTTCACGGTTCCTGAAGATGTCGCGATTAAGCAGACGGAGAAGATCAACAAGCTGAAGGCGGAACGCGACAACGAAAGGGTGAAGCGCGCCCTCGCGGCGGTGGAGAAGGCGGCCCGGAACGACGAGAACCTCGGTGAGTACATGATCGAAGCGGTGAGCGCCTACGCGACGCTCGGCGAGATATGCGGCGTGCTCAAAGAGGTCTACGGCAAGTATACACCGATGAAGATCTATTAAGGAAGGAGGCTGCGTTATGGTAAAAGTTCTGATTTCAAAACCCGGCCTTGACGGCCACGACCGCGGCGCGAAGGTGGTCGCGCGCGCCTTTGAAGAGGCCGGAGCGGAGGTCATTTACACCGGCCTGCAGGCGACGCCCGACGAGATAGCGGAGATAGCGGCAAAAGAAAAGGTGGATGTCGTGGGAGTGAGCCTTCTCTCCGGCGCGCACAACACGCTGATGCCGAAGGTGATAGACAAGGTAAAGGCGAAAGAGGGAATGGAGAAGACGGTATTCATCCTCGGCGGCATCATTCCGCAGCAGGACATTCCCGGACTCATGGAAAAGGGCGTCAGCGGCGTATTTGGCCCCGGCACCAGGCTCGACGAGGTCACCGAATTCACCTTTGAGCAGGTGGCGCTCGCGAAGGCCGAGGAGATGGCCGAGCAGGCGCTCTCTGATATGGCGAACAAAGCTTCAAATATATAAAAGAAGAATATTAAAGGAGGCACTTACATGGCAGGGATACTTGAAGGAGTTAAGGTACTTGGCATAGAGCAGCAGGTCGCGGGACCGACCTGCACAATGATGCTCGCCGACCAGGGAGCGGAGGTCATTAAGGTCGAACGCCCCGGAAGCGGAGACACCGCGCGCGAGATGGCGCCGATGCTCAAGAATGACAAAGGAGAGGCGCAGAGCGGATACTTCGCGCGCTTCAACCGCAGCAAAAAGAGCGTGACGATCGATATGCAGTCGCCGGAGGGACAGGCCGTTCTCTGGGACCTTATCAAAGATACCGAAATAATAATCGAGAACGTGAAGCCGGGTCTGATGGACAAGCTGGGCTTCACCTACGAGAAGATCAAAGAGGTCAATCCAGGCGTCATCTACGTAGCCATCAGCGGCTTCGGACGTTCAAAGAAGTACGAGGGGCCCTATGCGAAGCGTCTAGCCTATGACATCATCGCCCAGGCGATGGCGGGACTCATGCACACCTGCGGCAGCGATCCCCAGGGACCGCCGACCTGGCTCGGCTTCGCCCTCGGTGACTCCGGCACCGGTGTCTACGCGGCCTACGCGGCGATGCTCGGATACATCAACAAGCTGCGTACCGGCAAGGGCGAATACTTTGACGTCTCGATGTACGACTGCATGGTTGCCCTCGCCGAGCGTTCGCACAACGTTTACGCCTTCACCGGCAACGTCGTGTCGCGCGGCCCGGACAAGCTTATCGCCCCCTGGGGCCCCTTCAAGTGCAAGGACGGCTACGTAGCGATCATCGTTCCCACGGAGTCGATGTGGAAAAAGTTCCTCACCGCCATTGGCCACCTGGAGCTGCTTGACAACCCTGACATCCAGTCCGGCCCCGGACGCGGCGCTCACATGGAGACCCTCATCCGTCCGGTTATCAACGAATGGCTTGCCGATAAGACGAAGATAGAGGCCTGCGAGATATTCATGGCCCAGGGACTTCCCTGCGGACCGGTACAGAACGCCGAGGACGTCGCCCATGACGAGCACACCAAAAAGCGCGAGATGCTCGTTAAAATACCCGATCCCGTCGTCGGAGAGCTCACCGTCGTCGGCTGCCCGATCAAGATGGAAGAGCATGAGACATCCTACAGCGCGCTGCCGGATCTCGGCGCCGATACGGACGAAGTGCTGAAAAGACTTGGATACTCGGACGAGCGCATCGCCGAGCTGCACGACAAAAAGGTCATATAAGAGATAAAAGAGAGAAGGGTGACAGATATGGAAAAGGTAGTCATAGTATCCGCGGTACGTACGCCGTTCGATAAATTCGGCGGCCCGATGAAGGGCGAAAACACGGTAGCCCTCGGATCTTTCGTCGTAAAAGAGGCCATGGAGCGCGCCGCGGTCGATCCCGCGGACGTTGAAGAGACATACATCGGCATCAACATGCCCACGGCGAACCGCTCGATCGCCCGTCAGATATCGCTTGCCTCGGGCATGCCGCCCGAAGCGAACTCGACCACCGTCGACCGCGCCTGCTGCTCGTCGATGGTAGCCATCGCGATGGCGAAACGCGCGATCGAACTCGGCGACGCCAAGGTAACGGTGGGCGGCGGCTCGGAAAACATGAGCAACGTCCCCTACTTCGTGGAAGACCTGCGCTGGGGAAAGCGTCTCGGCGACATTGTCCTCAAAGACATCATGGTCGTATCATGCCCCTACACCGGTGAACCGCGCGCGAAGCAGGCGGGAGAGGTCGCTCTCCAGTACGGCATCAGCCGCGAAATGCAGGACGAATGGGCCTACCGCAGCCAGATGCTCTACCAGGAGGCTTTCAAGGCCGGTAAATTCAAGGACGAGATAAAGCCCTACGTCCTTCACACCAAAAAGGGCGACGTCGTGATCTCCGAAGACCAGTCGCCGCGCCCCGACACGACGCTTGAAGGGCTCGCGAAGCTCAAGACCGTCAACCAGAGCCCGACCGTCACCGCGGGCAACGCCCCCGGACTTAACACTGGAGCCAGCGCGCTCGTGCTCATGAGCGAAAGCGAAGCGGCGCGCCGCGGGCTGAAGCCTCTGGCGACGATCGTAGCCCACGCCCAGGCCTCTGGACACCCCAAATACATTGCGACAATTCCGGCCTTCGCCGCGCAGAAGGTGCTTGCCAAAGCCGGCATGACGATCGACCAGATGGATATCATTGAGATCAACGAAGCCTTCGCGGTCATGCCCCTCGCCTCCACGATACTGCTCGGAGAAGAGGACCCCGCGAAGGTCGAAGCGATCCGCGCCAAGACGAACATCAACGGCGGCGCAATCGCCATCGGCCACCCGACGGGAGCCACCGGCGGACGCCTCGTAATGACGATGGCCTACGAACTCCAGCGCCGCGGCGGCGGATACGGCCTCTGCACGATCTGCGGCGGCGTCGGCGAGAGCGAAGCCTTTATAATCAAAGTCTAATCACTCTTTCGGTGATTCACGCGGATGTTTTTCGGCTGCGGACCGGCAGGGGCCGCGTCAGGCTGCGGCAAAACATCCGCCATCGGCAATAAATAAGGAGGCTGCGGCAAATATGGAATTTCAGGATATACTGTATGAAAAGTATAATAACCGGGCGAAAATAACCATTAACAGGCCTGACAATATGAATATGTTCACCAATCATACTTTGAGCGAAATGATTACTGCGTTTCAAAGCGCGTGGACTGACAAGGAGGTCGGGGCCGTTATCCTTACGGCGGCGGGGAGCCGCGCGTTTACGATCGGAGGCACTCCCGGCGAGACGGATGCAGAGGCTCAGCCCATTGAAAAGCTGCCGATGCCCAGCCTGTTCGCCCAGCTCCTACATATCATCCGCACGATTCCCAAGCCGGTGATAGCGGCAGTCAACGGCTATGCGATCGGCGGCGGCCATGTTATCCAGGTGGTCTGCGACCTTACAATCGCCGCCTCGACCGCTAAGTTTGGCCAGGTAGGCCCCAAGGTTGGAAGCTTTGACGCCGGATACGGCAGCGCCTATCTCTCCCGCATAGTCGGCGAGAAGAAAGCCAGAGAATTCTGGTACCTGTGCCGGAAATACACCGCGGAAGAGTGTCTGCAGATGGGGCTTGTCAACGCCGTGGTCCCGCCGGAAGAGCTGATGGCGGAGACGGACAAATGGGTCGACACCATTGTTAAATCCAGCCCGACCTCTCTGGCGGCGCTGAAAATGTCCTTCAACGCTGATTCTGCCTCCGTCTGGGGCATTCAGTCCATGGCTGGCGTAGCGCTGGGCATGTATTTCAACACGGACGAAGCGAAGGAATGCAGCAGGGCTTTCAGCGAAAAGAGAGATCCTGACATCGCCCAATACCGTTAATTTGTTCGAGCTTCCATCGCTTGGACATTACAATTTTGGAAGGAGAGTATAAGTCATGGCACAGCCTCAGGGAGACAGAACCCCAAAAACTCTTGAAGAGAGAGGTTACCATATTATCGACGTCCACGCGCATCCCTTTATTAAGGGCGGATATCCGCCCGCAATGAAGGCCATGCTGGCCTCTAGAAAATACACACAGCCCAACTGGGTCGGCAAGTCCGGCAAGGGCACTCTGGACGATCTGAAAGCGGAGTTTGACGAGACCAGCAGAGAAGTAATGGCGAACGACGCCCTCGCCCACGGCGTGAAGATGCAGCCGGTCGGCTGGGACGCGACGAGCGGCATGGGCGAACCGCCCACCAGCAACGATTTCGTTTACGGTCTGTGGCAGGAATTCCCCGACGCCTTTTTCGGCGCCTGGGGCTCGGTCGATCCCTGGCAGGGCCAGGAGGCTCTCCACGAAGCGGAGAGAGCCATCACCGAACTGAAGCTGATCGGTCTGAAGTTCCAGCAGTGCACGCAGAAATTCCGCGTCAACGACAGGCGTTTCTACCCCCTGTGGGACCTTTGCCAGCAGCTTGGAGCGCCGGTACAGTTCCACATCGGCTACACGGGAATGGGCAGCGGCGCTCCCGGCGGAGACGGACTTTACAGCATGAGCTACTGCCAGCCTCTTGACGTCGACGAAGTCGCCGCGGACTTCCCGAACCTGAAAATTATCGCCCTGCACGTCGGCGAGCCGTGGCCGGAAGTTATCAACCACGTCGCGATGCACAAGGCGAACGTGATGCGCGAGACCTCCGGAATGTGGCCCAAATATTTCCCGCAGTGCATGACCTACGACATGAACAGACGTCTGCAGGACAAGTTCATCTTCGGTTCCGAGTGGGGTGTGTTCAAACTCAGCGAAATCCTCAAGCAGTGGGAAGAGCTGGATCTCAGACCCGGTATCATGGAAAAGGTCATGTATAAGAACGCCCTTAACTTCCTCGGCGAAAGATTTGAGAAGTGCGGGCTGGACCTGAGCCCCTGGAAGGGATTAGTCTAAGAGGGCAGTGGGTTTCTCCGCGCGGACGGACTGCGGCGAAGCTCATTAAGGGCAATTTCGTTTAGGAAATTCCAGCTATAATTTTTTACCACGTAGAACGCTGATGACTATACTGTAAGATCACGTTCTACGTGGTACTTAACGCCGTTCACGTCCACAGCCGTTTGCGCAGCTGGCGAAAGAGGGTGATGTCGGCAGCCATCCGAGAAAATCAAAGTTTAGGGGGGAATGGTCGTATGAATCAAAAGCTTCAAACCATGCTCGATAAAAAGGCGCATATTTTGCTTCAGGGCGGACAGGAAAAAATTAACAGGCAGCACATTAAGGGCAAGCTGACGGCGCGCGAGAGAATCAACCTGCTGTTTGATCCCGGCACCTTTGTAGAATACAACATGTTCGTAAAACCCAGAGCGACGCGGTTCGGCATGGATAAAGTCGACGCTCCGGCGGACGGGATCGTCACGGGGCACGGGCTTATCAACGGCAGAAAGGCTTTTGCCTACGCTCAGGATGCCACCGTTCTGGGAGGTTCGATGGGTGAAATGCACGGATTGAAGCTCGCCAGAATGCAGGAGCTGGCGCTGGAGGTCGGCGTCCCCATCATCGGGCTCAACGATTCCGGCGGCGGCAGACTTCAGGAGGGGCCGGGAGCCTCGGTCTACGGCACCATCTTTTATAACAACGTGACAGCCTCGGGAGTCATTCCCCAGATTTCAGCCCTCATGGGCAGCTGCGCGGGCGGCGCCTCTTATTCCCCCGCCCTCAACGATTTCATCATCATGGTGGACAAGACCAGCAAAGCCTTTATTACCGGCCCAGCCGTCATCAAAGAGGTGACCGGCGAGGTCGTGGACTTCGAAACTTTGGGCGGCGCGACGACGCACAGCACCAAATCGGGACTCTCTCATCTGATGGCGAGGGACGACTATGACTGCATCGAACAGATCAAATGCCTGCTGAGCTTTTTCCCCGATAACTGCCAGCAGCTTCCGCCGGTCTGTCCAAATAACGACGACGTTTCACGCCGGATAGAAGAGCTCAATGATATTATTCCCGACAGTAAGCGTAAAGCTTACGATATGAAGGCCGTCATTACAAAAATTGCCGACAATAATTTCTTTTTTGAAATTTCCCCGCTCTATGCCCGCAACATCATAGTCGGGTTCATTCGTATGGGCGGTATGCCGGTCGGCGTCGTCGCCAACCAGACCAGCTGCATGGCCGGCTGCCTTGACATCAACGCCTCATGCAAGGCGGCGCGCTTTATCCGGACCTGCGACGCCTTCAATATTCCGCTTCTGTCGATCGTAGACGTACCGGGATATCTGCCCGGAGTCAATCAAGAACATGACGGCATCATCAGACACGGGGCGAAACTGCTCTACGCGTGGGCGGAGGCGACCGTCCCCAAGATCATCATGCCGATCAGAAAGTCTTACGGCGGCGCCACACCGGCGATGTGCAGCATAGACATGAAGGCCGACTTCGTCATCGCCTGGCCGAGCTGCGAGCGCGCCGTGGTCGGCGCGGACGCCGCCGTCGAGGTACTTTATAAAAACGAGATAGAGCAGGCCGCCGATCCGGCCGCGGCCAGGGAGATGTACAAACAGGCGTACGAAACGGAATTCTTAAATCCCTACCGTTCCGCCGAGCTTGGAAAATTCGAGGACGTTATCGAGCCGGCTGAATCGAGAATCAAGATCATTCAGACGCTGCGTATGTTCTGGGGCAGAAAAAAAGAACGCCCCGCGCGCAAGCATGGGAATATTCCCCTCTAGGCGGGGTACGCGGGAATCTTTGCGGCAGGGCGCGGGCGGCGCGCTTCTCTTTTGAATCAGCTCCATGAGATTTATGAGGGGCCGGCAAAGACATTACGGAGCCGCCGAATGCCTTAAGCAGGATCGGAATATGTTCGGCGCATAATAAAGAACAGTCTCTGTGCACCGGCGGACAGGCCGGTGCGCAGTCTTTATGTACAAAAATATCAAGGAGGCGCACATTAAGATGAATATCTTAACCATTGCAGGAGGCATAGGAGTAATCGCATTGCTGTTCGCGGCATATGCGTCGGGCAAAATC
>ERZ1673695.922-NODE-922-length-36355-cov-14.162039_pt1 | contig 36355 bp, 27 predicted proteins | sample MGYA00580225_ERZ1673695 | MGnify/ENA primary metagenome ERZ1673695 (study PRJEB41218, sample SAMN15661739) | gut metagenome | host: Homo sapiens | place: Canada: London | collected 2015-08-20/2019-03-30 | study: EMG produced TPA metagenomics assembly of... | reverse complement strand
AAATAAAATGGGGGCTCCGATACCGGAACCGTATCTTCATACGGTGAGGATTCGGGGCCCCCGTTTTATGACGCAAATCGTGCTTATAAACGCCGATTTACTGGTTGTCTTCCATGTGCTTATACTTCGCGTACTTCGCCTTTGCCTCTTCGCTGCCCTCTTTGAAGTATTTCTTCGCGTTCTCGGGGAAGGTGCGTTTGAGCGCCGCGTAACGGACCTCGCCGTCTAGGAACTCCTCGTATTCCATTGTCGGAGCTTTGGAGTCTATCGTAAGCGGCTTTTCTTTGCGCGGGTCGTAGCGGTAGAGGGTCCAGTAACCGGAGGCGACTGCGCGCTTCATCTCCTCCTGCGCGCTGCCCATACCGCCCTTGATGCCGTGCGCGAGGCAGGGCGTGTAGGCGATTATCACCGAGGGGCCCTCGTATTCCTCGGCCTCGCGCATGGCCTTGATGAGCTGGTTCATATCCGCGCCCATCGCCACCTGCGCAACATATATGTTGCCGTAGGTCATGAGCATTGCGCCGAGGTCCTTTTTCGCGACCTTTTTGCCGCTGATGCAGAACTGCGCGACGGCGCCGATCGGCGTCGACTTCGAGGACTGGCCGCCGGTGTTGGAATAGACTTCGGTATCGACGATCAGCGCGTTGACGTTCTCGCCCATCGCGAGGACGTGGTCTAGGCCGCCGAAACCGATGTCGTAGGCCCAGCCGTCGCCGCCGTACATCCAAAAGGTCTTTTTAGAAAGCTGGTCACGGTTCACGAGCATTTCCCGCGCCGTCACGGCGGCTTCGCCGGTGAGTTCGGCCGCAGTAAGCGCCGCCGTCAGCTTTTTCGCCGCCGACGCGGAGCCGTTGAAGTCGTCGAAGGCCGCGAGCCACGCCTCAAGCTCCGCCCTCAGCGCCGCGGGGATCTCCGCCGCAAGCAGCTTTTCGGCGCGCAGCCTCTGTGCCTCGCGCTGCTGTTTCACGGAGAGGAACATTCCGAGGCTGAATTCGGCGTTGTTTTCAAAGAGCGAGTTCGACCAGGCCGGCCCTTTGCCCTCTTTATTTTTTGTGTAGGGTATTCCGGGCATCGCGCCGCCCCAGGCCTGCGAACAGCCGGTGGCGTTGGCCCAGTAGACGCGGTCTCCGAAGAGCTGCGTCATCAGCTTCGCGTATGGGGTCTCGCCGCAGCCGGCGCAGGCCGCCGAGAATTCAAGCAGCGGCTGGCGGAACTGGCTGCCCTTCACCGTCCAGGGATCGAACTTGCCCTCCTTGTCGGAGATGGTAAGGCCGAAGGCCCACTGTTCGGGAAGCGACTTTGATTTTTCTATCGGCACCATCGTCAGCGCCTTTTCTTTGGCCGGGCACACGGTGACGCAGCTGCCGCAGCCGGTGCAGTCGTCGCGGCTCACCTGCATGGAGAAGGAGAACTCCTTCATACCGACCGCGGGCATCGTCAGGAAACCCTCGGGGGCCGCTTTTGTTTCCTCATCGCTGAGGAGGTAGGGACGGATGACGGCGTGTGGGCAGACGTAGGAGCAGCGGTTGCACTGAATGCAGCGCGCGGGGTCCCATTCAGGTACGCTGGTCGCGATCGCGCGCTTTTCAAAGGCCGTAAGGCCCAGCTCGACAGTGCCGTCCTCGTAACCCTTAAAGGCGCTGACGGGGAGGCTGTCGCCCTGCTGGCGGTTGATCGGCTCCAGCAGCTTTTCAACGATCGCCGGTTCACCGGCGCGGCGCTGTTTTGGTTCGTCTTTGGCGTCAAGCCAGGAATCGGGGATTTCAACCTTCACGAGCATCGCGCCGCCGTCTTCGATCGCCGCGATGTTGCGGTTAACGACCTCGTCCCCCTTCGCGAAGAAGGTTTTCCGCACGGCGTCCGCCATATATTCCTTCGCCTCCTCGATCGGGATGAGATCGACGAGGTGGAAGAAGGCCGACTGGAGCGGGATGTTGACGTGGCTGCCGAGCCCGTGCTTCTCGGCGATCTTGGTGGCGTTGATGATGTAGAAATTCGCCTTTTTCCGCGCGAGCTTGCGGCGGATGTCGGCGGGAATCTTGTCTTCAAGCTCCTCCGGCTCCCACGGGCAGTTGAGCAGCAGGGTGCCGCCCTCTTTGAGTTCGTTGACGATGTCGTAGTTCTGGATGTAGGTCTGGTTATGCGCAGCGACGAAATCAGCCCGCTTCACGAAGTATGAGGAGCGTATCGGGCTGTCGGAGAAGCGCAGATGCGATATGGTGACGCCGAATGATTTTTTCGCGTCATATTCAAAATAGGCCTGCCCATATTTCGGCGTGTAGCTGTTGATGATGTCGATGGTGTTTTTGTTCGCGCCGACGGTGCCGTCGCCGCCCAGCCCCCAGAATTTGAAGGACATCTGGCGCGCGCCGTCGGGGTAGACCGTCTCGCCAAGCGGCAGCGAGAGGTACGTCACGTCGTCGGTGATGCCGATCGTAAAGTCGTTCTTCGGCTCGGCCTTCGCGAGGTTGTCAAATACTGCGATGATCTGCGTCGGATCGGTATCCTTCGAGGAGAGCCCGTAGCGTCCGCCGACGATCGTCACCTCGCGGCCGGAACCGGTAAAGGCGGTGCAGATATCCTGATAGAGCGGGCCGCCGTTGGCTCCCATCTCCTTGCAGCGGTCGAGCGCGGCGATCTTTTTCACCGTGGCGGGGAGCACCGCGAAAAGATGCTTGATCGAGAAGGGACGGAAGAGGTGCACCTGTATGAAGCCGGTCTTTCTCCCCTGCGCGTTGAGGTAATCGACGGCCTCCTCAACCGTGCCGCTGACGGAGCCCATCGCGACGATCACCTCTTCGGCGTCCGGCGCTCCGTAGTAGTTGAAGAGGTGATATTCGCGGCCGGTTACCGCGCTTATCTTCTCCATATAATCTTCCACAATGCCGGGCAGCGCGTCATAGAAGCCGTTGTTGGCCTCGCGCACCTGGAAGTAAATGTCGGGATTCTGCACGGTGCTGCGCATCATCGGGCGCTCGGGGTTGAGCGCGGCGGCGCGGAATTCGGCGAGTGCCTCCCTGTCGAGCAGCGATTCAAGCATCTCGTAGGGCATCTCCTCCACCTTGTCTATCTCATGGGAGGTGCGGAAACCGTCGAAAAAGTGCATGAAGGGGATGCGCGACTTTATCGCCGCAAGGTGCGCGACGCCGCCGAGATCCATTATCTCCTGCACACCGCCAGTCGCAAGCATCGCAAGCCCGCACTGGCGGCAGTTCATCACGTCGGAATGGTCGCCGAAGATCGAAAAGGCGTGGGTGCCGACGGTACGCGCCGCGACGTGGAGCACGCCGGGGTGGCGCTGCCCCGAAAGCCTGTGAAGCACGGGGATCATCAGCATCAGCCCCTGCGATGAGGTGAAGGAGGCGGCCAGAGCGCCGGTCTCAAGCGCGCCATGCACCGCCGCCGCCGCGCCGGCCTCAGACTGCATCTCTATCAGCGAAACGGTCTGCCCGAAGATATTTTTCTTTCCCTTGGCGGACCAGGCGTCCGTCTTCTCCGCCATCGGCGAAGAGGGGGTGATCGGATATATCGCCGCCACCTCGGTGAAGGCATAGGCTATATAGGCCGCCGCCTCGTTCCCATCCATCGTTACAAGGTTCTTTTCTCTCATTGCACGGACCCCTTTCAAGCGTTCCGAATTTATCTTAATCTTTGCCGTCTATTGCCGTAATATAGGAGACTATCCTATAGATTTTATCACAATGTCCGCGGCCGCCAACTCCCAGCCGCGAGAATCCCCGTACAGTGGCCTCAATCAAACGGCATGTTGCCGCTCTGTCCCCGCCCGCAAAACGGAAAATTGCGATTTAGCACAGATTTTCGGCTCCCTCTCAGAGGGAGCTCCCCGCGAAGCGGGGTGAGGGAGAGTTGACCTTCGGTTCTCCCGCGGCTTTTGCCGCGGGCTCTGTTTGGCGCGGAAACCGCGCCAAACAGAGTAACTCTCCTTCCGTCTCGCCGCAAAAGTGGCGGCGATCCACCTTCCTCAGAGAGGAAGGCTTTAAGAAAAAACCGCTATTTATCTCTTCCCCACCCGAAGGGAATCGGCGTTTAGACGTGTCGATGACGACGTGAAATAAGGCTGGAAAACCGCAGGCGCACTTTGGTGCGTCGAGGATTTTCCGGCCTTATTGAGCTAAGTCAGCGGCGCGTATAAACGCCGATTTCACTGTCTAAGCGGTCTTAACGGAAGCCGCCTTCTGCAGTCCCAGCTTCTCCACGGCCTCTTCGCGCATCTTATACTTCAAAATCTTGCCCGCGGCGTTCATCGGGAAGGCGGGAACGAAATCGATGTAGCGCGGACACTTGTGGCGCGCCATGTTCGCGAGGAAGTGATCCTTGATCTCCTTCTCCGTAGCCGTTTCGCCCTCCTTGAGGATGACGCAGGCCATGATCTCCTCTCCCATCGCCTCGTCGGGAACGCCGATTACCTGAACATCCTTGACCTTCGGATGCGTGTAGAGGAATTCTTCCAGCTCCTTCGGGTAAATATTCTCGCCGCCGCGGATGATCATATCCTTGAGACGGCCCGTTATACGGTAATATCCGTCGGCGGTGCGGCAGGCGAGGTCTCCGCTGTGCAGCCAGCCATCCTTGTCGATGGCCGCCGCGGTCGCCTCCGGCATCTTATAATATCCCTTCATTATATTGTAGCCGCGGGCGACAAACTCGCCCGTCATTTCGTCGGGCAGATCTTCGCCCGTCTCCGGATCGACTATCTTGCACTCGACCTCCGGCAGCGCCCGGCCGACCGTGGCGACGCGCTGTTCTATGGTGTCGGTGGTGTCGCTCATCGTCGTGCCCGGCGACGCCTCCGTCTGGCCGTATGTGATGACGATCTCCTTCATATTCATCTTATCTATAACGTCGCGCATCTTCGAGATCGGGCAGGGGCTGCCAGCCATGATGCCGGTGCGCATATAGGAGAAGTCCGTCTTCTCAAAATCTTCGTGCTCCATCATCGCGATGAACATCGTCGGCACGCCGTGGAAGCAGGTGATACGCTCCTGATTGATACAGGCCAGCGAGGCCTTCGTTGAAAAATAGGGCAGCGGCGAAAGCGTCGTGCCGTGCGTCATTGAGGCGGTCATCGCGAGCACCATGCCGAAACAATGGAACATCGGCACCTGGATCATCATGCGGTCGGCAGTGGAGAGGTCCATGCGGTCGCCGATGCACTTGCCGTTGTTGACGACGTTGTAATGCGTGAGCATGACCCCCTTGGGGAATCCCGTCGTACCGCTCGTGTACTGCATGTTGCAGACGTCGTGGATGTCGACGGCGGCGGCGAGGCGGTGGACCTCCTCTGCCGGCGTCATGTGCGCGCGGGCCACGGCCTCCTCCCAGGTGAGGCAGCCCTTCATCTTAAAGTCTACGGTGATGATGTTGCGCAGGAACGGCAGGCGGCGGCAGGCGAGAGGCTTGCCGGGCGTCGCCGTCTCCAGCTCGGGGCAGAGTTCCCTCATAATATCGTCGTAATGCGAGTCGCGGAAGCCCTTTATCATCACGAGCGTGTGGGTATCCGACTGGCGCAGCAGATACTCGGCCTCGTGGATCTTATAGGCGGTATTGACGGTGACGAGCACCGCGCCGATCTTCGTCGTCGCCCAGAATGTCAGATACCACTGGGGCAGGTTCGTCGCCCAGATCGCGACGTGGCTTCCAGGGCCGACGCCGAGCGATATCAGCGCGCGCGCGAATTCGTCGACGTCGTCGCGGAATTCGGCGTAGGTGCGGGTATAGTTCAGCGTTGTGTATTTGAAGGCGTACTGGTCGGGGAATTCCTCAACGATGCGGTCGAGCACCTGCGGGAAGGTCATTTCGATCAGCTTGTCCCTCTGCCACGGGTAGAACCCCGTGCCGCGCTTGTTCTCATAGAGGCGCTTCGACTTCACCATACGCGCGGGGCTGCCAAAACGGTTCATCGTGTTTACGAAGTGCAGGGAGATCAGTTCGATACTCTCGATGTCGGGCATCCACTGCGGGTCCCACTCCATTGAGATGAAGCCGTCATAATTCAGCGAATAGAGGGCGCGCATCATCGCGTCGATCGGCAGGCTGCCCTCGCAGACAAGGCGGTACTCCATCACGCCGTCCGTGACGACAGAGTCCTTCAGGTGTACATGCTTGATGTAGGCGCCAAGGTTCTTCACCGTCTTCTCCGGCGCTTCGCCGGCGTCGCGGAAGGTGTGCTGCATGTCCCAGAGAGCCGCGAGATTGTCGCAGGAGAAGGAATTGAGCACATCGCAGAGCTTGTCGGTATCGGAGAAGGGGCCGATCGTCTCGATCAGCAGCGTGACGCCGGCCTCCTGCGCCGCGGGCAGCATCCTCTCCAGCACCGCCATTACCGCGGCGCGCTCATCCTCGTACGAACCGCCGGTCTCCTTCGCCCCGAGACGCACGTAGGGGATGCGCAGGCTCTTCGCGGTGTTGATATAATCCGTTATCTCCGCGCAGTTTTCCTCAAACCTCGTCTTGTCGGCAATGTTGTGCCAGGTATCAATGCAGGGTATCGAAAGCCCGGCCTCGGTCATCTCGCGGTGCGCCGCGTTCGCCCGCGCGGGGTCGAAGATGCTGTTCTTCTCCGAGAGCTTCGGCTCGTGTATATTATGGACCTCTATGCCCGCGAAGCCGCCGTCCTTGGCGACGGTACAGAAATCCTCCCATGTATGGTCATGCCATCCGAAAGTCGAAAATGAGAGCTTCATTATCTGTGATTCTCCTCGTATGAAATCTTATTCAGAGCGTTGAAATAGGCCCTGATGCTGGAACCGATGATATCCGTCGAAATTCCGTTGCCGGAATAGAGCTTGCCGTTCGAGCGGAGCTTGACGAGCGTCGAACCCATCGCCTCGCGCCCCTCGGTGACCGCCTGGATCTGAAAATCGTCAAGATCATAGTGGTGGCCCGTTATCTGCTCTATCGCGAGGAAGGCGGCGTCGATCGGACCGTCGCCGACCGCGAGGCCGAAGAGGTCCTGCCCGTTGTGGCGGCAGTGGATGTTCGCCGTCGCGCTGATGACATTGCCGCTGTTGATGACGAAACTCACCAGCTCGTAGGAGGGCGGCACCTGCAGGGCGCTCGTAGCGATGATCGCCTCCAGCTCCTTCGTGCCGACGGACTTCTTCTCCGCGACATTGCTGAAGGTGTCGTAAACCTTCACCAGATCCTCCTCCGAGAGATCGTAGCCGAGACGCTCGACGGCCTTGCCGACCGCCGCGATATCGTCGTTCGCGTCCAGCCTGATATCCGAGCCGTCGGATATGGACAGCCCCGTGTCAAAGGCGCTCGTCTTGCTGCGCTCCGAGCGGGAGATCCAGTTCATCTGCGCGATCGAACGGTTCAGCTCCGTATACTTTATGCCGCTGAAAAAGCCGCAGTCGTCGCCGCGCATGCGGATGATGTGCGACGCCGTCTCCAGCTTCGGCGCGCAGCCGCCGCTGACGACCACGTCCACCTCCGAGGCCCCGGCCTTCACGGCGGAGACGGCGCAGGCCGCCGCCATCGAGAGCTCGTCCGAACACTTGACGGCGAGCGCCGCCTCTTTAAGCTCCGGCACATTGGCATATATCTCTTTGACAAAATTATTAAACTCATATGGCATCATAGTACCGGCGGAATCACATATCGTAACGGTAGAAGCGCCGGCGGCTACCGCAGTGCGCAGCGCCTTATAGAGGAACTCCGGCTCGCTGCGCGTCGCGTCGACGGCGGCAAACTCCACGTCGGCGCAATACTCGCGGCTCTTGCGCACGAGCTTGCCGATCATCTCAATGATCCCCTCCGGCTTCTTGTTGCAGACAAACTCCATCTGCACCGCCGAAAGCGGCGCCTCCACATAGAGGCGCGGATGGGCAGCCTCCGCGACGGCGCTCCACGCCGTATCCACACCGGCCTCCGTGCTGCCGACGGGAATAGAGAGCGTGCTCTTCTTTACCGCGGCGGCGACCGTGCGTACCAGCAGCGAATCTATCTTTACATTGGTGATCGGCGCAAGGCTGATAACGTCCAGATTGAGCTTGTCAAGGATCTTCGCCATCTCTATGATCTCCTTGAAAGAAAGCGCCCCTTCAAGTCCGCGTGCCGCCTCGCGCAGCGTGATGTCCGTAAATTTGATTCTCTTCATCGCCAACACTCCTTTTTGTTGTTTCCAGGTTTAAATTCCTGCCAATGTCCGCCGCCCCCGCGGGCATAAAAAAAGCCCCTGAGGCATAGCATGCCTCAGGGACGAATATACAAATCATCGCGGTACCACCCTGATTGCCGCAAAATATCCGCGGCCACTCATTGGCGCCTATAACGGGGCCAGCCGTAATCCCTTAACAGCTTTCGCCTTAGGGGACTCCGCTCCGGAGCGAGACCGCTTCACTACCCTTCGGTTCCGGCTCTCACCTGCGTGCCGGCTCTCTGTAAACCTATCTGTAATGACCGTAACTCCATCATCGCGTTTACCGCTATTCAATTACCATAGTCCTGAAAAGTTATAAATCAAGACTGTATTTTCTTATGATATTACTACTCTGGATTTTTTGTCAAGCGGTTTTATGAAAATCACGGAAAAATACCTAAACACAAATATTCCCGGCGACACCATAAAAGGTGCCGTCGGGAATTACAGGCCGTGATTACTTTATATATCTAACTTTTATCTGTATTCCGTCTGCGCCAAATAAAGAGGCCGCAAAAAATAACCGACGCTGCTGCAGCCGCTCCCGCCGCCATCGCATTACAGCCGCTGGAGCTCCCACCGTTTACAGCGGATTGCACTGGAGGCCCCCACTCAAGCGGTGTCTCCGTCACCTTTTCCAGATTGCTCTTGTCAATGGCCGCATAATCCGTGAGCGATTTTAACACCGGATAAACCCGGCTTGCCTTTCTGCCGGCTATTCCCGTGTCAAAATAGTTCCAGCTCGCAAGACCGTCGTTAGATTCGGGCTCAAGAAGGACGGCGGCCAGCATGCCGTTGCGCTGCGAAGTAGTAACCACATAGGTTCCAGCAGGAATCGTCTTCTCTGACTCCACCCAGTCTCCGCTGGTAAGAAGACGTCTGGTATGCCCCTCATATCCGGGTTTGAAGAAATTCCCGTATGGACGAGTGGTCCTGCCGTATCTGACATCGAGCAATGTTCCTTATTCTTTGCACATTGTATAAATTATGGACATATTTACTGCAATGTTTTAATGTCATGGTATTTCAATATCTTGACTCTAGTTATATTAATATTAAGACACTATGATATCAAGAAATTATATAAAAGAAGAGGCTCCTGCTTATGGTGCAATTAACAGTTCGTATACCCGATGAATTACATACAAAAATTAAGGTTATTGGCGTATATGAAAATACATCCATTAATAATATGGTGGTCGAAGCATTACAAAACAAAGCAGACGAATGGGAAAAGAAGCACGGAAAACTTCCGGTTCCTGAGGATTTTATGTAACTTTCCTTAAAATCCTATTGTTGGCACTGAAATTTTAGCGAAAATATTCCAGATAACACAAAAATACGGTTACACCTGTTTCAATATAGAATCTATGACAAATATAATTTACTATTTATCAGCATTTGATCTTTTTATTTTTTAATTACCCGCATAACTATAAAATATCAAATGACACGCAAATATCCGGTATTCATAAGCCAAAAAGAAAGTTGTTCCGATATTTTGCATGGGAAACTTTATATCTGTATTCAGGCTCTCTTTTACCCCGGATAATAAATGACCATGCTCAGCCGGCAGATTTCGTTGCCGGTGTTTTTGTAGTTGTGGGGGCCGTCGGATTTGAAGCGCAGGGAGGAGCTGCGCGTGATGGAAAAGTTTCCTCATCTGCAAGGAGCAAAGCTATCCAAGGAAAGATGAGACCTCTGGTGTGAAAATCTCCTCTATATGCTTGGAGCTTTGCTTCTATTAAACTGAAATGTATAAAAACAATCTGGCCAGATAGGTTTAAAGTTTTTATCCGCTGTTTTATATGCAATTATCAAAAATTACACAAAAACAAAAGCAAAGCCGTTGTTCGTGTGCGTTCCACTGCAAAATTGGCTGTCTGGTTAAACATATCATATTTTCCAGAGAAACATGGACACCTAAACTTTACTTATATAAGCATATAAGCTCAAAAATATTTAAAAATAACTTTTATAGACAATAGCTATATATTAATGATTTTGTGTCATAACGAAAAAATGAATATTCTGTAACAACAGGCATAATAATAAATTTAATATTGCCATTGCCTATTAATTATGATAGAATTTTTAAAAAGTTTTACAGCTGATATCTGTTATAACAGATATCAGCTTCCCACTAGAAATCAACCAAGTTAATGCTAAATAAATAAGATTTAGGTGATAGAGATGAATGTACCAGCTACTAAGTTTTATATCAAGCCGCTTAGAGAACAGGTTTGTGAGTATCTCAAGAAGGAAATCGGTTCGCACAATATCCGTCCAGGCGATATGATCAACCTGCGGCAGCTCAGCACGGAGCTGGGAATCAGCATCACGCCGCTGCGCGACGCACTGCTGCAGCTGGAGGGTGAAGGCATGGTGCATATTCTTCCACGAAGGGGAATTATCCTGCGGGAATTTACCCTGAAAGATATTGAGAACTATTACGATATGCTGGCAACGCTTGAATGCCACGCGATGGGAAGCGCCATTTTTAACATAAACAAAGAACACTGTAAGGTCATGCGCGAGATAAACGCGCAGATTTTATCCTGCGCGTACACCAATGACTTTGACACAAGCAGGACGCTGAATAAAACATTCCATACGATATACCTTAATCTTGCGGACAACAGCTATATTCAGACGCTCTGGTCCAACACCTGGTCTCGGCTCTATTACTGCCCCACAAACATCGTCCATTCGATTGACTGGGAGATCGTCTGCTGTGACCAGCATGACCGGCTTATAGAGGCAATAGAGAAAAAAGATATGCATAAGATCACCAGCTGTATAAAGGATGAGCACTGGTCGTTTAAAAAACAAAAGGAATACATCCTTAGATACTATGATTTCGGCTCCGTCGACAAAACTGAGTCTAAAAAATAGGGAACTAATACCGGCAGGGAGAGGAGGATTGGCAGGCAGGTATTGTAATGGGTCGCTTTTTTAAATCATTCTATGAAACGGAGGAAGATGTGGATGAAAGTATTTGAAGAACGCCGTAAAAAAGCCTATCAATCTTTGAGGGAGGCCGGATTTGACCGGGCGTTGCTTGGTGACCCGATGTCAATCAATTATTTTACCGGCATTCATGTCACTCCCTATGAGAGGTTTTACGGCCTCGTGCTGGACGCGTCGGAGGAAACCTGTGTAATGGTGAATCCCGGCGTCGACAGGGGCTGCATGAAGGGACGTGTGCCGGAGCTAGTCTATACTGACACAGACGGCCCCAAAGAGAACATCGGTAAGGCGCTGGGAGAATGTTCCAGGCTGGCGGTAGAAACGAAATATTACTCTATGGCGGTCGGTGAAATTTTCAAGGAGTTATGTGGGGATGTTCGGGATATCGGCGACGTCGTTGCGCGTCTGCGCATGATAAAAGACGAAGATGAGATCCGCATCATGCAGAGGGCGGCGGATATCGTGGACGAGGCTCTCGTTTATATCTCCAATAAGGTCTATGTGGGTATGACCGAAAAAGAGCTTAATATGATGCTTTACGCGCACATGGCAAAGATACCGGGATTTGTGACGGACGAATTCATTATCTTAGTACTGGGTGCGGAAAACTCCGCGAACCCGCACGGCGTCTCCGGTGATTATGCCTTTAAAGATGGGGATATCATCCTGATCGATTTCTGTGCCTATTACGAACATTACTGGTCGGATATCACCCGCTGTTTCTTCGTGGGGCATATAGGAAATCCCAAACTTGAAGAGATATATGACATCGCGAAGGGCGCAAATCTCGCCGCCATCGCCGCTGTGAAACCCGGTATCCCTGCGAAGGCAGTTGACGAGGCGGCAAGAAAATATATTACAGACGCCGGATATGGAGAGTTCTTCCTGCATAGGACCGGGCATGGTTTAGGACTCAGCGTTCACGAGGAACCCTATATCACGGACGTCAACGAGCTTATTTTAGAAGAGGGCATGACCTTCACGATCGAACCGGGTATATACCTGGAGGGTATCGGCGGTGTGCGGGTAGAGGATGATATCCTGGTCACGAAAGATGGGTGCAGGGTTCTCACTCATACCTCGAAAAATCTGCACGATCATATTTTGAAGTGTAAATAAAAAATTAACAAGGCAGCGAATAAATACCATGAGGAGAACAACTATAATGGTGGCGGCTCATGCTGTAAAAGAGAGAGCCTGGGAACTCACTCTGTTTACATTACAGCATGCGCCTTCTACAGAATGTGCCGTTGCCACCTAGTTATAGTGTAACCGAATCCTCATTAAAATAAAAGGAGGATGTTACCTATGTCAACGCCAAGTACGGCTGCTAATGACAGCAGCCTTAAAAGAAACATGCCTACACTCCTTATCCTTATAGTATCCGGCGCCCTGATTTATGCTCTGCCATATTTCAGGTACTATTACTATGATGCTTTCGTGAAACTCTTCAACATCAATAACACGCAGATGGGGGCGCTGGGCAGCGCCTTCGGCGGTACGGCGATAATCGGATATATGTGCGGCGGTTTTTTTGCCGACCGCTGGCCCACCCGTTACCTGCTCACCATTTCACTGGTGGCGACAGGACTTCTCGGATATCTGCTGCTCACCTATCCGCCGTATCCTGTAGTGCTGGGGATACATCTTGCGCTTGGCATCACCTCGATAGTGACCTTCTGGAGCGCGCTTGTGAAGGCGATACGCTCGCTCGCCAACTCCGATGAACAGGGAAGGGCCTTTGGACTTTTTGAGGGCGGCCGCGGAATCGTAAACATGGTACAGTCCGCAATAATCCTCTCCCTTTTCGGCTATCTCGCCTCAAAATTCAGCGATAAAACCGCTCTGTCGGCGATAATAACGGTGTACTCGACAATATGCCTGCTGCTTGGGCTCCTGGTCTTTACGATGTATAAGGATCCGGCGGTGCGCGGCGGCGAAAAGATCGAGCTCTCAAAGAAGGTCTTTGAAAAAGAGGTCTTCCTAAAAGTCGCCAAAATGCCGACAACCTGGCTGTGCACAATAATAATCTTCACATCATACTCCACGATAATAAGCTACTTTTACATCACGCCTTACGCGACGCTGGTATTTGGCACCTCCGCGGTTTTTGCCGCCGCTATGGGTTATTTCTCTCAGTACTGCCGCCCTGTAGGCTGTTTCGTAAGCGGCTTCATGGCCGATAAAATGGGCTCTTCAAAGATGCTGACTCTGCTCTTCGTCATCATGACGGTCGGCCTCGTCGCCCTTGTCACGATGCCGGGAAAACCATCCATGGTCTGGATGCTTCTCGTCTTCTGTGCCGCTATCTATGCGTCGATGTACGGCATCCAGTCCTTACATTTTGCGATCCTCGAAGAGGGAGACTACCCTCTTTCCGTAACGGGTGCCGCGACGGCCATCATCACCCCTCTTGGATACAGCACAGAGATGATAATGCCGATAATCGCCGGTATCTGCCTCGACTCATATAAGGGAGCGGCCGGTTACAAAGTCTTTTTCTCTATCCTCATTGCCCTGAGCGTTACAGGTTTTGTAACCTCCCTTATATGGCAGTACGTGACAAGGGAAAAAAGGGCATTGCTGAAGGCACAGAAGCTCCAGAAAAAAGAGGCCGCAGCCGCCGCTTCAGTCTAACCAAAGATCTCCAAAAACTATCAATTACATATCTTGCTAATGTATAAGGGGAGTTATTTTAAATAAAAATAATTCCCCCCTAGGATTTGATTACCCATTTATCCGATAGATGGACAACATCGTTTCTCTGTTAAGGAGGATAAGATTATGACTTTTGAAAACAAACTGCAAAAAATACACGACGCCTCTATGGGGCTGCTCGCTAAAAGCGGTATTCGCTATCCCAGCCCGACCGCTCTCGATATATTCAAAAAACATGGAGCAGATGTGGAAGGGGACATCGTCAGAATAGACGAATCTACTTTAATAAAGTATATCGGCAAAGCGCCGGCAAGATTTACCATCGAGGCACGGAACCCTAAATATAACGTGGATATGGGCGGCGGCGGACATTATGCCGTACCGGCATACGGGTCGCCCTATGTTGAGGACTTTACGGGAGAGACGCGTTATTCCACCCTTAAAGATTTCATCTATTTCTTAAAGCAGATAGAGGCGCTGGACGACTTTCATATCAACGGCGGCATTCTATGCCAGCCTAACGAATATGAGGCCGGCATCGTAACCCTTCTTATGTGGTACGCGATACTGCGCGGCTCGGAAAAGGTTCTCTTCTGCCCCGCAGGAAATGAAAAAGAGACGCGAACAATGATGGAGATGGCCTGCAATCTGTTTGGCGGACGTGACGAATTCAGTCGTTCAGCAAAGACCGTCTATCTCGTGGACAGCGTCTCTCCGCTGCAGATGGACGCACGGACCGTCGACGTCATTCGGGTCCTCGCGGAATATCGTCAGCCGTTCTCCTTCACATCAGGCGTGATCACAGGACTGACGGGGCCGGTCACACTCGCCGGCGCAATCGCGGTAGGAAACGCGGAGATACTCTCAGGTATCGCGCTGGCGCAGATGATCGAAGAGGGAACTCCCGCGATATACGGCATTCCCGTCAGCGGAGCGGACATGCGGACCAGCCGCGCAGTGTTCGGCGCGCCTGAGATGTGCATCGGCATTCGCTATGCCGCTAAACTTGCTAAATTTTACGGGCTTCCCAGCCGTGGCCCGGCGGCGATCTCAGACGCCGCCTATCCAAGCCAGCAGTGCGCGTTTGAGTCGATGATGACGATGTCTGCCTGCTTTAACGAAGGACTCGATTTTCTGCTCCATACGGCTGGCTGCCAGGACAGTTTCAACTCAATATCGCCGCAAAAATTCGCGGTGGACGTCGAACTGTTCCGCAGGATGAACTATCTCGACAGGGACATCGCGGTCGACGAAGACTCGCTTGCTGTGGCGCTGACGATGGAGACGGGACACGGCGGCAATTATCTGACCTGTGACCACACATTGGCGAACTTTAAAAAATCGCTTTACATCCCTCAAATAGGCCTCCGCTACTCATCCGACTTTGATAATGAATTTGACGCGCAGATAACAAAATTCCTCAAGAAAAACGTAAAAAAGTATGCCGTCCCGAATATGGAGGCGCACGATATCTCCGGCCTCAGGTCAACAGCCGCCGCTTCGGGACTGCCTGAGGAGTTCATGGATGCCGTTGAGCGGCTGCTGGAAGAGCGGTTCGAAACAATCTAGGCCGCCTGAAAATAATGGAATAAGGGGGAGGTAAAAGAGATGAACGAAAATATACTCAACGCGATCGCCGAAGCCGTGCTGGACGGAGACGTGGCGTCAACCCAGAAAAATGTGGGCGCAGCAAAAGAACAGGGGGTTCCCGCAGAGAAGATTCTTAACGACGCGCTGCTGAAAGGCATGAACGAGGTCGGAGAGCTTTTCCGAGACGGGGAGATGTTCGTGCCGGAGGTGTTGGTATCCGCAAAGGCTCTCCAGTCGGGGATAGATATCATTCGTACCGAGCTGGCGAATTCCGGAATGAAGAAAACAGGAAAAATACTCACCGTCACAGTCGAGGGCGACCTTCATGACATCGGGATTAAGCTTGTTGGGATGATGCTCGAGGGAGCCGGATTTGAGGTGATCCACATGGGTGTGGACAAACCGGCCGAGGAGATAATAGAAAAAATCAAGCAGTGCGAGCCTGATATTTTAGCGATTTCAGCCATGCTTACCACAACCATGGCGAATATGAAGACCGTCATCGATGTAATTTCTGAGGAAGGACTGCGAGACAAAGTAAAGATCATGATCGGCGGAGCTCCTACCTCGCCCTCCTTCGCCGAGAAAATAGGGGCAAACTATTCGGCCGATGCAAGTTCCGCCGCTATCGTAGCAAAAAAGCTTATGGAAACGGCCTGAAGCACAGGATCGCGATGCAGGTTGAGAAGATGAAGAAGTCAATACACAGAAAAGATCTTGTATTCAAAGCGCTGAGGTGTGAGGAGACGGAGCGCGTCCCCTGGGTACCGTTTACAGGGGTACACTGCGCTAAACTTATAGGCATGGATGCCGCGGAATTTCTCGCTTCGCCGGAGAATATCGTACGCGGCGTGGCATTGGCGGCGGAAAAATACCTCGCAGACGGAATTTGCGCCGTCTTTGACCTTCAAATAGAGGCGGAAGCCCTTGGATGCTCGCTCAAGTGGTCAAAGAACAATCCCCCGGCGGTCTCTTCACATGTCCTTGAGAACAAAGCTATTGAAGAACTCCCCGAATTTACGCGGGAATTGGGACGTATTCCATGCGCACTTAAAGCGACTGAAATGCTCAAAGAAAAAATCGGCGCGGATACTGCGGTTTTCGGCCTCATCTGTGGTCCGTTCACACTGGCTTTGCATCTGGCCGGAGCGGATTTTCTCACGGATATGATCGAACAACCCGATAAAGCAAAAGCACTGCTCAATTATTGTGCCGAAGTAGCGAGAAAAATGTCTGTCTGGTACCTTGAAGCCGGAGCCGATGTGGTGGCGCTGGTAGATCCTATGACGAGCCAAATATCGCCGCGTCATTTCAAAAAATATGTGATGTCGACCGTAAGGCCCGCGATCGAAGAGGTAAAGGCGAGAAAGGGGTTCGTAACCCTCTTTTGCTGCGGAGACGCCACTAAGAACATCGAGCTCATGATGCAGTGCGGCCCGGATGGGATCGCCTTCGACGAACAGGTAAGCCTTTCGGCGGCAAGAGAACTTTCCTGCAGGTATAACGTTGCCGTGGAGGGAAACCTGCACCTCGCGACGACGCTCCTCTTCGGCAGCCCGTGGGAATGCGCCGAAGACGCGCGCAGATGCCTGCAGGAGGGCGGAGCCAAGGGCTTCATACTTTCCCCAGGCTGCGACATTCCCTTTGACACGCCGGAATACAACCTTGAGGCGGTAGGAAGATTTGCGGTGCTGAACGAGCCCCCAGCGAAAGAGAGCGGCTTTACACCTCTTGAAGATGCGCTGGCCTCGTGCGATATGGCCGCCGAAGGTTTTGAGGACGTAACCGCGGAGCCTGGAAAACTATTCGTTGAAGTGGTGACGCTCGATTCAGAGGGGTGCGCCCCATGCCAGTACATGATGGAATCGCTTTACAGAGTCAAAGACCGCTACAAAGACAGGCTCGTCTACCGTGAAACTCTGATCAAAAGTCTCGCCGGTATAAAGAGAATGGGCGCTCTTGGGGTGAAAAACCTGCCGTCGATGCTGATAAACAACGAACTGGTCTTTGACAACATCGTTCCGTCCGATGAAAAACTGATCAAAGAACTTGATAAGAGGCTGGAAATTAATTAAAAACAACAACTATTTCGTTGGGGGAGGATGATAACAATGACATTGACAGGATACTTCTGGTTCATCATGGCGTACATTTTAGTGGTAGTCGGCTATGGCCTCTATATAGCTAAGACACAGGTCAAGACCAACGAAGAATTCGTCACCTGCGGACGCAGGCTGCCGCTGTGGGTGGTCGTGGGAACCCTGATTGCGACTTGGTACGGCGGCGGCGGTATTACCGGCACCGCAAACCTCGTCTACAGCAGGGGACCGTGGGCGGGGCTGATTTACGAGCTCGCTACGCCGGTAGCGATTATCCTGGTCCTCTTCCTCGCCGGAAGGATCAGGGAAAACAGAAATATAACCATCCCGGAGCTATTTAGAGAAAAATACGGCGACTACGCGGCCGTACTGGCGACTATCTTTATAGTCCTTGCCTACATAGGGATTTGTTCATACCAGTTTAAGGGCGCGGGATATGTCTTGAACCTCACGACAGGCCTCTCCGTTGAGAGCGGCACCCTTCTGGCCGCAGCTGTAATAATCATTCTATCCGTGACCGGAGGGCTCACCTCGGTAGCCTACACCGACGCCATCAGCGCCATATTTATCTTCTGTTCGATGGGGGTAGCGGTGCCGGTCCTTTTATCCCAGACAGGCGGCTTCTCCGGCCTGATATCCCCAATCCCACCCGACCACCTCTCCATTTCAAGCGGAGATAAATTTATAGACACAATCGGCTACGGAGTGGCCACACTGTTTTTGGCCATGGGCGACCAAAACCTCTTTATACGCTTCGCGGCCGCTAAAGATAAGGCAACGGCTACCAGGTCGGCCTTTCTATTCATCGTCATCAGCACGATACTTTCCTGCATGACTGTATTCATAGCGATGAACGCGATTCCTTTCCTGCCAGGCATCAAACCGGACACCGCTCTCCTCGCGGTCTCTATGTACAGAATGCCGTTCTTCCTTGGAGGATGCGTGCTGGCCGCGGCGGTCTCCTTTATGATAACAACGGGGGACTCGTTCCTGCTCTCGGCGGGAACAAACCTGACACACGACGTTCTGGAGCCGTACGTTATGAAAGGGTGCTCCGACGAGCTGAAGCTGAATACCATAAGAATCCTCATCGTAGTCTGCGGCATCCTCTCATATGTCCTCATCACAACCTTCAGGGATATACTGGGGATCATCATGTACGCATACACTATCTATGGCGCCGCCATAACCCCGGCGCTTGTAGCCGCCCTCTGCTGGCCGCGCGTTACAAGACAGGCGGGGCTGGCCTCCATAATAGCCGGAGGAGGCGGGACGTTGGTTTGGGAGCTGCTGCTTAAAAACAGATTTTTAAACTTGGACAGCGCTCTCGTTGCCGTGCCATTTTCCATCATCGTGCTAATCGTCGTCACATTCCTTACACAGCCAAAAGGTTCAGAGAGCACAGGAGGAAAATAAGATGTTCACTAAAATCAAGTGCGGGAAGTTATACGACGGGGTCACTCCCCGCCTCTGGAAGAATAAGGAAGTACTTATTGAAGACAACGTGATCAGGGAGGTAGGTTATGGCCTGCCGGAGCCGCAGGGAGTCAAGATCAGGGATCTTTCTGAACTGACCGTCACTCCTGGAATGATTGACGGCCATGTGCACCCACAGTTCTTTGATTATCGAGAACTTTACAACGAGTATGTCTGCCTGTCGGATGGCTACCGTGCTTTGGCGACGGCCTCCTGCGCCAGAAAGACCCTCATGGGAGGCTTCACAACCATACGGTCAATGGGATGGTTCTCTGAAGCATACGAACTTGACGTGAAACGGGCTATTGACAACGGAAAAATCGAGGGCTCCAGACTTGTGGTGGGATCGCACTTTCTATGCACACCGGGAAGCGCGGGAGATTCCAGCCAATCACTCTCGGCCAATCCATATCTGAGCAACTATCTCATGAAAATGTGTCCCACCTGCGGCAGCGGCGCTGACTTTTTTACCAATGTGGTGCGGCGGGAGAAAAAGATGGGATGCGATTTTATAAAAATATTCGGCTCCGGCGGGTTCGCCACCCCCTGCGACGACCCTGAAGACATACAGCTCAACGACAGTGAGTTCGACGCCATCTTCAGCACGGCGAAGGAGCTGCGGATCCCCGTAACGGCACACGTATACGCCCCGGTTATGATGAAAAAACTCCTGAAATATAACATCTTCTGTATGGAACACGGAGCGCTCATGGACGATGAAACCGCCCGTATGATAGAGGGAAGCGGAGTCTACCTTGTACCGACCTTTATGCCTTATGAAGACATTGTCAACCCCAACGAAGAGAGCCTCTCCAAAAAGAGTGATTTTTTCAGAAGAAAATTGGAAAAATATCAGCGCAGGCTTCAGGAGGGCAGAGAGATAATCATCAACAGTAAAATAAAACTGGGCTATGGGACAGACATAGTTGACGTTTACAATAACTATGAATCCGGATGGGAATACAACTGCTGGCTAAAAAATGGTGTCGATCCGTTCCGCGCGCTGGAAGCGGCTACCAGTATCAACGCCGAAATATGCGGAATAAGCGACAAACTTGGAAGTATTACACCTGGTAAACTGGCCGACATCTCCGGATGGAAAAGAGACCTGCTTAAAGATCCCGACGCGTTGAGGGACTGCGCCTTCGTTATGAAAGACGGCGTTGAATATCTTACGGAGAGCCGGATTTGATTTAAAAGGATCGATTCTAATCATAAAATGCGGAAAGTATCGCCAACCGTTAAGGTCCGTTCCACAACCAATGGAAGGCATACTGTCCGCATTTATAAACTAGACAGACTGTCACAGACCTTCAGTAATTCCGCGATGAAATAGACCCCTGATATTTTTCGCAATCTAATGCACACCGCCCGGCAAAGAATAACCTTACCCAGGATAATAAATGACCATGCTCAGCCGGCAGATCTCATCACCGGTGTTTTTGTAGCTGTGGGGGCCGTCGGATTTGAAGCACAGGGAGGAGCCGCGTGTGATGGCGAAGGTCTCCCCGTTGACGGAGACGCTGAGTTCGCCGGAGAAGGCGGTGATGAATTCCTGCGTGCCAGCCGGATGCGGTTCGGCCTCCAGGCGGCCGCCGGGGTCTATTTCGATGTAGAGCATCTCGAAACGGCGCGCGGCGTCAAAGGGGAAGACCGGAAAGTCGCGGTAGAGGCCGCCGTCCTCAAGTAAAGGCTCCACGCGTTTTATGTCGACCACCTCATAATCTTTTTCCGGGCGCGTCATCAGGTCGGTGAATGATACCTTCAGGCCGTTGGCGATCTTCCAGACGGTCGATACGGTGGGGTTGGCCTCTCCGCGTTCTATCTGCCCCAACATACTTTTGCTGACGCCGGAGAGCTTCGCCATCGCCTCCAGGCTCAGCTTCCGCTCCTCGCGAAACCGCTTTAGGTTATCGGCGACGACCGAATTGATATTTTCCATTGGAGCTACCTCCAGCTTATTGACAATATATCGCACGTTATGTATATTATATTCACCTAAGGACAGTATAACGTCCAACCACATTCATTATAACATACGAAATAGAGAGGCAGTGACCATTATGAATTTCACGGCGTTTTTCTCATATGTAATCCTTACCGCCATTACTCCGGGGCCGAACAACATAATGTCGATGTCCAACGCAAGCCGGTATGGTTTCAGAAGGTCCCTGCCCTTTAATTTCGGCGTCTTCGCGGGCTTTATCGTCGTTATGTCAGTCAGCGCGCTTTTCAGCTCGCTGCTCTATAACGTCATGCCCTCCGTCAAGCCCTTCATGCTCTGCATCGGCGCGGCCTACATCCTCTGGCTCGCCTGGACGGTATGGCGCGACACGCCGCACGGGGAAGGGGAGAGACAGGTGAATACCAATACGTTTCTCTCCGGGATGACGCTGCAGTTCGTCAACGTGAAGGTCATCCTCTACTGTATAACGACGATGTCCTCGTTCATCCTGCCGCATTATCACGGGCTGCCGGTCATCGCGGCCTTCGTCGTATTCCTCGCCTTCGTCGGCTTCGCCTGCACGCTCTGCTGGGCGGCCTTCGGCGCGCTCTTTGAGATACTTTTCAAGAGATACAGCCGACCGGTAAACGCCATCATGGCGCTGCTGCTCGTCTACTGCGCCGTTTCAATGCTGATCGATATTTAAAAATTAAGCAGGGAGGGCTGGCTGTCTGGCATAAATGAAAAATAAAGACGTCCTGTGCATCTGCGGCCAGCTGTTTTCATTTTTTAATGACGTTTACGAGACGCAGTACGGCTGTGTCTATCTTTCTTTAGGGTTTGTTCCTTCCGGAGGATCGAGATGTTCGAGAGAATACCTTAGACATTGAATGACGAGCTGGTTCAGGGACAGCCTGTTCTCCGAAGCCAGCGACTCCAGCACCTCCACCATCTCCTCGGGCAGCCTGAACGTACGGCTCACGCTGGTTGATCCCTTTTGAATTTTCCACATGAACATACACCTCTTGATCGTCTAGATAGCCGTCATGAAACATTCGCACGTTCTTATCCTTCCGCACGGCAATTACCGAAGCGAAAATTGGAAGCGTCCTTTCCCGTTTTCAATGACCTTTATTTTACCATGAGCTGCGAGGCAAAGACCGCCATTTAAAATGGCTTTCCCGACTCTTCGCTTTGCGCCAAACCTTACTTGCCACAACATATTTTTATCTTTTCTGCGTTTTCATCTGTTTTCCCGCACAGAATGTCTTGAATTTTGCAATTCATATAATATGTATACATGCAACCGTTATTACAATTATTTTGCACTTATTTTTAATTGCATTCTGCAAGAATTATTGATATACTCACCTACATGAGAAGATAAAGCCCAGATGGAATATCTCTTTGTTTACAGGATTCAGGCGGTGGCTGATGCGTTATTTTGGAAGCGTTGCATTTTTTAGGCATTTAATCATTTTGGCACTGCTGCTTATGGCTGTATTGTCCGGCAAATATCTTATAGATGTTTTTATACGGAAAGAACCGCCAGAAATAAAAAAGGAGCGCGTATCCGATTTGCAGTACGATAAAAAATCTCTTTCTGAAAGCGACGGCACGCCCCAAAACCGCCCTCCATCTTTTAGCTATCAGAGCGCCTACAGTGAACTTTACGGCGCAGCTGGGCAGGAGAGGGAGCTTCAGGATGGCGTCGTGTACCTGACCTTCGACGACGGTCCCTCGAAATATACGCCGGCCTTTTTGGACCTCCTAAAAAAGCACGGCGTTCAGGCGACATTTTTTCTGGTTGGGACAAACGTACAAAGATACCCCTCAGTGGTAAGAAGGATAAAGAGCGAAGGACACGCCATCGGCGTCCATACGTACAGCCATAAATACCTCCAGATATATATGAATGTGGATTCATATCTCAAAGATTTTTCAATGGCCAAGGATGCGATATACCGCGCAACAGGCGACAGGTGCGCCATATTCCGCTTTCCCGGAGGCAGTATAAACGTCTTCAATTCCCGTATATACGGAGAGCTGACGGCTGAAATGCTGCGCCGCGGGTTCAAATTTTATGACTGGAACGTCTCCGCGGGAGATGCCGTCAAAAAGACGATAAAAAAGAACATCATCGACAACGTGGCGAACAACGTTAGGCGGGACCAGCCAAATATCGTCCTGATGCATGATACTTCGGAACTCTCGCTCACCTCGCTTGAACAGATCATTCTGCGCTTAAAAAAAGAGAATTACATTTTTAAAGCGCTCGGCAACGAAGACAGGCCCATCACGTTTACACACATAAAATAAGAGATAGGGAGAAAGAATTCATGGATTATCGCCAGAATTTCAAAACCGCCTTAAAAGAGATATTCCTGTTGCATAAAAACCAGAATAGGGAAGAGAGACCGACGGAGAAACAGGACATCGCCGCGCTTGTCACAGAGGCGGAGACTGCGGCGCCTAAGCTGGTACTTACACAGCCAAGGAAGAATGACCGCAAAAAATCTGATCCCTCTGTCATCTCCGAAGATACTGCCATCAACGGCGAGGTCGTTTCGAAAGGAAGTTTGGATATACGCGGCAGCATCATTGGAAATGTCATCACCAAAGGCGACATCGTCATATCAGGCAGCGTTGAAGGGAATATCTCGGGAGAAAATATCGACCTCAAGGCATGCAAGATCACCGGGGACCTCGCCGCGGAGGGCACGATAAAGATAGGCAAAGACACGGAGATCGTCGGCTCGATGATATCCAAGGAGATATTTGTGGACGGCAAGGTATCGGGGAACATCTCGTCGTCTGCGGACGCCTATTTCAGACAGGGAGCTTTCGTCATCGGCAGCGTCACGACGAACATGATAGCGATTGAAAGAGGCGGCGTTATCTGCGGCGAGGTAACCATCGGCAGCGCAGCGCTGAACGGCGACCCGCAGAACAGATCGGAAGAAACCAGGATGAGAATCCAGGCGGGGGAATAGCGGGACGCCGGGAATAGGCGTCGCTGTATAGTCATGTCGGACATTTTTTGCCGGGATAATTTTTTTTCGCTGTTCAACAAAACTATCAAAAGAGAGGGGCTCACAGCAAAGTTAGCCGTGGAATTTTTTTGCATACTCGCCGGGATCGCGGGACCGCGCAGAGACATCGCCAGACGTAACCTGGAGTTCGTCTTTCCCTCAAAGCCGAAGTTCAAGAGAGAGCAAATAATGAAGGAATCGTATAAAAACCTCTTATGGAGCTTTTTCGAATACGCCGCATGGCAGAAGGACCCCGCTTACGTGAACAGGGTCGCCGCTGAGGTCAGGGGATTCGAACACATTGAGAAGGCTATTTCAAACGGCAGACGGGTCATTGCCGTATCGGCTTGCCTGGGCAACTGGCCGCTCATCGCCGCCTGGATGGAGGGACAGATGCGTTTTTCGTGCCTCTTCGGCAGGCATGATGAAATATCCGCTTTAAATGACAAATCGCTGTCAGAACTACTCGCTTTCGAGTTTCAGAAGAGCGACGTCATTTGCGTCGCGGGAGACCGGCACGGAGGGAGCAGCGGCTCCCAACTGCCCTTTCTCGGGCAAATGGCGAATACCGGTACGCTTGCCGCCCGCTGCGCGCTGCTGAGTGAAGCTGCGGTACTGGTCGTCACCTGCACCCGGATATCTCCCTACCGATGCAGGATAAATATCGGCTTTCCTCCCGAAGACGGCGCGCAGGGGGATATGACCGAGGTCGACTTTTTGACGCTGCAGATAAACAGGGAGCTGGAAAGGCGCATACTGCAGTTTCCGGAACAATGGCTGTGGCAGCAGAAGAGATTCATCGGAGAGGTCGACGAGCGGCTGTAGCGGGCGCGCCGCCGGTCGACGCCGCTGACGGTCCGCTGTTTCCGTCAAAAGACTTGACGCGTTTGTCGGGATGGCGCTTTTTTATCTTGACTTTTGCACCCCGCGAAGGTATTTTTGAGGAATTATAGAGGGAGGTGGCGCTGTCATGAGGGAATGTATGGAGTCAAAGAACCTGCATCTGCGGCTGAGGAAGGTCGCCGGACAGGTGAACGCCGTCGAGCGGATGATCGACGAGGACGTACCCTGCGAGGATGTCCTCATCCAAATCAACGCGGCGAAGAACGCGCTGCATAAGATCGGGCAGATAGTACTCGAGGGACACCTCAGGCACTGTGTGCGCCGCGGCATAGAGAACGGCGACGCCGAAAATACGATCAGCGATTTCATTAAGACACTCGAACATTTTTCACGCATGTCATAAAAAATCCCCTCCGCTGTCTTGACAATCTCTATTTTTCTGATATACATATACCTATACGGGTATATGTATATCAGAAAGGAGTTCTTGATATGAAAGAGCGGCACAAAATAGAGCGGGAAAACAGTGATAACCATGAGCACGGGCATAGCTGCCGGAACGAACATGAGCATGACCACGGCCATGAAGACGAAGAGATGAGCTGCGGCTGCGGCCACTCTCACGGAGAGGGCGGCGGCGTTAAGGGGACGCTGATACAGTTATGCGCCGCCTTTGCGATAGCGGCGATTGCGGCCTTTGCGCCGCTTCCGCAGTATGTCAGAGCCGCGGGGTTCGCCGCGGCCTATCTGCTCGCGGGATGGCGGGTGCTTCTCGCGTCGCTGCGCAATATTTCTCGCGGCGAAGTATTTGACGAAAATTTCCTGATGTCCGTCGCCTCGCTGGGAGCCTTTGCCATCGGAGACATGGCGGAGGCGGTGGCGGTAATGATCTTTTACGGCATCGGCGAGATGCTCCAGGACTCCGCGGTGGCGAAGTCAAAGCGCAGTATCGAAAGCCTGATGGATCTGCGCAGCGACTACGCCAGCGTACTGCGCGGCGGCCAACTGGTACGGGTCGCTCCAGAGGAGGTCATGGTCGGCGAGACGGTCTCCGTCCGCCCGGGGGAGAAGATCCCGCTCGACGGCACCGTGGTCTCCGGCACCTCTTTTCTTGACACAAGGGCGCTCACCGGCGAATCGGTTCCCCGCCGCGCCGCGCCGAATGACGAGGTGCTTTCCGGATCCGTCAGCACCGACGGAGCGCTGGAGATACGCGTGACAAAGCCCTTTTCGGAGTCCGCCGTCTCAAAGATTCTGGAGCTGGTGCGCGGCGCGGCGGCCAAAAAGTCCGCAACCGAGAGGTTCATCACAAAGTTCGCGCGCTGGTATACGCCGACCGTCGTCGCCCTCGCGGTGATGGTGGCGCTGCTGCCGCCGCTCGCGGGCTACGGGAGCTATTCGGTATGGTTCTATAAGGCGCTCTCTTTCCTCATCATCTCATGCCCCTGCGCCCTCGTCCTCTCAATCCCGCTCAGCTTTTTCGGCGGTATCGGCGGCGCGGCGAGGAACGGAATTCTCGTAAAGGGAAGCACATATCTTGAGACGATGAGCAAACTTGGCACTATCGCCTTCGACAAGACGGGAACGCTGACGCGGGGCGTCTTTAAGGTCACGGAGCTGCTGCCGGCCGACGGCGTTTCGCAGGACGAGCTGCTCCGGTACGCGGCGGCGGCCGAGGCGCAGTCTAATCATCCCATCGCGAAATCCGTCATGACGGCCTTCGGCGGCGGGACGCCGGAGAGAGCCGAAGTGCGGGAGATCGCGGGCATGGGCGTCGAGGCCCGCACCAAAGAGGGCGTCGTCCGCGCCGGAAATGTCAAGCTCATGAAGAGCATCGGCATCGAGGGTCTGAGGGAATATGCCAAATCGGCGGTCTATGTCGCCCTTGACGGCAAATTTCTCGGCACGCTGCTGGTCGCCGACGAACTCAAGCCGGGAGTGCGCGCGGCAATGGACGACCTGCGAGCGGCGGGTGTCTCGCGCCTTGTAATGCTGACGGGCGACAATCTGGCGATCGCGAAGGAGACGGCGGCGGAGGCCGGGATGGACGCCGTTAGCGCGGAGCTGCTGCCGCAGGATAAGACGGCGGAGCTGGAAAGGCTGATGGCGGGCGAAGAGAAGAAGACCGCCTTTGTCGGCGACGGAATCAACGACGCGCCGGTCCTCACTCGCGCCGATATCGGCATCGCGATGGGCGGCATCGGCTCGGACGCGGCGATAGAGGCGGCGGACGTGGTGATTATGACCGACGAGATCGATAAGATCGCGGCGGCCATCAGGATCGCCGTCAAGACGAGGTGGATCGTGTGGGAGAATATCGTGATGGCCCTCGGCTTCAAGATCGCGGTGATGCTGCTGGCGGTTTTTGCCGGCGCCTCCGTCTGGTTCGCGATCTTCGCCGACGTCGGAGTGGCGCTCCTCGCCGTGGCAAACGCGCTGCGGGCCCTCAAAGCGCCTGCGGTGCAAAGCGGCGGTACAAGAGAGCGCGGAATGGGCGCGGAACCCTGCCCCGCGGCATAGGAGGCCGCACAGCTTAAGTAAGATAAAACAGGAGGGAGACGCTTGGGCAAAGCCCACCGTCTCTCTCTGATTTTACCGTAACATCCGGCCTGGCCGCCGGGCAGCGAAGGGCCGGCGAGTACTACCGGCTACGCGGCGTCAGATAATTTCTATATGGCACATCCGCATCGTCTCCAGCGCCGCCTCGTGGCTCGTTCTCGTTACGCCGGCGCAGCAGCGGGGATCGACCTTGAACGTCGCCTCGGGAAAGTTCGCCTTGAGCAGCAGCGCGTTGCTGACGACGCAGATATCGGTACAGAGCCCCACGATATGAAAGGTGATGTCCGCCTCGGAGAGCGGCTCATACCGGGACAGCGCCGCGCGGATGATATCGGGAAGCGCGACGCTGCCGAAGGTCGCCTTCTCGACGGTGGTAACGCCGCCGCGCGAGGCGTAACCGCTGAGTTCGGGAATGATCTCCGCGCCCCATGTTCCTCTGACGCAGTGCGGCACTGGGAGATGGCGTCCCTCGTTCGTCTCCATGTAATTATCCTCGTGGGTGTCTTTCGTGAAGAAAAGACGCTCCGCGCCGTTTTCGGCGATAAACTTGTCCACCGCGGCAGCGACATTCGGCACGATGGCGCGCGCCATATCGCCGCCGAGGCTGCCGCTCACAAAGTCGTTCTGCATATCGACGACGACCATCAGTTCAATTTTTTCGCTCATTCATATCCTCCCTTTCGGCGAACGCAGCCGCCCTTTTTTAGAACATCAGCGCGGCCTCGGTATCCCCTTCTCACAGGGGACGCCGACCTGGCACTTGCCGCAGCCATAACGGACCCTCGCGTGCGGGCCGTGAGGCGGGCGTGTCGAGGCCTTGACAAAGGCGCCGCAGATATCGTGGTCCTTTCCGAGGGCGACGCCCTTCGCCGCGTCTATCGCCTCCGCGGGACAGAGCCTCTGGCAGGCTCCGCACATCGTACAATACTCGTAAGGCGATTCATATTTTCGCGGCGTCGCCGGAATTTCGGCATCGGTGATGAGGCTGCCGAAGCGCCCGGCGATCCCCCTCTCGGTGATAAGCCCCTTCGAGAGGCCGAAGGTACCGAGACCGCAGATATAGGCGGCGTGCCGCTCCGACCAGTTGGAGGCGTAAGGGGCCAGCATCTTGAAACGGGCGTCGGTGGTTGGGAAGACGGCGGCGGCCCCCTCTCTTTCCAGGAAACCTTTGAGGTATTCGCCGAGCGCGGCGATGGCCATCTGTCCCTCGATGCGTGCGTGGAGCCACTCGTCGGAGGGCTGCGCGCGCTCCGCGCGGTTCGTACTCCTTACGGTCTCCGTAAAGGGGAGAAAGAAGGAGATAACGGAACGCGCCCCCGGGAGCCAGTCGTGCGGCAGCATCGCCTCGGGGTGCAGCACCTCGGCGCGGCGCAGCTCCGCGAAGGCTGGATCATCGGCCGCCGCCGCGCCGAACAGCGGTTCATCGTATATCCGCATCCCCGCTAAATCGGGACGCAAAGCATCCTCGGCAGCTACATAGTTGACCGCCCCGTCCATAAACTCCGCCGCCGCGGCGGCGATTTTTTCCAGAAGCATAAAATCCCCCCTCGGATAATGAATCTTCACAAAATTATCCTTCGTATACTTATTATAATATAGACTGACAAAACAGACATATTTCCGCTAAACGGAAAAACAGACAAAGCCCCCGACGGCAGCTGTCACACAAGCCTAACCGGCGGGGGTCTCGTTTGGCAAAAAGTATTAGGTTCAGTCTTCTTCCTGACTCCTGACAAGCTGCGCCGTCGTATATTCAGCCCAGCTGTAGTTTGTCATATATTCTCCGTTAAATGATTTGACAGCCTGGGGATCGCCGTCAAGATACCGATAATAATCGCACTCAATGGCGTCAACGTTGACAGCTACACTGTTTCTCTGCTTCACGACGACGCCGGCGGCGCCCGCCGCCCTCAGTGTAGCTATCATATCAGAGATAAACGTATGTATCTGGTTCCGCAGCGATTTATCATACTCCCGATCCTCCCAAAGCATAGAGGCAAGCTCTGTGATAGAGACGGCGGCGCCGCGGCGGTCTACGAGATAGGCAAATAGCTCCTTCGAGCGCGAGCGGCTGAAACGCAGCGGCACGCCATTGGCGAAAACCCAAAAACTGCCGAACGTCTGCACCCGAACACGACCAAGATCACGCCTCATGCCAACTGGACGAAGATTTGCGAGTTCCGTAAGAATATCCTCCTTACTCACCGGCTTCATGATATATCCGGAGGCACGCAGCTTAAAGGCCTCCACAGCGTATTCGCTGTATCCGGTGAGAAAAATTATGGATACGGAGGGCTTTTCCCGCTGGACATGCGCGGCGAGCGTCATCCCGTCCATTCCAAACATATTTATGTCCAGAAAGGCGACATGTACTTCGTTGTGCAGAATATATTCCAGCGCCTTCTCCGGATCGGTAAAGCCGACAGTCGAAACGATCTCCGGCATCTCTTTAAGCTGCTCAATAATATCGTCAAGCAAAAGCTCCTCATCGTCGACTACGACTACTTTCATTTTTTCCACCTCTTTAGGTATATGTATTATTGCCTTTGTACCGGCACCTAGTACGCTTCTTATCTCAAGCGAACCTCCGCACATGAACTTAAGACGACTCCTGGTATTTTCTATCCCGACATGGCTGCGGCCTCCGCTATTTGGGGCCTCAGGGTCAAAGCCGATCCCATCGTCGCCGACCTCGACGGCAAAGCCGGCAGAATCTTCAAATGTCGATATGGAGATCGTGCCGCCTTCAGGCTTCCGGCCAATGCCGTACTGTACGGCGTTTTCCACCATCGGCTGGATCGTGAGGGCAGGAAGCATGAAGCCATTGGCCTGCAGGTTGTAATCAACCTTTATACGCTCACCGAAGCGCAGCTTTTCTATATAAAGATAATTTTCAACGTGGCGCAGTTCGGATTCAAGCGATATAAGCCTATTTTCATTTAAGGAATCCATATTACCGCGCAGATACTTTGCGAAAACGTCGACGGCGTTACGCGCGGAGAGAGGGTCCTTCGCACAGAGCGACTTGATCGTGGCAAGTGCGTTGTAGAGGAAATGTGGCTGGATCTGAGACAGCATGATTGCGATACGGCTCTGTGCCAGTTCATTTTTCATCTGTTCCTCGCGCACGGAGGCTTCGGCGTTGCCCTTGAACTGCCAGATGGTAAAACTCCACTGAGCGACGGCGTAGATAAAGACGCCCACGCCGAGCCACAGCGTATTTTCGTTGCCGCCATCCATATACCTCAGCATATCTATCACAATACCTGCGCCAACCGGCAGCGTGGTATAAAAGACCCAGAGAAGCCTTCCGCCGCCGCAGGATTTGCATTCCCGCCACAGAGCCGCCAGAGAGACCAGCATCGCCAAGATGACGGCAAGCACCAGCAGCTCCGGCTCATCGTAGGCGTCCCGGATTCCTAAAAGCTCCGCAGAGAGCACCGCCAGCGTCAAACAGAGAACGAAGGCCGACGACAACTGAGCGGCTCTCTTTCTGCGCCCCCTAAGAAACGTCCCGATATAGAGGGTAAAAAACAGTCCGAGAAAGTAAAAACTGATAATGTCGATCGTACCAATCAACGCCGGATAAGGAATGATGAGCGAAATGAAGCTGTACTGGATGGCGAACCAGATGCCGCAGCTCACGGAAAAACCGCCGCCGTAAAGGCAGCGTACGGCCAGCGGCTGCCACAGCATCGCAAGCTCGAAAGCGGCTATAAGTTCAAGAAACCCAAGGATCAGCATAATCATTCCGATGATGAAAGAAAATCCATGCCTGCCGATCTCCATACGCCACAGCCCTTCGTCACTGCCGTAATGGATGCTGTCAAGAAAATACCGGACCGCGGGCATATACTCGTCGCTATAGACATTCCGCAGCTCTATCCCGATCTCATCCTCTTTTATTATGCCAGGCGACGGAAAACTATCCCATAAATTTCCCGGGCTTCTGAACAGAGGGTGGCGTTTTTCCCTCTCGCCGAAAGAATAAATCTTCTGCCCGTTCTGTGAAATATGCACTTCAAGGTCGATTATACGCAGCATTATCAGCATATTTTTTTCAATATCACTGGAAAGATGTCCGCGAAAACGAAACGTTTGAAGCTCTTTCATATTGAAAACGGTATCTTTATCGAGAGGAAGCCACAGGCCTCCGTTAATACGATACTCTCCGGCAAGTCCCACCGGAATAAAAAGGCCATCCGCGGAAACCATGGAATTTTTATCCGTTGCTAGACGCCAGGCTAAGACGGCGGTCATAATCACCGCCAGACAAAGCGCCGTCTTTAGGAACCATGGCAGATATCTCTTCACGCGGAGGACCTCCTCTCTTTGAGCTCTTCTTTAGGTCAAAAAGGCCTGCGGGGCGCGGAAAACATCCGCGCCGTCATTCCGCCCCGGCCGCCTAAGACCTATCTGTTGCCGTATCCGTAATAGTCAAGCCATATGAATCCTCTCAGAAACGCGATAAGGAAAGCTTTGACGTGCCAGCTGTCACCGATATTGACGTAATCTTCAAAAGACTCTACCTCTACAAATTTTGCCTTGGCCGCGTCAAAGGCGGCCTTTGCCTCAGTCATATTCCCAATGGGGACAAGATCGTCGCTTACGTGGTGGAACATCTTAAGCGGCATAGAGGGCGTCCATCCGGCAAAGCTGTCGTTCGCACCCAACGTCTTGCAGACGACGCTTTCCCTGTCGTTGAGCAGCGCCAGGAATTCTTTTGAGAGTATCGTCCGAGGCCCATCGTAGTTGTCAGGCAAAAAGGGCTTTTTCATGATATCGTTTATGTAGTCGGCGTCATGGCTGCCGTCCATGGCCGCCACCAACGCTCCCGGATAATCCCTATATCCCGAAACATCGTTACGGACGCTGTAACCAAATTTCAGTTCCGGTATCTTATCTCCGTAAACGGAGGAATAACCGTTCAGCACATAGGGAAGGAAGTATGGAGCGGAGAAATCCTTATCCGCGGAAACCATCACGTCATGCATGGTGCCGGAGAGGGAATAGGGACCGTCAAGGGCGGCGACCGCCGTCACCGGGAACTCGCCGTCGGCCTGCAGCTTTTTAGCCGTGACCATCGTCGCGTAACCGCCCTCGGAGAACCCCATCAACATGACCTTCTTCTTATCCCATACAGAGGGCGGAAATACCCGATATGGGACATCCAGTGTGGAGGCCGCACTGATGGCGTCCCTCACGCTGTTCGCAAGCAGTTCGTGGCAGTAGGGATGCGTATCCGTATTTTCGCCCATGCCAAGGTAGTCTGCCATAACCACGATATACCCCATACGGGCGATCAGCGCCGCGAGATGCATCTGGGCCTGCGCGGGGTCCGTAATGTTATAGCCAAATTTATCAACCAGCTTCGAGGGGGAATTTTTACGCAGAACCTCCGTCGGGTGCTGGATGGCGACGATCGGTACCTTCGCGGACCCCCAAACGTTGTGCGGAACGAATACCGCCGCGTCAGCTTTGGTAAGCTGTCCGAAGGCATTCACCGTCCAGTATGATAAGTTGATGCTGCTGAGACCACCGGCGCTGTAATATCCCCCCTGGCCGATAGCTTCCATCCATGCCATTTGTTTCACTACCCAGCCCCAGCCGCCTAATGCGTCGGCATCCGTCTCGTCAGCCACTATATTATCTATTTGCTTATCCATTGACACATCGTAAGCGGCCATATCCTCCGAAGTGGCATATGTTACCTTAAAGCTCTCCGCGTCGCCTGCCTTCTTTTTCTCATCGGAACCGCCGTTGCAGCCGCCGGATACCAACAGCGCCGCCGTCAATATGAGCGCCGTCAGGATATAAATCATCAAGCTCTTTTTCTTCACTCAAACCGTCTCCTTTTTCTCTGTTCTTCACCTGCTATATCAACTGTCGTCATTTAGCCCGATACCTGCCCCCTATTTTCCGGATAAGCGGCGGAACTGCCTTTCCGGTCCGCGCCCAGCAGAATCAGTAACTAAATATTCTGTCATTGGCTACATCATAAGACTCGGAGTCCAACAAAAGGACAACTGGCGCGACGCAAAAATGGCAAGGGGTCACCCCCTCGCCATTTTCACTCAGCAAACGCTCTTAGTTTAGTTACCGTCTAATACGCGCGCTTAATTGTATTTCCAGTTAAACGGGTATGCGGTGTCGTTGAATCTTGAGCCCCATATCTCCCAGCAGACGTAGCGATGGTAACCACCTTCGAAGTAGAATCTGCCGTATCTTCTTGTGATGGATGGGAACCAGTCATCTCTTGACCAATCATGGCTGCAGTGCGACTCGACTCTGAGATAGCATATTCTGCGATCTGCCGGAAGAGTCCATGACGGACGTTCTGTGTGACGGCCAGGATCCCCGTCAGCCTTCTTGAACCAATACCATTCTTTGTCCTTGCCGCGGTCAATATCGCCGTTCACCACGCTGCTGATCGTCCAGGTCCGGTATCCACGCTCACCGGTACCGCTGTTGAACGGCCACCAGCTTCTGAGCTTTGTAAAAAAGTAGTAACGGTCAAGGAAGTCCTGGAAATTTTTATCCATCTCCGCGATCACCGCCAGCTGCTTCTTGACGGCGCTGATGTCTTTGACCATCTCGGAGAGACTGGCCTCAAACCGGTCGCTGAATTCAGCAAACTTTTTCCGGTACTCCTCGCGCGGGTCACGCCCGGGCTGCATATCTTCGGCGTCAATTTCCTGGATAACGCTGTTTTTAGCGATCAGCCCAAGAAGCTCGCGCGAAAGCTTACGCATCTCGACAAAATATTCCGGATTTATATCTATATCGGCTGGGATATCTTTGCCGTCAGGTATCTGGTTGAAGCGCATCATATATACATAGCGCTTTGCCATAAGGAAATCCGGCTTTTTGGTATTGTCGATGAAGGTATCCATGTCTTTTATGAGCTGATCGACGGCATTTTCCGCAGCGTCAGTACCGCCCTCAATCTCATATTCCTCAGTTCCCCAGCCGCTGCCGTTCCAGTAAAGGTCTGTGGTCTCGCCGGCGGCGTCGCCTGGAGCGGCGTTAAATCCTCCGATGGTCACCTTCTTGATGACGACCTTTGTCTCCGATGTCGCGTTTCTGAATTTTTTCGCGAATTCCGCGCTGATCTTTCCGCTCTTTATGGGGATGTTTGAGCAGGCAACCTGAACTTCCCTGATTTTTTCGGCGGTCTTCGCCCTTACTGAGACCGTTCCAAAGAAGTTCGCGCCAAATTTCGCGCCGGCGATGAAGTAGTCTCCGTATTCCTCACGGAATTTGCCGGGACCGTTCTTCTTGAGGTACTCTTTCGCCTCGGCGGTCATCTTGTAATCTTTCACGGGGAGAAGGCGGTATTCCGTCTCTTCTCTGTCGTAATTGAGAACCAGCGTGGTCGAAGTAGTGCTGTACTTGACATTTTCGCTGTACTGGGAGGATATGCTCGGAGCGTCTTTTCCGGGGCCAAAGGTGGCACCGATTTTAGCGCCGATCGCCCGCTCATGTTCCTCTTTAGTGGTTATCAGATAGGTGGTGGTCGAATCTTTGGGAGCCACCTTATCCCTGGGAAGCGTAAACTGCTCTATCGCCGCGGCGTACTTTCTGGCCGGCCAGCCGAATACCGCGTCGTAGGAATTACCCTCCCTGTGCACCACCCTGCCGTTCACGTCGCTGCGCCATCTGATCCCGGCAATATACGGGTCGAGAGACGTTTTGGTCCCCGCCGCCTTATTGTGATAGGAGTTCACCTGCGCCAGGGCCTCATCCCAGGCCGTTTTCAGAGGCGGCAGCACCGTGCAGGAATCTCCGTCAGTCTCAGTTTCCGTGATCCCGTCGACAAGGAACTCCGTCGGAAAGCCGAGGTCGTTTGAAGCCGCAATATATTTCGCGAGCACAGACTCTAGATACAGCAGGTCGCGTAAGGTGTAATTAAAGCTGTAACTGCCGTCCGAGGAGGAGAAGAGGTTGAGCATGCCGTCGCCGTTTTCATCTTCAAAGATGTCAAAGCGGTACGGCAGAGCCTTGCTCTGTTCCGCGTCGGCATTCGCTACCGACAGATAGTGCAGGCCGCCCTCTTCCGTTTTAAAGGTCAGGATAACGGCTCCGATATTTTCCGGCGCCGCCACCTGCACAGAGAGAGGCAGGCTCTTGTCCGAGGCCACCCTGTCGCGCATCGGTACCTCGTACTCCACCGGTATGACGTTCCCACTATCGTCGGAGTCATTGCCGGAGACTTTTTCCTCGCGCAGGGCTGAAAGGGGGGTGACCCACACGCTTGGCGTAAATTCTACTGCGCGTCCGCCCATATCGTTCGGGTCGTAGAATACGATACTGTACTGCTTGCCGGCCTCAAGGTTCACGGCAAATATGTCTACGTCCGTATCCCTCGACACAACATCTATCTGCTCGCCGTTGTCACCCGAAACCGTATCTATCGACTCCAGCGGCTCCAGGATCGAGCCCTCAAAGGTGCGCGGAACTGAAAGAGGCGCCCCTTCTCCGTACACGCTCCCGTCAAATCCTGACCCTGCAATCTTCGATTTGACCGTAGTGGCCAGAGCATACTCGGAACTGACTTCCGGACGGTCGTCAAATACATCTGGGATGCCGTCCTTATCGGTATCAAAAGCCAATGGGATTCCTGTGACTTTATTCCCTCCGCCACCGCCTCCGCTACAACCACCGGATACCACCGTCATCGCCGCTAGAAAGACCGCCATTGCAAGGAAAACTGCCAGGTTTTTCTTCGTCATGCGAACCAACTCCTTTTCACTGTAAAATATGAATCTAACTTTGTAAAACAATCACTTAATTTTCCATTATTCTTTTTTCAATGTGCGTTTTGCCGTTAATTTATTGTCGCCTAATTATAAAAGGCGTACTCCAACAAAAGGACAACTGCTGAGCTGAGGGGCTATGAAGGCGCCGGTATGTAAAAACATTTTTGCTGCGGCCGGAAAAAGAGCGGGGGATGATCCCCCGCTCCCTCGACTTTGGCCGTAACTAGATAAAGTAACAAAAAATACGTAAATCCAGCCCA
>ERZ1673695.909-NODE-909-length-36909-cov-82.063847_pt1 | contig 36909 bp, 37 predicted proteins | sample MGYA00580225_ERZ1673695 | MGnify/ENA primary metagenome ERZ1673695 (study PRJEB41218, sample SAMN15661739) | gut metagenome | host: Homo sapiens | place: Canada: London | collected 2015-08-20/2019-03-30 | study: EMG produced TPA metagenomics assembly of... | reverse complement strand
CATTATACAACAACGACCCGATAAATTATCAATCTTTTTGAAAAGATATTAGTATAAAGCGTGTAGAAATTCCATGGCAAGTATGAAATCCAGACTGTTCGCGGTGAACAGTCTGGATTTCATGGTTTGCTGACGCGCCGGGTTACTGCCGTGCGCTCAGCAGCAAACTGAAAACCTGAATGGTGCGCTTCATACAAATTTCTCCACTTCTTATCGGACTTTGTATCCCTCCTTGCATTTTTCCACCGCAAAGCGCTTTGGACCTTTTCCGCTGCTTCTCAGCCATCATGTATTATCTGTTTCTTTTATTCTATAATTTTCCCTTGTCAAAACAAGTGTTCATTCGGTACAATAAAGAAAAAACGACTTGTGCGCAGCGCACAAACGAAAGGATATTGCTATATGGCTGCAACACAGTGGGAAACGTGCAGCGCCGAGGCGCTGCTGCGGGAATTTTTTGCGCAGGACGATCTAAGTCGCCTCGCGGAAGGCGCGGGCGCGCTGCTGGGCTGTCCGCTTCTGGTGCTGGACGATACGTTTCATGTTGCCGCGCACCATCTGCCGCTGGGGTTTTCCGACGCAGTTTTTCAGGCGTCGGTGCGCAGCGGCGAGATCACCTATGAGGCAGGCGCGATCATCAGCCGAAGCCCAGCCCTGTCCGCAGGAGCGGCGGACTGCGTCAAGCTTGCAGACAGTCCGTATCGCCGCCGCTTTGCCCCGCTCGTCAGTGCGGGCGTGCGGCTGGGCTATCTGATCTGCGTCGACACGGACGGGCATCTGGAGAAAATTCCGGCGCAGACATGGAAGACTGTAGAGAAGATCTTAGCAAAGCAGCTTTTTGTTGAGGCCAGCCGGCAGGATAAGCCGTTTGAAACGGCGGAGGATATTCTCCGGCATTTGCTGGACGGCGGTTTTCCGTCCGCTCCGTATTTCAGGCTGCAAATTTCGGGGACGTATCTTGCAGACTTCCATCCGCTTGCCTTCGCGCTCATCGATCTGACTGCCTATCACAGCGGATATCTCGGCCAGCGCCATCTGAAGGAGGAAGCAACGGCGATTTTCCCGGACTCCCATTCTTTTTTATACAAAGGAAATGTTATGCTTTTTCTGCACCGGCGAGAGGATATGGAGCGATTTCCCGCACTGGCGGAGGAATTTCAGCTCAAGGTCATCGTGTCGGAGCAAATGGACGATCTGTTTGCGCTGCCTGCGCTCTATCGCACGGCGTGCGAGGCACTGACGCTGATGACGGATGAACGGTTCCACGGCGGTCGCGTCTACACTGTTGCGCAGCTGCGCACGCCGCTGCTGCTGAAAAATTTGGAAGGACGGGAAGATTTGATCGCGCAGGAGGTGCGCGCGCTTGCCGCACACGATCGGGAAAAGGGCACGCAGTACTGCGAAACGCTCTATTATTATCTGATCTGCTGCCGGTCGCTGCAAAAGACCTGCGAGGCGCTTTTTGCCCATCGCAACACTGTGCTCTACCGCATCCGAAGAATGCAGGAGGAATTCGGCATTCCGCTGGATGAACCGGTCAAGCACGCTGATCTGCTGCTGAGCGTGTCGCTTCTTTTGTTTGAAGCGAAGGGGCCGGATTTCTTCCTGCCCAAAACGCCGCTTGATAATTCATAATTCGGTCATAGTTTCAGCAAGATTTTGTCACAACTTCCTGCCACAATGACGGCAGTTCGAAAGAACGAAATTCCCCTTGCGGAAAGGAAGTTTGCATCATGAAAAAGACATTGGCAATTTTGCTTGCCCTTTCGGTGCTGGCATTGAGCGCCTGCGCAGCCAAGCAGGCTAATTCGGATACACAGAAGGACTCCAACACAGCGGAAACGGAGAAGAAGCCCGGCTCCGAGCAGACGGAGCAGCCCGCACAGGGGGCAAAGCGCATCGAGCCGTTGGCAGAAAGTCTTGACCTGAACGCACTGACCGACGCGACCGTCGCAGCAAGCTTCGGCGCGGAGGACATTTCCGAAAAAGACGGTAAGACGGAGATCACCCTGACGGTTTATGATTACGATGTCTACGATATGGTGGACATTTCGCTGCTTGCTGTCGGCGATACGATCGTTGTGGACGGCAAGGACATGGTCGTTGCATCCCGCGAGGACAAGGATGGCTTTGTTACCATCAATGGAGGACTCGAGCAGGGCGGCGTCGATCTGACGAGCGATGACAGCGGCGTTTATTATGCCGTCGGCATGGACGATGCAAAATCGTATCATGAGCTTGGCAGAATCACCGTGCCGGTCGCGGAAGGCTTTGTCCTGACGGACAACTCTGACCCGGAGCATCCGGATGAAACATACGCTGCGTCTGACCTTGCAAAGCTGGCAGGCGAGGGCGTTGGCTTCACCGCCAACAACACGCTGGCGACCATCGAACATGGCGAACTGACCGTCCTGGCCAGAAGCTATACGCCGTAATTCCGAAACGCAGAATCTGCCCGGAGACACGCTTGTGCCTCCGGGCAATTTTTCTGCGGCAGATATTTTTACTGGGATTTCACACAAAAACGATCGCTGAGTTTACATTGACCTGCTATCACTCGCATACGAGTGCACGAAAGTCTGCCCCACAAAAGCACTGCATTAGACCGTCTTCGCCTCAAATTCGGGGGTATATCGTGACGAATATCCCGCACTGTGCATTTCTCAGGATGCATCATGCGGGATGCTTCTATATCTTGGAAGACATCTGCCGCGCAGGAGCAGCTACGCCGTTTCCGCAAGGCGTCCCTTTGCACTTCACAGAATCGAAAGATAACCAGTTAAAACGCAAAAATCATGCGGAGCCAGTCCGCTGCCTTTACGCATTTCCGCATTCAGAGGCGCATTCTTGCCTTGACGAAGTGTGCAATACAGGATATATTATGCGTATCTCCAGTATATTTTCTGATGGTTTTGTGAGAACAGATGCCGCAAGATATATGACGTTGAGGAACAGATTTTATGTTTAATCACATGCCTGTTAAAAAGAACACACGCTATGTTCTTGCCGGTATCTTCCTCGTCCTGATCGTCTGGACTGTATGGGAAAATACGGCGCTGGAACGGAATACATACACCATCCGCAGCCCAGAGCTGCCGGACGTATTTGACGGCTGCCGCATCGCACAGGTTTCAGATCTGCACAATGCAGAGTTTGGCGACAGAAACCAGCGCCTTTTGGAGATGCTGCGGGAAGCGGAGCCGGATATGATCGCGATAACCGGAGATCTGATCGACTCGCGAAAGACCAATATTGCGGTTGCGCTGGCTTTCGCGGAAGACGCAGTAAAAATTGCGCCCTGCTACTATGTCTCTGGCAATCATGAGGCGCGAGTTTCGGAATATCAGGATTTGAAGACCGGTCTGGAAGCTGCCGGGGTAACCGTTCTCGACGATGCACAGGTAAAGATCGAAGTTTCCGGGGAAAGCATTACCGTCATAGGCGTCAACGATCCCAGCTTCCATGCAGACTATTTGACGAGCGATGCTGCGGTAATGGATCGTAAGCTCTCAGAGCTTTCTTCGGAAGCTGCCGGTTTTACAATTTTGCTTTCTCACAGACCGGAGCTGTTTGATACCTATGCCGATCACAACATGAATCTGGTTCTCAGCGGGCACGCACATGGCGGCCAATTCCGGCTGCCGCTGATTGGCGGATTGATCGCACCGAATCAGGGGCTGTTTCCAAAATACGATGCCGGCTTATATTCCGATGGAAGCACAAACATGATCGTAAGCCGGGGTCTTGGGAACAGCATCATTCCGTTCCGGTTCAATAACCGGCCGGAAGTGGTTCTGATAGAACTCAAGGGCCAGAACTGATACTGAAGGGAGAAAAACATGAGCAAGGAACAGTACATCGAGTTTCCGGAGGAATACACACGCCGGGAGCTGAACACCCTGTATCGGGAAATTCCGTTAAAAGATACAACTTCAAGACTTCTGCGCAAATATTTCAATGCAATGGCAAACCTCTACGGCATCATCCCGCTGCGCAAGGCGAAGGAGATTGTTTTCACTCTCAGCCCGAAGCTGGTGACAGAAGATGAATTTCTTGCCTTTGCAGAGATCGCCCGTCACGAGTGCGAGGACTACTACATTCTGGGCGGAGATGAGCTTTACACAGATGTCAAGCATACAAAGCCCCTTGACCGCGAGATTATTGATGTCACCTTGATTGGGGAATCTGCTGACCTTTTCATGGAGACGAAGCGCAGCCAGCAGGAAAAGCCCTATTATGTGCCGGACAAGAAGCATCTGCTGGAATACGATGATCCCTTCTACTGCGAGGACACGCCGGAAAAGCTGAAACTTCGGGCGTTCCTGAAAGAACGCTGCAATCTGAGCGACGAGCGCGAGAGCACTGTTTTTGAAGAACTCCTGTACGGCGTCCGCTCGATCACTGTTCAAACAACCGATGTTTTCGAACGCTTAGAAAAACTGAGGGTTCGCCTCAAGTCCCAACGGGACGTAGAGCAGTTTGCTGCCCTGTACAGCGCATTCCATAATTCAACGCGGATGCCCTGCAACCGCGGCTACACACCGGATGAGATGATGCGGATGACGCCGCCGGAGGAACGCTTCAAGTCGCTCGCTCTGGGTCCGAACATCCGAAAGTCCCTCCAAACCGGCGAAATGGACATTGAGGACTTCCGCAAGCAGATCCTCACAATGGAGATGCCCAGCGAGGCAATGCGTTTTGACCTTCTGAAACAGCTTGCAGACATCAAGCCCTCCGCGCCCCAGCCGGAGAAACAGAAGAAGGTCGGGCGCAACGATCCTTGCCCGTGCGGCAGCGGGAAGAAATACAAGAGATGCTGCGGAAAATGACGATCCCCTTAAAACAGGTCATTCAGGCAATCGAAGAAGCAAATGAAGTCTTCACGAGTTTCTGGGACAAAAAGACCGGCAAGACCGTCTATCTTTCCGATCCATTGATGACTGATATGACGGAGGAAGACAAAGCTCTTGCCGCTGAAATGGAAAATACGCCGGAGCGGTTTCTTCGCTTTCCGACCAAGTATGAGATTCATCAATACCGCATCATGGAGGATTTCATTGACCGGCTTCCTCCCGGAAAGGCGCAGGAGGAACTTACCTATGCCATCCGGGGAAAAGGCGAGTTCCACCGGTTCAAGCAGTCTGTGCGCTTTCACGGGCTGGAACAGCGCTGGTATGATTATCTGGCGGAGGCGTATCGAGAGCTTGCGATCCGCTGGTGCGCAGAGGAAGACTTGGAGTACACGGAATGAAAGAGTCTAAACAAAAGGCGTTGCTGCGGAGCAGTGATGATCTGATTGCCGCCGTCGAGCAATAGGGCTCCCTTCCAAATGCTGTTTGCGGGCAGAAGCCCATACCCACTTTTACAAATGGAATATGAAAAAGGCATGCAGACGCATATAGAATGTGAAAGCTCAGATTCACCGCTCGATACGGTAGTACTTGAATGCTTCATCTTCTCCGACAAAGCGGAAACCTGCCTTTTCCAGCACGTGCTGACTTCGGGTGTTCTTCATCACGGTATCTGCGTTCACAGCAGCCATTCCCAACTCATCAAAGGCGATTTTTACTGCCAGACGCTCTGCCTGCGTCCCGTATCCTTTTCCCTTTACCGCGTCGTTTTGCATATGGATACTCAGTGTGCATTCTTTTTTATCATGGTCGATCTGCTTCAGCTGCAATTCTCCGACCACAGTATCTCCAAGCATGATTGCAAACAGCCTGCGCGAAGCATCCTGCCCCTTTGCATCAAAATATCGATTTACCGCTGCTTCGTCATAAACATAAGGCTGGAATAAGCGCATGTCCATATAGATGGATGCGTCATTCGTCCAGTGCCTGTATAGTTCGTGGCATAGCTCTCTTGTCATTGCTTTTAACTGAATCGTCTGCATTTTTGACCTCTCAAATTTCAATTTGTCAAACTGTATTTCGTAAAGTATACCATGTAAAAAAACGAACCTCAATGCCAAAACCAGAACAAAAAGAAAGGAAATCCGACTCTGCGCATGGATTTCAATTACGGCAGTGAGCTTGTGCGCGGCGCTGTGAAGCAGATGACGGACGAGACGCCGACGCGCGACGGAACAAGCTCCGGCAGAAGAAAACCGCCCTCGGTCACGCTGAGGATGATCACGAAGACTGGAATATGGAATAAAGCATGCAGGGATTCTATGGCAAGTATGAGTGACAGTCTGTTCGCGGTGAACAGCATGGATTTGCGAGCTTCCTGACGCACCATATCCGTCGTTGAATGGAGAAAAAATATGTGATATAGTTTGTTCAATAAATCGGGATTTCTGGAGGCCCAATATGGTGATCAAAGAAATTGTTGATGATAAGATGCTCTATATGGACTTATTGTTGCTGGCAGATGAGCAGGAAGATATGATTCACCGCTATCTTGAAAAGGGAACCATGTATGTACTTGATGATAATGGCGTGAAAGCAGAGTGTATCGTTACCGACGAGGGAAACGCGATTCTTGAAATCAAGAATATTGCTGTAAAGCCAGAATATCAGGGCTGCGGTTACGGAAAAACCTTAATAAACTTCTTAATTCACCGATATACAGGAAAATACTCTGTTATGCAAGTAGGGACGGGAGATAGTGCGCTGACTGTTCCGTTTTATGAGAAATGCGGTTTTGCACGCTCTCATTACATCCCTAATTTCTTTACTGATCATTATGATCATCCGATATTTGAGTGTGGTGTTCAACTTGTTGACATGATATATTTGCAAAGACGGTTATAAATTTCAGTTTGCTGAAACATCACCGATACCATTGACGTTTTTGTAGAATCTTCAAAACCCACTCGCTATTCCCGTTTTCGTGGCATCTGGAAAGATGACGATTTGCTTGTCAAAATCGGAAAGGAATCAACTGATTCCGGTTTTATAGAAAAATCCTGTGAAATCATATGATTTCACAGGATTTTTGGTACGCCCGACACGATTCGAACGTGCGACCTACAGAGTCGGAGTTTTCAGGCGCAGCCTGATAAAATGCTGTTTTTTCAAGGAACGGGATGTTTTCGCCGAAAACATCCCGTTCCTCTGAATTTTATGAAAAACCATTGAAATCACTCGACAAACCGGCTTTTTGGGGATTTCGGATGATAGTAGTCAAACAGTAGTCACGCTCTGCCGTTGACGGCGCGGGTAATTCAGGGTATAATGAAATTAAAGAATGGAGGCGAGCATATGTGTACCAGAAATCAGGCAGAAGAAATTCTGCACAGCGTCTATCATGCGTGCAGTCCGATTTTCGGGCGCATTCATGACGCCTATCTGTACGGCTCCTATGCGCGCGGCGATTTCAATCCGGAGTCGGACATTGATATTCTGCTGACTGTGGATTTGGAACAAGCGGAGATTGCGAAACACCGCAACGATGTTGCAAAGGTGACCAGCCGATTGAGTCTGGAGCACGACATCACCGTTTCTGTGACCGTCAAGCCGCTGGAGCAGTTCAGACGCTATCAGACAGCGCTGCCGTATTACCGGAACGTCGTTCGGGAGGGTATCCGTTATGCAGGAGCATGAACGAAAGGCTCTGTCGCAGGCGCGGCTGGAACACGCAGTTGAATGCCTTTCCGCGGCAAGAAACTTACTTGAAACAGGAAATTATAAGAGTGCAGCGAATCGTTCTTATTACGCGGTCTTCCACGCGATGCGCGCGGTGCTGGCCTTTGACGAAATCGACATGAAGCGCCACAGCAGCATGATTTCCGCATTCCACCGCTAGTATATCAAAACGGAAATCTTTGAAACACGAATGTCGGAGATTATCTCCGTCCTGTTTGACGTTCGGACGGACAGCGACTACGACGATTTTTTCGTGATCTCCAAAGCGGATACAGCCGCGCAGATCGAGAACGCGGCGTATTTTTCTACTTGCATAGAATCATACCCGAAAACCAGATAAACTTCAAAAAAGTCACGCTGCCCGTAAAATCGGCAGCGTGGCTTTATGTATGTAAACGGGAAAAGAACTGCTCGCGGGCGGCGCTACGGTATGTACGGCTGATGGGAATACGAAGTCCACCCGGCAGCCAAAAGCAGTCGTTTTCCATCGTCTCAATCTGCCGGAAATTGACCCAATAGCTTTGGTGGCAGCGAATAAACTGCAGCGCGCTGTTTGTATCCAGCAGCTCAGCAGGCGTCAACGGCGTCCATTCCTCCAAACCGCCTAGGAGGGTGAGCTTTGTCCTGCGCAGAATCCGTTCCAGACACAGCACCTGAGAGCAAGGAATATTGCGATAACCATGGACCACAGGACAGTGCAGGACCGGAAGCGGCTTTCGCGCCAGCGCCTTTTGCAGTGCTGTCCCAATACGCTGCTCAAATTCGCTTTTTAGAATGAAATACGCGTGTTCTGTTTCATAAACGTCGGTTGCATAAGTCAGATATGATGTAGCGAAGATGATTGCACACTGTGGCAGCACCGCGTTGATGCGCTGGGCAAGATCTATGCCGTTCATTTCATTCATCTGAATGTCAAGAATGGCAATGTCAGGTGCATATCCTTGCGTGCCGATCTCTTGTAAAAATGCTGTCGGCGAGTCGAAGGGCCGCAGCTCCGCTATCTGTCCATTCAGATGGCTGCGCAAAGACTGTGCGAGATATTCGCGGTGCAGCGGTTCATCATCACAAATTGCAATGCTGTACAAGTTGAGCCCCTTTCAGGATCAGGCTGGCTGTAAACCGGCCGTTTTCCGCGTGATACGAGAAGTTGCCGTCATATTTTCGGGCGAGCTCCTGAAAAATCGAAAATCCGATGCCGCGTTCCAGCTCCGGGATGCGGCGTTTTTTTGTCTGCAGCTGTGTGCGGCAGGCGTTTTCCGTTTCGATGGTCAAAAAGCCCTTGTTGACGGCGGCTGTCAGAGAGATCGTTTTGTCCTCACAGGCGTGGCAGGCATCCGCAGCGTTGTCCAGCAGATTTGCAAACGCGATAATGAGGTCGGAATTTGAGATCCCGATGGCCTCTGGCAGCCGCACACGCAGCTGGACACGATATCCCTGTTTTTCCAGCTCCTGTGACCGCGAAAATATGTAGGCATCCACGATCGGGTTTTCACAGACTCCCAGACGCTCCTGTACCTGCGTCTGCGCGGAGACCTCGCTCAGATATGCTGCGGCGTCCTGATATCGTTCGGCGTGAAGCAGCGCCTGCATGGTATAAAGATGCTTGGCAATATCGTGCCGCATGCGGCGGATGTTTTCATATTGTGCGGTGATCGCTGCGTAATGCTCCTTCTGCCGGTCGATCTGCGCGGAAAGGAGGTCGTTCCTTGCCTTGAGCTCGCTTCGCTGCGCCATGCCGCGTACAGCAAGGTACAAAGCTACGTCGGCTGCCATGCAGATGAGCATCGCCACGATCACATATCCAGCACGCGGAAACGTCATCTCGGACAGGCATACCCGAAGCCAACCGAATAGCAGCATGTACTGGCTGAGCGGAAACAGCAGATACAGAGCCCATTCGCGCCCACTTAACCGGTTCCGGTATCGATTCATGAACAGTACAAGCACCCACAGCAAAAACGCATCGAGACTGACGCAAACCATGTAAGCGACCAGCCGCTGCGGCAACGGCTGCAAGGCGAGCCCTTCACGCATCTGCTCCGCCGTAAAAATGATCGAACACGGAACAATATCTGCCATATACATGAAAACGAGGCAGCTCAGCGACACCAGAAGGATACGGTACCACTTGTCATGGAAAATAAAGAAAAGCGGCAGCACAATCACGAACAGGGGATAAACCGCCCGGAGGATTGAGCCGTTTCCCATGAAGTATGGCGGAATAAGCCAGATGAGATACTGGATGGCAAACCCGAGAATCGTGACAGGCATGGAAAACCGGCGCTTTAGCGTACAACAGAACGTAGTTGCCCACATGCCAAATATGAAAGCGTTGATAACCACAAACAGTGGGGAATACTGAACCATAAAATGCACCTCCCTTCGTGCGGATTATGTTGAAATAACTGCGAGCTGTGCAGATAACGTGCTGCATTGAGATAGCTATGTATAATAGAGTCATGAAAAACGTGGATGTTCACGAAAAGGAGCGATGGCTATGCAGGAAAACAGGATACAAAGATTGATTCGAAAACTCAGAGGAAATGGAACGTGCTCTGCGGCCGCGGAAGAAATCATTCAGAAGCTTGAAAAAAAGCAGGCAGAGTTAGGCGAACATGCAACGGATGCACAAATGGTGCAGGCAATTCGGGAATGTGTGTTTGGGGATGACGAAGCCGCGATGGCGCTGCTTCACAAGAGAGATCACGATGCAGAGCTGTTCCTTGAGCAAGCCGAGGCAGATATAACGGCATTCTTTAAAAAGCACGAGCTGCATTATATCCGGCATGCTCCAGAGCGGGCAATCGCGGTTTATGAACTGCCGTTCCAAATGGAAAATGCAATTTTTATAGTACGGGTCATTCTAGAGGCAGAAACAGAGTCGTGCCGCATTGACGCTGCATATCCGTTTTTCGCAGAAAAAACATATGAATATCCACTCTGCAAAGCGATTGCTAAAGAGAACATCCGTTACCGATTTGGTGCGCTGCAATATGATGAACGCAATGGGGAAGTGAGCTTTCGATACAGCTATTCAATCAGCCACGGTGTTTATGAAGATGAACTGGGCCGGAGTTTTGAATGCGTACTGGAAGCGGCCGAGAATAGCTACGCAGTGATTCAAAAGAACTGTGTTGGAAAGTATGAGCGTAATGAGGCGAAAGAGATGCTGAATGAAATCAATGCGCTCGTCAATGATTTGAATAAAACGAATGGATAACCTCTCTGCAAATGAAAGTGAGACAGCAGGCTTTTGATTACGGAATTTTGCTTTTTTACAGCTGGCGCATGCAGAAGTACTACCGCTCAGGCAGCGCAAACAGCAAGAAAACCATCTGATTGCTGCAAGTTATGTCGAAAAAAGTGCGAGATGTGCAGCGCCTCTATTATGCCGCCGGAAAATCACTTATAATTTTTAACGGATTATACTACAAAAAGGAAATGAAAGCAAGGACGACATTGTGCATATTTTCCATATTTGCTAGGAGCACAATGTATAGGGGAGGAAGAGATGGCAGCTGAAACAATTGTCGATCAATCCAATATGCCAGATGGTACGCAAATGCAGAGCGGTCGATACAAGATATGTATGACTCTTGGAAATGGTGGCTTCGGGATTACGTACAAGGCGTGGGATAGTCAGTTGCTGCGGTATGTGGCTGTCAAGGAGTTTTTTCCGGACGGACTTGTCTATCGAGATACAGACTGCAGGGCCGTGCACTGTTTTCGGGAGGAACAGACTTTCCAAAGTGGCAAGCAGCGTTTTCGCCATGAGGCGCAGACACTTGCAAACTTGGACTTTCCGCATATTGTAAAGGTGTATGACAGCTTTGAGGAGAACAATACTGCGTACATCGTAATGGAGTATATCAGTGGCGAGACTTTGACACAGTACGTGGAAAAGCAGAGTTCCATGAACAGCGCCCACCTATTAGAGCTTTTTCTGCCGCTGATGAAAGACCTCGATGCGCTGCACAAACGTGGAATAGTCCATCGGGACATCAGCCCGGACAATATCATGATCACGGAAGATACAGGGACGTTGAAGCTGATCGATTTCGGAACGGCAAAGGATCTGACGGCGTCGAGCGAGAAAAGTAAAAGCCTGAGTGTATCGCATACGGTGGTTCGGATGAGCTATTCACCGATTGAGATGTTCTCGCTCACAAAAAAGTTCCCGACAGCAGATATCTATGCGCTCTCTGCAACGATGTATTTTTGCCTGACAGGCAAGGAGCCGCCAACATCTTTGGATCGGGCATTTGATGATACGCTGAAGATCCCCTCGGCAAACAGCTGCGACAAGAGACTGGAAAATGCTGTTTACAGGGGGATGGCTCTGAGGCCAGAGGATCGATATCCTTCTGTAGAAAAGCTGATACAGGCGTTGACCGAAAAAGAGCCGCACGTCAACAGGCCAATATTGCTTATGATGTTCGCCACCTTAGCTCTACTTGCGTTGACTTTTTCGATTGTCATTCTTCTGATTACCTGGAAGAAAAATCTCCCTGCGAAGCCAAATAATGTGAATGCTTTGCAAGACTACGAGATTTCACAGAATTCTGCCGCTGATGTAGCGGTTACAGAAGATGAAAAAATGTCCTCGAATGAAGATTCTACGCCGTTACAGGCGGAGATTGCTGCAGCGGAGGAAGAATTCGGAGAAACAGTAACGGCCATAAGGCTGACCGGGTCGAGCAGCATGGACGTGTACACATACCAGACCGCCGCGGCGCAGATCGAACCGCGGGCACAGGTGCTGACCGACGGAAAGTACCGGATTTGGACGGATAATACAGGCTTTAATACCTACGTGCTGTTGCCGGACAGCTTGTTCGGACAGGAAAATCCGATGCACTTCCTGCGCGGAACAGCAGTTATGCTCAGCACTTCCGGTGATACATATTTTTATGCCAGCCCAAATAACTATAAAAGGATTTGGCCCGCCGACATCGTTGACGCATTCGTGCAAAAGGATGCGAAGGGACAGAATGAGATATATATCAGACTGACAGACGCAGCTGCGGAGCGGGTTTCCAGTGTATTTGATAATGCGCAGGACAAAACGGTCCACTTGTATATGGATCCGTCGCTGTCATTTGACGGGAAAATTTTGCTCAATGCGTTTGGATACGACAATTTGATCCGGGACGAAGACAATCCTGCGGTTTTCCACTGCTACGGAGATTATGCCCCGTTCGGTGACGCGCAGGTGAAGATTGTGCAGACGTTCATTGACGTTATGAAAACAGGCAATACTGGCGGCGCGCTGGAAAGTAAGATCATCTATACTCCGGTGTGGGAGTCGGCTGCGGACAGCGAGGCGGGTGCATATCAAGTTGCGGCGCTAGATGAACCAGCAATCCGTGCAATGTATTCCTTTAATCGCTCCGGGGAAGACGTGATTCCAGACTCCTGGAAGCCAGCGGTCAATGAACTGAAAAAACGGCTGGATCTGCTGCGTATCCCATATGTTTTCGGGCAGGCAGCCATCGACGACGGGATCATTTTTGTCGAACTGCCGCAGAGTGAGATACCGTATGAGGCACTTGCACTGCTTCCCGAAGGCAAATTGAGTTTTTCCGTCGGAACACCTTTCTGGAAAGCATCTGGCTGCAATTGTACTGCCCTTTCAGACGGCGGAATCCGTGCGGAGATTCCCAGCTGGGCGGATAAAAATGTGCGCCCCGGCTACACAGAGCTGATCAACGAAACCGTCGACAGCCAGCCGATCTATTTGTTTGCGAAAGACAGGAAGGTTCTTCAGGCAGAACTGACCGCATATCCGGAGGACGGAAAGATTGAATTTCGGGAGCTTTTACTTCAGAATGCGGACGGAACATGGGACGGCGCTGGGTTTATGGAACTTCTCGGGTATATCGCGGAGCAGGGCAAATTTGCCGGCGCTTTGAGCAACTTCAGGCTTTCTGAAATAACGCTCATCAACGGCGCAAAGGACGGCTATCTGGTATCTGCCCAGCCAGAAGAGCAGAAACGGCTCCGGAACGCGCTGGCCGGGGATTATCCGGATGTCGAGGTTGGGGTTGTGCGCTCGATCTAGCCGCAGCTCCAGATCTGCTTCAATTTCGACATTGATGCGCAATTGCCTGCCAAAACACTTGAGGCGGCGCAGCGTGTGTATGATCTGATCAAAGACGGAAACATGGATGATGTGACTATCTTCTTCATCGAAGAAAGGCGTGAGGAATGGTGCCGCGCGGCCTTCTATGCCGATTCGTACTCCACACACCGGATGGGGCTGAGTTTTTTTCGCTTCAGTGGTGGACGACTGGAATGCTATGAGGAAGACTTCCGTTCGCTCTACGCTGCCAGCACGTTCATACAAAGCCTTGGGGGTGCACTCATAGAAACTGTTGCCGCGCCTGAAGCTTCGCCGGAGGAATCTCTGACGATGGACGATGCGGGATATTATCTGTTCCAAGAGGATATCTATGGCGTATCCTGCCCATTCCCGGCAGACTTTGCGATCGACCAGACTGCCGCTGGCGAAACGCTTCTGATGCGTGCAAATTCCATGGTCAACCGGAATTACATCGAGGTTCACGGCATGACATTGCCGCAGGCGATGACTGGAAAACAGGCGATGGAGCGTGCAGAAGCAGAACTCGGCGGACATGTGAATTTCCATAGTTACGGCGACAGTTGGTTTGCCTGCTCTGTAAGACTCAGAAAACGTTGGAATATACCGCAAAGGGAAGCTCCGTGCGGACGGGACGATTATCGTATGGTTTGATTATTATGTGATGGACAGTGACGATACACATGCGGCCTGCATCGAGTATATCGAAGATCATTTCACATCAAATCTGCAATAAAGAGCTGTCGCAAAGCTTGGCTGCTAACACAAAAACGCGAAGAGCAAGAATGTTGCCTTGTAATCGACAAAACAAACGGAAATCGAACGACAATCAAAGCATGCAAAGAAAGTACTATAAGGAGAATGAACATGGAATTTAAGTTAGCTACATGCCCGGTTTGTGGAAATCACTATTCGCAGGACGACTATGGCACATGTCCGGTCTGTGCAGGCATGGTAAAAAAGCCAGAGGAGATGGAATATATGACAGAAAAATATGAATTTACTGCATCGGATAGCGGCACACTTCCTTTGAGCGGTCCGGAAACAGAGCGCAGACCGTCGGTGGAAACAGAGCCGGGACATACGCTGCCCCCGCAGAGCATTGAAGGGAGGCCATCTCATCATCGACACTCAACGCCGGTTGGCTGGTACACTGGTACAATGCCTCCATATGAGCAGCTTGGCGGGGAGGGGACCGGCACGATGCCGATTATGGATGGCGATGATCAACAGGCTGCGCCTTTGGCTCGCATTGTTGGATGGCTGGTTACGCTGAATGGAAAGAACGCAGGTAAGGATTACAGAATCAGAGGGTTCAACTCCACAATCGGTCGAAGCGCAGAAAACACGATTGCGTTGACCGGAGATGCCACGATCTCCAGGATCGCGAATTGTTCAATCCGCTATTATGATGAAACTAGAAACTTCTTTGTCTACTTCGGCCAGAAGTCTACCAATCCCGTTTATGTAAATGGGGCTCCTTTGCAAGATCACACTGAGTTGCATGCCTACGATGTAATCAGAATTGGAAATACAGAGCTTTTATTTCTGCCGCTTTGCGGCCGCGAATTTAGCTGGAGTGGGGTCAAGGCATGCAGATGAAACGATGGGGAGCCTTCCTGTTTACGGTCTTACTACTGATTCTTTGCGCCGGCCATGCCAACGAGCGTGCATGCTGCCCTCAACAGCGGCGGACAGCGCCGTGTATAGAGCTGCCTGGTAAGCTCAGATTGCAAATCTATGAACAGTCAGCAGGGGAAACGGCAAATTTAGAAGCGCTCGATGCATTTGTTGACGATGGTGTCTCTCTGAAGATAGATCAGCTTCAGGGGGAGACAGAGACGAAGCAAAAGGTGGCTTCCCCACAGCTTGGTAGCTTGGAAAAACAGCTGACACCAAAGCTTAAACAGCCCTCCGATTGGAAAGGTGCTGCTCCCGACGAACAGGTAGAAAAGGCACCAGAAGGATCAAACGCCAAGCCGAAGGACAATGAAAGCTCATTCCGCAATGGTGAAATAGGATGGAAAATTGCATTGATTGCCATTGCACTGCTGGTCATGGCAGAGGGAATGTATATCTTGCTGCGGCTAAAACCCAGCAAAAAAATCCGTCGCGGAAAGATGGAAACCCAAACGATGCAGGTAGCGAAAACACAATGTCTGCCACAGGAAAATGACCCTGACAGCAAGGCAAACCGTGTTGTGGTCGGTAAGGTACATGCACAGGGTGCAAGAGAAAGCCAGCAAGACAGCTTCTCCGTTGCTGTGGGCACACATCGGGCAGGAGATGTTCTTGCCGTTGTTGCCGATGGCATGGGTGGACTCTCTGACGGAGATAGAGTCAGCCAGACGATTGTTTCTACCATCATGCGTGCATTTTTTTCCGGCGAAAACGTTGGCACATCTGAACTTCCTGTGCTGCTGACAAAAGCGAAGAATGCAGTCGATCAGTTGCTCGGCCCGGAAAAAATCAGGCAGAGCGGTTCCACAGTTGTCATGGGAATGATCAAAAACGGTATGTTCCATTATCTCAGTGTTGGCGACAGCCGAATTGCGTTATTCCGCGACGGTGAACTTTTTCAGCTCAACCGAAGTCACAGCTATGAACATCAGCTCCTGCTCAAAGCAATCAACGGAGAGAAATCATTTGCCGAGATTTGCACTGACCCTCAAGCGGATCGCTTAACCAGCTATCTCGGAATGGGTCCGCTGCATTTTGTGGATATTCCCGCAGCGCCGATTCGGGTGCATCCTGGCGACAAATTCATTCTGATGAGCGACGGAATTTTTAATGCCCTGACGGAACAGGAGATTTCTGCTGCGCTGAGGCGTGATGCGGAAGAAGCGGCCGATGCAATCGATCGCTGGATTCAGGACAAACACTATCGCAATCAGGACAATTACACAGCAGTTATCCTGCACTGCTGCACAGATATCGCTTGAAAAGCAGAGTCAAGAAAGGAAACGGAACATGCTGCAAGTTGAGGCATATTCGGCGATTGGCGGAAGAAGCAAAAATGAGGACAATATTACAGGCTGGCACAAGGGAGATAATATGTGCTTCCTGGTCGCTGACGGCCTCGGCGGTCACGGAGATGGGGATTTGGCATCCAAGGAGGCCATTAATGTCATACGGACAGCTTGGGATGGCGAAATTTCACCTGCGGCATGGGAGCACCTGTTGGAGCTTTCGCACAAGCGAATCCGGCAGATACAGACTTCACGTGCGCAAATGAAAACAACGATTGTTGGTTTGATGATGAACACAGAGCGCGCCGTATGGGCGCATGTTGGCGATTCAAGGCTCTATCACTTTTTAAATGGCCACCTTGTTTTTCAGACGCAGGATCACAGCGCATCACAGATTGCGGTCATGCTGGGCGAGATCACACCAGCACAAATTCGCTCCAGCAAAGATCGTGCAACGCTCATAAAGGCACTCGGTCAAGAAGGACCGACGCCGATGGCGCAGATCCACGAACAAGCCCTCGAACCGGGGATGCACGCGTTTCTTCTTTGCACGGATGGCTTCTGGGAGTATGTGTTGGAAGATGAAATGGAACAGGACCTTCAAGAGTCACACACAGCAAAGCAATGGCTTGAAAAAATGCGGTGCCGGCTGCAATCGAGAGCGTCACTCGAAAACGATAACAATTCTGCAATCGTAGTATGGAAAATGACAGAAGAAAAGAGGAATACAGAATGAAATTGAAAAATATCCGCAAAAAAGTGATTTGCCTACTAATGGCAGTTACCTGTGTATTGTGCCTGATGCTCCCTGTATTTGCAGCCAGCGACAAAAATATACGCAGCGCAGCTAAGGGCGTTGTCCGGGTTCTAGTAATGGATCCGATCACAAATCAGCCGTATGCTACCGGCACAGCATTCGGCATTGGCAGAGCCGGAGAGGCCCCACAATATTTTGTTACAAACAGGCATGTAGTTGATTGCGCCTATTCGTTTTACGACGGAATGATCAATCTAACCGCAATCAAAGTCTATATTATGAAAAGTAGTCACGCCCTGGTTTATAATGCCATCCGGGACACGTATGAAATTGAGTCCAGCCAGTTGATTCCATGTGAAATCGTGCATAAAGAGCAAGAAAAAAATCCAGACCTCGCCATTTTGAAGGCGGCAGAACCGTTTGAAGGCCATGTCACACTGCCGTTGGTAAAAAAGATTAGCGAAAAGGATATTGCGGCAACGGTGTACGCCTTGGGCTTCCCAGGCACAGCAGATGACAGCAACACTGCTGAATGGTATCAGTCTCAGCTGGCCGATACTGCAGATATTACCATCACACGAGGGGTCATTTCCAGGTATGGCTCGATGAAGACCTTTGGCAACTGCAAATATCTTGCACATGACGCAGCTATCAACCATGGTAATTCTGGCGGCCCGCTTGTGAATGAAAAGGGTGAGGTCATGGGCATCAACACCTATTCCGTTCAGCGCCCTAATGATGCTGCTGCAACTTACTATGCATCTTCGTGTGAGTATATAGTTTCGGCCTGTGAAAAAATGGGAATCCCCTTCCATTACGGAAGGAATCGGATCATGTTGACCGTTCTGGCGATAAGTGTTGCCTTGGTGGTCGTAATTGTAGTAGTTGTGTTGTTCATAGTCGGAAGGAAGCCACCTGCGCCGGAATCTAGTCCTACACCGAATCCGCCAGACACAGCTCTACGCGTGGAAGGTATGTTTGGTTATTATGCTGGCAAACGCTATAAAGTGACAGGCAGCGTGACCATCGGTTGCGGCAAGCAGAACAGCCTTGGAATGCCGGAAGGAACAGCAGGGGTCAGTCATCGGCACTGCATGCTGACTGCCGGCTCCGATGGTGAAGTTCAGCTTACCGACCTTGGCTCGACCTACGGTACGTTCGTCGGCAGCGGTCAGCGGCTCAACACCAACAGCCCAATGACGTTGCATCGCGGCGATACATTCTGGCTTGGCTCCAAGGAGCAGATGTTCCGCATTACCGGAAAGGGCGGTAAGTAACATGGCAGAATACTGTCCGTATTGCATGCGGCAGAGCAGCGGAAAGTACTGTACCTATTGTGGCGGTGAGATTGCTTTTCAGGGAAAGAAATCTCACCTGCCCGTTGGAACACGTTTGATAGGAACAGAAGCACCGTACCTGCTCGGTGCGTCAATCGGGCAAGGTGGCTTTGGCGTGACATACGCGGCGCTGAACTGTGCAAGCGGGGAGAGAGTTGCGGTTAAGGAATACTTTCCAGTGTACTGGTCGGGACGAAGCAAAAATGGAAAGAATGTCATTCCGAAAAGCTTGTGTACCTCATTGTACGAAAAAGGTCGCGGCAAATTCATTGATGAGGCTCTGACGATTAAGAAAATAAAGTACCAAAAGGACCTCAAATCCATCGTCAACGTCAAGGATTATTTTCAGGCAAACAGCACCGCCTATATCGTCATGGAATACCTTGAAGGAGAAACACTGACACAACGGGTCAAACGCAAGGGACGGCTCACAGTAGAGGAACTTTGGTCTGCGTTGAGGCCATTGATGAAAGACATCGGCGCTATGCATGCCCAAAATGTGATTCACCGCGACATCGCGCCAGACAATATCATGGTAACAAAGAGCGGAAGATGGATACTTATGGACTTCGGTTCTGCGCGCAGTTTTCAAAAGACGCCAACAGGCAAGACAAGGTTCATTAAGCCGGGATTCTCTCCCGTTGAGCAATATCAGCAGGAAGGGCGTCAGAAAGGATTTACTGATGTTTATTCCATGGCTGCAACAATCTATTATTGTCTGAGTGGTACAACGCCTGCACAATCGCCGGATCGGCTCTATGAAATCACAAACAATCGTCCGGATCCCCTGAAGAAGTTGACCGAGTTTGGTGTTGCGATTCCTATCTCGACTGAAGGAGCGATTTGGAAAGCAATGGCAATTTACAGTTCTGCACGAACACAAAGCATGCAAGAGCTTTGTGACCAGTTCTATCGCGATGCCACAGCTGAAAAAATGACTTGGAATGAAAAGGAAATTTACGGCCGAGATGCCACAGCGGGAATCCCGTTGGCTTTTCTGCCATTTCAGGTCGTTCCAGATGACAGAGCATTGGAAATCAGATGGAAAGGGAAACGGCCAGGTGGCGCAAATTATGTGCTGCTTCGTAGTATAAATAGCGGAAAACACCGTATCATCAGCAGAGGAAATCATACTTCTCAAAGAGATCAAATTCCAAACAATGCAAAAAGTGTTCAGTATCGACTTGAACTGAGAGACGCGAACGGCGTGATGATAGGAACCTGTGAGAGCGATATTGTTGATCTGCACGAGTGGAAAGCAAGATCTGCTGCACTGCAAAAGCTATTGTTGCCGATCTTAGTTGCAGCTGCAGCGATTTTGCTGGCAGTACTGGTAGTGCTGTTGATCAGCATCATCTGAGAAAGGAGGTACAGGAGAAACCATCGGCGCACAGCCTTGCAGGGCATTCGTGTGATGAAGAAGCTGTCTGTACGGGATGTGCATATGTAAAACCGACAGGTGAGCATGTCTATGGCGAATACGTCCAGAAGAAGGCACCGATGTGCCAGAGAAGAGCAAAGAGCCCCGCATCTGCCAGCGCGCGGTGTGCACTGAAGGAGAATTCAGAGGAACTCAAGCGCGTGGACATAGGTACGACTTTCTGTTCTAAATACTGGAAATTTACTCGAAACGTTTGTTTGGAGACGCTGGTATAAAATTGCATGTATGGCTGCACATAGCAGCGCTAGATCTGTGGTTAACAAGCTGTGGTTTAATATCCAACGTCAAAATCATTCGAGGGACTCACACAAAAGAAACGAAGACGAGAAATGAAAACGCGTATAATCAGCATTTTACTCGCAGTTTGCATAGTCTTTGGTCCGCAACTTGCACTTGCAATTTGCGTACTTAGTATAATCACGAATTAGCGAAACGACCTTGGGAATGGCGATGGCCGGCTTCCCAAGTAATGAGAAGAACCCAAAGGATGCAAATATTAAGGCGCTTTATTCGAAACTGTAATTTGACAATGAAGGAAATTATTATATGCCTGCACATGAATAAGTGCATAGGAGGTGGTCCACACAGCATTTCGTCCGTGTGGGTCGCCTCATATATCCTTCAGCGCATGATACACATCCCGCCAGAGGTGCAGGCCGCTGCCGGGGTATCGGCTGCGCAGGCGCTCCAGTGCAGCTTTTCTGGCTTTGGTCACACCGTCCGTCGAGACCATTTCGCGCAGGCCAAGCTCGTCCGCAGACAGCTTTTCGTAGCCGAATACGCCGTAGGTATGACCGAGAATCGCGCGGTCTTTCGCGCCGAGTGTGCGGAAAAGCTGCTCCAATTCTTCCGTGCAGACCTGCCGGTAAACCTCCTGCTCCGGCGTGAGGATGTGCTGGTCAAGCAGCAGCCACGCAAGCGGATCATCGTCCGGATCGTCATCCGAAAGCGCAGAGACGGGAAGTGCGTTCGTCTTACAGCCAATCAACTGTGCAGCCTTTTCAGCGGAAACGCTGAGCATCTGTGCAACTTCATCCGGAGAAAGGTTTTCCTCTTTGTGCAGCCGCTGTGCCTGCTTGACCCGCTGCATTTCGTCTTTTGGCAACGCCGCTGCACCGAGGTTTGCCTCCAAATAGCGATACATCTTCCCGCGCAGAAACGGATGCAGATACGTGGTCAATTTTCCGCGATCCTCGTCATACACCCCGATGGAAAGACACTCACAAAGCTCCAAAGCGCCTTCGGCGCACAGCTCGTCCAGCATTTCCTTGTCTGCGCAGCCAAAGCTCTGCGCCGCGTCCTTTGCCACAGAAGCGATGAATCCCTGCATTTGCAGATAGAGCTGCTCAAAGGCTTTCGTGTCACCGCTGAGATACTGCCTGTACAGTTCTTCGTTCGTCATAAGCTGTCACCTCCTCACGCAGCACCGTCAGTTTTGCTTTCTTGGGCGTCCTACGGGCTTACTTTTGCGCTGTACACCGCAGAGCGGATACAGATTCTTGGTTGCTAAGGATTCGTTGAAGGCTTCGTAGGGCATACCGGGCTGTGTTCGTGCTTCGTGATAAAGCTCCTCTGCCTTTGCGCGCAGGCGCATCTGCTCCTCTGCCGTGATAATGCCGCGGGCTTTATCCTTGTCGATGCGCTGATAGCAGCGAGAAAGTGCCTGCGTCAGTGGACTGTCCGCCGCTGTTTCTTTGACGCCGCGCGTCCGGTAACCGAGCTGCGCACAGGAATAGCGCGGATTATCCGGATTCGGAGAATCGCAGTATTTTGTGTGATAGCCCTTTTGCAGCAGAAAGAGCCTGCCGCACAGTTCGCACTTCCGAATCAGATGCCCGGCTTCCAGCCCTTTATAGAAATCCAGCTTCAGAAGGGTTTGTAGATGCTCTGTTTCGTAATACTCAAAAATCCTGAACTGCCCGGAATCCGGTGCTGTTTCCCTCGGTACGAGATGGATTCTGACATCATCAAAGAGCGTGTAATTGCCGCTGCCTTCTATCGGATTGGCGATCCACTTGTGCCGGAATTCCGGAAAGAGAAATCCGTTCAATGCCGCAATATATTGATTCGGCGACAGATGTTCAAGTCTGGAAAGCGACTCCCGAATAAACGCACGAAGCGTCTGACAGACGGAGGCAACATCTTTAAGCACCTGCGCATAGTTCATGCAGTATGCTTTATACATCTGCCACTTCAAATCCAGCGGCACAGGCGCGATCAGCAGCGCTGGGGTTTTCGCTTCCGGCTTCGGCGGAATGGGCGGATACAAGTTCAGATACCATTCCCGCTGTTCTTCGCTCAATTCCTCTGGGTTCTTGATTCTGCCGTATTTCTTCGGATTTTCCAAGTAGTCTTCATATGCACAGATCTGACGCAAAATCTCGTGGTCGTGCGCATCCATTTCAAGTGGATCACCCTCTGCAATCGGCACTTCCGTAAGCTGCTTTGCCTCTGTCAGAATATATGCGTCCGTCTGAATCAGACGAAAAATACGGTGGCGGCAGAGTGCTTCATTCAGCCGGAGCATCTGTTCATTGGCCTGATGCCAGTCGGTCAGCTTGTGTGTTTTTTCATAAAGCGCCATACCTTCTATCGCAGATTTCAAACTGCCGTCAAGCGCTCGGTATTCCTCCGGCGTGATATTCAAAACCTCTGTTGTCAGCGTTCCCAGCGGAAATTCTTCTCCGTAAATACCGAGCGTTTTCCCTCCGATATAAAATGTGATGGACTGAAACATATGTTTCTCCTTTGAAAACCTGTCCGCAAATGATTTTTATTTGTCTGCTATTACTCTGAGTGTATCAGAAAAATCTCCATACTACAAGTAGAAAGGTGCGTGCCGCAAAAAAACGTGGTACGCACCTTTACTTTTTGATTCGGAGGAGATTTTTTGACAGGAAACACACCATTAAAACTGATTTCCATGAGCGAAATCAACGCGGAGGAGGTGCAATGGCTCTGGTATCCGTACATCCCGCTGGGCAAGCTGACGATCATTCAAGGCGACCCCGGCGAGGGCAAAACGAGCTTCATTCTGGCAGTCATTGCGGCTCTGACGCGCGGCGAGCCGCTGCCGGAGTGCGAGCAGGCAGCGGAGCCGATGAACGTGATCTACCAGACCGCCGAGGACGGTCTGGCGGACACCATCAAGCCAAGGCTAGAGAGCGCAGGCGCAGACTGCACACGTGTTCTGGTCATCGACGAGAGTAAACGGGAGCTGACGCTCTGCGACGCAAGGCTGGAAGAAGCGATCCGCAGGACGGGAGCAAAGCTGATCGTGCTGGATCCGCTGCAGGCGTACCTCGGAAGCGATGTGGACATGCACCGTGCGAACGAGGTGCGCCCGGTACTCAAGCGGCTTTCCCTGATGGCGGAGCGCACACAATGCGCCGTCATTCTGATTGGACACATGAACAAGGCGCAGGGCTTGAAATCCGGCTATCGCGGTCTCGGCTCTATCGACTTCCGCGCTTCAGCCAGAAGCGTTTTGATCGTCGGGCGGCTGAAAAGCGGCGATACGCTCCGCATTGTCGCGCAGGACAAGAACAGCCTTGCGCCGGAAGGCGCAGCCATTGCATTTGAACTTCATCCGGAGCATGGCTTTCAGTGGAAGGGCTTCTGCGACGCGACCGTTGACAACATCCTGAACGGCACCGGGCAGGTGCAGACAAAGACCATGCAGATGGAGGACGAACTGCGCAAATTTCTGACACAGCCCAGACCAGCCGAGGAAGTCCTTGCGCTTGCAAAGCAGCTCGCTATTTCAGAACGGACGCTGAAAATCGCAAAGCGAAATCTCGGCATTCTTTCGGAACGCCGCGCCGATCAATGGCTCTGGCGTTTGCCGGAGCAAGAGGGTAAGGGGGTAACGCCTTGAACGGTTTGCATCCTTGCACCCTTCCACAGCGGGCACCGTTCGCCACCGTGAGGCGCGTGTCGCCGCTGTGTGCGGCTTTCTGCCCCGACAACGAGTGTGTGTGCGGCGCGGCAGAAAAAGCCCACGTTGCACCGACGTGCGCAAAAAACACAAAATCGCAATCCAGCAACGCGATTGCGATTTTGAGAGGAGGCGCAGCGGAATGGACGAGACCTGCCGCTTGCGGCGGGGCGAGGGATATGGAGCTTGTGCCGACGAAGGAGCCAGCATCGCATTTGGCTAGTCGCCGGTGTCCCGGCGTCCTGCCAAATGCCAAATATCGGGCAGAAGCCCATACCCACTTCATGCGAACGGAGGAAAATATGCGAAAAAATAAACAATTCAGCATTCGGATCTCATCACAGGATTTGGAGACTATTCACCAAAAAGCAGCACAAGCCCATATGAGCCAGAGCGACTATGTGACCGCGTGTTGTCTCGGAAAACGCATTGTGATTCTGGACGGACTGAAAGAAGTCCTGCGGCAGCAAAAAGCCATCGGCAATAACCTCAACCAGCTGACTGTGCTGGCGAACATGGGCAAGGTACAGTTCGCCAATTTGGATTCTGCTGCGCAGGAGTTTTCCAAGATCAACACTGCCCTGCGGAAGTTGCAGGAGGGAGGCGTGGCAAAATCGCAATCGTCCATTTCGTGAATTACAAAAAGGGGACGCAGACGCGCGGGTGTATGAAAAGTGTCATGCGCTACGTTTCCCAACTCAGCAAGACGCTCTGGGATGGGCAGCAGCTCGTCAGCGGTATTGACTGTCAGCCGGAAACCGCATTCGACGAATTCCTGAGTACGAAACTGCTGCACCACAAGGACGGCGGCGTGATGTTTTATCACATGGTGCAGAGCTTCCCGAAGGGCGCAGATGTTGACCCGCGCACGGCGCACGAAGCCGCACGGCGGCTGGCAGAATACTTCGAGGGCTGCGAGGTGCTGGTCTGCACGCATGTCGACCGGGAACACATCCACTCGCACTGTATCATCAACAGTGTGAATTTTGAAACCGGCAAAAAAGTGCATATGGCGGATGAGCAGATTCAGGCGCTGCGCATCCGCAATGACCAAATCTGCGAAGAACTGGGGCTGCCGAAATTTCAGAGGGATGGCCAGCGGCAGTCGCGCGGGATGTCCAATGCGGAATACTACACGGCGTCCAAAGGCGAGAGTTGGAAATTTGAACTCATGCGCGTGATCGACGAGTGTATGCGCTGCGCAGGAAACCGTGAGGAATTTCTGATCTTGCTCCGCTCTGAGGGTTACGACGCCACGTGGACGGACAGCCGCAAGAACATCACCTACACCACACCGGAGGGGCGCAAATGCCGGGACAGCAAATTACATATAGAAAAATACTTAAAAGAAAATATGGAGGCGGAATTTGGATACAGAACGGAGAATGACAACACAAGAAATGCTGACGCAGCACAAAAAGCTGATGGACGAGGCACAACGGCTGGAACCCAGCGTGATGGTCACGGAGCGGAACTGGAGCGCGCTGCTCGAAATGCAGGACAGGCTGTTTCGGCAGCAGATGCAAGCGAGCGCAGAAAATTTCGAGAAACAGGCTGGGAGCCTGAACGAGAAGTATTCTTCCGGCTGCAAGGCGCTGACCGAGAATACGAAGAACGCTCTGACCACAATCCTGAACGATACGAAGAATCAGCTTTCGAATACGGTGCAGGAGACGCGGAAGAAAATCCGGACGTGCGCGTGGATTTCGATTACGGCGGTGATCTTGTGCACGGCGCTGTGCAGCTTGGCCGTGCTGTGGAGCAGATGACGGACGATGCGCCGACGCGCGACGGAACGACTATGCTGCCGCACATCGACAGCAAGCGCCGCAAGAAGCTCCGGCAAAAGAAAACCGCCCTCGGCCATGCCGAGGACGATCATGAAAATTGGGATATGGAATAACACATGCAGGATTCTATGGCATGTATGAGCGACAGTCTGTTCGCAGTGAACAGCATGGATTTGCGAGCTTCCTGACGCACCATATCAGTCGTTGAATAGAGAAAAAATATGTGATATAGTTTGTTCAATAAATCGGGCTATGGGGAGGCAGCATGAGATTACTATTTGAGATGGATAAGAAAGATTACGGAAAATGTACACACGCATTTGTTCGCAATTCTGCCAGAAGTATTATCATTGTAAACAACAAGATTGCTATGATACACAGCTTGAAATATGACTACTATAAGTTCCCCGGCGGCGGGATAGAAAGCGGTGAGAAGCCCATAGATGCTATGATACGGGAAACCCGTGAGGAATCAGGGCTGGTAGTTAAAACCGAAACGATAAAAGAATATGGGTATGTCCACCGCATTCAGAAGAGTGATTTGGATGAGACGGAATGCTTTGTTCAGGATAATTATTATTATCTTTGCGAAGCAGAGGATTGTGTGGTTGCGCAAGATTTAGATGAGTATGAATTTACAGAAACATATACTTTGGAATTTGTCGATCCCGAAACTGCGATAAGAAAGAATCGCAATGTAACACAAACCCCTTATAATCATGCCATGTTTGAGAGAGAAGCAAGAGTTCTTGAGTTATTGATGACCGAAGGATTGTTAGATTGATCACTTCCAGTCTGCTGAAACATCACCGATACCATTGTCGTTTTTGTAGAATCTTCAAAATCTACTCGCTATTCCCGATTTTTCTGGCATTGTTGCTGTTACAAAATCTCAGCCGTGCTGAGCGAAACAGGAGGAATCACAACATGGTAAGTATCAGAAAACGTGGGAATAGCTACCTGCTCGTTGCCTCGATGGGTTACACGCCCGACGGACGGCGGCGCAATCCGCAGCAGAAAACGGTTAAGCCGCCCGCGGGTCTTACGCCCAAACAGACGGAAAAATGGCTGCAGGAGCAGGCGATGCTGTTCGAGATGAGCTGCAAGAAGCTGAACCCGGGTATCGCCCGGCCGATCATGCTGGAAAAGTACACGGAAATCTGGCTCCAGACGATTGCGCCGGACAAGCTGGCGAAGTCCACGCTCGTGCGCGAGAAGCAGGATATCGAGCGGTTCAAACCGTACCTCGGCAGCTACAAGCTGGTCGATCTGCGGCCGGAACACTTCCGCAGTCTGTACACAAAGCTGCGGAAGCAGAAAAATAAAGCGACAGGAAAGCCGCTCTCCGAAGCGACGGTCGAGGGTGTCCACAGCTGTCTGTGCGGCATCCTCTCCGACGCGATGGAGGGCGGCTATCTCGATCACAATCCCGCGTGGCGCACCTACAAATACGCAGGACAGAAGAAAGAGAAAAAGATTGCGGATGATGAAACAGTAAAAAAGCTCATTCAGGCGTTGGAGGCAGAAAGCGTCCTGTATGAAACCTACTTCAAGCTCATCATCGCGACCGGAATGCGGCGCGGCGAATGCTGCGCACTCAAGTGGGAGGACATCAACTACGCCGAGCGCAGCATCCACGTCTGCCGCAATGCCGTCAAAACGACGGGTGACGAGATTATCGTCAAAGCGCCGAAGACGAAAGCCGGAAACCGGTATGTGTACTTCTCCGCCGAGATGGAAAGCCTGCTCCGCGAATACGAAGCCTTCTGCGCCGCCGAAACGGAGCGTTACGACCGGCGCGAGCAGACGAAAGACGATTATGTGCTCCGCAGAAAGGGCATGGAGCTCCCGATGACGCCCTCGACGTTCACTTGGCGCTTCAAGAAAATCCTCAAGGCAAACGATCTTCCGACGGACCTGAACGTCCACAGCCTGCGCCACACGGCGGCAAGCCTGTTCATCGCCAGCGGCACGGATGTCGGCACGGTTGCCGGACTCTTAGGACACAGCCAACCGTCGACCACGCTGGATATCTACACCCACGCCTTTGACAAAAATAAAAAAGCAGCCAGTCAGATCATGCAGAGCAACTTGGAAATCTGAGCTCCCTGCTGAAACGCTCTATCCGGTTGCGCTATGCAGCAAAAGCAAGGAATCAAAACATTATCATATAAAAATGACGTGAAATCATATGATTTCACGTCATTTTTGGTACGCCCGACACGATTCGAACGTGCGACCTACAGAGTCGGAGTCTGTCACTCTATCCAACTGAGCTACGAGCGCATTTATGAGATAAACGGCGAAGTGCCGATCATCGCTTTTTGAAAATGGTAGTCAAACAGTAGTCAAGGAACAAGCGGAAAATCGCCCTCACGCCCGAAAAGTCCAGTCGTATCAACGGCTTTGGGCTTCTCTCAGCCGAATGGGGAAGAAACGTCGGAGTCTGTCACTCTATCCAGCTGAGCTACGGGCGCGTATTGACTGGCAATTATTATAGCAGAGGCAACGGAAAAAGTAAAGGGAAAACTGCCGGATGGGATGCCTGTTTTGGCGCTGGAATCGATGGAATAATTTTTTATACGATACATTGACAAAATAGAATAAATTATATTATACTGCGAACAGGAGGCGAGAACAATGAAGTTTCTGGAACTGGACACGCCCGCTCTGCTGATCGACAGGGAGCGGCTGATGAAAAATCTGGCGGACATGCAGCGCTACGCCGAGGAAAACGGCGTGAAGCTCCGTCCGCACACAAAGACGCACAAAACGCCCGAGATCGCCAAGATGCAGCTCCGGCAGGGTGCCTGCGGCATTGCGGTGGCAAAGACCGGCGAGGCCGAGGTGATGGCGGAAAACGGCCTGCGGGACATCTTTATCGCAAACGAGATCGTGGGGGAGACGAAGCTGCGGCGCATCGCGGCGCTGATACAAAGCGGCGTCCGTGTCTCCTTCGGCGTGGATACGCCGTGTCAGGTGACGGAGGCGGAGCGGGTCTTTGCGGCGGAAAACGTGACCGTTCCGGTCCTTGTAGAGATCGAGGTCGGCGAGAACCGCTCCGGCATCATCGAGGAGGCGGATTTTCGGAGCCTGCTCGACGTGATCGCGCGCTGCCCGCATGTGCGGTTTGAGGGGATTTTCTCGCATGACGGCAACAGCTACGGCGCGGCGGACATTCCAGCGCTGATGCAGATCGCCGAGGGCGCACAGCGCCGGACGCTCCATTTTGCAGAGCTGGCGCGGGCGCATGGTATGCCGTGCCGGACGGTCAGCTACGGCGCAACGCCGACATTTATGAACCACGTTCCCATTCTTCCGGGTATTACGGAGCTGCGTCCCGGCACATATGCGCTGATGGACGCGTCGCAGGGACATGCCGCCGGCACGCTGGAGCTGTGCGCCGCGACTGTGTTGGCGACGGTCATCAGCAAGCCGACCGATACGCGGACGATCCTCGATGTCGGTGCGAAGGGGCTGACGATGCAGTCGCGCACCGAGGGCATCTGCGCCACGCCCGGAAAGGGAACGATCTATGAGTGGCCGGAGGTACACATCGAGAAGGTCTTTGACGAGCACGCGATCGTCCTTGACCGTGCCTTCCATGACCGCGTTCAGGTCGGCGACAAGGTGCGCATCATCCCGGTGCACATCTGCCCGGTCTGCAATCTCTACGACCGTGCGTACCTGATCTCCGGCGAGCGGGTCGTGCAGGAACTGGAGATCGCATGCCGCGGCAGACTGCAATAAGGAGGCGCGGCATGGACATCAAGCCCGCGCTGCGGCCGTATGTTCCGCTGGCGCAGATGCTGGTGCAGACGTTCGGCGCAGACTGTGAGATCGTGCTGCACGATCTGGACGATCCGGCGCACTCGGTTGTCTATGTGGAAAACCCGTCCGTGACCGGGCGGCAGCTCGGCGCCAGCTTCGACCAGCTCGTCAAAAAGGTCATCCTGTCTGACGACCTGAAGGAAAACTATGCTGCAAACTACTATTTCACCGCGCCGAACGGCAAGCGCATCCGCTCGTCCACGCTTCTGATCAAGGATGCGGACGGACGGCTCACAGGTGCACTGTGCATCAATCTGGATACGACGCAGATCACGCGGCAGATCGATTTTTTGCAGTCGCTTCTGCCGCCGGAGCCGCAGCAGAAGGCAGACGGTGCAGGAGAAGGCGAGGCGCGGGAGCATGTTTCCGTGATGATCGAAAACCTGATGGACGGGATCCTCGGCGACGCGGACGCAAAGAATCTGCCGCGCGAGGCGCGCATCGAAAAGGTGCGCTTCATGGAGCAGAAGGGGCTGTTTCTGATGAAGGGCAGCATTGAAAAAGCCGCCGAGAAGCTGGGCGTCAATAAGGTGACGATCTACAGCTATCTCGACGAGGTAAGGGGGAAACGCGGATGAAAGAAGTCAGAATCGAATCCAGGCTTGTGAACAAGGGACACTATGTTCCCGGCATGATCTCCGGCGGGATACTCTATGTCTCCGGTCAGCTTCCGGTACACCACGAGACCGGCGCGCCGATGGCGGCGGACATCGAACAGCAGACGCGCGATGCGCTGCACAATGTGGAGCTGGTGCTGAATGCGGCGGGCTGCGGCAGGGAAGATGTCGTGCTCTGCCGGGTGTACGTCTCGAGCATTGCGCTCTGGGACGCGGTGAATGCGGTCTACGCGGCGTTTTTCGGCAGCCACAAGCCGGCGCGCGTTGTCGTCCCCACGCGGGAGCTGCACAACGGCGCGCTGGTCGAGATCGAAGCCGTTGCGGAAGTGCGCGTGTAAAGGGGGACGGCGAGAATGGAATTTGTCTGCACCAAATGCGGACGCCGCGCGGCGGCCGATACAAGGAAAGCACACTGCGACTGCGGCGGGCTGTGGGAGCTGGAATTCCGGCCGCCCCGATTTGATCTCGGCGAGGTCGATACGCGCGAATGGAGCATGTTCCGCTACCGGCGCTTTATGGCGCTGGACGGCGAGTGCTGGCGCGGCGTTACGATGGGCGAGGGCATGACGCCCGTTGTGCGGCTGGATGAAAACGTGCTGCTGAAAATGGACTATTACATGCCGACACTGTCGTTCAAAGACCGCGGCGCGGCGGTTCTGGTGGCGCACTGCAAGGCCATCGGCGTGGACAGGGTCGTTCAGGATTCCAGCGGCAATGCCGGAAATTCAGTCGCGGCCTACTGCGCCAAGGCGGGCATCGGCTGTGAGATCTTCGTTCCGGAGGGCACCAGCCCCAAGAAAATCGACATGATCCGCGCGCACGGCGCGGTCTGCACCGTCGTTCCCGGCTCCCGTGACCACTGCGCCGACGTCTGCCGCGCGAAGGTCGAGCAGGAGGGCGTCTATTACGCGAACCACGTCTACAACCCGTTTTTCTACGAGGGCACCAAGACCTACATCTATGAGACCTTTGAGCAGCTTGGGCGCATCCCGGCCAACATCGTGATCCCGACCGGAAACGGAACGCTCTTTCTCGGCGCGATCCGCGCGCTGGAGCACCTGCTGGAGAGCGGCGTGATCGACAACACGCCGCAGATCATCGCGCTGCAAAGCCAGAACTGCGACCCGCTGCTGCGTGCGGCGGCGCATGGCGAGAGCGAGCCGGAGACGGTGACGCCCACGCCGACCATCGCCGAGGGCATCGCCATCGGAAAGCCCATGCGCGGCCATGAGATCCTCTCCCTTGCGAAAAAGCACCATGTCCGCTTCGTCCACGCGCCGGAGGCGCAGATCCTGAGCGCCCGCGCAGCGCTGGCGCGGAAGGGTGTCTACTGCGAGCACACGACGGCGGCGAACTACGCGGCGTATCTGGAATACTGCCGCATTTATGGTCAGACGCCGGACACGCTCATTACAATGTGCGGCGCGGGCCTGAAATCGGATCATTAAAAAGCGCAGACGCATGGGCGCGGCCCATAAAACAGAGGGTCCTCCGTATGGTTACGATCATACGGAGGACTTTTTGTCCGGACGCTCCGAAGAGGGCGTCAGTTCGTTAAACTGGAAGTTGTCAGTCCAAAATCAGGACGCCTGCGCAATCGGACATTTGCGTAAATGAAAGGTCTGGAAAATCTTTTCTCAGTTCCTCAACGACAAAGTAGATTTCATCATTATCCCATGTGTCTCCTGCCTTCAATTTACACTGTTCTAAATCCTTTCGTGTTTCAAAGGCAACATCGCCGATTATAATTTTACCGTTTTCTTTTAAGTAGTTACGCAAGTCTAAAAGGAAGTCGCTCTTTTGCGCATCCGTCAAATGATGCAGAGAGTATGTCGCAACAATATAATCATAACGAAAGCTACGCAATGGTTCGACAAGCCCTTTTGAAAAGTCCCCTTGATATAAATGCGCATTTGGCATTTTCTCAGATGCCAACGCAATCATTCTTGATGAAAAGTCCTGCCCATAAATGGAACAGCCTCGATCGTATAGTTTTGCCGTTAATGTGCCTGTTCCGAATCCAATATCCAGCACAACGGCATTTTCAGCTCTCATTATGGTCTGAAAAATGAACCCAAGTACCTTTTTATAACCGGCAAAAGGGTATGTGTTTTCCTCATCAGAAATGCCGACAGTTTTGTCATAGCCATCAGCCCAAAGGTCGAACTCTATCTTGTTTAGCATACTTACTTCCTCCACAAATTTCGATTTATTGCATTCGTTTCACCTGCAAACGACACGGTAAATCCTGCGAGCGATCCTAACGCGGCTTTTGTGCGCTCAGGAAGCAGGGCGAAGCGCTCTCCGACCGGACGTCCTCCAGCGAGCGGCTGGTGGCGCGCGCAATACGGGCGACGTCCTCATACTCCGGCTTGCGGCGGCAGACGCCCCAGCCGGAGCTCTCTTTGATGCGCACATCGCCCTGCGCGGTCTGGACGGTATACTGCCGGCGCGAGAGCGTGAAGCGGTCGCAGACGGAGGCGCGGATGCCGAGCGTCGTGGTGTGCAGGAACAGCAGGCGCACCATCTCCTCGACCGAATCCTGACGGCACATGCAGGTGAGCAGCACGCCGGGACGGTTTTTCTTCATGCCGACGGGCGTGGTGTAGACATCGAGCGCGCCGCCCTCAAACAAGCACTCCATGGCAAAGCCAATGTCCTCCGGCGTCATGTCGTCCAGATTGCAGGCAAGCTCCGTGATCTGCCCGCTTGAGGCGAGCGTTTGCCCCAAAATGGCGCGGACGCAGTTGGCTGCCTCAAAATCCTTCGTGCCCATGCCGTAGCCGCATTTTTCCATGCACATCGGCGGCATGGCGCCAAAGCGCGTGACGAACCGGCGCAGAAGCGCCGCACCCGTCGGCGTGCAGAGCTCGCCCCGGATGCTGCCGCCGTAGACCGGAATGCCCTCCAGCAGCCGCGTTGTGGCAGGCGCCGGAACGGGAAGAATGCCGTGCGCGCAGCGCACCTGACCGCTTCCTACATGGACGGGCGAGCAGAGCACCTGCTCCGGTGCGAGCATCTCGAACAGCAGGCAGACGCCGGTCACATCGGCAAGCGCATCGAGCGAGCCGACCTCGTGGAAGTGGATCTCGTCAACGGGCACGCCGTGTACGCGGCTTTCCGCGTCCGCAATGGAGCGGTAGACGGCAAGGACATTCTCGCGCACGGTCTCGGAGAGCGCAAGGTGCGAAATGCGGTGCTCGATCTCGTGCAGGCCGGCGTGCGTATGCGCGTGCTCGTTGTCATGCGAATGCCCGTGTGTGTGCGCATGTGCGGCGCCTTCTTCCTCGCCGTGCACCAGCACGCGCATATGCGTCCCGGTGATGCCGCATTTGACCGACGGTTCGGCAGAAAGCGTGATGCCGGGAAGACCGAGCGCGTTCATTTTTTCAAGAAATGCTTCCTTTTCGGGCAGCAGTTCATAGAGCGCCGCCATCAGCATGTCGCCCGCCGCGCCCATCGAGCAGTCAAGATAGATCGTTTTCATGCGGTCCCTCCTATGTGGTTGATGCGGCTGGCGAGGAAGCCCGCGCCGAAGCCGTTGTCGATGTTTACGACGCTCACGCCGCTGGCGCAGGAGTTGAGCATCGACAAAAGCGCCGCCATGCCGCCGAAGGCGGCTCCGTAGCCGACGCTGGTCGGCACGGCAATGACCGGGCAGGAGACAAGCCCGCCGATCACGCTGGCAAGTGCGCCCTCCATTCCGGCGACTGCGATGACGACGCGCGCGGACATCAGCTCGTCCAGATGCGCCAGCAGCCGGTGAAGCCCCGCCACGCCTACATCGTAGAGACGAATGACGCGGTTGCCGTGCACCTCGGCGGTGACAGCGGCCTCCTCCGCAACGGCGTAGTCTGATGTTCCGGCGGCGGCAACGACGATCGTCCCGGGCGCGTCCGGCTCCGGAAGCGCACCGACGATGGCAAGATGCGCCTGCGGCCGGTAGTCCAGCGGCAGCGCGCCGGAGACGAGCTGCGCGGCCTGCTCGGAGATGCGGGTGATGAGAATGGGGCTGACGCCCGCGCCATGCATGGCGGAGGCGATGCCGAGAATCTGCTCCGGCGTCTTGCCCGCGCCGTAGATGACCTCCGCCGCGCCCTGACGAAGTGCGCGGTGCAGATCGATCTTCGCGTAGCCAAGATCCTCAAACGGCGCTTTTTTGAGCTGGAGCTCCGCCTGCTCCACGGAAACGGAGCCGTTTTTCACGGCTTCCAGCAGTTCATGCAGATGTTCGTTCATGGACGTACCTCCAGATCCAGCATAACCGCGCTGTAATTGCGCTTGAGCTCCCGGACGATCTCCTCGCGGTGCGCGAGCACGAGCGGAAGCTGCGCCTCCGGGACTTGGAGCCGCGCGGCTCCGTGCAGAAAGCGGATGCGGAAATCGCGCAGCCCGAGGGAGAGAAGATAGCCCTCGCCGCGCTCGGTGATGCGGAGTGCCTCGGCTGTGACCGGCGTTCCCGTGGGGATGCGCGTGGCAAGGCAGGCGTAGGCGGGCTTGTCCCAGGTAAAAAGCCCGGCCTGCTCGGACAGACGGCGGATCTCGGGCTTGCTCAGCCCGCATTCGCGCAGCGGCGAGGCCACGTGCAGCTCGCGCAGGGCACGCATACCGGGGCGGTCGTCTGCATCGTCCGAGGCATTCGTACCGTCCAGCAGCAGCGTATAGCCATCGGCGAGCGCCCGCGCTGCCAGCGTGCCGAACAGGCGGCGCTTGCAGTGGTAGCAGCGGTCGGCGGGATTGGCGGCGACCGCAGGATCGGCCAGCACGTCCAGCTCCAGCACGGTCAGCTCCGCGCCGAGCGACGCGCACAGGCGCCTTGCGTCCTCCAGCTCAAATTGCGGCTGAAAGGGCGTCTTGATGAAATAGGGGCGGATGCTGCACCCGGCCTGACGCGCGGCATAGAGCAGATACGAGGAGTCAACGCCTCCGGAAAAGCCGAGCGCGGCCTTCGGATGCTGTGCAAAATATGCGGATAGGGTCATGGAACCTCCTGAAAAACGGAAGAAGGCATACGATCCCCTTCAAAGGATCGTATGCCTTCCTGACATACATAATATATATGGTGTTTGGTGCTGCAAGATTTTTTGCGCAGACGCTTCGGCGTCCTTCGGGCGGTTCATCCGCTCCGCTTTTCAGTGTAGCAGAAACGGGTGAAAAAGACAAGGGCAACACCGCACAATTGCGTCTTCGCGCTTCGACGGATCTTTTCCGCCAATTCTGCGGTTTGGAAAGCTTGAAAGATTGCGCAGCCGTTGGCGTCGAAGACGCCTTACGGATGCGGCATACCCCTTGCGGGTACATACAGTATTCCTGCGCTTTTCAAACCTTGCCTTGACGAAAAATCTCTCGCCGAAGCTGCTTGCGAATGGTGTGGTGTTGCCCAAGAAATTTATAGCAGCCCGCGCAGCGTACCGACCACGCTCTCGATCAGCCCTGCCATGCTCATATCGCCGGTGCCTGCGATATGATTGTCGCAGTGGTTGACCGGGATCAGGATGCGCTTGGCGCGGCTCTGCCCGACGGCGACTGCCATGCGCGGCGTGATCTCGCCGAGCAGCGCATCGGCAATGACAATGCCGACCGGCCCGATGATGACGTCTGCTGTGCGGCAGCAGACGACCACCGCGTTTTCTCCGGTGGCGGCGTCGTCGGCTCCGGCCTTCAGCATGGCGGAGGTCGCGGCGCTGTTCGTGCCGACGGCGACAATGTGCTGCTGGGGGAAGGTCTTGCGGATGGCGGAGACGACCTGCCGCCCGATGCCGCCGCCCTGTGCGTCAATGACCAGAATGTTCATACGCTTACACTCCTTTGCTCTCAAAAAACGCCGCTCCGCTCAATCCAGCGCGTACTGCGAGATCACGCGGCTGATCTGCCCGATGTCCACGCTTCCGCGAAACTCAAACTTCGCAGTAAAGCCGTTTGAGAACATCAAAAGCAGCTCTGTATCGGAGAACAGCTCCATGAAGCCCGGCGTCTGGATGGTGAAAAACTGCACCTTGGAGTAGGGGAGGGTCGTAAAGGATTTCCGCTTGCCGGTCACGCCCTGCACATCGATGGCAATGATGCGCTTGTTCGTAAAGACGAGCTGATCGCGCACGGTCTGAAACGCGGAAACGATCACCTCGCCGCCGATGAGCAGACCGTTTACATCGGCACGCACGGATTCTGGCTTGATCGCGCGGAGATTCCACACGGAGTCTTCATTAAAATTGATCGGCATCTCGGTTCCTCCTTAGGGTGGCGCAGAGCCTGCGCTGCGGCTGTCAGATGATAAAAAATCAGAGCAAAGCGAACTTTGCTCTGATTGGTGCGAGAGATGAGACTTGAACTCACACGACGGTTGCCACACGCACCTCAAACGTGCCTGTCTACCTATTCCAGCACTCTCGCATATTATGCTGCACTTGCTCAGTGCCAGATTATTATAATCGCCATTGCTCGATTTGTCAACCCATATTTTTAAAAAGTGAGATCCTGCGGGCGAGAAGTGCAGTTTATTATTATGTGCGAAAGAGCTAATAAGCTCCGACGCACTTATTTT
>ERZ1673695.905-NODE-905-length-37059-cov-91.057778_pt1 | contig 37059 bp, 36 predicted proteins | sample MGYA00580225_ERZ1673695 | MGnify/ENA primary metagenome ERZ1673695 (study PRJEB41218, sample SAMN15661739) | gut metagenome | host: Homo sapiens | place: Canada: London | collected 2015-08-20/2019-03-30 | study: EMG produced TPA metagenomics assembly of... | reverse complement strand
TGACCGGCCCCATCGAGGGCGCCGCCATCGGCAACCTGCTCGCGCAGGCCATGGCGCTGGGCGACATTCAGACCATGGACGAGCTGCGCGCCGTCGTGTGCCGCTCCGAGGCCGTCCACACCTACGAACCGCATCATACGCCGGAATGGGAAGCAGCCTATCAGAAAATGAGAACTTTTTCGAGAACTTTTTTATAAGGAGCGTTCAATATGAATATTCAATACATTCACCCCGCAGATCAGCTGGTCATGTTCATGCAGCGGATCTACGACAAGGGGCTTACCACCATGTCCGGCGGAAATCTGTCGATCCGCGATTCGGAGGGGAACATTTGGATCACTCCTGCCGGCATTGACAAAGGTACACTCAGCCAAAAAGACATCATCTGTGTCCGTCCGGACGGAGTCTGCGAAGGACAGCATAAGCCATCGTCCGAATTGCCGTTCCATCGATCGGTTTATCATCTGCGCCCGGATCTGAATGCGGTTCTGCACGCGCACCCGCCGGCGCTTGTAGCGTTTTCCGTTGTCCGAAAGCGCCCAAACCTTGACCTGATCCCATCTGTATGACACATATGCAGAAACGTAAAATTTGCGGCCTATGCGGTTCCAGGCAGCCAGAAGCTCGGCATGGAAATTGGAAAGGTGTTTGAAGCGGGGTGCAATATCGCGTTGTTGGAGAACCACGGCGTTTGCGTTGGTGCACCGGATATGTTTACTGCCTTTCAGCAGTTTGAAACACTCAATTATACGGCGGAGCTTGAGGTGCTGGCAGGTCAGCTTGGAAATATACGCGCACTCCCGGAAAATGCTTACCGCCTGAGCGAAACCGACAGCCACACCAGATTGGAGCATCTCATCCCTCAATGCCGCAGCTCTGAGGAGCTGGCAGCCAGACGCGACATGATCACGCTGATCCGGCGCTCCTACAAAATGGATCTGTTTACAGCGACACATGGCACCTATTCCGTCCGCCTGCCTGACGGGAGCTTCCTTATTACGCCGTTCGGTTTTGATCGTGCCTATCTGGAGGAGGACGATTTGGTTCGCATCAAAGGCGATGCCAAAGAGATAGGAAAACTGCCGTCCCGTGCTGTTCTGGCGCACCGGAAAATCTATCAGGAAAACCCGCAGATCGGAGCGGTGCTTTTAGCTCATCCAGTCCATGCAATGGCGTTTGCCGTCACGGACATGGAATTTGATGCAAGAACGATCCCGGAAAGCTATATCCTGCTGCGTGACGTCAAGACGCTCCCCTATGAGCAGCTCTATCTGCACCCGGATCAGGTGGCAGCGGAATTTGATGCGGCTCACCCGGTTGTGCTGGTCGAGAACGATTCTGTGATCGTGACGGGCAGCTCGCTATTGCAGGCCTTTGACCGGCTGGAGGTCATGGAACTGACGGCAAACTCGATTCTGGAATCGCAGAGCCTTGGCAGCATCGTCCACATCAGAGATGAGGAGATCGACGACCTGAAGACCGCATTCCATCTGGAAGGATAATTCCGCGCCGCTCCAAACTGCATAAAAAAATCGCCGCGAACCTGCGCGGTTCGCGGCGACGGTGGTGCTGATGGCGGGACTCGAACCCGCAAGAACTTTCGCCCGACAGATTTTAAGTCTGTTGTGTATACCGATTCCACCACATCAGCGTACAAGACATTCTATCACCGAACGGGGGCAGCGTCAAGTAAAACCGCCGCCTGCGGGCTTTCTGCCCGCAGGCGGCGGTTTTTGGTGCATGGAATTATTCGGTGAAGCTCCGGCAAAGCTCAACGAGCATCCGGACGATGGACTCCATATCCTCGACCGGGATGTACTCAAAGCGGCCGTGGAAATTCTCACCGCCGGTGCAGAGGTTGGGGCAGGGCAGCCCTTCATAGGAGAGGCGCGCGCCGTCTGTGCCGCCGCGGATGGGGCTGATGATGGGCGTGATGCCGGTCTTTTGCATGGCCTGCTCGGCATGGGTGATGAGGAACATGCATCCGGCGAGCTTTTCCTTCATGTTGTAGTAGCTGTCACGGACGGTCAGCTCCGCGGTGCCAGCGCCGTATGTTTCGTTGATCTTCTGCGCAAGCTCCTGCATGAGCTGCTTGCGGCGCTCGAACTTCTCGCGGTCGTGGTCGCGGATGATATAGCTCAGGCGCGCCTGCTCCACGTTGCCGGAGATGTCGCTCAGGTGGAAGAAGCCCTCATAGCCCTCGGTGTGGGCGGGCGTTTCGTCCGCCGGAAGCATGGCGTGAAACTCCATGCCGACGAGCATGGCGCTGATCATCTTGTTCTTGGCGCTGCCGGGGTGAACGCTCCGGCCGTGGATGACGAGCTTTGCGGAGGCGGCGTTGAAATTCTCATATTCCAGCTCGCCCAGCGTGCCGCCGTCAACGGTGTAGGCGTACTGCGCGCCGAAGCCCTTGACGTCGAACAGGTTCGCGCCGCAGCCGATCTCCTCGTCGGGCGTAAAGCCGATGCGGATGACGCCGTGCGGCACATCCGAGTGCAGCAGCACATCTGCCGCCGCAAGAATTTCTGCCACACCCGCCTTGTCGTCCGCGCCGAGAAGCGTGGTGCCGTCGGTGACGATCAGGTGCTTGCCGACGTTGCGGCTCAGGGACGGGAAATCCTTCGGGGACAGGAGGATGCCCTTTTCCTCGTTCAGAACGATGTCGCCGCCGTCATAGACGTCGGTGATGCGGGCCTTGATGTCCTTGCCGTCGGCGTCGGGCGAGGTGTCCATGTGGGCGATCAGGCCGAGGACGGGGGCCTTCGTCTCGCAGTTTGCCGGAATGGTGCCGTAGACATAGCCGTGCTCGTCCATGTGTGCGTCGGTGATGCCAAGCTCCTGCATCTGGCGCACCAGCTCCGCGCCGAGCACCCTCTGGCCCGGTGTGGAGGGGCAGGTACCGGTGCTTTCATCCGAGGTCGTCTCATAGGAGACAAGCTTCAAAAACCGTTCAATAACCGTCATGATAACGCTCCTTCGTATGATTGTGGTGCTTCTAGTATATCGCATTTTTGCAAAAATGGAAGAGGGACATTGCGCAAAACGGCGCACCTCAGCGGCGGTTGCCGTCCTTGTCGAAGGTCTTTCGCAGTGCGCGCTCGGTCGGGATGATCGAAAGCAGCAGCGGCAGAAGCTGTATCGTGCAGAGCACCGTGCCCGCGATGCCGACGGCGTTTTCGTCTTTGCCCAGCACGAGCAGCATGCCCAGCACGCTCAGCGGCGTGAGCACAAGGCCGCAGACGTACCATGTCTTTCCAAAGTGGCGGTGTGCAAACTGCCATGTGTCCTGATTTTTCATCGACATGCGCGTCCGGTAGCCAAAGACATAATTGATCTTTGTCGGCGAATGCCTGATGAAATAGCGCCCCAGAAACAGCATCGACAGCGGGATCAGCAGCACCATGGCCAGCATAAAGAACCAGAAACCCATCGTGTGTTCGCCTCCTTTTCTTATTTATCATATGTTCAGACGAAAGAGACGCAGAAATGTTCCGCGCCCGGAAAAGCGCTCTTTAGAAACACAGGCGGCTGCCCGCATGGGCGGCCGCCTGTTTCACAGCTTTTTCCTCTCAGCCGCGCAGCGCGGTGACAAACGCGGCGCGGTCGGGCGCCTGGAAGTAGGCGCTTCCCGCGACGAGCACATTCGCGCCTGCGGCGGTGCAGATCTTTCCGGTCTGCTCGTTGATGCCGCCATCGACCTCCAGCTCACACGTGGGGTTCCGGGCGTCAATGCAGCTGCGGATGGCCTGCACCTTCGGCATCATGTCCGCCATGAACGACTGGCCGCCGAAGCCCGGCTCCACCGTCATGACAAGGATCAGACTGCACAGCGGCAGATACGGCAGCACGGCCTCTGCCGGGGTGCGCGGCTTGACACAGATCGCAGGGCGCACGCCGCACGCGCGGATCTTCTCGAGCGCCTGCATCGTGTTTTCCGGCGTATCGGCCTCAACATGGATGGTCAGAATATCCGCGCCGGCCTCGCAGAAGCGCTCGACATAGCGGATGGGGCGCTCGATCATCAGATGCACATCGAGCGGAAGCTCCGTATCCCGGCGAATGGCGGAGATGACCGGAAATCCGAGCGACAGGTTGGGAACAAACAGGCCGTCCATCACGTCAATATGAACATAGTCGGCTCCCGCCGCGGACAGGCCGCGGACATCGCGCCCGAGATTGGCGAAGTCTGCCGACAAAACAGAAGGGGAAACTTTTACCAAAGGAATACCTCCACGTGAAAAATGTAGAATATCCGCACCAAAGAATGTGGGCGGCGCATAGTAATGAATGTGCGGCGCGGCCCGCGCAAGGCTCCTCCCGCGCATCGGGCGGCCGCTTAAGATAGGGGCTGCCTTCGGGCAGCCCCATTGGACAACGCTATTATAAGTGCTTCACTGTACAGTGTCAATGCGCACGTTTCGTTTTTGTGCGGGATCTCCGGCTTATCTTGACTTTCCGCATGGGCTATTATAAAATAAAATATCCAGTATAGGCGATGAGCGGTTATACGAAAGTGAGCGTATCTATGGGCGAAGACAAGGGAAAAAAGTTCACATATCAGTCCGGCGACGGGCAGCATAACTATAAGGTCGGCTGGGATTCCGGCAAGGGAAAGTACGTCTATATCTCGCGGGACGAACAGAAGGACGCCCGCGAAGGGCAGAACACGCACGACAAGCCGATACAGATCGAAAAGAAGCCGCATCCGCCCAAAAAGAAGCAGATCCGCAAGCCCTCCCCGATCCCGCTGATCTGCGTGGCGGCGATGTGGCTCGGACGCGCGTTCACGGGCGGGCTGGACAGCTTCAGCGGCATCATCAAGTGCGCCATCCTTTCGGCGGTGGCGTTCGGCGTGCTGCGCCTGTTTTTCCCGGACAAGCTGGTGGATGCGGCGGAGAAAAAGCCGGAGAAAAAGATCGAGCAGAAGCACGCGGAAAAGCCGATGCTGAAAGCGGAGGAGCGCCCGCAGCCGGAGCCGGCCCCCGCAAAGCCGGAGCCGAAAACGACCGGCAACGCCGAGCTGGACGAGGTGCTGCGGCAGGGCGAGACGTCCATCGCGGAGATCCGCCGCCTCAACGACGAGATCCCGGATTTCAAGATCTCGGCGCAGCTCAAGCAGCTTGAGATCCTGACGGAGCGCATTTTTGACTTTGTGCGCCAGCATCCCGAGGATGTCCGCCAGATCCGGCAGTTTCTGAATTTCTATCTTCCGACAACGATCAAGCTGCTGCAGCAGTATGTGGTTTTGCAGGGACAGGGAATGCGCATGGGCAACATCGACGAAGGCATGCAGAAGATCGAAGACATGCTGGACAAGGTCATCGTCGCATTCCAGACGCAGCTCGATTCGCTGTTTGAAAGCGATGTTGTGGACATTACCGCCGACATTCAGGTCATGGAACGGATGATGGCGGCAGAGGGCCTCACCGGAGAGAAGATTCCGGTTGATCGATGAAAAGGAGATAACATGATGGAAGAAAAAATCCCGCAGCTGACGCTCACGCCGAATCTGAACGAAAAGACCGACCTCCCTGCCGAGCAGGAAAAAAAGGCGCCCGCGCCGGAGGCCGGCCCGGACATGTCCATGCTCTCGGAGGCAGAGCAGCAGGCAGTGCGTGCGTTTGCCGAGCAGATCGACCTGACGGACGCCAACCAGGTCATCCAGTACGGCGCGGCGGCGCAGAAGAACATTGCCGATTTCTCGGAGTCGGCGCTGGAAAAGGTCAAGACGAAGGACATGGGCGAGCTTGGCGACATGGTCGCGAGCCTGCTCGTGGAGCTCAAGACCTGTGACGAGCCGGAAAAGAAGAAGGGTCTTGCGGGTCTTTTCCAGAAGGCGGAGATCAGCGCCGAGACCATGCGCGCAAAATACGCCGTGGCGGAGGTCAACGTTGACCGCATCTCGGGCGAGCTGGAAAAGCATCAGCTCAAGCTGATGAAGGACGTCGCCGTGATGGACCAGATGTACGAGAAGAATCTCAGCTACTTCAAGGAGCTGACGATGTACATCCTCGCCGGCAAGCAGAGGCTGGAGCAGGAGCGCGCCACAACGCTGGCTGCCCTGCGGGAGAAGGCTGCGCAGTCCGGTCTGCCAGAGGATGCGCAGGCCGCGAACGACTTTGAGAACAAGTGCATCCGGTTTGAAAAGAAGCTTCACGATCTGGAGCTGACGCGCGTCATCTCGCTCCAGACCGCGCCGCAGATCCGCATGATCCAGAACAATGACGCGCTGATGATCGAGAAGATCCAGACCTCGATCATGAACACCATCCCGCTGTGGAAAAATCAGCTCGTGCTGACGCTCGGCATCGAAAACTCGAGGCGCGCGATGGAGGCGCAGCGAAAGGTCACGGATGTGACCAACCAGCTCCTCCAGAAAAACGCCGACATGCTCAAGATGGCGACCGTGGAGACCGCGCGCGAGTCGGAGCGCGGCATCGTGGACATCGAAACGCTCCAGCACACGAACGAGCGCCTCATCTCCACGCTGGACGAGGTCCTCAGCATCCAGACCGAGGGCGCGCAGAAGCGCAAGGAGGCCGAGCAGCAGCTCCGCCGCATCGAGGGCGAGCTGAAGCAGAAGCTCCTCGAGGCGAGAAAGGCCTGACCGGGAGATACAGAACGCGCCGCCCCATGGGGGCGGCGCATTTCATTTTTTCAAAGCTCGCAGCATTCGCGCCTGCCGCGCACACTTAGAGGAAGAACTTCCGGCGCAGAGACTCGCGCAGCGGCTTGCAAATGGCGATGACAATGAGCATCAGCCCCAGGATCACGCCCGCCGCCAGCGGATAGATCGACCAGAACAGCGTCTCGTGCGTGTGGAAGGTGATGTTCAGCAGAAACTCAATGAGCACCGCCAGCCCTCCGCCGAGGATCATACCGCCGCCGAAGATGTACAGGTATCCGGCGCGCAGATACCGCGTCAGCGCCACGACCGTGCTGACCAGCAGGCCGATGGCTCCGGTGACGGGAAAGGCAAAGCTGAGGAACCAGTGTCCGCCGGTCGCCCAGTTGATGTACAGCAGGTACAGCCCGATGGCGGCAAAATCGACCGGCACAAAGATGACCGGGTTCGGGCGGCGGAACCACAGCGGCAGAATGATGAGCACATAGCCGAGGACGATCGCGCCGGAGGCAAAGCCCGACCAGACGATCGCATGGTTGATGCGCCAGTCGCACAGCAGGCAGATCACCGCCGGAAGCAGCGCCAGCACCGTCAGCACGAACAGCACGCCCGAGCGGTTCACATCCTCCGCGCGCAGACGGCGCTCGGCGGGATAGGGCGGGTCGGCGAGCTTGCGCGAAACGTCGGGGTGGAAGGCCGTCGTCCCGCAGAGCGGACATTTCTTTTCGCTGTCGGCAAGCTCCGCGCCGCATTTTACACAGTACATAGATCCAACTCCTTTTCAGTCCCGCTGGTTGCTTTCGACCTTGACGTTCAGCCCCAGACGGTGCAGCACGCCGAAGAAATGAGACTCCAGCTCCGGCTCGCGGGTGTTGCGGATGAAATTGACATAGATGGTGCCGTCCCACGCGGAAATGCCGCAGTTGTGGGGAGCCTTTGCCTGCGGCCCGATGATGAAATCAACACGCCGGACAAAGCGCGCCATCTCCTCGGGCAGCCTCACCGCGCCGAGATTTGACATGCAGAGGCAGGATTTGCACTCGCCCACCGCATCGAACACGGCCTTCATGGCGATGTTCTTGATGAACAGCGGCATGATGCGCAGGATCGGGATGCGCTCGCTGGCGACGTTCGTCTCGATCTTCGCCGCCATCATCCGGTGGTCGTTTTCAAGGCCCATACGGTAGTGAACGACGTGGCAGATCTCCTCAAAGGTATAATCGCCGAGGCGCGGGTCGATCTCCGGCGTCACATACGATGCAAAATTCCGGAGCGTGCGGCTCGGGAACAGGCCGCGCAGGTTGACGGGGATGAGCACCTTCACCGGCTTGCGGCGGCTGCGGCGCGGCACCGTTTCCGCCTGCATCTCGCAGATGGCCTTGATCATGGCCGCCGCCATGAATTCGGTGACGCTGACCTGATACTGCCCGGCGCACTGCTTGACCTTCTCGACGCTGAGCATCATGGTCGTGAGGTTCAAAAAGCCATCCGGCTCGCGCGTGCCGCTCAGATGCCATGCGGTCGATTCCTTGCGGCTGGCCTTCCGATCGCCGGCATAGCGCAGGAAGCTGTCCTCCAGCTCCTCCTCCGACGGCTCCTCCAGCCGGCCGAGCACGCCGTGCTCCGCCGGGATCTGCACGCCGTATTTCTGGCAGAGATATTCCGCCACCAGCGTTTTCAGGAAGATCATGCCGCCGGTCCCGTCGGTGACGGCGTGGAAGAACTCCACCGCGATGCGTTCGCGGTAGACGATCACGCGGAAGGCGCACTTGCGCACGTCGTCAAACGGCACATGGACGAGCGGATAGCTCCGCTCCTCCTCGATGGGCGGCGCGTTGGGGATCTGCTCGAGATAGTACCAGAACACGCCGCGCCGCAGCCGCACCGCGATCGACGGGAAGCGGCGCACCGTCACGTCCAGCGCCGAACGCAGAACCGGCACATCGACCGTCTCGCTGAGCGTCATGGACAGGCGGAAATAATTCGTCCAGCCGCGCCGCTTGGCGGCGGGATAGATCTTCGCCGCGTTGTCAAGCTGCATCCAGCGGAGCTTTTTCGCAGGCGAGAGCACCTTCGTCATGAAATCGCCGATCGTGTCAAAATCGGACATGTTTTCGTTGAGATAATACAGCACATAGGCGTGCCAGCGCTCCGGCGCGACGATCATTTTGCTCTGGCAGCCGCTTGTGAGCAGCTTTTCATGCAGCATCCGCGTATCGTCGAGCATGACCTCGTCTCCGCCGACGAACAGCAGCGACGGCGGCAGACCCGTGAGGTCGCCGAACAGCGGCGAGCAGAGCGGATTTTCCGGGTCGTCGGTGTAGCACGCGGCATAGAATTTCAGCAGCGCCGGCGTCATGGAGGGGTCGATGTCAACATTTTTGATGTACGATTCGCCGGAGCCTGTGAGATCTGTCCACGGCGAAATGCCGATCAGGCCGCACGGAAGCGGCATCCCCAGCTCCTTGAGCCTCAGGCACAGCGCATAGATGAGCCCGCCGCCCGCGCTCTCGCCGCACAGCAGGATCTGCTTCGGCGTATAGCCCTTTTTCAGAAGATAGCGGTAGCTTTCCAGCGCGTCGTCCAGCGCCGCCGGGAAGCGGTCCTCGGGCGCGAGCCGGTAGGCCGCGCAGAACACGCGCACGCCGCACTCGTCGGCAAGCGTCGCAGAAAAGCCCTTGGCATAGTCGAGATTTCCGCAGGTGTAGCCGCCGCCGTGCAGATACAGCACGACGCCCTGCCGCCGCTCGTCCTTGGGGATGATCCACGCACCCTGAAACAGGCCGAAATCGTGGTCGCGGACGAAGACATCGTGCCGGTGGATGGCCTCCATCAGCTCACCGAGCTTGTCCTGGCCCCTGCGCGTGACCTCCAGAGAGCAGTTGGCGACGAACGGTTTGAAGAAATTGAGCTGGGAACGAACCAGCTTTGCAGGCAGCCCCACTCGCGGCCCCTCCTTTTTGGTGATTATTTTTTATTATAACATTTCCGTCAAGAGATGTAAATATCCGCCCTCCGCGGGGCGTGCCTCCGGCCGCTGTGTTTTCCGTTGCAGACGCGTCATAAAAAAGCGCAGAACATCTTCGCAGGAACGCTTTATCTTTTTGCAAAGCCGTAGTATAATACCGGCAGAAACGAGGCGATCCGATGGAAAAACGCGAAAAAATCGAAAAACTGGCGCAGGACAAGGACGAGGCCATGCTCCTCGCGCGCGTGTATGACCGCATCACCGCCGCCGAGCAGCGGAACATCCCCGCCGCAACGGCGTTCCTCTCCCCGCGTGAGCAGGTTCTGACCGGTCAGCTCCTGCGCGGAATGCCGCTGCATTTTTTCGGCGGCTGCGAGCAGGCGGAGCGAAAAATGTGCCTCTGGCTGCCGGACTATCTGGACGAAAGCTGGCTTTCCTCCGGTGACGGCCCTTGCGCCGCCGTCCGCGCGGAGTTTTTCGCGCACGATCGCCTGACCCACCGTGATTTTCTCGGCGCGCTCATGGGCGCGGGCATCAAGCGCGAGACCGTCGGCGATATTTTTGTCTCCGAGGGCCGGTGCGATTTCCTCGTCACGCGCGAGATCCTCCCCTACGTCCTGCAAAACCTCACCTCCGCCGGCCGGACGAAGCTGACGCTTTGCGAGCTTCCCCTGACGGAGCTTTCCGCGCCGCAGGCGCAGGTAAAGACCATCCGTGACACGGTCGCCTCCCTCCGGCTCGACAGCGTCGTCTCCTCGGGCTTCGGGCTCAGCCGCGGCAAGGCGGCGGTCTATATTGAAAGCGGCAAAACAGAGCTCGGACACCTGCCATGCACGAAAACGGACAAGCCGGTCGCGGAGGGCGACGTGATCTCCGTGCGCGGGCTTGGGAAAATACGTCTTGAAGAAATTTCCGGAACAACAAAGAAAGGAAGGACCGGCATCGTCATCAGCCGGTTTGTGTGAAGCATATGAAACAGGAACGCATCGACCGCATCAATGAGCTGGCGCACAAGGCCAAGACCGAGGGACTGACGGAGGAGGAGCTGGCGGAGCGCGACATTCTGCGCCGCGAGTACATCGACGCCATCAAATCCACGCTCTGCGGCCACCTTGACAACACCTACATCGTGGACATGGCGGGGCACAAGCACCCTCTGAAGAAAAAAACGGAAGCAAAGCCGGAGAACGTCATCCCCTTCCCCAAAAAGCCCTGACCGCCCGCAAAAAGCCTGTGCCCCGCTGCATCGCAGCGGGGCACAGGTCAGTCTGTCAAAAACCTCGTAGAGTTCGCGCCCGCAGGCGCGAATACAGCGTAAATCAGTTTTGTCCGGGGGCGTGTACCTCGGACAAAACACGCTACGCCCGGCAAGTGTGGAATTTGTGCGCAAAACGCGCACAAATTATGCGCGCAGCCGGGTGCATCCTTTTCAAACGCGAACCCAGCCTTGCGGTTCGCGTTTGAGAGCTTGTCAAAAAAGACTTTTTTGACAAGCTCAAAGCCTGTGCCCCGCTGCATCGCAGCGGGGCACAGGCCGTTTCATTGGATTTGGATTCAGCTTCTCTTGCTCTCACGCATCACGCAGAGCATCTTTGCGACCTCGGCGCGCGTTACATTGCCGGTGGGATTGAGCTTGCCCTTCGAGCCGTTGATGATGCCGCGCTCGACCATCGCCGCAAGCTCGAGCTTGGCCCAGCCGGCGACCTTGGCGGCGTCGGTGAACTTGTCGAGCGCCCTGCCGTTCTCGGCCTTGAGCTTCTGGCTGCGTGCAAGGATGACCATGGCCTCCTGCCGCGAGATCGTTGAGGTCGGCTTCGCATACAGCTTTCCGCCCGAGGACGAGCCGCTCATGTAGCCGAGCACATAGGCGGCCTTCACCGAATTCTGCGCCCACTTCGCGATGGATGCCGCATCCACGAAGGGGATCTCCGCCTTTTCATACAGCGTCACGTCCACATCGAGATAGCGCATCAGCGCCACGACAAATTCCTGCCGCGTCATGGAGTCGTTCGGGCGGTAATAGAGCTTGCCGTCCGCGCCGCGCGCGCCGGTCAGGACGCCCTCAAAATACAGCTCGTTGACATATTCCTTCGACCAGTGCGTTTTCATGTCGGCAAACGGATTTGCCGGCATGACGGCGATCTCCGCCTCCGCGGTGACATCGCCGTAGGAGACCGTGACCTTGCCAAGGAGCTTCTGCTCCGTGTCCGCCGCCTTGAACACGCCGCTGTCATCGATGGAGCCGATGCCGCCGGAGATGCTCCAGCGGAAGCTGGTGTCCTCCGCAGCGACGGTGCGGCCGTAATAGCTCGCCACAGCCGTCAGATCGACGGTCGAGCCGCCTGCAACGGTCAGCTCGGTGAGCGCAGCGTTGCCGTCTGCCTTCTTGATGGCAAGCTCCGTGATCGTGTCGAGCACGGGGAGCTTGACCTTTGCGCTCAGATCGCCGCAGACGGCGCTGACGGTCACAAACCCGCTCGCGTCCTCATCCACGGTCAAAACGCCCTTGGAGGTGATCTTTCCGCCGTCGGCGTCAAAGAAAACGCTTCCGGGCAGCTCCGCCGCCATATATGCCTCGTCAATGGCCTTGACGCTCATGCTGACCTGCGCACCGGGCAGAACGCCCTGCACGCCGTAGGGATAGATGCACAGCGCGTCGGCATCGCCCGCCTTTTTCGTCTCGCGCACAAGGAAAATGAAGTTTGCGCACGGACGCAGCGCGCCGTCCTCCGGCTGATTCACGGTCGCGCCGCTCGTATAGCCGGGGTAAATCGCGCCCATCGAGGTCGAGCCGCCGCCGTCCAGATTCAGAGCCGTCTCGCAGCCGAGCTCCGCCATGCGGTCTGCCAGCTCCGCCAGATTCATGCCCGCGGAGTTTTTCCCGCCGTCCACGGTGTAAAGGATCAGCGAGCCATCCTTGGCAATGCCGGCCGCCGTCCGCGCGGCGCTCTTTTTCTCGGAATCCAGCGTAAACTCCTCACAGGGCACGCCGCTTTCCACCAGAAGCTCGCTGCCGGAGCAGGCATAGCGTACAAGCTCCCATGCGTGGTCGCAGGTCGTCTCGACCGTCACGCGGTCACCCTCCGACAGCGCCTTCATGTTGGAAAGCGCCGAGGCGTAGATGCTGTCCTCCGCGATGGCGAGCACGTAGCTCCCCTCCGGGATCGTACAAGAGGCGGTGTTTGCCTTGATGCCGGTGACCCGCAGCTCGATCGCGCCGCTGAGGCTCAGTCCCTTGTCGCGTCCGACCGGCTCGAGCAGGATGTTGTATGCAGGGATCGTGTTCTTCGTCCGGCTGTCATAGTCGCGCGAATACAGGCCGATGCCGTTTTTCGTGGTCAGACGCTTGTTGTAGAAGATGGCGGTGCTGCCGCCGTCCGGCGTCCGGAGCTTGATCTCCAGCTCAGGGCTTCCGATGACGGCGCTGCCGTCCTCATAAAAGCCGATGGAGGGCATGTCGGTGCTGGCGGTGCGCAAAATGCCCTCCGACACCACAAAGCCGTAGGGGATTCCGGTGTCTGTGTCAAAAAACGACGCATTGACGCCCGCAACGATGCTCAGTCCGTCGTCCGCGAGCTTTTTCGCGATCTGGCTGATCGTGCTCGCGCCGTAGATCTCGCTGCCGTATGCCACGACCGGCCAGACGTCGCGCTCGCCGTCAAACCGGACGTAGTGCTCCTGCGCGCCGGCGGGCTTTCTGCCGGACGTGACGAGCTGCGTCCCGGTATACAGCCGCGTGGCGGCGGAAAGGTCAATGTAGTCGCTGAAAACATTCCGGTCGAGCGCGGCAAACACGCTGCCCGTCAGCAGGCAGACGACCAGCACCAACGCCGGAAGCATATGTAGGATCCTTTTTTTCATGGTTCGACTCCTTTGCTCAAAATAAACAAATGCACGTTTTGATGTTAACATAATTTTAGTATTTTGTAAAGACGATCACGCTGCCAAAACGAGCCTGTCCGCCGTTTTTCCCGATGATTTGCTGTCAAGTTTTTCTCTTGACAGGCGGCCAGAAATCGTGTATAGTATACAAGCTGTAAAGGCAAAAGCCTTGTCGGCAGAGGAGGGGCTGCATGAAACCGGATGCGTTTGTCATGACTCTGCTGTTTGATTATTACGGCGAGCTGCTGACCGAGAAGCAGAAGACCTGCTTCGACCTGTATTACAATCAGGACCTTTCCCTCAGCGAGATCGCCGAGGAAGCGGGCGTCACCCGTCAGGGCGTGCATGACACGCTGGCGCGGGCAGAGGCCGTTCTCCTGCGCATGGAGGAGAAGACCGGCTGCATTGCCCGCGCGCGCCGCACACAGCAGGCGCTCGATGAGATCACCGCGGCCGCGCGGACGCTTCAGGGCGTGCCCGGCGCTGAGGACGCGGCGCGGCGGATCCTCTCCGCCGCCGGTAAAATAAAGGAGTAGCTATGGCATTTGAAGGTCTTACCGAAAAACTGTCCGCCGCTTTCAAAAAGCTGCGCGGCAAAGGCCGCCTGAGCGAGGCCGACGTCAAGGAATCGATGCGCGAGATCCGTCTGGCGCTTCTGGAGGCCGACGTCAGCTATAAGGTCGTCAAGGACTTCATCAAGCGCGTCACCGAGCGCGCCGTGGGCGCGGATGTGCTCGAAAGCCTGACGCCCGCGCAGATGATCGTCAAGATCGTCAACGAGGAGCTGACGGCCCTGATGGGCAGCGACAACCAGAAGATCCGCATGGCCTCTCAGCCGCCCACGGTCGTCATGATGGTGGGTCTTCAGGGCGCGGGCAAAACCACCAACACCGGTAAGCTCGCAGGGCTTTTCAAAAAGCAGGGCAAAAGCCCACTGCTGTGCGCGTGTGACATCTACCGTCCCGCCGCCATCAAGCAGCTTCAGGTCGTCGGCTCGCAGGTCGGCGTACCGGTCTTTGAAATGGGCCAGACCAACCCCGTCGATGTGGCAAAGGCCGCCATCGCGCACGCCGTCCGCCACGGAAACGACATGGTCTTCCTCGATACGGCAGGCCGTCTGCATGTGGACGAGGCGCTGATGGACGAGCTGAAGAACATCAAGGCCGCCGTCAAGCCCAACGAGATCCTGCTCGTGGTTGACGCCATGACCGGTCAGGACGCGGTGAACGCCGCGCAGACCTTCAACGACTACCTCGACATCGACGGCGTCATCCTCTCGAAGCTCGACGGCGACGCAAGAGGCGGCGCGGCGCTTTCCGTCAAGGCCGTGACCGGCAAGCCCATCAAGTTCATCGGCGTGGGCGAAAAGCTCGACCAGATCGAGCCGTTCCATCCCGGCCGCATGGCCTCGCGCATCCTCGGCATGGGCGACATGCTGACGCTCATTGAAAAGGCGGAGGCGGCGTTCGACCAGAAAAAGGCGGAGGAGCTTGAAAAGAAGCTCCGTACCAACAAATTCACCCTCGCAGATTTCTACGATCAGCTTGTCCAGCTCAAGGGCATGGGCAGTCTGGAGGACATCGCGGGCATGATGCCCGGCATGAACATGGGCGCGCTCAAGGGCGCGGCGGTCGATGAAAAGGCGCTCTCCCGCACCGAGGCGATCATCCAGTCGATGACGCCGTATGAGCGTGAGAACCCCGCCGTTCTCAACCACAGCCGCAAGCGCCGCATCGCGGCAGGCTCCGGCGTCAAGGTCGAGGACATCAACCGTCTGCTCAAGCAGTTCGACATGATGAATCAGATGATCAAGCAGTTCTCCGGCCCCGGCGCTTCCAAGAAGATGAAGCGCATGGGCAAGCTCGGCGGCTTCCCCGGTATGCCCGGTATGTAAACACATCGTTTCAGCGTATCGCTTTACGAAATATATTGATTGAGTTATTTTTTGGAGGAAACATCAAATGGTCAAGATCAGACTCAGAAGAATGGGCGCTAAGAAGAACCCCTACTACCGCATCGTTGTCGCCGACTCGCACTTCCCGCGCGACGGCCGCTTCATCGAGGAGATCGGCACCTACGATCCGCAGAACAACTCTGCCGTGACCGTTGACGCCGAGAAGGCAAAGCAGTGGATCAAGAACGGTGCTCAGCCCACCGACACCGTCCGCGGCCTGCTCAAGAAGGCAAACGTCCTGTAAGAACCGGAGAATCGACATGAAAGAGCTTTTGCTTTACATGGCAAAGAGTTTGGTCGATGATCCCGAGCGTGTTGAAGTCCGTGAGATCGAGGGCGAAGACGGCGGCACCACCCTGGAGCTGCACGTCGCACCCGAGGACATGGGCAAGCTGATCGGCCGTCAGGGCCGCATTGCCCGCGAGATCCGCACCATTGTCAAATCGGTCGCCCAGCGCACCGGGCAGAAGGTCACGGTCGAAATCGTAGACTGAACCGAACGCTCCGCCATCCGGGAGCTGTTCATAAAACAGGTTTTGCAGATCCGACTTGAAATGAAGACAGCTGCCGCTCAGGCTGCTGCAAAAGGATATGTGCTTTTTTCGGGCACATATCCTTTTGTTTTCGGTTGGTGTATTGACATTTGTGGCGCGTCCGTGTATTCTTTTACCAGAAAGGCTGCGGCTTTCAGCTGTTCGGGGAATCGCACCCCGGCACCTGGAAGGCTCGCGGCTTTTTGCTGTCCGTCCGCGCTGTCCGCTTTTCGCCGCGATTGCAAACCGTCCGGCGGCATGATAAGATATTCCCAGAGGTGATGGCATGGAAAATCGTCAATTTGAGGGGATGCTCGCCACGGCGCGCGCATGGCTGGCGGAGCACACGCCGCAGGATCTTGCGGAAAAAACGGGTGCCCGGCTCTCAGGCGGCGCGCTGCGGCTGAAAACGCTGGGACAGGAGGTTTCCGTCCGGCTGCCGGACTGCGACATCCAGCCGCCGCTTTCCAAGTGGCACACGCTGACGCTGCTGCACTACCTCCATCTGAGCGACGGCACACCGCCGACTGGAAGAACGATCACCTTCTCCCAGCACAAGGACGGCCTGATCCGCGGCAGCGGCCTTGACCGCAATGCGGAGCTGATCATCCGCCGCGACCTCGGCGCGCTTGCACCGGAGGAGCTGGTGCGCCGGTGCAGGCTGCTCGGCGCGAAGCTTGTGCCGTCCAATGCCGACCTCTGCGCACGCTTCGACTTTGCCCCGCACTATCCTTTATGGCTGAAGGTCTGGTTTGCGGACGAGGAATTTCCCGCCTCCGGCCGCCTCCTGCTCGACGAGAGCGCACCGCACCACCTGACGATCGAGGACGCCGTCACACTCGGCTCGCTGGTTCTCGACCGCCTCACCGGTGCGCAGCACTGGTCGGCATAAAGCGTTTTGCTCCGCGTCTGCGCGGAGAAGATTTGAGTGAACAGATACAGAGGAGCTTTGGAAATGAACGAAACCCTGTTGGAGATCCTGCGCAGCTTCCGGCTGGACGCCGCGCCCGTGTCCTGTGAGCCGTATGGCTGCGGACATATCAACGCCACCTATCTGGTCAAAACGGAGCGTGGCAGACGCTACATCCTGCAAAAGATCAACCATCACACCTTCCGTGATGTCGCGGGGCTGATGGAAAATGTCACCTCCGTCACGGACTTCCTGCGCGCCAGAGCGCACGACCCGCGCGGCGTCCTGACGCTCGTGAAAACGACCGGCGGTGCAAGCTATCTGCACGCAGAGGACGGATACTGGCGTGTCTGCGATTTCGCGGAGGACACGCTCTGCCTCCAGCAGCCCGAGACGGACGAGGATTTTTACCAGAGCGCCGTGGGCTTCGGCACCTTCCAGCAGCTGCTTTCCGATTTTCCGGCGGAAACGCTCCATGAAACCATTCCGAATTTCCACAACACGCCCGACCGCTACCGTATGCTCTGCGAGGCCGCCGAACGCGACCGGATGGGACGCGCGGCGCAGGTTCAGCCTGAAATTGAATTTGCGCTGGCGCGGCAGGCGGAAATGGGTGCGATCCAGCACGCGCTGGACGCGGGCGAGCTGCCGCTGCGCGTCACGCACAACGACACGAAGCTCAATAACGTCCTGCTGGACGCAAAAACGCGCAAGGCGCTGTGCGTCATCGACCTCGACACGGTCATGCCCGGCTCGAGCCTCTATGACTTCGGCGACGCCGTTCGCTTCGGCGCGGCAACCGCTGCGGAGGACGAGACTGATCTGTCCAAGGTGGAGCTGAGTCTCGACCGTTTCCGCGTCTTTACGCGCGGTTATGTCCGCGCCTGCCCCGGCCTGACGGCAAAAGAGCTCGAAATGCTGCCGATGGGCGCAAAGACCATGACGATGGAGTGCGGCGTTCGCTTTTTGACGGACTATCTGGACGGCGATCATTATTTCGCCGTTCACCGGGACGGGCAGAACCTCGACCGCGCCCGCACGCAGTTCAAGCTCGTGGCGGATATGGAGCAGAAATGGGACAAAATGCAGAAAATCGTTGCCGAAGAGGCAGGCAGGAGGAACATTATGCAGTATTTGGGCATTGAATATTCGATCAAAAACCTGCCCGCGCTCGATGCGGACTTCATTCCGTTCGGCGTGTGGGCAAAGGCGTATCTGAAGGAAGCCAGCCGCCCGTTCAAAATCGCCGTGGAGCGTGAAAACGGCCTTGTTTCCGTGTTTGAAACGAAGCTGCGCGGCGCGGAATTTGCCGAGGCGAATGCGCGCTTTGTCGAGCGCCTTGTGAAGATGCTCCTCTGGTCGGTCGGCGGCTGGCGCGTATATCTCTGCGGCGACGACGCGGTTGCCAAGCGTATGCAGGACGCATACCGCATGGGCGGGAAGCGGGAATTTGACGTCGGCTTTATGCAGGATGTCTATGAGCGGCCGTTTGAAATTGTGATTTCTGACGAAGCGCATTTCCCCGCTGCCCATGAGCAGACCAGAAAAGCAGGCGGCCACACGAACGGCTGCCGCATCGGCTTCGACGCCGGCGGCTCTGACCGCAAAGTCTCCGCCGTCGTGGACGGCGAGACCGTCTACTCGGAAGAAGTCGTCTGGCATCCCAAAACGAGCGAGGACCCACAGTACCAGTACGACGGCATTGTCGACGCATTCAAAACGGCGGCGTCCAAAATGCCGCGCGTGGATGGCATCGGTGTTTCCTCCGCAGGCGTGTTCATCGGCAACGCGCCGATGGTTTCCTCCATCTTCCTCAAGGTCCCGCGCAGCCGCCGCGAGGAGGTCAAGACCATCTTTGACCGCGCCGCAAAGGAGCTCGGCGATGTGCCCATCGTCGTTGCCAACGACGGCGACGTGTCCGCGCTCGCAGGGTCGATGAGCCTCGGCGCAGGCTGCGTGATGGGGCTTGCGATGGGCACGAGCGAGGCAGTCGGTTATGTCAACCACGAGAGCAATCTGCTCGGCTGGATCAGCGAGCTTGCGTTTGCGCCGGTCGATCTGAATGAACACGCCATGCGCGATGAATGGTCCGGCGACATCGGCGTCGGCTGCAAATACTTTTCGCAGGACGCGGTCATAAAGCTGGCTCCGGCGGCTGGCATTGCGCTGGCAGAACGCCTGACGCCGGCGGAAAAGCTCAAGGAAGTGCAGAAGCTGGCAGAGCAGGGCGTTTCATATGCGCAGGACATTTTCAAATCCATTGGCGTGTATTTGGGGCATACGCTCTGCCTGTACGAAATGCTCTACGATATTCGCAATCTCATCGTTCTGGGGCGCGTTGCGTCGGGCGTAGGCGGGGATCTGATTGTCGCGGAATGCCAGCGCGTTCTGAACGAAGAATATCCCGAGCTTGCGCAGAAGCTCCGCGTCATGCTGCCGGATGAGAACTTCCGCCGCGTCGGCCAGTCGATGGCGGCTGCCAGCCTGCCGGAGTTCTGAGCGCATCACGCCTCCCATTCAGGCGCGAACTCAGCAGCGCGGCTCGCGTCTGAGCGCTTGTCAAAAATGCCTTTTGACAAATTCAAAAGGGGATGACACCCGCCATCCCCTTTTTCTGCGCGCAAAATGCCGCAGCCGTGCTTATTTCTGAAGCCGCTCCAGACTCGCCGCGAGCTTGCGGTTGCCGGTCTCGTAATCCCGCACGGCATCAAGCACCTGCTCGCAGGCCTCGCTGTCGCCGGTGTGGGAGAGCTTGTGCGCCAGCTCCTTGAGCTCGTCCGTGTGCGAAACGTTGTGCCCGACCATGTAGCGCATCAGCGCAACCAGCTCGTCACGCGGCGTGGCGGCGTGGTCGTGCTCGTGTGCATGCTCATGGTCATGCGTATGCTCATGGTCGTGCGTATGCTCGTGGGTGTGCGTATGCTCGTGGGTGTGCGTATGCGTGTGCTCGTGGGTATGGCAGCAGTCGTGATCGTGTTCCAAATGCATGTTGTTACCTCCTGATAATTCTTTCGGCGCAAAAACGCGGCGTTTTCTTCCCCAAGAAACGCCGCGCTTTCGTTTTAGGATTGGATTGGGATCAGTTATGATCTGTGTTGGTTGTATTGTATCAGACCGCAAGCGTTTGCGGAAGCTCCCCGGGGGGATTTTTTTGCGCTGTTTTTTTCTCGAATTTCTATCCCCGCATGGGGTTTCCGGCGCAGAAGCGAGTCCCTTTCCACACTTCAAAACCTCCCCATGGGGTTCTGTTTCTCTGCAATTTCGGGCAAAACAGCCAAAGAACACATCTCAAATTTGTATGTATTCACATTTTCTCCCACAGGAACCTCCCCGGGAGCTTTTTCTCCCCCCATCCATCGCGCTATACTGATCGCATCCGAAAATGGCGTAAAAAGCCAAAAAAGAGGAGGAAAAACAACGAAATGGGTGCTGTTTTTGGGCCTGTGGCATTTTTATGCAACGTTTTCCGCGCATTCCTGTAGATACTACCCGTTTCCGAGCACAAATAGCGTGCGTTTCCCGGAACGCCGAAGGGCACTTCTCCCCTTGCGCGGAAGCATTTCTGATTTTTCACCGTTTGCACAAAAAGCTGCCCCTATTTTCATCTAAAGCGCCAGTATTTCCCGCGCATTTGCCCCAAAAACGGCGCAATCCGCCGTATTTCCCTGTATAATGCCCGCCGGAAGTCACGTTTTTTTCGCAGCTGGAAAAAAATCGTCTTTGCGGAGGCTTGCGGGACGGCGCGAAATTTTGTAGAATACAAAGAGCGAAAGGCGGTGATGCACATGGACGGCCACGAACTGGAACAGGTTCCTGCGCACGACCATTCGCATCCACACGACCACGATGCGGACAGCCACGGCCATCCGCACCGCCATGAAAACACAAAATACGTCCAAAACCGGCTGGCGCGCGCCTCCGGTCATTTGCAGCACGTCCGCGCGATGGTGGATAGCGGAGAGGACTGCTCAGACGTGCTGATGCAGCTTTCCGCCGTCATCGGCGCGCTGCAATCCATCGCCAAGGTGATCCTGAAGGACCACCTTGACCACTGCGTTGTAGACGCGGTACAGTCGGGCGACACACAGACGCTCGACGATTTCAAAAAAGCCATCGACCGCTATATTCGCTGAGGAGGAACGCCATGCTCGACAAAAATTTTGATCCGTGGAAGCGGGTACGTGAGTTTGATCCCGATGCACTGCTGCACGAAAGCAGCGATCTGGTGCAGTGGCCGATCAAGCTCTACAAAGCGCCGAAGCTCTCTCCCTATTACCATCACGGCCACCTGCTTGTGGCGGCGGACTGCTCCGCGTTTTCCTATCCTGGCTTCCACGATACGCTTTCCAAGGGCCGCGTGCCGCTGATCTGCTGCCCGGAAAACGATTTTGACATCACGGTAAAGCTGGCGGAGATCTTCAGCCTCAACGACGTTGCAAGCGTCACCATCGTTACCATGGACAAGCCCTGCTGCGCCGATCTCAAGGACATGGTGCTCCGCGCCGTCAAGCAGAGCCATATGCCCATCCCCGTGCAGGTCACGCACCTGTTCGTGGACGCCGAGGAGGTCGATTGAGCTGCGAGCGTTTGGTGAAGCCTGCCGCGACGGGCTGACCCGGACGCCTCTTCTTCCACGTCACGGCTCTCTCCGGAAGAATGTCTGACGCGCTGCATCGTTTCCTTCCGCATCCTCGGAATGGCGGACTCCGCCTCCGAGGCATATCTCCGCAAGTTTTTTCAGCAAAACGCCGCAGACGGCGTCCCCACGGAGCAGCCGCACCTCAATCTGGCGCTTCTGTCGTGGGCGCCCGCCCGCGCCTGACCCGCGCAAGGCTCCGATATGACAGCCCCAATGTCCCCTGTTTGACTCAGGATCCCGTAGGGTTCCTGTCAATAAACTCGGCATACTGCCAATTATTGTTGTTTGCGAGGAGAAAATTATGACCAACGTGAAACCGGATCAAGCAGCTCTTACGAAAAGACCCCTTGTCAAAAAAGCCGTCAGTGTGGAGGCCTTTGTCTTTCTGCTTCTGTTCTTCGGCTTTTGGGCTGTGCTTGGGCACAAAATGGGCACGGTCAATCTGATGAGCACCCTGATGAATACCGCCTACGATCTTCTGATCTCCACGGTGTTCTACATTATGGCGATCTCCGTCGTGGCCGGCGCCGTCGCAGAGCTTTTCAATGAGTTCGGCGTCACGTCCCTTCTCAACCGCATCCTGTCCCCGCTCATCAAGCCCGTTTATGACCTGCCCGGTGCGTCCGTGGTCGGCATTTTTGCCTGCTTCTTCTCGGACAATCCGGCGATTCTGACGCTTGCTGACAACAATGCGTTCAAGCGGTATTTCAAAAAGTATCAGGTTCCTCCGCTGACCAACATCGGAACGAGCTTCGGCATGGGTCTTGTCATCATTGCGTTTATGGTCGGCGTGAAATCGCCGGTCGGCGAGAGCTTTGTCTCTGCCGCCGCAATCGGCTTTGTCGGCGCGGTGATCGGCTCGATCGTAAGCACGCGCCTCATGTCGCATTACACGAAAAAGAAATTCGGAACCGAGGAGCCTGCCGTTTCCGGCGAATACACCGATGGCTATGACATGGTTCGCGAGCGCCTCGTCCGCGAGGGCAGCATCGGCGGCCGCATCCTTTCCTCCCTGCTTGAGGGCGGCAAGTCCGGCGTCAAGATCGGTCTGGACATCATTCCGGGCGTGCTCATTATCTGCTCAGTCGTCATGCTCCTGACCTTCTCCGAGCCGGCCGGCGGCTATACCGGCGGCGCCTACGAGGGCGTGGCCTTCCTTCCCTGGGTCGGTGAAAAGCTCAGCTTTATCCTGACGCCGCTGTTCGGGTTCTCCTCGCCGGAGTCGATCTCCGTGCCGATCATGTCGCTCGGCGCAGCCGGTGCGGCGATCTCCGTTGTTCCGCGTCTGGTGTCCGAAGGACTGGCACATGCGAATGACATCGCTGTGTTTACGGCGATCTGTATGTGCTGGAGCGGCTATCTGAGCACCCACATCGCCATGCTCGAGGGTCTCGGCTACCGCGAGCTCAGCGGAAGGTCGATCCTGTACCACACGATCGGCGGCCTCGTCGCCGGCATCAGCGCAAACTGGATCTTCAAGCTCATCATGCTCATCTGATCCATATTTTCTGACACACAAAGCGCTCTGAGATTTCAGGATCTCAGAGCGCTGAGCTTGTCAAAAAGTCTTTTTGACAAGCTCTCAAACGCGAACCGCAGAGCTGGGTTCGCGTTTGAAAAGGCTGCGCGATGCGGCGCGCATAATTTGTGCGCGGCTCGCGCACAAATTCCACACTTGCATCGCGTAGTGTGTTTTGTCCGATGTACACGCCACCGTACAAAACCGATTTACATTTTATTCGCGCCTGCGGGCGCGAACTCTACGAGGTTTTTTGACAGTCTGAAAGCGCTCTGAGATCTCAGGATCTCAGAGCGCTTTTGTCTGCATTGGGTTCTATTCTTCGCACTCGATGTAATACACACTTAACAGCAGCTCCAGAAGCCCCGCCTCGTCGATGTCGTACTGCACATAGTTGTCTGCGCTCATTCTGACCTCGCCCGGGACGGTCCGGATCTCCGGCGCGATCGTCATGTTGGCAGCCGCCGTGGCAAGATAGAGCATTTCACCGGTCGTGAGGTCGGTCACGACCTCATTTTTGATGCTGTTGTAGATGTCCAGAATGCTCTCCGGATTTTTCTTGATCTGCTCCATCGCCTTTTTCATCAGCGCCTTCACGTATTGCTTCTGGCGCTCCATGCGGTTCAGGTTTCCCTGCGGTGTGCGCTCTCTGGCGCGGATATACCGCTCCGCCATCCTGCCGTCCAGCGTCACCTCCGCACCCTTCTGCATGGCAGGGTACTTATAGTCGAGATCCTCCAGGATCGTGACGCGCACGCCGCCGACCGCGTCGTTGAGCGCCCGCAGCCCGTTGAGATACAGCGCCGAGCAGGATCTGATCGGCAGCTCGCTCATGATGCGGCTGACTGCATCCTTTGTGATCTCGCAGCTTTTTTCCTTTCCCTCTCCGTAGGAAAACGCCAGCGCCAGCTGCCCGTATGCGCGGTCGCGCTCCGTCCCGTCCGGGTTCAGGCGCTGAAATTCGCACATCGTATCGCGCGAAAGGGAGATCAGCGAGATGCGGTTGCTGCGGAAGTCCATCGCCGCCAGCATGACGACGTCGCTGAATGCATGCACATTGCAGCTCCCGTCTGACTGCTCCGGCGTGTAGGAGTCGATGCCGAGCAGCAAAAATGTCTGCACCTCGTCGTTGAAGCGGTATCGCTTCCCGTTCGCCAGAACGGTATTGTCGTCCTGCAGGGTCAGTCTCGGCGGCTGCTTGCCCTGCGGGGCATCGGTTTCTTCCTCCGTCTGCGTTTGCGGCGCAAACGCCTCCAGATTCGGCGCGGCAGCGCCCTTGCGGAGATTTTTTCCGCTGAGATACACATGCACCGCCAGCGCGCTCATCCCAGCGGCCAGAGCGGCCAATATGCAGACGAGCACACGCCACACGCGGCTGCGCCGTTTTTTCCGCTTCTGTGCAGCCGCCTCCGGCTGCTCCGGGTCTTTCTGTTTCAGCTTTTGTCCCCGATCCTGCGGCATTGGCTCACTTCTCCCCTTCCGTCCCGGCCGCGGCCGGATGCACCGCCTCCAGCCGTCCCATGACAAGGTAGCGCCGGCTCTTGTCCTGCTCGAAGCAGGTGGAGAGCGCAAGAACCTTGTCTCCGGGCGCAGGCATATCATCGTCGCTAAAATGGCTGATCTTCGGGTCGGCGATCTCGCGCACCGTATTGAAAAAGCCCGTAAAAATCACGGGATCTGAAAAATCGTAATAATAAAGCAGGTGCTCCGAGCCATGCACGAACGCGGCAAACACGCGGTAAACATACATGGCCGACGGCGTGTAGACGATCATCCGATCGTGCGTGTCAAAATAGTCCTGCTCCGCGTAGCTGTTGAGTTCATGAAACGGCCCCGGCTGGCCGAGGACCGTCCCGTGCCCGTAGAGGATCGTCATCGGCGCGTCAAAGCTGCGGTCGTTGTAGGTCTCCTGTGAAAAAACCGCGCCGCACATGTAATATTCCCCGTGGGCATTGTGCGCGTTGTAGTACAGATCGTCGCCGGGATGCTGCAAAACCGGCGCATCGACCTGCGTATCCGGCAGCTCGAGCCATGCGTAAATATCCGGCGAGACCTCCGCAAGCTGCGCAAAATCGACCGGAATCTCCACCGGCTGCGGCTGCGGCGGCTCCTCCGGCTCCTGCTCCGGCGCCGGCTGCTGCGGCGCCTCCTGCCGATGCGCCTTATCCGCCTGCGGCGGCTGCGGCGTTGCGGGCGCGGGTCTGACCTGCTGGGTCAGCGCAGCCTCGCTTTGGGAGCCCCGGTAATATCGATAAAGAAACACACCGCACGCCGCGCAGATCAGCACACAGAGCGTCCCCACGGCGATCAGAATGTATTTTCCCGCTTTTTTAGGCATCAAATGCTTGCCTCCCATCCAGAATCCAAAGAAGACCGGCGTCCCAAATGTTCCGATTCAGGACGCCGGCCGGCTTGCCGGGCGATTATCTGGCAAAAGCCTTCTTGAACGCGGCCGACGCCGCGAAAAGGCACGCCGCCATTCCGATGGCAACCATGAGAAGCCCTCCGTTCATGCCGGTCTGCGGGGACTGGACTGTCGGGTCGGTGACGATCTCCACCTTTTCATCCGGGCTGGGGACGCCCGCTGCGTAAACAGCGGCTGACAGAAGTCCAAGCATCAAAATGCAGACGAGCATCCATGCAACAATACGTTTCACTGTGATTCCCTCCTTCCTGAATACGGATTCTATAGTACCGGTTTCCCGTAATACCCTGATTTCTGTGCGTGCCTCACACGCCGTCCTTCCTCCAGACCATCCTGTTCACGATGCCCGTGTAGCTCTGGATGATGCGGGCGACCTTCATCGACACATTTTCCGCGGCATAGTCCGCCACCGGCGTGCCGAATGTGCCCTCCTCCTGCATCCGCACGGCCATCTCTACGGCCTGTATCAGCGCCTCCGCCTCAATTCCCGCCAGCACGAAGCAGCCCGCGTCCAGCGCCTCCGGGCGCTCCGTGGATGTCCGGATGCTGACCGCCGGGAAGGGTTTCCCAACGGAAAGGAAGAAGCTGCTCTCCTCCGGCAGCGTTCCGCTGTCGGAAACGACCGCAAAGGCGTTCATCTGAAGGCAGTTGTAATCGTGAAAGCCCAGCGGCTCGTGCGCGATCACACGGCTGTCCAGCCGGAAGCCGGTGGCCGCGAGCCGCTTTCTGCTTCTCGGGTGGCAGGAATAGAGAATCGGCAGATCGTATGCCTCCGCCAGCGCGTTGACCGCCGTAAAGAGCCGGAAGAAATTACGGTCGGTGTCGATGTTCTCCTCCCGGTGGGCCGAGAGCAGGATATACCGCCCTTTTGTCAGCCCCAGCCGCCTGTGGATGTCGCTTTGTTCGATGCTTCCGAGATTTGCACGCAGCACCTCCGCCATGGGGCTTCCCGTCACAAAAGTGCGCTCCTTCGGAAGTCCGCACTCCATCAGATAGCGGCGCGCGTGCTCCGAGTAGCAGAGATTGATGTCGCTTATGATGTCCACGATGCGGCGGTTCGTCTCCTCCGGGAGACATTCATCCTTGCAGCGGTTGCCCGCCTCCATGTGAAAGATCGGAATGTGCAGCCGCTTTGCGCCGATCACGGACAGGCAGGAGTTGGTGTCGCCCAAGACCAGCACCGCGTCCGGCTTGAGCTGCGCCATCAGCTTGTAGGAGCGCTCGATGATGTTCCCGATCGTCGCGCCGAGATCGTCGCCCACGGCGTCGAGATAATAGTCCGGCGCACGAAGGCCGAGGTCGTCAAAAAACACCTGATTGAGTGTGTAGTCGTAGTTCTGACCGGTATGAACGAGGATCTGCTCAAAATACCGGTCGCAGCAGCGGATGGTCGCGGACAGGCGGATGATCTCCGGCCGCGTGCCGAGGATCGTCATCAGCCTCAGCTTTCCCATTTTTACACCTCCTCGAAGTAGGTATCCGGATGGTCGGGGTCGAAGGGCTCGTTTGCCCACATGAGCGTCACCAGCGCCTCCGTCCGGCTCAGATTGATGATGCTGTGCGTATAGCCCGGCAGCATATGAACAGCCTGAACATGCGCGCTGCTCACCTCAAATTCGATCACCTCGTCCGAGCCGATCTGCCGCTCCCGGATCAGGCCATGTCCGGCGACCACCATAAAAAACTCCCACTTGCTGTTGTGCCAGTGCTGTCCCTTGGTGACGCCCGGATTTGTGACGTTGACGGAGATCTGACCGCAGGCAGCGGTTTTCAGAAGCTCCGTGAAGCTGCCGCGCGCATCCGCGTTCATTTTGAGCGGAACCGCGATCCTTTCAGGCGGCAGATCGGAAAGATATGTGCTGTAGAGCTTCTTTGCAAAGCTGTTTTCCGGAATTTCCGGAAGCAGGAGCGTCTGCGGCTGCTCGCGGAAGCTCCGGAGCAGGCGGACGATCTCGCCGAGCGTCACGCGATGGCTGACAGGAACGCGGCAGTAGGACGCCGACACCCGGTGGGGCCGGCCCTCCATCGCGTCAAGCATCTCGTCGATCACATCGTCAATATAGCTCAGCTCCAGCTCCGTCTCCGGGTCGGAAATGGTGATGGGCAGGTCGCGCGCGATGTTATGGCAGAATGTCGCGACCACGGAATTGTAGTTGGGGCGGCACCACTTCCCGAACAGGTTCGGCAGCCGGTAGATCAGCCCCTCCGCACCCGTTTCCTCGCTGTAGCTTTGCAGCAGCATCTCCGCCGCCCGCTTGGACATGCCGTAGGGGCTGTCTGCGCAGCGCCCCGTCGGGCTCGCCTGAACGGACGACGCCAGCAGCACCGGGCAGCGGTTCCCGCTCCGCCGGAGCTGCGCGAGCAGCGTCCGCGTAAGCTCCGTGTTTCCCGCCGCAAATTCCTTCGGGTTCTGCGGCCGGTTCACGCCCGCCAGATGCACCACAAAATCGGCGCTCCGGCAGAATTCCTGCAATTCCTCCGGGGTGGTCTGCCGCGTGCAGAGGAAAATATCATCGATTTGCAGCGCAGGACGCGTTCTGTCCCTGCGGTCCCGGATCGTGTACAGGCGCTGCGTCAGATTTTTACCGACAAATCCGTTTGCGCCGGTGATGAGCACGTTCATCAGCACGTCCCTCCAAACAGCTTCAGCTTCCGCAAGAGCGCCTTCATCTCCTCCACATCCAGCCGGTGCGTGTTGTGGGAGGTATACTGCTCGAGCTTGCCGAACTCCGGGTTTCCCTTGCTGAAATAGTTGTCGTAATTGAGATCGCGGTTGTCCGCCGGGATGCGGAAGAAGCCCGGAAGCTCCTCGGCGCGCGCCATCTCCTCCGCCGTGACGAGCACCTCAAAGAGCTTTTCGCCGTGACGTGTGCCGATGGTCGCCGCACCCAGCGCCGAGCCCTTCAGCTCCAGCACCGCCTGCGCCAGCGTCCCGATGCTTGCCGCAGGCGCTTTTTGTACAAACAGGTCGCCCTGCTCGCCGTGCTCAAAGGCGTAGAGCACAAGCTCCACTGCATCCTCCAGCGTCATCATAAAGCGGGTCATGGCGGGATTTGTGACGGTCAGGGGCTTTCCCTCGTCGAGCTGCTGGCAGAACAGCGGAATGACCGACCCGCGCGAGGCCATGACGTTTCCGTACCGCGTCAGACACAGCACAGGGTCTCCGGGCAGCATCTGACGGGAGCGTGCGATCACGTTCTTCTCCATGATGGCCTTGGTCATGCCCATCGCGTTGATGGGATACGCCGCCTTGTCCGTGGACAGAAAAATGGCCTTCTGCACATGGTTCGCCACGCACGCGGAGATCACATTGTCCGAGCCGACCACGTTTGTCCTGACCGCCTCCATGGGGTAAAACTCGCAGGACGGCACCTGCTTTAACGCAGCCGCGTGAAACACATAATCCACCCCGCGGAATGCGTTTACGATGGAGTTGTAATCCCGCACATCGCCGATATAGAACTTGATCTTCCCCGCATGGCGCGGAAAGCGTTCCTGATAGGTGTGGCGCATATCGTCCTGCTTTTTCTCGTCGCGGGACAAAATGCGGATCTCCCGAATGTCGGTCGTCAAAAACCGATCCAGAACCGCATGACCGAAGCTCCCGGTGCCGCCGGTAATCAGCAGCGTTTTTCCAGCAAATAAGCTCACAAGCCCAACATCCTTTCAAATGATTCCTATACAGGCCGCGCCCTACGGCCCGTCCTTATGCGCAAGCCGGAATATGCCCTCGATCCGTGCAGACACCCAGCGGCCGATGCGCTCAGCCGCTGCCTCCGTCAGTTTTTTCGCTCCAAGAAGCGCCGACACACGCTGACGAAGATATTCCAGCGCACCGCAGCCGCAAAACACCGCCAGCGCCATAGCGAACAGCATCGGGATCAAGAACGGACTGTGTGCATACGCCGCAGGGCGCAGCCACCGCTCCCAGAGAAGCGGTCTTACCTCCGGCTGCTCGTGGATCAGATACACGCCAAAGGTGAGCGAGGACAGCAGCGGCGCAGCACTCCGAACGATTTTGCCCGAAATGTGCAGCCCTTCAAAAAAGCGAAACAGGCAGGCGGAGGCCACGACCATCGTGACGGAGCTATACGACAGGAACATGTTTTCGCCCATTGTCTTTCCGGCGACCCTGTTTGTAATCCACGCCATTGCAAGCTTCCACGCCGCGGCAAACAGGCACACGGCGCAGTACCCCAGCAGATACTGTCTCTGCGTTCTTCTGGCAGGATAGCGCCGGAAATACGCCGCGATCATATACAAATATGCAAAGAAAAGCGGATCGTAGCTGTCTGTCGCGGTAAAACGCTCCCAGAAGCACAGATTTTGAAGCGCAATATAAATGATGAAAAAAACTGCAAGAAACACCGCGTGCTGGCGCTGGCTCATAGCACGGGCCGCGGCATTCAGAAGCGGCGCCAGCGCATACATCAGAAGATAGGTCGTGACAAACCAGTATCTTTTCTGTGTAAATGGAAGGCAGGCCTTCAAAAACGTCTTGCCTTCGAACGGAGCGCCGCCGATGCAAAGCAGTAGATACAATGCAGCCGACCAGAAAAAAGCCTGCCCCCATATTGCAAAAAATCTGACGGGTCTGAATTCCTGTGTACAGAGAAAGTAGCCGCTCAGCAGCACGAAGCAGTTGACATGCACCGAGAGGAACGCCCGCAGAACGCTCGTCATACAGTCATTGACACTGTTCGGCGTCAGCGCCTGCAATACATGGCCGTGAAACATCGCATGTCCCAAAACGATTAGGAACATGCACAGCACCCGAAGAACATCCAGAGAAACATTCCGCTCGTGTAAGCGGCTCTCACACGGCGTCCGTCCGGCCTCACAAATCACATTTTGCATTTCTCCACCCCATCTTTGCATCCGGGCTTTGCAGCCGGCGGCCTCACGCCTTGAGCGCGGATATCTTTTTCAGATCGTGCAGGAAACGCTTTGCGTTCGGAAGCCCCACGCACAGCGCATATCCCGCGCAGACAGCGATCATAACGGCGAGATAGTGCATCTGCGTCGTCTCCAGCCAGCGTCTGGCAGCGGAAAAGACGGCAGTGCCCCCGATGCATTCCAGCGCAAATGTCAGGAGATATTTGCAGTCAAACAGCCCGCGTATAGAGGTGTGCAGCTCCTTTGCGCTGAAATGCAGGATCGTGATTCCCAGACCGAGCGACACCAGAAGCGTTGCCAGCGCAGGCCCGGCGAAGCCCATCAGCCTGTAAAACAGGATGTTCAGAACGAAGTTCGCGGCCAGCCCAAGAAAGCCAAGCCGCATCAGCAGCTTCGTCCTTCCGGACGCAGTCAGGATCAGCGTAATGTTCGCAAAGTGGAAAATATCGCTGACGATGTAGATGCGAAAAACCGGCAGTCCGCTGATATATTTCTCGGAATACAGCAGCCGCATCGCCTCCGGCGCCGCCGCCAGCACGCCGCACGCCAGCAGCGCGGTGGAAATGTAGGAGATCTCCAGATACGCTCTGTACGTCTCCACGGCATCGCCGTATCGCTTTGCTGCGATCTGCCGCGTGATGTGCGGGAGCAGCACCGTCATAAACGCTATGAGCAGAATGTCAAATGGCAGCACCTTGGCGGCGTTGGCGTAGATCGCAAGCGTCTGCGTATCCGAAACCGCCGAGATCAGATACTTGTCCATGTCGCGGTTGAGCGCATTGACAAGCGTAAATACCGCCATCGGTATGCTGTATTTCAAAATGTCCCTTGTCAGGTGAAAATCGCAGGCGGCAAGCCGGATCCGGCAGCCGGAGCGGCTGAGCGACCACAGAAAAAACAGGATCTGCCCCACACTCAAGGCAGCCGCGACCGCAAGGATCAGGCCGACCTGTCTCAGGTACATGCCCGCCGTGACGGCGCACGCCAGCTGCGCCAGCGAAATGACCAGATTTCTGACAGCAAGCTGCCGCGCCTTGCCCACGGAAACAAACAGCACCTGCAAAATGGAAATGCCGTTTTGAAGCAGCGGCAGCACCGCCGCAAACGCCAGATAGCGCCGCAGCTCCGGATTTCCGAAGTATCCGCAGATCGGCTCCGCCAGCAGGAGGATCAGCACGCCCGCAGCCGCTCCGGTGCAGCATTGCAGCGTCAGTATCGTCGCAGCGTATGCCTCCCGCTTTTCCGGCTCCGCTGCGCCGCAGTAATAGAAGTTGATGGCATCGATCAGCCCGAACATCGTCAGAGAGGCCGTTGTCGAGACGATCAGCAGGATCTGCGCATACGTTCCGTATGCGAATGTCGAGAGGTATGTTGACAGCACCCGTGTCGTTACGAGGCTCAGGCACATCGTCATTGCCCTGACCAGTGCCAGCACCGCGGCGTCACCCGCTGCATTGCCATCCATTCGGCGAAGTTTTTTCATGCAAGTCTTCCTCTGTGCCGCGTGTGCTACAGGGCTTCGATCTCCCGCCGCACACGCGCCGCCGTTGTTTCGCGGTCGTGATTTTTCATGCCAAGCTGCCTTGCGCGCTCGGCATAGCCGGCGCGGAAGTCCGGCTCCCGGAGCAGCCTCTCCAGCCCGCGCCTCAGTTCGTCCGGATTTGCGGCTGTGACCGCTCCGTTTTCCCGCCGCAGATACTCTGATGATGTGCTGCCCTCCGGTGCATAGCAAAGGATGGGGCGTCCTGCACATAAATACTGCGCAAGCTTTGTCGAAAAAGCATAGTGCAGCTTGGAGACGATCGCCTCGTCAAAGCTCTCGACATGGATCAGGACATCCGATCTGTCCGAAATGCCGCGAAGCGCCTGCGAGGAAACAAATCCATGATACCGTATGTGCGGATGCTGTTCCAGCCTCGTTTTGTCCTCGCCTTTTGCGTTTCCGTAGACGTCAAGGCAAAGCCCCGCCTCGATCTCCCCCAGCGCATCCGCGACCTGTATGAGCGGCGTCACCCTGCCGACGCCGAGATTTCCAAAATACGACAGCTTCAGCGAGTCATGCGCACGGTACGGCGTGCAGGTGCAGGACGCGCTGTTATACGCGATGATCTGCCCGGTGCGCGGCGGGTACAGCGCCGCGTACCCCTCCAGAAGCGGCAGGCAGTTGAAAATGACGAGCGATGCCTGCGCATGCAGCGCCCGGTAGCGCTGCGCCGCCCGGCGATAATAGGCGCATTCGATGCCGCTGCGGGTTTTGAGATCGATGATGCGATAGGCCTCCGCGTTATAAAGCACCAGCTTGGCGGAGGTCCTTCCGAGCGTCCGCAGCACAAGCCGGTCCATAAAAAGGCTTTCCCCGACCATATACACAATGACCTCCGGCGCGACCGCGTCGATCCAGCGTCTGAGTTCCCCGTGCCCCCACGGACTGAGCTGCCACAAAATCTCCCGCAGCCACTTCAGCCCAAAATGATATTTGCGTTTTTTTAACCACTGCGGGATCCTGGCGGCATGTGTCTGCGCCGGTTTTTGCGCAGACGGCGCAGCCCTCTCCCGCGCGGCATCCGCCCGAAAAACATGCTCTGTTCGTTTTCCGATCAGTGCCTTCAGCATCTGCATGTCTGTCACACGGAAATACTCGTCCGCGGCAGAAAAGTCCGGCGGCTCCACATCGCAGTAGAATTCCGCTTTTTCCGCACAGCTCCACGCAGAGAGCAGGTTTTTCATCGTGATCCCGTTTGCGTTTTCATCTGAAAAGCCGCTGCGGGAAAACAATAATACCTTGCTCAATCTTTCTCCTCCCCTTGCTCCACTCTCACCGTGTATTTCACCACGCCTGCCGGGTTGCCGCAAACCACAGCGTAAGCAGGGACATCCTTTGTAACGACTGCGGCCGCTCCGATAATGGCTCCATCTCCAATGGTGACACCGGGTAATATTGTGACACGGCTTCCTAGGTTCATATTATTTAACCGCCCTCTTTCCTTGCAGACAGTCTTTTTGCGGAACCGCGATTGCGATAACAGCGAGGTAAAGCAGCGTATAAACGGAAATCGAGAACATTCCCTGCAACGAAGAAAACAGCACAATGAATACGATCAAGGGGCTGTTGCTGAACAGTCTGGACGGATAGCAGCCTGCCGCAGACTTTTTCTGCATCCGGACAACCAGCGCTCCAAAGTAGAAAAGGTAGAGCGTCAAGCCGATGGCTCCAACATAATACTGAATTTCCAGAAACAGATTGTGCGTTCCTTTTTTCAAGAGCTGCGCAGACAGCCCCTTTCCAAACAGCATCGTGCCGGGAGACGAGATGATCTCGCGCCAGTATTCTTCAAACATATCCGTGCGTCCCGTCGTCAGCTCACTCACAGAAGACGCGCTCGTAATTCGATAAAGCGTCGTGGCAAACAATGTGTTGGAAAGAATGATCGCCAGAACCACCGTTCCGACGGAAAACGCCGCAGCAAAAATATAACGTCCGGCCCGGAGCAAATAGAAAAAGCATAGCCCCCAATACAGGCAAATGAGAAACAAAAATGTTTTGCTGTATGTCAGCGCGCCAAAGAAAAACATACATACAATTCCCGCCGAGAACAGCGCTTTCGATATATATTTTTTGAAATAGAGCAGCGTAAGCAAAACGATTGCCATGATCACAAGGGACATATAGTAATTGGGGTCGCGAAACAGGCCTTGGAAGCGCGTCAGGCTGCTGCCATAATAGGCCAGAACCTCTCTCCCGACAATTGCGGTCATTGCAGATGTTTTTCGGAACACCAGCGCATAAACAGACGACGTTAACACGCTCAGCACAAACGCTCCAATATCCAGAAGGATGGTTTGTGTGTCTGCAAACGAGAGCATACGGTGGAAGATGAGCAGCTGGCTGACGCAAAGCACAAAGCCGCTGACCGAGGATTGAATCCGCAGCATCAGATAACACACCAGAAGAAACAATACTGCCATTGCGCTGTCCAGAACCGCTCCATCCCGAACTACAAACCAGAATTCCGCGAGCAGGCTCAAAACAACGACAAGAGAGAATCCTCCCGGAAGCGCGAAAACGGTCGCTACGCTGATCAGGCAGCAGTAGTCCACACTGAAAACACGTTCATCGTATTTCACCAGACGATACATGCACATCAGGAATGCCGCATAATTCAGCAGAGCGCTCACAAACGGGGACAAGTAAATGAGCGCCAGAATCACAGAAATACCCTGTATCGGATACGTCAGCCTATCCCGAACCAATTTTCTTCGTTCCATTTTTATGTTCCTATCAGTTTCTCGAGCTGAGACATCGCTTGCTTGTTGTCAATATCCATGCCTTGAATCTGCGAGCGAACCCGCTCCCGCGCACTGCGCCCCCGCAGTATTTCTTCCAGGGCGCTGTTGATCGAATCCTGCGATTGCCCGCATACCCAGCCGCAGCCGCGGCGCAGGATCATTTCCTGCGTGGAGGTCGTGGCGGTGCTCAAAACGGGAAGTCCAAGGCAGCATGCCTCGTCGATCACCATGGGCGCGGCTTCGTGAAAAGACGTCATCAGCAGCAGATCCGCATTGCGCATAAAGCGGTACGGGTTGCTCTGACTTCCGTGGAAGATCACCGCGTCGTGAAGCCCCAGCGACTGCGCCAGCGCGCGCAGCTCCTGCTCCTTCGGGCCGCTTCCGACCAGGTGCAGCATTGCCGCAAGGCCTTGCTCTCGCACATAGGCAATCGCACGAATCGCGCGGTCGATACCCTTTTCATGCGCAAGCCGCCCGACCATGACGACATGCAGCGCCCCGGCAGGGTAGCAGTACGGCGTCTGCTGCGAAAGCTCCCGGATCTTCCCGTATCGATGAAAATTCGGCGCCGCAACGCATCGCTCCGCCAGCTCCGGCATTGCCTGGAGGAAGGCGCGGCGGCAGCCGTCCGAGCACGCGGCGATGCGGTCAAACGCGCGATAGAGCGCATTGTTTTCCTCGCAGTCTGCACCGCATTGCAGATAGTCGCAGTGCAGAAAAGCGATTTTCCGCGCCGCGTGAACCTTCTCCAGCACGAACTCGTTGACCCCGCCGTAAAAGCGGCGTCGGTCGCCGTTCTGCAAATACGAAATGGCGCAGTCATACTGCATCTCCAGCGGTTTTTGACTGCGCAGCAGCTGCGGCATCACCGCCCTGCGTCCGCGCAGCCTGCATGCCGCCGCCAGCACGCCGCGCGTGAGATACGCCCGGAGATCTCCGGCGCATTCCTTCTGGCTCATGCCGAGATACCGGAACAGAGAATCGCACGTCAGGACATGCACCTGCTCCGGAATGTCGCACATGTACGCGCCGACCGGTGCGAACAGCAGCAGCGTAATATCATATCGGTCCGCAGCGGACCATAAAAGATTGCACAGACTTTTCTGTACCCCTCCGATTTTCATGTTGTTGTTTACGATCAGGACTTTTTTCATAGCGAATACGGCTCCAGCCGTTTCCCGCCGCGAACGCCCGCAAGCATCAGCCGGATGCGCTTTCGGCACGGGATCTGCGTCTGCTTTTTCACTCTTACCGCAAAATACAGCGCCGCAAGATGGCGCACATGCGGAAACAGGTAGTTCATCAAAGCCCCTTTGTCATAGAAATATTTTTCGTTGCAGCCTGTAAACCAGGTGGACGTGTCTTTTCTGCATGTCCCCAGCACGGCGTCGGTCGAATACACCTTCCGTCCGCTGCGCAGGCAGTCTCTCAGAAACAGCGTGTCCTCTCCCGCGCAGTAGAGACATCCGCCGCCGAAATAGGGGCTGAAGCGGATGCCGGCATCCCGGACGGCGCGCAGCCGCACCGCAGTCACAGCCGCGCCGAAACGCATGGCGTTCCAGAGGTGCCGCCTCCGGCTTCCCGGACGGCGCCGCTCGATGACAACACCGTTTTTTGTATAATCGATCCCGAAGATCAGAACATCCGCGTCGGGATGCGCGGCAAATTCAGAAAGGAGGCGCTCCGGCATGCCGTCTGCATAGGTCACATCGTCATCGGCAAACAGCACAAATTCCGCCTCGGCTGCATCGAGCGCGGTGTTTCGGTTGATGCCGACACCGCGCGTGTCCGTGGAGATCATTCTGACCGTTCCGAACGGATAGACCTGCTCGGAAACGGCGTTGTGGTCAGTCTGATTGGCAAGGATCGCGTCGCAGGTGATGTTCATTTTCTCAACAAGGGAAAAATCCGACTGCTGCATCGTCGCGACCAGCACCTGAAGCTGTTTCATCTGTCCTGCACGCTCCCCTCATTTCAACGTGAACAGCGCCGCCTTATGCGCGGGCGGATGCCCGCGCATAAGGCCTTGTGTGTCGATTCGGATTACCGAATCATTTTTCCGTCTGCGCCGAAGCTGTAAAGTCCCGCGGGCAGAAGGCCGTTGGTCGCCGTGACCCAGTAGCTTCTGCCGTGTACGACCTCGCAGTTGGAGGTCTTGACATAGTAGTAATCGCCGCCGAGCCGGATAAGACCCGCTCCGGTCAGGACGCCGTCCACATAGTAGTAGAGGCTGCCGTTTTCCGCCACGATGCCGTTTTTCACTTCCGGATCGGGTTCGGGCTTCGGGTCGGGATCGACCGTGGGCGGGTCGATCATCTTGCCGTTTTCGTCAAAGGCGTACTGTCCGACCGGCAGCAGACCGTTGGTCGCCGTGACCCAATAGGATTTCCCGTGAATGACCTCGCCGGTGGAGGTCTTGAC
>ERZ1673695.904-NODE-904-length-37088-cov-14.464559_pt1 | contig 37088 bp, 35 predicted proteins | sample MGYA00580225_ERZ1673695 | MGnify/ENA primary metagenome ERZ1673695 (study PRJEB41218, sample SAMN15661739) | gut metagenome | host: Homo sapiens | place: Canada: London | collected 2015-08-20/2019-03-30 | study: EMG produced TPA metagenomics assembly of... | reverse complement strand
TAGATGCTTTTATTGCAAAACCGCTGTTCCGTTCCCGGCTGACGGCTACACTGCGGCAGTTTACTTCAGGCAGAAAAGAAAATACAGCGAGAAATGATCTGGAGAAACTGTCAGAAGCAGATTATACAGGAAAAAGGATTCTGCTGGTTGATGATAATGAGTTGAACAGAGAAATTGGTGTTGAAATTTTGCGGATGACAGGGGCAGAAGTGGAAACAGCAGAAAATGGAAAAATCGCAGTTGAAAAAGTGGAAGCTTCTCCGGAAGGTTCGTATGATCTTATTTTTATGGATATCCAAATGCCTGTCATGAATGGTTATGAGGCAACTGCAGCAATCAGGAGCCTTCATGGTGAAAAGGGAAAAGTGCCTATTGTTGCCATGACTGCCAATGCTTTTGCAGAAGATGTACAGTTGGCCAAAAATACAGGCATGAATGGACATATCGCGAAACCGCTGGATATGAATAAGCTGAATGATGTTCTGAGAAACTGTCTGTAATTGCCTTTCTGGATGCATGGGAAAAGCAGCTGGGAAACACAGAGAGGGTTTTGTTATGACAGAAACTAAATATATATATATTTCCGAAGCAACCGCAGTCCATGGCAGTTTTGGCTTTCATAGCCGTGCTGATCATTTTGCTTCTTGTCCTGATTGTAATGGTACATATGAGAAACAGAAAATTAAAAAGTATACTGGAAGAACAGATGGCAGAAAGACAACTTCTGGATAAGATGTCTGCAGATTCTACGGTTGCCTATTATGTTGAATTAAATACCGGTTCCTTTGAAATTCTCCATTTGAGTGCCGGGACCAACGTAAAAGAAATGAATCTGAAGCAGTATATGGAAAGCGTAACGTTTGAGAACAGAAGACCGATTGAAAACGGTAATCCGGTCGGAGAACAGATCGTGCTTGAAGGTGCTGATGCGGTGAAGGAAATGCTTCCCGGCTTGGTATGAGACTTAAAGCGGTACGGCTTTTCTGCAAGGTAAATTGATAACGCTGGTAAAACGTTGACAACATAATACCAATCTATTATAATAAAACGCGGCTTTATTAGTATTTGTGTTTTTCGTTGTGATAGGGGGATAAAATGTTAAAAACCGTCCTGCTCCAGAAAATAAAACCGTACCGTCGGGTAAATAAAAAAGGCTTCACGCTTATGGAAATGCTGATTGTCGTGGCTATCATCGCGATACTCATTGCGGTCGCGATTCCGGTTTTCAGCGCACAACTTCATAAGGCAAGGGTCGCAACGGACTGGGCGAACCTGCGGTCGTTTTACGCCGACATACAAACGGATTATATGACAACAGGGAAGCAAAACCCGAAAGTCCCCGTAGGTTGGCACACAAACCCAGCTTACGACTGGCATTCGGTGACGTTTTTGAACGGACAGAAAGTCAAAATGAAAGCAGGCTTCTGCGCGGTGAATTTTACAGAAGATGAGGGTTATTCGATCGAATACTATTGTAACGACAGGCACCCAGCGTGCCATCTCAGCCTGCCTGCAAAATAATATCTTGTTTAGAAGACTTTGTGCATTTTATGTGCAAAGTTTTTTTTGCGGAAAAGCAAACCTTAAAAACATAAACCAAGAAAGGAGTCGCAAAATACCCCCCTGTAACCGCGTTTTTGTTATTGTTCTCGATTCCCTCGGCGCGGCTTTCGGAGCTGCTATAAAAGATGCTTTTTTCGTAGTATCCGTCAAGCAAAAAAGAGAGTTCTGCTGGAGGTTTTCTACTTTTTCCTCTACACTGGAGGAAAAGGGGGAGATGCTTTTGGAACGACCGGTATTCAGCTTTTTTTCAAAACTTATTATGCCGTTGTTTTACGATAAAAAGTTTTTGCGTGGCCGCTGGTTTGAGGAATCCAGTCTCGGCTGGACATGGTGCTGGCGAAACTTGTGGATGCAGAAGGTAAAGGGCATCAATCGCGATATTCCGTTCCCGGTTTCTTTCCGCAATGAAGTAAGCAGCGCGGAAAATCTGGTTTTCGACCCGGATGATATGAACGATTTTAACGCGTTCGGCTGCTATTTTCAGAATTTCGCCGCCAAAATCGTCATTGGCAAAGGCAGTTATATCGCGCCGAATGTCGGTCTTGTCACGGCGAACCATGTGCTGACCGATTTGGAGCAGCATCAGCCCGGCAAAGCCCCGGGGCCTCAAATTGCTCTGTAAGGCGATTTGTTTCGGGATTGAAGAAATCAATCATTTTAACCGTATTTTCAAATCCATCGTGGGCGTTTCGCCCACCCAGTACCGTTCTGCAAACCGCAAGGAAGCGCAGAACTGATAAAACTGTTTTGGGTTGACACGGTGAAAAAAAGCAGTATATAATAATAGAAAAATACTGCGAAGCAGAAGGCTTTGTAAACCGTCTGCTATCCGGCCAAACTCTGTCTCTCAAAATCAAAACACAGCTCACCCGCATCACGGAAAGCTGGAAAACGCATCCGGCAGAGACCCCCCGAAGACGACCTCGAAAAGCTCCGAAAATATCTCATCGCCGAAATTCAAAAGTGAGGGAAAATATGAAAGGCTCCAAAACGCTCTACGTCTCCGATTTAGACGGCACCTTGCTGCGCCGCGACCAAACCGTCTCGCCGTTCACGGCGGAAACGATCAACACGCTAACGGCGCGCGGCATGCTGTTTTCCTACGCCACGGCGCGCTCGCTCGTCACCGCGAAAACGGTCACTAAGGGGCTCAACACGCACTTTCCGCTCATCATCTATAACGGGGCGTTTGTGCGCGATAACGTCACGGAGGAAATTCTTCTCGCAAATTACTTTGACGCTTCCGTGTACGCGGTTTTAGATGAACTCTTCAAGGCGAATATCTACCCCATCGTGTACGCAAATGTGGACGGCAGAGAACATTTTTCCTTTATCTATGAAAAGTGCACGCCCGGCCTGAAAGGCTTTTCCGATACTCGCGTAAACGACCCCCGTACCCGCGAGGTGTATACGACAGAAGAGCTCACGCGCGGCGATCTTTTCTATATCACCTGCATCGGCGACCCGCAAAAACTCGCGCCATTTTACGAAAAATACCGCGAAACCTACCACGTCGTCTACTCCAAAGACATCTACTCCGGCGAACAGTGGCTCGAGATCATGCCGAAAACCGCCTCCAAAGCGAACGCCGTCCTCGAGCTGAAAGAGAAGCTCGGCTGCGAAAAGCTCGTCGTCTTCGGCGACGGCAAAAACGACCTTGATATGTTCCACGCTGCGGACGAAGCCTACGCTGTCCAAAACGCCGACAAAGAACTGAAAGCCGCCGCCACTGCCGTCATTGGCGGAAACAACGAAGACGGCGTAGCCAAATGGCTTTTGGAGCACGCATTTTTTTAAATCCCGGAGGAAAATATGTACATTTATTACCCAAGCTGTAACTTTAGCGCTGCAAGTCCCGCAACGGCAAAAAAGGTCAAAGCGTATTTTGAAAAGCAAATGCCGGTTGCCGGCTGCTGCCGCGTCGATAAAAGAGAGATTTCCCCTGCGGATATCGCGCTTTACATCTGTCAGGCATGCCGCGAAACGCTCGAAGACAAAGTGAAAACGCAGTCGATGTGGGAATATCTCGATGCCTTAAAAGATTTCAACTTTCCGAACCTAAATGGTCAAAAATTCTATGTGCAGGATTGCTGGCGCGACCGCAATCATCCGGAGATCCACGAAGCCGTGCGCAGCCTTTTAAAGAAAATGCACGCGGAAGTGATAGAGATCGAGCATAACCGTGAAAAATCCATATTCTGCGGCAACCTGCATTACGAAACGGATGATCCGCGTCTCAAAAACTACCCGAACACTCCACTGTACAAGCTGCCCGAAGACCTGCAAACCTCTCTCATGCAGCATTATGCCGCGCAGTTTGACCCCCAAATCCCGGTGCTGTGCTACTGCAACCGCTGTTATGAATGCCTTCGCATGGGCGGTGCAACCGCCGTTCATCTGCTCGATATCGCTTTTTCTGAAATATAAAGACAGATTTGTTTCCCTTCAGACAAGAAACGAACCGCAAAATCGCCTATACTGAATACAGCGACAGAGGAAAGGGGAGAGCGTAAATGGAGTGGCTGCCCGGCAACAAGGAGTACGACCTTGCCGGCAAGTACAACATCGAGTGGTATTCCGCAGACGGCGACCCGGACAGCACCGACTACGAGTCCGCTATCTGGATCCCCGTTATCCCGAAAAAGTAAAATCTTATCACGCCATAAGAAAACTGCCCTGCCGATGCGCAAAACGGCAGGGCATCTCCTATTTTATGTCGGTTCCCGGGTAAAACCGTGCCAAAATTTCGTCAACCGTCATGCCGCCTTCCGCAAGCGTTATGGCGGCCGCTTGACTCATGCCCACGCCGTGCCCATAGCCGAGCGTCGTAAATGTGAACGCGCCGTTTTCATACATCACCGTAAAACTCGCGCTGCGCAAACCGAGCATCTCCCGCACATGCACGCCTGTCATTTCCACCCCACAGACCGTAAGCTTTTCCACATATCCCGTGTCAAAATATTGAATATCCGAGAACCACTTTCCCGGCGCATCGTCAAATGAAATTTCCGAGAAAGCGGCTCGTATCTCGTCTTCTGTAAACGTTGTCGCGCTCTGAAACCCCTGCGCCAAAAGGTCGCTCGGGCACGCCACAGCGGTGAGGTACGGGTAGCTTTTTTCCGGCCACACGTTCTCAAACGGCTGCGTGCACCCGGCAGAAATCGCAAAATAACACGCGTTGATCGGCTCGTTTTCAAAATAAATTTCTTTGTTGAGCACCGATAAGCACAGCGCCCGCACGCGGTTTTGTTCTTCGTCCGTCAGCCCCGCATCAACCGTGTAGATGCTCTTTTCCGCGCTGTCACAGGTAAAATCAAAATCTTTCCCCGTGTTTTCCCGCCGCTTGCGGTCATAGAGCGTGTGTATCGCGATGATTTGTGCCTTTAACGCCTCGTCGGGGGCAGAAACAGCCATCTCACACGGCAGCGCCCCGCAGAGAAAATCCAGATCGTTCACTGTGCGGACCGTCTCTGTTGCCGTGTCGTAAATGCGAAAAACAGATTCGCTTTTTGCCGTGCCGCTCTCCGCAAACAGCAGCGGCGTTACCGCGCAAAACAGATACAGCGCACCCAAAAATGCGAAAAACCTGCGCACCGGCCATTTTGATTTCAGCTTCATTTTACACCTCAAGATGAAAAAACTTATTGTCACTCATGCAATATTTTGTGCTAAATTTATTTTTTGTAGAATAAATCAAGATAAAAATGAAAGATATTGAGTTTCATAATTCAAAAATGCTTGACGAAACCGCAACTCTGCGCTATTATATATCTACTACGCGAAAATGTGCGGAACGCAGTGCGAAGAGCCGCGCAGGAAAGGATGAGCAGTTTTGGAAAGATTGATAAACGAAAGTGCAAGCAGCACAACAGTCAGCGAGCTTTGCGCTGAGTATCGTGCCAATAACCAGATTACAAAGGATGAATACGAGCTTTACCACGTCAAACGCGGCCTGCGCAACCGCGACGGCACCGGTGTCATGGCCGGCCTTACGCACGTCTGTAACGTGCACGGCTACCTCATCAGCGACGGCGTGAAGATTCCGGATAGCGGCCGCCTCACATACCGCAGCATGAATGTCGTGGACATCATCAACGGCTGCCGCGCGGAAGGCCGTTTCGGCTTTGAAGAAGTCGTGTGGCTTTTGATCTTCGGCAAGCTGCCCGATGAACGCCAGTATAACCGCATCTGTCAGCTCCTTTACGAAAACCGCGAGCTGCCGGAATACTTCCCCGAGGACGTCATTATGAAAAACCCGTCGCGCGACGTGATGAATAAACTCGCGCGTGCCGTTTTGACGCTCTATTCCTACGATGACGACCCGGACGATCTCTCACTCGAAAATAACATGCGCCAAAGCATCTCGCTCATTGCGCGTATGCCGGCCATCATGACGTATGCCTATCAGGTCAAGCGCCGCCATTACGATAAACAGACCATGTTTTTCCACCCGTTCGAGCCGCAGCACAAAACGGCGGAGGCGATTTTGAATGCCCTGCGCGAGGATCGTCAATTCACGCACGAGGAAGCCCAGCTGCTCGACCTTTGCATGGTGCTCCACGCAGAGCACGGCGGCGGTAACAACTCCACATTTACCACGCGTGTGCTTTCCTCCGCGCAAACGGATATCTACTCCACCATCGCCGCAGCTATCGGCTCCCTGAAGGGCTTCCGTCACGGCGGCGCGAACCACAAGGTTCGCCAGATGATGACGGACATTATGCAGAATGTGCAGCACTGGGACAGCGATGACGAAGTGGAAAATTACCTCGAGCGCATTTTGCGCCGCGAGGTGGGGGACAAGAGCGGCCTCATCTACGGCATCGGTCACGCCATTTACACATTGTCCGATCCGCGTGCCGTCGAGCTCAAAAAACAGGCGCGTTCCCTCGCCGCCAAAACCGGCTACGCCGACCAGTTCGCGCTGTATGAGCGCATCGAGCGCTTAGCGCCGGACGCGTTCCATAAAGTTACGGGGAACGAGAAAGTAGTATGCGCCAACGTCGATTTTTATTCCGGGCTCGTCTATGAGATGCTCGGCATTCCGGAGGATCTCTACACGCCCATGTTCGCCGTTTCGCGCATCTCCGGCTGGTGCGCCCACCGCATCGAGGAGCTCACAACGGGCGGCCGCATCATCCGCCCGGCGTACCGCGCGCTGCCCACCGGTCAGACCTACATCCCGCTCAAGGACCGCCATTACGATACAAAGTCCGTTTTGTAAATAAAACGGCATAAAAGCCCAAAACGGCTTGCTTTTTGCCGTTATTGCCCGTATAATCAAATTCAGAAAGCAGCAAGGTGTGTGCGATGGCCCTGTCTTCGCCCGCACCTTTCCGTTTGTATGATTCCATTAAATCTCGTTTCTCTACGAAAGGAAGAGGGGGTAAAATCCATGAAAGCACCCATCACATTTGCCATCGCCGGCTTCGGCGACCGCGGCAGCACATACGCTTCCATGCAGAAGCTTTTCCCGGACCGCATGAAGGTCGTCGCCGTGGCGGATATCAACCCGGAAAAGGTACAGAAAGCGAAAGAGCTCTACGGCATCAAGGATGAGCTTTGCTTCACGAGCGCAGAGGAAATGCTCGCGCAGGATAAGCTTGCCGATGTCATGGTCGTTTCCACCATGGATCGCCAGCACGTCAACCACGCCATTCCGGCGCTTGAAAAGGGCTATAATATCCTGATGGAAAAGCCGATCTCCCCGGATCTTCAGGAGTGCAAGCGTATCATCGAGGTTGCAAAGCACTGCCCCGGCAAGATCATCGTATGTCATGTTCTGCGCTATACCACATTCTATAATACATTAAAGTCCATTCTCGACAGCAAAAAGATCGGCGATGTCGTCTCCGTCTGTGCAAACGAGAACGTCGGCTACTGGCACCAGGCGCACTCCTTTGTGCGCGGCAACTGGCGCAACAGTGACCAGACAAGCCCCATGATCCTTCAGAAGTGCTGCCACGATATGGACATCTACACCTGGCTGCTCGGCAAAAAGTGTAAGGCCATTTCCTCCGTCGGCGATACGCACCTCTTCAAAAAGGAGTGCGCACCGGAGGGCGCAACGCCGTACTGCCTCGGCGGCTGCAAAGCGAAGGAAAACTGCAAGTTCGACGCCGAGAAGATCTACATCACGAACCCCGCAACGGGCATCCGCAACGGCAATACGTGGATGGCGGGCGTTGCCTGCGGCGTGAACCCCACCGAAGAGCGCACCTATGAAGCACTGAAAAACGGTCAGTACGGCCGCTGCGTCTATATGTGCGACAACAACGTCGTCGACCACCAGCAGACGAACCTCCTCTTCGAGGACGGAACCACCATGAGCTTCACCATGTGCGCGTTCACCGAAAAGTGCTACCGTTATTTCAAGGCCATGGGCACGAACGGTGAAATCGAAGCCGATATGCTCTCGAATAAAATCCACGTCCGCGTCTTCGGCGAGCCGGAAGAAATCATCGACGTCAAGCTCCTTGCAAACGACCTCAAGGGTCACGGCGGCGGCGACAGCGGCATCGTGAACGACTTCCTCGATATGCTCATCAACGAGACCGAAGCCACCGAGCGCACCACAACGCTGGAGCACTCCCTCGAAAGCCACTTCATGGCGCTCGCAGCCGAAGAATCCCGCCTCCGCGGCGGCGAGCTCATCAACATGGATGCGTTCAAAAACGGCAAGTAATTTAACAATCTGAACATAAAAAGTCCTGCACGCATTATAAGCTGTGCAGGATTTTTTACTATATTCAATTTAATATTTCATCACAAATACGTGTCCACAACGGCCTGCGTCTCATCGCGCTTTGCTTCCATTTCCGCCACAAGGTGGAACTGGTTGCGTGCGCGGTCTAAGTTGTGCTGCGGGTACTTCGTCTTAAAGTACACATCGCCGTTCAGGTAGTCCGCAAGGAAGCGGATGCCCACCTCAAACGTCATCAGCTTCGCGCCGTCCGGCAGCGTGCGGATTTCCGTCTCGGTCAGCGCCTTGCCGGCTTCGCCGAGAAAGCCTTCCGTGTACGCCTTAAAGAGCGGCACGCTGAAGTGCACCTTCGTCAGATCGGTTTCGTCCTCCGCACCGGTGGAAGCGCCCGCGCGGATGGAATCACCGAAGTCAAACGCCGCAAGGCCCGGCATCACCGTGTCAAGATCGATGACGCACACCGCGTCACCCGTCGCGTTATCGATCAAAACGTTGCTCATTTTCGTGTCGTTGTGCGTCACCTTCAGCGGCAGTTTGCCCTCCTCAAGCAGGTTCATCAAAAGCCCGCAGTCCGTTTCGCGTGCCTTTGCAAATTCCAGCTCGTCCGCAACATTCTTTAAGCGCCCGGCTTTATCCTCACGTACCGCGTCCATCAGTTGCCGGAAGCGCGCCGGGGTGTCGTGAAAGTGCGGGATGACCTCGTGCAGCGTCTCTGCCGGGTAATCAGAGAGCATATTCTGAAACGCACCGAACGCCGCGCCGGATTTTTTCAGCATCTCCGGAGATTCCGCAAAGTCATACGCCGTTGTGTTTTCCAAATTGATCGTCGAGCGCCAGTAGTTGCCCTCACTGTCGATATAATAATCCTTGCCGTCGTTCGTCTTTAAAACCGTCAGCGTGCCGCGTTTCGGGTCTTTTCCAGCCTTTTCAAGCTTCTCCGCCAAAAACTTCGTCACGTGCACCATGTTGTCCATGATCTCATCCGGGTGCGGGAACACATACCCGTTCACGCGCTGCAAAACAAAGTTGCCCTTTTCCGTGCGCGCCAGAAACGTGTCGTTGATGTGCCCGCCGCCGTACGGTTCAATGGAGCTTACACAGTCGCCGTAAAAATACGCCTTTGCGGCCTCGTTATAAAGAATTCCCTTTTTGTCCGCCATGTTTTATCCCCTTAGAGTAAATTTAAAACCGTCAATCATTGATGATGATGCGCAAGATTTCGGAACCGCCCGCCGCGGAAAGATCCATCGCGCCGCTGTACCGCTCCAAAATGCCGCGTACCACTTCCATGCCGAGCACCTGCGGCTTTTTCGGCTCAAACAGCTTATGTACAAGGTCGTTCACGGAGCTCTTCGTCGCCGGTGTGCGCTTTTTCTGTTTTTTCTGCGCCGAGTACACCGCCTCAAACGTGATGCGGTTTTCCACCGGCAGCGCCGTGATGCGCACGCGTGGCTCCTCTGCGCCGGAGTGCTCCGCGCAGTCGATGGCGTGCGTCAGCATGTCGTTCAGAATCGCGCAGAATTCAATGGTTTTCAGCCGCACCGCGCCAAGCTCCACATTGCTTTCCAAAACGATGCCGCAGTGTGCCGCGTAGGCCGCCTTGCCCGCCAGCACTGCATTCACATACGGGTTTTCGCTGTATCGCTGTAAATACGGATCGTGCAGAACAGTTTCCTCTTTGATGATATTCAGTACGCCCTCGCAGCTGCCGTCTTGCGCCTCAGCTGCAATCTCATGCAAAACAAAATCATGGTGCTCCTGCGCGTTCTTTGCGTTTGTCACGTTGCCCACCATCGCGCGGAAATAATCCGCCTCCGCGCCGAGCAGCTGCTCGCGGTGCTCCGCCGTGCAGGCACTCTCCTGGTACTTTGCCGCGTTAAATGCCGCACGCACCGTAAACGCCAAAACAAGGTACAGCGCCGCTGTCAGAATAAGGCGCTGCGTTACGCTGTTCAGGCCGAAAAAGGTCGGCAAAATTCCGTTAGCGCAGAATAAACAGACAACAAGCGCCGCACAAAGCCCCACAGACAGCACCGAAACGCCGCGTTGTGCAAAATAGCGAAACGGGTGTGCCAGCGTCATAAAAGAGAGGAATGTCAGAACAATGTAAAGCAGGCTGCCGATGACCGCCGACCATATGCCGTCGCCCGCAAACGGCAGCGCTTTCAAAAGCGTGGTCGCCACGGGAAGTAAAAAGGCGTAATTGCTGATGAGCAGCAAAGATAAGCTCAGCTTCTGCGCCAAATTGTTCGTGTAGAGGAATACCGCCGCAACCAGCAATAAGAGCACATTCATGCCGTTGCCGAACTGCCCCGTCGCGTCGTTAAAGGCAGGGGAGAGCAGCAGATTCAACACAATAGAAAGCACAAACACGCCGCCCGAAACAATGGCCTCCGCCAGCAGCCGAAAGCGGCTGTTTAAAACCGTCAGAAATAAAAGTGCATTGCACAGAAAAACGACCGGTAAAAGCATTTTAAAACGCCTCACTTTTCCAAGTTTGTGTGCGCGAACCCCTAAATCGCACACAATTTTTTTCAGTATACCATATTTGGCCGCTTCTTTCAACAAATTCCACAAAGAAATGTTCCGTAGCACGAATTTTTCGACACTACGGAACACATTTATGCATTATACAATTCTATATCTTTTAACATCAGCACATGCGGCAGTTCTGCTTGCCGGTGACAGATTCAATCTCAATGCACCACACACCCGTCGATTTCGGCCCCGTCTCCACGCAGCCGGTTTCCCCTTTCGTCAAACTCGGCACAAAACGGTCGCAAAGCAGACGCAGCGCACGGCGTTTTTCATCGAAATCGATTATTTCTGTCACTTTGCCGCGCACCACAGTGGAGGTATAGAGCGTCGTCAGCCCCTTTTCGTAGATCGTCGGGTTTTCCACAAACAGCAGGCAAACCTGCGGATTTTCGCGCAGAGAGTTGACCTTAAGCCCCGCCATCGCGCTGTGGAAGAACAGCTTCTCGCCGTCACGCACCACGTTCAGTGCCACCGCATACGGCGTGCCGTCCGTCGCAATAAGGGAAAGTGTGCCGTAAGCGCAGCGGTCAATGACCGCAAGCGCATCCTCGCGGGAAATCGCGCGGTCGGCGCGGCGCATTTTGGTCATGTCTGGTTTTGCCATATCCATCAATTCAAAACAACTCCTTGTCCTTTGTTGGCTTTAGTATAGCATTGCATAGTGCCGAAAACAACCGTTTTCAAAAAACACGCGAATTTTCGACGAGAAATTGCCAAATTTCGCATAAGCCCTTGTTTTATTCCGGGTTTTACAGTATATTTAATTGGTATGACTTTCGGAAAGGAGCGCAATGGACTGCACGGCAGTCCATATCTGTATATATGGAAAACACAGAAGCAAAAAGAAACATCAAGCTCATCGCGTTCGATCTGGACGGCACCACGCTGCACGGCTTCGCAGAGCTTTCAGAGCGCAACCGCCGCGCCATGGAAAAGGCGAACGACGCAGGTATTCTGGTCGTCCCGGCCACAGGACGCGTGCGCAATTTTATTCCGCCGTGCCTCACCGAGCTGCCGTTTATCCGCTACGCCATCACCTCAAACGGCGGCGCCGTGTGGGATATTCTGGAAAACAAAGTGCTCTGCACCGATCTCATTCCCACCGAGACCGCGCTCGAAGTGCAGAAAATTTTTGACGATTACGAGCTTTATGTGGAATACTACGTGCACGGGCGCGGCGTTACAAAGCGCGGCAACCCGGATAAAGCCCGCACCATTTTCGGCTTCCCGGAAGAAAAATATTACTTCCTCACAAAAGATTATACGTTCACGGACAACCTCTCCGCGTATTTAAAAGAAACGCACGCCGAGCCGGAAAAGATCAATATGATGTTCATCCCGGAAAGCGTCCGCCCGGAAATTTTGGCCCGCCTGCAAAAGTTAGGCGGCATCGAGCTTACATTCTCGAACGTCGATAACATCGAGATCAATAAAAAGGACTGCGATAAGGGCACCGCACTGTATTCGCTCTGCAAGGTCCTCGGCATCGATCCCAAAAACACCATGGCGGCGGGCGATAACGGCAACGACCTCGGCATGCTGAAAGCCGCAGGCTTCGCCGCCGTCGTCGGCAACGGCATAGAGGAAGCGAAAGCGATTGCCGACGCCATCGTCGCACCGTGTATCGAAGACGGCTTCGCGGAAGCCGTGGAGCGGTTTGCACTGAGATAAAAAGAAAAATATAAAAGCACCATTTGAAAGGAACTAAACTATGCTGAATGTCAACGGGGTCGCCATCAATTTTGATGGTCAGAACCTCTTTTCAAACGTCAATCTCCAGTTTTTGCCGGGCAACTGCTACGGCATCATCGGCGCAAACGGCGCGGGTAAATCCACCTTCCTGCGTATTTTGTCCGGCGATTTAGAGCCCAGTAAGGGCGAGGTCACGTTTGACCCCAAATACAGAATGTCCGTTCTGAAACAGGACCACTTTGCTTACGAAGACCAAACCATTTTTGATACCATCATGCAGGGCAATGCAAGGCTGTATGAGATCGCACAGGAAAAAGACGCGTTGTACGCAAAGCCCGATTTTGATGAAGAAGACGGCAACCGTGCCGCTGAGCTTGAAGCCGAGTTCTCCGAGCTCAACGGTTGGGACGCCGAGACCGAAGCCGCAAAGCTTATGCAGGGTCTCGGGCTCGACAGCAACGATATGTATAACACCATGAGCACTCTGAACCAGACCGAAAAGGTTAAAGTGCTCTTGGCCCGCGCGCTGTTCGGCCAGCCGGATATGATTCTCCTTGACGAACCGACGAACGGCCTCGACGCCAAAGCCATCACATGGTTAGAGGATTTTCTCATTGAGTACGAGGGCACTGTCATCGTTGTCTCCCATGACCGCCACTTTTTAAATAACGTTTGCACCCATATTGTCGATGTCGATTACGGCAAGATCAAAATGTACGTCGGCAACTACGACTTCTGGTATGAGTCGAGCCAGCTCATGCAGCGCATGATGCGCGACCAGAACCGCAAGGCGGAGGAAAAAATCAAGGAGCTCCAGAACTTCATCCAGCGCTTCTCCGCAAATAAGTCGAAGTCCCGTCAGGCGACGTCCAGAAAGAAGCTGCTCGATAAGATCACCGTCGAAGAAATGCCCGCGTCCTCCCGCCGCTACCCGTATGTCGGCTTTACGATGGACAGAGAGCTCGGCAAAGACGTCCTCACCGTCTCGGGCCTTACAAAGACCGTAGACGGCGTAAAGGTGCTTGATAACGTCACGTTCACCGTCGGCCGCACGGATAAAATCGCGTTCACCGCATCAAACGAGTTCGCCGTGCCGACGCTTTTCAAAATCTTAATGGGCGAGCTGGAGCCGGATGCCGGCACATTCAAGTGGGGCGTTTCGACAAGTCAGTCCTATTTCCCGCAGGATAATTCCGCCTATTTCACCGATACGGAAGATTCCATTATCCGCTGGCTCGAGCAATATTCCAAAGACACCACCGAAACGTATCTGCGCGGTTTCCTCGGCAAAATGCTGTTCTCCGGCGAAGACGTCTATAAGCCCGTGCAGGTGCTTTCCGGCGGCGAAAAGGTGCGCTGCATGCTTTCGCGCATGATGATGTTCGGCAGCAACGTCTTGCTGCTCGACCAGCCCACCAACCACCTCGACCTCGAGTCCATCACTGCCGTCAACAACGGTCTCATCGATTTCAAGGGTGTCGTGCTGTTCGCATCGCACGACCACGAGTTCACCCAGACCGTCGCGAACCGCATCATCGAAATTCTGCCCGAGGGCGGCACGTTCGACCGCGTTACCACCTACGACGAGTACCTCGAAATGCGCGGCTAAACCCGCAAAGGTCGCGGCTACTTCTCCTAAAGAACGCCCCGAAAAGCTCGAAGAGCTCGTCCGCAGCCTTGGGTCCGATGAATAAAACCGTAAAATTTGACAAAACAGGCAAATAAGACTGGATTTTCCCGCGGTTCCCCGCTATAATAGAAATAATGTCTTTCTCCGCATAATCTTGCGGAAGAAGAAAACGAAAACGCTCTGAAAGCGTAAAAAAGGGGAATTTGCAAATGGAAATTGCAATTACAGTCTTGCTGCTCATCGTGGGTCTCGTGCTCATCATCAAGGGCGGCGATTTCTTTGTGGATGCCGCATCGTGGATGGCGGAAGCCTCCGGCATTCCGAAGCTTATTGTCGGCGCAACGGTCGTCAGCTTCGCGACCACTTTGCCGGAGCTGCTCGTCTCCATCTTCGCGGCGCTCGACGCACGTGCCGCAGAGGCACTTTCGCCCGGCAGCGGCATCGGCATGGTGGATATGTCCATCGGCAACGCCATCGGCAGCGTCACGGCGAACCTCGGTCTCATCATGGGCATCGCGCTTGTCGCCATTCCTATGGCGATCCGCCGCAAAGATTACATGCTCAAAATGATCCTCATGCTCGTGGCTGCCGCTGTCACCGTATGTTTCTCACTGTTTGATAACGGCGTCGGCATGGTTGCCAGCATTTTGCTCATCATTATTTTCGTCATTGCCATGTACGACAACATCCACGAGGCCGTCGTCGCCGTCAAGGGCGGGGCAAAGGGTCAGCAGCTCGATGAGCCCGTCACGAAAAAAGCCGTCATCACCAATGTTGTCAAGTTCCTCATCGGCGCGGTCGGCACGGTCGCCGGTGCACAGCTCCTTGTCGATAACGGCTCCGCGCTCGCTTCCATGTGCGGCGTTTCGGATCGCGTCATCTCCGTCACCATCATCGCCATCGGCACGTCTCTGCCGGAGCTTGTCACCACGCTCACCGCCATTGCGAAAAAGCAGGGCTCGCTCTCCGCAGGCAACATCATCGGCGCAAATATCATCGATCTGACCTTGATTCTGCCCGTATGCGCGCTCATCTACGGCAGCAAGCTCCCCGCGTCGCCCACCGTCGCCATGGTCGATATCCCGGCATGTCTCATCATCGGCATTCTGTCTGTCGTGCCCACGCTCATCACGAAGAAATTCTCGCGCTGGCAGGGCGTTTTAATGCTCGCCGCCTACGCCGTCTATATCGTGCTCAGCGTCATTGTTATGGCATAACTTGTAACTTTTGTAACGAAAGCTCCGTTTTCAAGAAAAACGGGGCTTTTTATGCACTTTTCAAATCATTTCCTCTTGACTTTTCAGCGCTCTGTATGCTAAAATGTAACAGAAGTGTAACAAATGTTATTGCTTTGTAATTTTTGAATGTCAGGTGAGAAGCGCATGCAGGCGGCAGAAATGCAGATAAAAACCGAAAACAGCGTTGAGGCAGCAAGCGCCATTCTTCGCACACTGCGTCATGCCGTGCCGGTGCTCTTGGCCTTGCTTATCGCTTTGCTCGCCGCCGCACCCGTTTTGGCGGATGAGACCGATGAAGCGATAACGGATACCGAAACCGTCTCCGCCGAACCGGCGGAAGACCTCCGGGACGATTACACCGCCGTCGCCGCGCAGCTGGAAGCCGTCGCGCGCGCAGAGGGCAGAGATATGGCAGATAAAATGCTCAGCACTGCCCTGCACAGCTTCACGGGGACTTCGGTCGATACCGATGACGCCGAAAGCGCCGTTTCCGCCGCGGCTGCGCCCGAGGCCGCAGAGCCGAAGGCTGTCGTTGTCAACGCCTCCGCGCAGGCGGGCGCCAAGTGGTCTGCAAAGGGCATTCTGCCGTTTTTGGCCGTTGTGCTGTTGGCATTTTTAGGTCTTTCTCTTGCCGTGCGCCCCATGCGCCGCCGTCGTGTGCATTCGGCCCGTGCTTATCGCCCCATGCGTGACCGCACTCTGAATGACACTGCGTTTCAAAGCCGCGCACATTCCACTTTATAAATCCGATCATAAGGAAAAACATACTTTTCCTCTCTTTTCGGCGCCGCTCGGTTCTCGGGCGGCGCTCTTTTTTTCGCAAACCCGTATAAATCCCGTTTTGACATTCCTGAAAATCCCATTTTTAAAAATGCACACAAATCCATCGTCAAACTTTATTCATATTTTACGCAAAAGCGGTTGACAAATCCTGACTTTTTCCGTAAACTGAACTTATTGCGTTTGCATCTAAAACCAAATAAAATCGGCTGTTCCGGAAAGGTCGCTAAAACGGGCAACACACAAAGCGTTGTGTTGCTTTTATCCTGTTCGGAAAAGTGTTCCTGCCGCGGCCGGATCGCGGGCGAAAGCCTGCGGCCGTGAAAAATCCTTTGCGGAAGCAGTACGCATCATGCAGCCGGGGTGTGTGATTCACTAAGACCGCGCAACTTTCGGGGGACAAGGGTCCCACCAAACCGCAAAGGGGATGCTTTCCATGTTAAAACCAATCATCACGCTCAAAGACATTGCAGTATCGTTTGACGGCGAGCAGGTCTTAAAGAACTTCAACCTCACCATCGGTGACGGCGAGTTCGTAACACTGCTCGGACCCTCCGGCTGCGGCAAAACCACGGTTTTGCGCACCATCGGCGGCTTCGTCACACCGGATAGCGGCGATGTCTTTTTTGGTGACGAGAAGATCAATAACGTGCCGCCGCATAAGCGCTCCGTCAATACGATTTTCCAAAAATACGCGCTTTTCCCGCACCTGAACGTCTATGAAAACATCGCGTTCGGCATGCGTCTCAAAGGCAAGAAAGAAGACGAAATTCAAAAGACCGTCACCGAAATGCTGCATATGGTCAACTTAAACGGCATGGCGCACCGCGGTGTCGGTCAGCTTTCCGGCGGTCAGCAGCAGCGTGTTGCCATTGCGCGCGCCCTCGCAAACGAGCCGAAGGTGCTCCTCCTCGATGAGCCGCTTTCCGCGCTCGATTTAAAGCTGCGCAAGGATATGCAGAACGAACTCAAAAAAATCCAGCAGGCCATCGGCATCACGTTCATTTTCGTCACGCACGACCAGGAGGAAGCGCTCTCCATGAGTGACACGGTCGTCGTCATGGATAAGGGCGAAATTCAACAGATCGGCTCGCCGATTGACATCTACAACGAACCGAAAAACGCCTTCGTTGCGGACTTCATCGGCGAAAGCAATATCCTCGACGGCACCATGATCGAAGACTACCTCGTCGAGGTCGCCGGTCAGCGCTTCAAGTCGCTCGACAGCGGCTTCGGCAAAATGGCCCCGGTCGACGTCGTCATCCGCCCGGAGGATATCGACATCGTGCCCACCGGCTCCGCCGCCGCACACATCAACGGCGTCGTCACCAGCGTCACGTTTAAGGGCGTACACTATGAGATTATCGTCGATGTTGACGGCTTCAAGTGGATGATCCAGACGACCGACAGCGCCAACGTCGGCGATAAGATCGGCCTTGCGCTCACCCCGGACGACATTCACGTCATGGCGAAGTCCGTTTACTCCGGCACTATGGGCGATTACAGCACGTTCAGTGACGAAATGGAGGAAGCGCTCCAGGAGGAGGGCAGCGAACATGAGGACTAAACTCATCTCCGCCCCGTACACGATCTGGATGACGCTGTTCATCATCGTGCCCATGGGTCTTGTGGCATTCTTTGCCTTTACCGATAAAAGCGGCGCTTTTACGTTAGATAACATCGCGCGCGTCGGCCAGTATTCCAACGTCTTCCTGCGTTCCATCTGGCTCGGCGCACTCGCAACGTTTATTTCGCTTCTGCTCGGCTACCCGCTCGCGTATATCATCGCCAAAGCGGCGCCGAACCGCCAGAGCTTCCTCATTTTGCTCATCATGCTGCCCATGTGGATGAACTTCCTGCTGCGCACCTACGCATGGATGTCCCTCCTTGAGGATAACGGCCTCATCAACAATATGCTCGCCGCCGTCGGTCTGCCGCGCATCCACATGATCAACACCGCGGGCGCAGTCGTCCTCGGCATGGTGTATAACTACATCCCGTACATGATCCTGCCCATTTACTCTGTGCTCACCAAAATCGACAATAGTGTCATCGAAGCTGCGCAGGATCTCGGTGCAAACAACCGCAATGTCTTCCTTAAAGTTGTCCTGCCCATGAGCATGCCCGGTGTCATTTCCGGCGTTACCATGGTGTTCGTGCCCGCTGTTTCCACATTTATTATCTCTAAAATGCTCGGCGGCGGCGGAAACCTGCTCATCGGCGACCTCATCGATATGCAGTTTCTCGGCTCGGCGTATAACCCGAACCTCGGCTCTGCCATTTCACTTGTTCTCATGGTCATCATTCTCATCTGCATGGGCATCATGAACCAGTTCGACGACGGTGAAAATGTGGGAGGAGGTATGATTCTGTGAAAACGGCTTCCAAAGTCTACACGGCGCTCATCTTCATCTTTCTTTACGCGCCCATCATCGTGCTCATCATCTTCTCGTTCAACGATACGGATACCGCAAGCCGCACCCAGTTTTCCGGCTTTACACTGCGCTGGTATCAGCGCCTGTTTGAGGACCGCTATATTCTGGAGGCGCTGCTCAATACATTGATCATCGCCGTCGTTTCCGCGTTCGCTTCCACTGTACTCGGCACCATGGCGGCGGTCGGCATCAACCGCATGAAGCGTATGCCGAAAAAGGTCATGATGAACATCACCAATTTTCCCATGGTCAACCCGGAAATCGTCACCGGTGTTTCCATGATGCTTCTGTTCGTCGCGGCAGTCAGCCTGTTCGGCGGCAAAAGCCTCGGCATGGCGTCGCTCATCATCGCGCACATCACGTTCTGCCTGCCGTATGTCATCCTGTCCGTTCTGCCGAAGCTGCGCCAGATGAACCCGAACCTCTTCGAGGCCGCGCAGGATCTCGGCTGCCCGCCGGTACGCGCGTTCTTTAAAGTCGTGCTGCCGGAGATCATGCCCGGCATCGTCACCGGCATGATCATGGCGTTCACGCTCTCCATCGATGATTTCGTCATCAGCTACTTCACAAGCGGCACCACGCAGACGCTGCCCATCTACATTTATTCCATGACGAGAAAGCGCATCTCCCCGGAGATCAACGCGCTTTCCACCGTGCTCTTTGTGTGCATCATGCTCTTGCTCATCATCATCAATGTCCGCCAGGGACGTGAAGAGCGTCGTGCCAAAAAGGCAGAAAGGGAGCGTGCCTGATGAAAAAGAAAATTTTCGCCGTCTTTTTTGCGCTTCTGGTGCTCTGCACCGCAGTCGTGCCCGTCTTTGCCGATGAAGCCGACGACTGGGATTTTTCCGAAGAATACCCCACCGCAGAGCCCACCGGTGTGACCATCAATGTCTACAACTGGGGCGAGTATATTTCAAACGGCACCGAGGGCTCGCTTGACGTCAATGCCGAGTTCACCCGTCGCACCGGCATCGAGGTCAACTACACCACGTTCGACAGCAACGAGTCGCTGTACTCCAAACTCGCAGGCGGCGGCGCAAGCTACGATGTCATTGTCCCGTCCGATTACATGATCTCAAAGCTCATGAACGAGAACATGCTCGCGGAGCTGGATTTCAGCAATATCCCAAATTTCGAGTACATCGACGAGCAGTTCCGAAACCCCGATTACGACCCCGAAAACAAATTCTCCGTGCCGTACACATGGGGCACCGTCGGCCTGTTCTATAATACCGATTATGTCACCGAGCCCGTCACCAGCTGGTCTATTTTGTGGGACGAGCAGTACAGCGGCAAGATTTTGATGTTCGATAACCCGCGCGATGCGTTCGCCATCGCACAGGAGCGCCTCGGCTTCTCCCTCAATTCCACCGACGAAAGCGAGTGGGAGCAGGCGGCTATGCTTTTAAAGGAGCAGAAGCCCCTCGTACAGGCGTACGTCATGGATCAGATTTTTGACAAAATGGAAAGCGGCGAAGCGTGGCTTGCACCGTACTATTCCGGCGATGCCGGCACGCTTGTCGAAAATAACGACAACATCAAGTTCATCGTCCCGGAAGAGGGCACGAACTACTTTGTCGATGCCATGTGCATCCCGGCAACGGCCGAGCACAAAAAAGAAGCCGAACTGTACATCAACTTCATGTGTGACCCCGAAATCGCCGGTGCGAACATGGATTTCGTCGGCTACGCCACCCCGGAGACCGCCGCGAAAGACTATCTTGCTCCCGACGCCGTCGCAAATCCCATCTACTACCCGGATCAGGACGTGCTCGACCGCACGGAGGTCTTCGTCAATCTCCCGAGCGAGACGAGCAATCTGCTCGATACGCTCTGGGCAGAGGTCAAAATGGGCGGCCCCGGCCAATCCGCGGTTCTCATCGCCATCATCTTAGTCTTCCTCGCAGTCTACATCGCCATCATCATCTGGAAAAAACAAAAGCGCAAGCGCGAGATGATGTAACAACTGCGTAAATAGAAGTATATTGAAAGCTCTTCGAAAATCACTTTCGGGGAGCTTTTTCTCTGTCTGGGCGTTTTATCAAAAGGCTTCGCCTTTTTAGAAAACCCATGCAACTGGGTTTCTTAGTTTTGGTGCAGGCGAAAGGCGTTTTGTCGGCTGTGGACGACGACTTAGGGCGCTGCCCTAAGGACCTGCAAGCTTTTGAAAAAGCTTGCGCAAAACTTTTTGCGTTCTTAGCGTCTTGCAATTTCCTCTGCACCTCGGTATAATGTGGTTAGATTCAAAACAGAAAGCAAGGATGAAAAAACCATGAAAATTCAGAATGTCTCGGATGCCGCTTTTAAAAAGTACGGCAAAGTCATCACGGGGCTCGATTGCTCCGACATTATCGCCGCCATGGCGGAAACGCCCTGCCCGGAAAACGTCGTCTATGTGCCCGGTGCAGAGTCTCTCGAAAGCTGCGCGTCTGCCAAAGACATCGTCTACACGCTCTACGGCGGCATGCCTGTGCAGATCGGCTACTGCAACGGCAACAACCATAAGTTAAACGGTCTCGAATATCACCGCGATAGTGAAGTAAACATCGCCGTCACCGACCTCATCCTGCTCATCGGCTCCGAGCAGGACATCGAAAACGGCAAGTACGATACGTCTAAGGTCGAAGCGTTCCTCGTGCCTGCCGGCACCGTTATCGAGGTTTACGCCACCACGCTGCACTACGCGCCGTGCAATGCAAACGACGGCGGCTTCAAGTGCGTCGTCGCGCTGCCGAAGGGCACGAACACCGACATCGAAAAGCGCGCGCCGAAGACCGAGGAAGACAAAATGCTTTTCGCCCGCAACAAGTGGCTGCTTATGCACCCGGAAGCGGCAGAAGAGGGTCAGTACGTCGGCCTTGTCGGCGAAAACATCTGCGTTTGATTTGCGTAGAACGCCGTAAAACCGAACAACCGGGGCATACCGCACGGCACGGTGCAGTATGCCCCTTTTCGCTCAAAATCTATCCATAATAAGGGGGAGACCCATGACATTTTATGATCTGCTCTGGTATTTTACCATTTATTCGTTTTTAGGCTGGTGCTCGGAGGTCATTTTTGCCACCGTCACCACCGGCAAGTTCGTCAACCGCGGCTTTTTAAACGGCCCCGTGTGCCCCATCTACGGCTTTGGCATGTCGCTCGTGTTGCTCGTTTTGCTGCCGTTTTCGGATAACATCCCCTTGCTGTTTATCGGCGGCGCACTGCTCACCAGCGCCATCGAGCTTGTCGGCGGTTGGGCGCTCAAAAAATTCTTCCACACCACGTGGTGGGACTATTCCAACCAGCCCTTCAACCTCGGCGGCTATATTTGTTTAAAGTTCAGCATCCTCTGGGGTTTGTGTGTCGTTGTCGTCATTCGCATTGTTCATACGGCTATCGCGTCTCTCGTGCACTGGATTCCCTTCACGCTCGGCGCAATTCTGGTCGGTATTTTCATCGCGCTGTTTATCACGGATACCATCGTCACCGTGCTTACCATCCGCAAGCTCAACGAAAAGCTCACCGTCATCAACGATATGTCCGCGCGTCTGCGCAAAGAGAGCGACGCCATCTCGAACGGCCTCGGTCGCCTGACGCTCCTTGCAGACGAGAAGATCACCGAGCAGAAGCAGGAGTTCAACGAAAAAGCCCGCCCTGTACTCGAAGAGAAGCTTCAGGCACAGCGCGCTCAGCTTTCGGAGAAGTACGAAGAATACCGTGCGTCGCTGGAAGACCGCCGTGTGAAAGCACAGAAGTCTGCCGAAGACCTCCGTGCCCAGTGGAACAGCGTTACCTCCAAGCTCCAGCGTCACACCCAGCGCCGTTTGCTGCGCGCCTTCCCGACCATGAAAAACGACCGCGCAGACGAAGCACTGCGCCGCTTGCGTGCGTGGATGGATGAAAAGAAGGAAAACTGATGCGTCGCTATGTGGAAAACGTTCCGCCCTCGCTCACGCAAAAGGAGCTGCATGACCGTGCCTACGCACTTTTATACCGCGTCTTACAGGACGAGTGGGACATTGCATCGCCTGTTGTGGAAAAAACTCCGCTCGGCAAACCGTATTTAAAAGGGGAGAACATGCCCCATATCAGCCTGAGCCACACTAAGGGCATCGTCTGCTGCGCCGTGTCGCGGAAAAATGTCGGCATCGATGCCGAATATCCCCGCCGCGTGCGGGGGAGTGCCGCAGAGCGCGTCTGTACGCCCGCAGAGCTTCGGGACATACAAAGCAGCCCCAATCCCGCCGCGCGCTTTCTGGCGTACTGGACGCTCAAAGAGAGCATCTCCAAGTGCCGCGGCACCGGCCTTTCGGAATCGTTTCAAAACTACGAGATCACCTTTCAAAACGGCATGCCGCATCTTAACGGCTACACGCTCTTTTTCGAGCAGTACGGCGTGCATTTTCTCGCCGCCGCCGAGGAAGCATAAAGCATAGCCGCCCCGCATACCTATGACCGAAAAGAAAGTCTTACCCGGTTTTCTGCGGTGAAAGGTGGCAGCAATATGATTGTATCGCTCGGCGCGAACAAAAAACGAATTTTGGCGGTGCTTGTGCTCATCGCCATAGCCGTCAGCGCGTTTTTCCTCATCCCGCGCGGCGAAAAGCGGCAGACATTCCCCGGTATGACGGGGGAGGAGCGCCTCGCGTTTTTAACGTCCTTCGGCTGGGAGGCGGAAGCGGAGCCGCAGGATGTGCGCGAGGTCGTCATTCCCGCAAAATTCAACGATGTCTATGCGGCGTATAATACGATGCAGCAGGCGCAGGGTTTCGACCTTTTGCCCTATGCCGGCGAAAAGTGCACGCAGTACCGCTACCGCATCACAAACTACCCGAATACGCCCGACGGCGTCTTCGCAACGCTCCTCGTCTTTGAGGGCAATATCATCGGCGGCGATGTTGCGTCCGGCGCAGAGGATGGCTTCATGCACGGCTTTGCGGCAGACAGCGCCCGCTATGAGATGCCGAAGTCGGTCATCAAAGAGAGCGCGTCGCCCGCGCCGGACACCGGCGAATCCACACAAAATCCAACGGAAAGTGAAATAACATGAGACTCGATAAATTCCTTTCAAACGAAAATATCGGCAGCCGCAAGGCGGTCGGCACGCTGGTGCGCAGCGGTGCCGTCGCCGTCAACGGACAAGCCGTGCGCAAAAGCGATATCCAGATCGACCCCGAAAAAGACGAGATTACCGTCAACGGGAAGCCCGTGCGGTACAGCGCGTTTGTGTACATCATGCTCTATAAGCCCTCGGGCGTGCTCACCGCCACGCGTGACAGCCGCGCAGAGACCGTCTTAGACCTCCTGCCGCCGGAGCTTAAGCGCCGTGATCTGTTCCCTGCAGGCCGTCTCGATAAGGACACCACCGGCCTTCTCGTTTTAACGAACGACGGCGAGTACGCCCACCGCATGTTGGCGCCGAAAAGCCACGTCTGGAAGCGTTACCGCGCAACGCTCGACCTGCCCGCCGAAGAAAGCGACATCGCGCGCTTTGCCGCCGGCATCAAAAGCGGCGAAAACGAGTTCGCCCCTGCCGTGCTCGAAATCAGTAAGGACGATCCCCACATCGCGTGGACGGAAATTCGGGAGGGGAAGTTCCATCAGGTCAAGCGTATGTTTTCAGCGTGCGGCAAGACCGTCACGGCCCTTCACCGCGAATCCATCGGCGCTTTAACGCTCGATCCCACACTTACGCCCGGCGAAGCGAAAATTCTCGATCCGAACGCCGCAGCGTTGGTTTTTGAAAAACCTGCACAAATAATCTGAACAAAAAGCATCAAGAATTTTTGCCGTTTATTTATTTTAACTAAACTCAAAGGAAAAAGTTTGGGCAAATAAGGACTGTTCAGGGACCCGATTTTCTGCTATACTTAGTGCATTGAAAAGAGACGTTGTTCGTCACATATGGCTGCCAGGCTCTGACGTATAACAACCTATCATCAGGAGGAAAAATCTTATGGCAAGTGTAACACTTAAAAATGTCTATAAAATCTATTCCGGCGGCGTTACCGCTGTTACAGATTTCTGCTTGGACATCGAAGACAAGGAGTTCATCATTCTCGTTGGTCCTTCCGGCTGCGGTAAGTCCACCACGCTTAGAATGATCGCAGGCCTCGAAGAGATCAGCAAGGGTGAGCTTTACATCGGCGACCAGCTCGCAAACGATGTTGCTCCTAAGGACAGAGATATCGCAATGGTGTTCCAGAACTACGCTCTGTACCCGCACATGACCGTTTATGACAACATGGCATTCGGTCTGAAGCTCAGAAAGACCCCGAAGGATGAGATTAAGCGCCGCGTTGAAGAGGCTGCTCGTATCCTCGATATCTCCCACCTGCTCGACAGAAAGCCGAAGGCTCTTTCCGGTGGTCAGAGACAGCGTGTTGCTCTCGGCCGTGCTATTGTCCGTGACCCGAAGGTCTTCCTGCTCGACGAGCCGCTTTCCAACTTGGACGCTAAGCTCCGTGCACAGATGAGAACCGAAATCGCTAAGCTTCATAAGAGACTCGGCACCACCTTTATTTACGTTACACATGACCAGACCGAGGCTATGACCATGGGTGATAGAATCGTTGTTATGAAGGACGGCTTCATCCAGCAGGTCGATACCCCGCAGAACCTGTATGATCTGCCGGTCAACGAATTCGTTGCAGGCTTCATGGGCTCCCCGCAGATGAACTTTATCGATGCTACCCTTGTTAAGGAAGGCGCAGATTACTACGTCACCTTCGGCGCAGCTAAGATTAAGGTTCCGGCTAACAAGGCTAACGCTGAAATTGCTAACTATGTTGGCAAAGAGATCGTCTTCGGCATCCGTCCGGAAGACGTACACGACGAGCCGGAGTTCATCGAGAAGCATCCGGAGTCCAGAGCTACGGCTGACGTTGAAGTTACCGAGCTGATGGGCGCAGAGACCTATCTGTACCTCAACTGCGAAGGCAACGCTCTTACCGCTCGTGTTGAGCCGACTTCCACCGCTAAGACCGGTGACAAGACCACGATCGCTCTCGACATGAACAAGATGCACCTCTTCGACAAAGAAACCGAGAAGACCATCCTCAACTAATCGGTTTCATAAACAGCATACAGACGGCGTTCCCAATCGGGAGCGCCGTTTTTGCGTATCACACGTGCCGGTATGCTTCCTCACAAGCTTTCGGCACAGGTCGCGCAGCTTCACACCGAATCTGTCTGCGCTGCGTCTGGCATTTCACTATCTTTAAAAAGCATTTGCATCGTGCGAAAACTGTGGTATACTGAAATCAGAACATTCAGAACATAAGGGAGTGCTTTTACATGTTTGTAACAGAAGATATTCGCTATATCGGCGTAAACGACCATGACGTAGACCTTTTTGAGGGACAGTACACCGTAGAAAACGGCATGTCCTATAATTCCTATGTCATCCTCGATGAAAAAGTTGCCGTCATGGATACGGTAGACGCCCACTTCGGCGTGGAATGGCTGCAAAACCTCGAAACGGAGCTTAACGGCCGTCTCCCGGATTACCTCGTTGTGCAGCACATGGAGCCGGACCATTCCGCCAATATCGCCGTCTTTATGGAGACATACCCGGAGGCGCAGATCGTCTCCTCTGCCAAGGCGTTCGTCATGATGCAGCAGTTCTTCGGCACGGATTTCCCGGAGCGCAAGGTTGTCGTCGGCGAGGGCAGTACGCTCAAGCTCGGTCGTCATACTTTGACGTTTGTCACCGCGCCCATGGTGCACTGGCCGGAGGTTATCGTCACATACGACAGTACAGATAAAGTCCTCTTTTCCGCAGACGGCTTCGGCAAGTTCGGTGCGCTTGACGTGGAGGAAGATTGGGCAGACGAAGCCCGCCGTTACTACATCGGCATCGTCGGCAAGTACGGCGCACAGGTGCAGGCGCTCCTTAAAAAAGCCGCCGCGCTCGACATCGCCATCATTTGCCCGCTGCACGGCCCGGTTTTAAACGAAAACCTCGGCTATTATCTTGATAAATACAACACATGGTCGTCCTACGCGGTCGAGGACGAGGGCGTTGTCATCGCCTACACCTCCGTCTACGGCCATACGAAAGAAGCTGTGGAGGAGCTTGCCGAAAAACTGAACCAGCGCGGCTGCCCGAACGTCGTTGTCGCAGACCTTGCCCGCTGCGATATGGCGGAGGCCGTTGCCGATGCGTTCCGTTACAGCAAACTCGTGCTCGCCACAACGACCTATAATGCAACGATTTTCCCGCATATGCAGAACTTTATCGACCATCTCACCGCTCGCAATTATCAGGGCCGCACCGTCGGCATGATCGAAAACGGCGCGTGGGCGCCTATGGCGGCAAAGGTCATGAAAAAGATGCTGGAAACGAGCAAGAACCTCACCTACACGGATACCACCGTCACCGTAAAGTGCGCCCTGAACGATGCCTCCCGCGCTCAGATTGACGCCCTCGCAGATGAGTTGTGCAAGTAAACTGAAATTGAAGCTTTAAGCAACATCCCGGTCGTAAAATTTCGGCCGGGATGTTTGTGCAAAAAGATGTCCTGTGATGGCCTCTCATGTCCTTGCTTTTTGCGAAAAAATGTGTTATACTGGCTAAAAGAAACAATAGTTCGATTAAAACGGAGTGCGTGAGCGTGCACAAAACCGCGTTTTGCGTGCAGTGAACGAACAGGCTTCCGTTTTTTAAGGGGGATACTATGCCCAAAAATCCGATTGTATTCACGCTCGATGGCCGTCGCTGCACCTGCCTTTTGCCGGAGGGAAAGCCCAAGCGGCTCTATGTGCTGTGCGGGTGGGAGATGGAAAAGCTGATGATACTACTCGCCGAAGATGCGCCGGAGGTATTATTTTTTTCTACGGAAATTGACGGCGGCCGGGATTTCACCCCATGGGAGGCGGAGCCCATTTGGCCCGGTGAGCCGTTTTCGAGCGGCGGGGAAGACTACTTAAAATTCCTGACAGACACGGCGCTGCCGTATTTAGAGGAGCGTTTCGGCGCGCCGACGGAACCCGAAAACTGTGCGCTGCTGGGGTACTCGCTCGGCGGATTATTTGCGCTTTGGGCACTGACGAAAACGGAAAAATTCGGTGCAGGTGCAAGCCTTTCCGGCTCTTTGTGGTACCCGCAGTTTTTGAAATATTTGGAGAACTGTCCTCCTAAAAAGGACACCGCGATATACTTATCCCTCGGCGACCGCGAACCGCTCGGCGGCCCGCCCGTCATGCGGACGGTGGGCGACTGCACGGAAATGGCGAAGGAGATTTTAAGCAATCACGGCTGCAAGGTATTCTTCGAGTGGAATCAAGGCGGGCACGGCAAGGGCGTCACCAAACGCTGGCAGCGCGCCGTGCGCAGACTTTTGACCATGATGGCAAAAACGGTGGAAAAGTAAGACAGAATGCGGATGTTTTGAACCTTATACATGAAGAATACGACGCTTTCCTGCGGTTTTGACGCGCTTATCATCGCGGGGAAAGAAAAAGCACACGATTCGTCCATTGTGGACGGCGTGGTGCTGGACGTGTTCGTATATCCGGCGGAAACGTTTTCAGCGGACTATGACCCGGAGGAGTTTGTGCAGGTTTGGGACGGGAAAATCGTACTGGATGAGCACGGCATTGCCGGGCAGTTAAAAGCGAAAGTCCTTGACTACATCGAGCATCTTCCGAAGAAAACTGTGACGGAGGTCGCGCAGGAAGTGGAATGGCCCAAAAAGACGCTGCGGCTTATGGAAAAAAGCGATGCAGAGGCGTTCGGGTTATATGCAAAAGCCCTGCGGGAATTTGACAGGGAAAGCTTATCTGCATGGATCGATTACTGAAAAAGCATGGTGAATATACGGCCGGACGAGACGTTGAAGCGATAAAAACCGTGGACTGTGCGTGAAAACGGGGCACTTTCGGAGAAGCTGTTTTTGCGGAAGGCGGATTGAATGTAATTTGCGCAGGTTTGCGTGATAAAAAGTCAGGGCTTATGCAGGTCTTGCAGACGGAAGGAGACGCGAAATGGAACAGCAGAGCTTATTTGGAAACCGGGCGGGGCAGGACATGCCGCTTGCGACGCGGATGCGGCCGCGGACGCTGGAGGAATTTGCGGGGCAGCGCCATTTGCTCGGCAAGGGCAAGGTACTGCGGCAGCTGATTGAAGAAGACCGCGTGTCTTCCATGATTTTCTGGGGGCCGCCGGGCGTGGGTAAAACGACGCTGGCGCAGATCATTGCGGCGCGGACGAAGGCGAATTTCATCAATTTCAGTGCCGTGACGAGCGGCATCAAGGAAATTCGCGGCGTGATGAGCGAGGCGGAGCAGAACCATCGCATGGGTGAGCGCACGCTGCTGTTTATCGACGAAATCCACCGCTTTAATAAGGCGCAGCAGGACGCGTTTTTGCCGTTTGTGGAAAAGGGCAGCATCGTGCTCATCGGTGCGACGACGGAGAACCCCTCGTTTGAGGTGAACGCCGCACTTTTGTCGCGCTGCAAGGTGTTCGTTTTGCAGGCACTTTCCGAGGATGAGCTTGTGGAGCTGATGAAGCGCGCAATCAAAGACCCGCGCGGCTTCGGTAACCAGACGGTGGAGATCACCGATGAGATGTTGAAAATGCTTGCGGCGTTTGCAAACGGTGACGCGCGAACGGCGCTGGGAACGCTGGAGATGGTCGTTTTGAACGGGCACCGCGAGGGCGACAAGACGACCGTGACGATGGAGACGCTGGAGCAGTGCATCAGCCGCAAGTCGCTTTTGTACGACAAAACCGGCGAGGAGCACTACAACATCATCTCGGCGCTGCACAAATCGATGCGCAACAGCGACCCGGACGCGGCGGTCTACTGGCTTTCACGTATGCTGGAGGCGGGCGAAGATCCGCTGTATGTGGCGCGGCGGCTCATTCGGTTCGCGAGCGAGGACGTGGGCATGGCGGACAGCCGCGCACTGGAGATTGCCGTGGCGGCGTATCAGGCGAGCCATTTTATCGGTATGCCGGAGTGCTCGGTGAATTTGACGCACGCCGTGGTGTATTTGTCGATGGCGCCGAAATCAAACGCGCTGTATGTGGCGTATGAGAGCGCGAAAAAGGACGCGCAGAAAATGCTCTCCGAACCGGTGCCGCTCGTCATCCGCAACGCGCCAACAAAGCTTATGAAGGAGCTGCATTACGGCGAGGGGTACGAATATGCGCACGATACGGAGGAAAAGCTGACCGCGATGCAGTGCTTGCCGGATTCGCTTGCCGGAAAGAAGTATTACAGACCGACGGAACAGGGCAGTGAAGCAAGGGTGAAGGAGCGACTGCGGCAGATTGAAGCGTGGAAGGCGGAGCGGAGGAAGAAGTGAGGTTGCGTTGAGCAAAACTTTTGACAACGATTGACGAGAGAGCGTGAAAATTCGGGGGCGTTTTATGTTGGCGGTTAAGTTTTACGAAGATGTGAAAGACGAGCTGCTGCGTTTTGCGGTTGTTATTGCGAAGCATGACGGAAAATGGGTGTTTTGTAAGCACAAGGAGCGCGAGACGCTGGAGTTTCCGGGCGGGCACAGAGAGACGGGGGAGGCGATTGCAGAGACGGCGAAGCGCGAGCTTATGGAAGAAACGGGTGCGGTGAAATTTGAGATTCGTCCGATCTGCGTGTACTCCGTGACGGGCAAAACGCGCGTGAACGAGACGGGTGAAGAATCGTTCGGCGGGCTGTTTTATGCGGAAATCGCATCGTTTGGGGAGATACACAGCGAGATGGAGAAAATTGTATTATGCGACGCTCTGCCGGAAAACCAGACGTACCCGGAAATTCAGCCGGCGCTTTTGAAAGAGGCGGAAAGACGGGGGTTCGGCGTATAAACGGACATAAAGAAAGCACGCAGAGCATGAAAATCTGCGTGCTTTTTGTGTGTATTGTATTGACTTGAAGCGCCGGGGCGTCTTCAGTTTTTCGGTTTGTTTTTTTCAAAGAGGATGGAGAGCCCTTTGAGGAGCAGGTCGTCATCTAAGATGATCTTGTTGCGGCAAAGGGGCGCAATGACGGAGGAGAGTCCGCCGGTTGCGACGACCGTGCAGGGGGTGTTTAATTCCGCGTTGATGCGGTCGATGAGGCCGTCCAGTGCGCCGGCGTTGCCGTAGAGCAGGCCGCTTTTGAGGCAATCTACGGAATTTGTGCCGATGGTGTGCTTCGGCAGCTCGAACGCGACCTTCGGCAGCTGCGCGGTGCGGCTTGCGAGGGCATCGTGCGAGACGGCCACACCCGGCAGAATCATGCCGCCGCGGTATCCGCCCTCCGCATCCAGAACGGAGACGGTGGTGGCGGTACCCATATCGATGATGATCTGCGGGAGGGGATAGTGATGGATGCCCGCGACGGCGTCCACGACAAGGTCGCTGCCGAGCTGGGCGGGATTATCGATGTGGATGCGCAGGCCGGTTTTGATGCCGGGGCCGACGACGAGCGGCGTGAGGTGCAGATATTTGTGCACCGCGTCGCGCATGGTGAGCGTGACGGCCGGGACGACGGACGAGAGAATCGCGCCGTCAACCGCGGTGATGTCTGCGCGGTTCATATCAAACGCCATTTTGAGCATGGCGGCATATTCGAGCACCGTTGCGGTGGGGTTTGTGGAGACGCGTTCGCGGAAAATGACCTGTCCATCGGCACAGCAGCCGATGACAATGTTGGTGTTGCCGATATCGATGGCTAAGATCATGGGAGGACCTCCTTTTAATCTGCTTTTTTAGCGGGTGTTTGAATAAACCCGGCTTTTAAGAGGACGCTGCCGACGGCGCCGGTGATGACGGTGGACGAGAGCATCTCGAACACGGCATTGACGCCGACGAACGCACAGACGAACAGCAGAATATTTTGGCCGTTGATCAAGCCCTGCATGTACTCGGTTTGCCCGAAAAGCAGGATGAGTGCGGACATGAAGAAAAGCGTATTTAAGAACGCAGCGGCGAAGCCCGTGACGAAGCACGCGGCGACGCGGTTCAGCTTACTGACGCTGCGGAAGATGTAGCCGAGCAAAAAGCCGTCCAGCATACGCGGGACAAAGCACAGCAAAATGGAGAAAAACGGGTTGATGCTAAAAAGCGTGGACCCGAGCATGCTCACGCCGCCGACGCCGATCGCCTGCAGAAAGCTTGTGAGGCCGAAGACGGATCCTGCGATGAGACCACCTACAGGTCCGAGGGCCAGTGCGGACACGGCGACCGGGATAACGTTGAACGTGATGGCGAGCGGCCCGATGTTCAGATAGCCGAGCGGCGTAAAGGACATCAGCAGCAAAAGCGCCGTCATCAGGCCGAGCAGAGTGAGCTGCTTTGCGTTAAATTTCTTGTTCATATTCAATTTTCCTTTCTTGTTATTATTCTCCGTAGGAGATACAATACAATACGAAAAAAGTATAGCACAGATTTTGAAAAATCGCAATGTTTTCTATTGACTTTGACGCGGCGTAAAGTGATAAACTGGGCTTAGCCCGAGAGGAGGACGAAAGATGAAAAGTGAGCCCTATCTCGCCACCTCAAGCAGGGACGAGAAATTCTGTATTGCGATACTGAAAAGCTGTGCTATAATGAAATTAAGAAATTCAGTTGTATTGAAAAGCTTGATTTTGGAGGTGCACAGTGGAAAATAAGGATATTTTAAACGCTTTGCAGAATTATGAAATGACATTCGGAACGGCAGAAAACATATTTAACGGCGGACTTTTGGAGGACGCAGAGCGCGATTTTGTGATGCGGGACAGCAACGCATTTTTGTTCGGGCTTATCGCAGATCAATCGGTGAAAGCGGAGACCGCATGGTCACTGCCGTATAAATTGGCGCAGCGGTTAGGGCATTTTTCCATGCAGAAGATTGCCAAAGAAAGCTCGTCGGAAGAAATAGGTACGCTGCTACGCACAAAGCCGGCATTGCATCGCTATCCTGGCAATATGGGGCGGTATTTGTGGTCGGCAGCCGAAAGACTTACATCGGAATACGACGGCTGCGCCGAGAATATCTGGGGCAATGTGACTGCCATGGAGATCGTAGAGCGGTTGGAGGCGTTCTCTGGGATCAGCCACAAAAAGGCTTCACTTGCTTGTTTGCTGCTTTGGCGCGATTTGGGTGTCGAAATATCAGATAAAGAAAATATAGATATTGCGTATGATGTGCATATTCGTCGTATTTTTCTGCGCGCCGGGTTCTGCGAAAAAGATACATTGAAAGACGTAACGGAAGCGGCGCGGCGGCTGAACCCTAAGTTTCCGGGTTATTTAACTTCGCCGTTCTGGGCCTTAGGCCGAAATATCTGCCGGCCGACGGAGCCATTGTGCGGACAATGTCCGATACGACCCTTTTGCGCACGGCGTTTGGATAAATCTGAAAATCTCCGTGCTTGAATTTTGCACAGTCAGGAAAGCAGGAGAATCAGCAAATCGATTTGCTGATTCCGGTGAAAGAGAAGACATAAAAGAGAAATGAGCCGCAACCTCCTTGTGCTTAGAGTATATGAAGTTTTGGCTTTATCTTGTAGTTTGCGAATATCCGTATAAATAGAAAAAGCCCTTTGAGAAAAGGATTTCTCCTCTCTCAAAGGGCAAGTTGGCAAACTTGAATTTATCCTTTCTTATATGTCACCACAATTCCAACCACCGAAGTCAAAAAAACAATCGGTGCGAGTCTTACAAACAAGAATTCAAACCCATGCAGTATTGTTCCTGCCACTGCCAACTCAGGATCATTGTAATTCCAATTCAAATAAAAACTATTCGTAGATGCAAGTGCGATAAATATTACCACTATAACCGCACACAATGAAATAAGAATCCATCGAATCGTTTTTACCTTTGTTATACTTCTTTTTGCAAGCTGAAAATTAATAACTTCTAATTTTTCAGAAAGAATCTTTAAATCATCGGTAGTCGGTTCTGCTACAGGTTCTCCAAGTAATTCACTTACAGTAGTATCCAGTTCATTCTCCAAAATAATCAGCATATTGGAATCTGGAACTGACAAACCATTCTCCCATTTTGATACTGTCTGTCTTACTACGTTCAGTTTAATTGCCAGTTCTTCTTGCGACAGCCCTTTTGACTTTCTAATTCTTTTGATATTTTCATTTAGCATAATCTCTGCCTCCTTGTTTTTGATAGCTCAATTCTATATTCAATAGAGCCGTTGCCACAAGCAATACATATTAACATCCGCTTATTTATGGGACTTTTCGCAGACAAATTTCGATTTACGCCTTCCGTGTTTCCGGCCATTTGCCCTGCCGGTACAGATCGACACACTTCTTTTGGTATGCATAACTATATTGGGGGTACATATCACGGGTACCGTAGTTTTTCGTTTATCGGGGTTGCAGCGTTTTAGTGCAGCGCTTTTTTGGGACAGACCTTGGTGCATGCATAGCACAGGATGCACTCCGTACCGTTTTTGCGCTTCCGGCTTTCTTTGTTGACCTCGACGTTCATCGGGCAGACCTTCAGGCATTTGCCGCATTGGACACATTTGCTTTCATCGCAATGTACGCGCAGGAGCGAAAAATAGCTCATCGGCTTTAAGAAAACCGTGATCGGGCAAAGATATTTGCAGAACGCGCGGTTATCCTTAAAAATAAACGCGAGCGCGATGCCGCCGGCATAGTAAAGAATGTTGCCGATGAGGAACAGCCAGAACATGATGCGCTCGAGGTTCGAAAACTTCATCAGGAACAGGGCGGAGACGAGCGCGAACGAGAGCGCGAACATCACATAGCGCAGCGTGCCCAGCTTTTCTTTGCGGGGCTTTTGCGGCACTTTGAACGGGAGCAAGTCTAAGACCATGGCTGTCCAGCAGGCATAACCGCACCAGCCGCGGCCGAAAAGCAGCGGGCCGAAAATTTTTGCGACGGCGTAGTGAATCGTCGCCGCCTCAAACACGCCGGAAAACAGATAGTACCAAAAGCCTTCAATCTGCATGTTCTCCTGCGACATCAGCCCCAGATACACGAGCATGTAAAGACCGACTGCAAGCTGCACAAACTGCCGCGCGTAGTGTTTTCCCGCGGTGAAAAGCGCTAAGCCGACCGAAAGGCAAGAACCTATGTAGCTGAAATTGAATAAATAAAACAGGTTGCTTTTTGTGAGCCACAGCGTAACCGCTACGCCTTCAAAAAGTAGAAACATCAAAACCGATGCCCGATACTTTTTCAAGATGAGCCTCCTTGTAACTGTGCTTTGTACATGTTGTGCGTTTGAAAATTTAATTTTACGCTTTCATTCTACCATATCCCGTATAAAACACAAGGGAAATCTATCGCATAACGGAAAAGGCATTTTATGAAAGAAGCGGGGCTTTGTGCGGGGTAGGGCGGGAATGGGGGAAATGAGCAAAGATGGGGCGGGAAAACGGCTTATTCTGTACACTTTTCCGCCTTAAAAAACATTGACATTTGGTACCAAAATCGCTATAATAAAGAACATTAGTGTACGCATTTACCCGTTTTTCGGAATTACAAATAAAGGTGGTTTATTTACTATGGCAGAAAAGGCATATTATGTTACAGAGGAAGGCCTTGCGGCATTGCAGGCTGAGCTGGAGGATTTGAAGGTCAACCGCAGAAAAGAAGTTGCGGAAAAAATTAAAGAAGCGCTTTCTTTCGGCGACCTTTCCGAGAACAGCGAATATGACGAAGCAAAGAACGACCAGGCTATCCTTGAGGCGCGCATCGCCGACCTTGAAGTGATGGTGAGCAACGCACGCGTCATCGAGAAGGAAAACCTTGCGGCAGATACCGTGCACATCGGTTCTTCCGTATTTGTAAAAACGAAGCGTGCGGACGGCAGTGAAGCCGAGCGCAGCTTCAGCATTGTGGGCTCTAACGAAGCAAACCCGCGCCAGGGCAAGATCTCCGATGAATCCGCCGTGGGCAAAGCTCTTGTCGGCGCGAAGGTCGGACAGACCGTTGAAGTGGAGACACCCGCAGGCATCGTGGAGTACACGATCATCTCCGTATCTTAATTGAGAATCAGGCGGTGCGGATGGAAAATCCGCCCGCTTTTTTTGTGACCGCCGTGCGGCGGGGAAAGGAAGGCAGAAAATGGCAGAAAAGAAGACCCCGGAAACGGAAGCGGAACTGACCGAAGTGCTGCGCGTGCGCAGAGAGAAGCTCGCTCAGCTTGTAGAAGACGGCAAAGACCCGTTCCAGATCACGAAATTTGATGTGACGCACCACAGCGCGGAAATTAAAGACGATTTCGACGCGCTTGAGGGCAAAGAAGTTGTGGTGGCCGGCCGTATGATGAGCAAGCGCGTCATGGGCAAGGCATCGTTCTGCAATGTGCAGGACTTAAAGGGCGGTATCCAGTGCTATGTGGCGCGTGACGCCGTGGGCGAAGACAGCTACAAGGATTTTAAGAAATTTGACATCGGCGACATCATCGGCGTGCGCGGCGAGGTGTTCAAGACAAAAACCGGCGAGATTTCCATTCACGCTTCGGCTGTGACGCTGCTCTCGAAGAGCCTGCAGGTGCTGCCGGAGAAGTTCCACGGCCTGACGAACACCGATATGCGCTACCGCCAGAGATACGTCGATCTCATCGTGAACCCGGAAGTGAAGGACACGTTTGTAAAGCGCTCGAAGATCATTAAGGAGATCCGCAATTTCCTCGACGGCAGAGGATTTATGGAAGTGGAGACCCCGATGCTGGTTTCAAATGCCGGCGGTGCGGCGGCGCGTCCGTTTGAGACGCATTATAATGCGCTGAACGAAGACGTGAAGCTGCGTATTTCTCTGGAGCTTTACCTGAAGCGCCTCATCGTAGGCGGCCTTGAAAAGGTTTACGAGATTGGCCGTGTGTTCCGCAACGAGGGCGTCGATACGCGCCACAACCCGGAGTTCACGCTGATGGAGCTTTACCAGGCCTACACGGATTATTACGGCATGATGGAGCTGACGGAAAACATGTTCCGTTACCTTGCCGAGAAGGTGTGCGGCAGCGCGGTCATCACGTATAACGGTGTGGAAATCGACCTCTCGAAGCCGTTTGCGCGCTTGACGATGAACGACGCCATCAAGAAGTATGCGGGTATCGACTTTGACGAGGTGAAGACCGACGAAGAAGCGAAGGCGCTTGCAAAAGAGCACCACATTGAATATGAAGAGCGCCACACGAAGGGTGACATCATCAACCTGTTCTTTGAGGAATACTGCGAGAAAGAGCTCATTCAGCCGACGTTCATCATGGACCACCCGCTGGCGATTTCTCCGCTGACGAAGAAGAAGCCGAGCGACCCGACGAAGGTGGAGCGCTTTGAGCTGTTCATCAACACGTGGGAAATGTGCAACGCGTACTCCGAGCTGAACGACCCGATCGACCAGAGAGAGCGTTTTGCGGCGCAGGACGCGGCGTTTGCTGCGGGCGACGAGGAAGCGAACCACACGGACGAGGATTTCCTGAATGCGCTTGAGTACGGCATGCCCCCGACGGGTGGCATCGGCTACGGCATCGATCGCCTTGTGATGCTGCTGACGGATTCCCCGGCCATCCGCGATGTTTTGCTGTTCCCGACAATGAAGCCGTTGGACTC